>Ga0272446_1000235_pt1 | contig 87437 bp, 84 predicted proteins | sample YNPCB0061_FD_194587 | JGI IMG/M metagenome (GOLD analysis project Ga0272446, IMG submission 194587) | Hot spring microbial mat communities from Yellowstone National Park, WY, United States - YNP-CB-006-1 | ecosystem: Environmental > Aquatic > Thermal springs > Hot (42-90C) > Sediment | place...
GATCATCACACCACTCATTGAGATAATCCTTAGGAAGACGCGGGTGAACCTCTCTTAAACAATCAAGGTAATCACCCAAATTTGTCTCTAGCTTGGGCAACTGTAACTCGTGGAGTCACTTTGAAATGCCTGTGTAAAAAGCTCAAGATCAAAGCTGCATTTTGGCTTTTCAACAGTTTCAGAGTAGGAGAAGTCTTTAAATCCAGAAGTGTTGAACACTAGCTTAACACCAGAAAATCCCTGCGACTTTTAGTTCATGTGTTCTATTTTCAGTACAAGATTAAGCACTTTATTGCATTTATTGTCAATTTTTGGTTCTCTGGGGCTACTTCAATACCTGAATTGTAAAGTTTTACCATCAAGATTCAACACTTCTGCTTTAAATCATGTCTAAGCTGTTCATATTCCATGTCATTCTCCTGACTAAAAAGCAAGTAGGGTAAATTCAAATGGCATGTTTGCTTAAAAAGCATAGCTTATTTTTCAAAACACGGCTTAAACTTTGTTATCCATCAATCCTATCGGCAGGATAACAACTCTGTTGCAGCGGACTGAGCCAAGTTGATCGGTTGAGACAAAGATATTAGCAGTCGCTGATTGGGAATGTTAGCCTGCCAAGCAGGAGAAGCCAAATTTGCTCAACCCACACTGACGGCTACTAGTGCTTACACCCATTTTCACAGTTTGCTAGTTTTTGAGGTGATTTATGGCAATCTTCCCAGTGGTGTTGATGCAAGCAACTTAAGGGTGCTATTGTCATAATATGGCGAATTTATTAAAGTTTATTCACTTGATAAGGATATGGTCAAAAGTAAGGGGTATATTCTTATTTACATGGACAGCCAGAGTCAAGAAAAAACTACGATTAAAACAAGTCTTGAATCCCACTCTCTTGAAAGTGTGGGATTAACTCAAAGGTCGGCATCTGCTTTTTTTGATTGTCCTCTGGAGCTAAAATATCTGCCGAGACTAGCCTAGCTGGGCAAGAGATGCTCTGGTAAAACAATTAGGGTTGTGCCTTCTTTGCTAACTACAACTACGGTTTCGTTGGGGGCGATCGCCATATCACGATCAGCACATTTGGCTTTCCAGGAATTACCTTCATATATGACTCGACCTGTTTGTCCTGGGGCAATGGCGGTGATGGTTGTAGCTTCTGATGCATCTAGACTGTGCCAGTGCCGTCGGGGCGCAAAGCTCCTAGAGATGTAGATAAAAACCACTGAACTAACTAGCCACAGGGCTACTTGCAAAGCAGGGACGGGAATAAGCAGGGCAAAAATTGCGGTGGCGATCGCCGCTAAGCCCATCATAAAAGCCACAAAAGCCGTCGGTAAAAATAACTCCATCAAACAGAGGACAGCACCTGCTATCAACCATAATTTAGACAGATCCATAGTGCCCAAACCAAAGTACTTTTTATGATCCTAATCATAGCGATTCTAACCTTAAGGGCTAGCTAACAGAAATCTGTATAGTATAGTCATACCGAACAGCTACACGTAAAGACGATGACACAAGCGATCTCTACAGCCAGCCAAAGATTTCTCTGGGTAATTGGAGAACACTTGGAGGAACTTGCCCTCACTGGTCTAGTCAAGGATAGGTTTCGGGTGATCTCCCCCAGAATTTGGTTAGATACCAAGCCTGAACTACCGCCAGAGTTCCCCGATCGCCTCGATCAGGTGCGCCCCTACCTGCTATTGCATCCCTACCAATTGCACCTGCCCCAGGTTTATGGGGTATGCCGAGTTACCGAAACCACTGAAGTATTGCTTCTAGAAAACGTACCGATTGCCCCCTACGGCGACCTCTACCCCGCCCTCAACCACGAGTGGGGCAAGGTATCAGGGGTGCGGCAGCTCTACTGGCTGTGGCAGATGCTGGAGTTGTGGACACCTATGGCTGAACTGGGGGTAACCGCCAGTTGGTTTATCCCCGCCAATGTCAGAGTCGAAGGTTGGCGGGTGCGCCTAATTAGCTTGGAGTCTGGTCACAACGCTGCCCTGGCCGATTTGGGAAACCTTTGGCAAAATTGGCTGGCTGCTGCCCAGCCGGAAATTCAAGCTGAACTGGGGGCGATCGTCACCCTGATGCAGCAGGAGCAGACCCCACTGCCACAGATCAGTCACCAACTCAACCAACTCCTCCTCCAGCAAGCTGCTCAACTCCCCCTCAGGCTCAGGGTCGCCGGGGCAACCGATGCCGGGCCGCAGCAACTACACAACGAAGACAACTGCTATCCCCAAGGGAGCAACGATGGTGATCCTGTACAACCTTTTTTAAGTATTGTCTGTGATGGGGTAGGCGGCCACGAAGGCGGCGAGGTAGCCAGTCAGTTGACAGTGGCTACCATAAAACTCCAAGTGCGGGCCCTGCTCAAGGAAATCACCGAAGACCCCCAGGTAATGCCCCCAGAACTCGTGGCTGAGCAACTCCAAGAAATTGTCCGGGTGGTCAACAATATGATTGCCAACCGTAACGATGAGCAGCAACGGGAGGCCCGCCGCCGCATGGGAACCACCCTGCTAATGGCTCTGCAATTACCCCAACCGGTAGATACTCCCCAAGGCAAACGCAATGGACACGAGCTTTACCTGGTCAATGTCGGTGACAGTCGCGCTTACTGGATTACCCCTCACTACTGCCACCAATTGACAGTAGATGATGATGTGGCTACCAGGGAAGCCCGCTTGGGTAGGTGCTTGTATCGCCAGGCAACCCAGCGCAAGGATGCCATGGCCTTGACCCAGGCGATCGGCACCAAGCAAGCCGATACCCTCAACCCTAGAATCCAGAGGTTCATTTTAGAAGAGGATGGTTTATTATTGTTATGTTCAGATGGGTTAAGTGACAATGGTTGTGTGGAGGAAGCCTGGCGGGAGTTGATTCAAGAGGTGCTCCAAGGCAAAATTGATCTAGAACAGGCCGTGGCAAAATTATTGACGATCGCTGCCAGCAAAAACGGCCACGACAACATTTCCGCAGTTTTAACCTATTGCAGTGTCGCCCAAGAACACTCGGTGCTAGTCGGGCCAGTCCTCAACTTACCCCAGACCACTGATTCATTCCTCTTTCCGGCTTCAGCGCAACTACTATACGATGATTCCGAACCCAGCATCCCCAAGACAAAGCACAGAAAACTCGACTGGCGTTTGGCAGCGATCGCTCTACTTGGTTGCCTGACCCTAGGCTTAGGTCTGTGGTGGATTTTAGCCCCAGTCAACCTCCAACAGCAGTGGCAGCGGATTTTCCCGACTCGCCAATAATTTAGGATTGCCCCAGAAAATCTAATACCTGACTAAGTACAGCACTTTTCATGTCAATGAAAGACATCTCTATTTTTAAAATCCTTGCTAAGTAGTAGACCTCTGGCGTAATTAGCTGGAGCCTAACAATCTCCTAACAGTGCCATGCTGCTTTGAGGAATTTGGACAAGAGGTCTAATGATCTTTGATGAGGCGGCGACTGCCTCCTCGTCAAAAAGTGCTGTAATATGAATTCGATATAAGCTAGAAACTGCGTTATCCAGTATTATCCCTTTACCAATTTAGTCACTTTGGCAAGGATGTTGCTTGATTTCAGACGAATTTCGTTTGATCAACAGTCTTAACCCGGACTGGCGTTAAAAAAGCTAAAAAATAGCCCACAATTTCAACTTGTGGACTGTAAGTACAGAAATTTTATAACGTTCCTGCTATCCGATTCTTAGTAATTCCACATCAAAAATCAAAGTTGCATTGGGGGGAATCACGCCACCAGCACCCCGCGCCCCATAGCCTAGGTCTGGGGGAATAATTAGTTCGCGGCGGCCGCCGACTTTCATGGTGCTTAGACCCTCGTCCCAGCCCTTGATCACTTGACCAACCCCCAATTTGAAGGAGAAGGGTTGACCACGATCGCGTGAGCTATCAAACTTAGTGCCATTTTCTAAGGTGCCGGTGTAGTGGACAAAAACAGTTTGACCAGCTTGGGGTGTAGCACCGTCACCAACTTGGATATCGCGGTACTTTAGACCAGAGGGAGTAGTCACTACATCACTGGCATTACTTTCTGTCATGGGAACCTCTGGTTGAGCTTGTTGGTTAGTTATTTGAACCGCAGTAGGAGTATCAGCTTGGGCAGGGCTGCTGCCAGTTACTTGCACTACCACTAGGAGCACCAGACAGAATACCATTACTCCAAGACTCAAAATAATCGATCGCATAACGTACCTCTCATTTGACATACTCACCGCCCAGGGGTGATTCTTAATTACTGTTTCAGTGGGATCACTTGACTAATTCAGGATTACCATCGATGGCAGAGGCAATTATCTCCCTAGTCGTTCCATTTTCCAGTGCAGTTTCGCAATACCCTTGCGTACTGTTTTGCCTGCTTTATTGTACAAAGCACTAGAGGAAATTTTTATAATAAAGCTCTTCTAGAAGGCCTTCGTACGCAAATTCCCAATAACAGGCGTGGTAATACTCCAGACTAGTTTAGCAAGACCCAATGGGGGTACAGCTAAACTGACGTTGATGCATACTGTTGATGCTAGAGACATCAGTGAGATTGTACTGCAAAGGGGTAATACTGATGTAATTCTTTTGGATAGCTTGAACATCGGTCCAGATATGGGCTGGTAGCTGGGGATCATCGGGCTGCTCTACCTCTTCGATCGCCTCACCAGCCAGCCAGTAGTAGGTTCTTCCCCTGGGGTCTAGACGTTTTTGAAAACTGTCAAAATATTTACGAATACCTTGGCGAGTCACCACCACCCCCGCAATTTCTTCCCAGGCAATAGCAGGAATATTTACGTTTAACAAAGTCAGTTGGGGCAAGGGCTGCTCTATTAGTTGTGCCACCAATATCTTGGCAAAAGCTGCCGCCAATTGGAACTCTATCGCTGTGTAACTGACTAGGCTAAAGGCAATGCTGGGTATACCCTCAATTACCCCCTCCATGGCTGCGGAAACCGTGCCGGAGTAAAGGATATCCGTACCAAGGTTAGCCCCGTGATTGATGCCCGACAAAACCAATTCGGGGGCTTGTTCCATAATTGCCCACAGGCCCAGTTTCACGCAATCGGCCGGGGCCCCAGAACATGACCAGGCCTTGACCTGGGGGCGAAACAGGTTAGTCACCGGTTCAGCCCGCAGGGGGCTGTGGATGGTCAGGCTGTGGCCAGTTGCTGATCGCTCTTGATCCGGAGCCACCACTGTTATCTCATGGCCGGCATCAGCCATGGTATTGACTAGGCTACGTAGACCAAGAGACGAGATTCCATCATCGTTGCTAATTAGTAATCTCATCGGGTAGATGACTTAAAAGCGGGTTTTAGGTACGGGCACTTGATTCTTGACGATCGCCAAAGTAACCATCTCTGGCGTTGTAGCCACCCCGGCGCGGTTTGCTGTCTCCACGCTTGATTGGCTTAGAATCAATTTCCGGAGGATGCTCTTCTAGGTTTAACCAGTTGGGCTGAGTTTGGTCATAGAGTAGCTGGAGGGCCGCCGCGGCGATCGCATGGGCTTCATAATCTTTTTCTAGTTGACTGACCAACTGTAAAAACGAAGCCATTCTATCTCCAGCTAAGGCATTTTTAACTTGGCCGTGGAGTTTTTCGATCCGCTTAGCTTCGATTTGCGACCGGCTCGGAATCCGGCTGATATCCAAAGTCTGCTTGACCCGGCGTTCAATCAACTGTAACCAGCGGCGATCAAGTGGATTGATCAAAGAAATCGCCACCCCGGTCTTACCAGCCCGGCCAGTGCGCCCAATCCGGTGGATATAGGTTTCCACATTGGTGGGCAAATCATAGTTGATTACATGGGTGAGATGATCCACATCTAAACCACGGGCCGCAATATCAGTAGCCACAATCCAGCGCACCTGAGACTGACGGAAACGATACAGCAACCTTTCCCGTTGACTTTGACTTAGGTCCCCATGGTATTCATCAGCACTATAGCCCGCCGATTGGAGCTGATTGGTCAACTCCGCCGCCGTAGCCCTAGTCCGGACAAAAATAATTGCCGCCTGGGGGTCTTCCAGCTCCAAAATCGGCTGGAGAGCACGATTTTTTGTCCAACCCCTAGGAACCATGTAAACCCGCTGCTCAATTTTGGTCGGAGCAGCCTTAGGTTGAGCAACAGTCACCGTAACCGGATCATGTAAAAAAGTTGCCACTAGGTCTTTAATCTGACGAGGCATAGTGGCACTAAAACAGACAATTTGCCGCTGCGGAGGAACTTGGCCAAGGACCTTACGCACATCATCAATGAAGCCCATGCTGAGCATTTCATCAGCCTCATCGAGGACAACCCAACGAATATTGTCGAGCCTTAGTACCCCACGATCCATCAGGTCAATTACTCGGCCGGGTGTGCCAACAACTAGATGTACACCCCTTTCTAAGGCATTGATCTGCCGCTCCATAGATTGACCGCCATAAACGGTAAGAGTGTAGATACGATTGCCGTCTCTACTACTTTCGCGGGTGCCGCTGAAATCTTGAATTGCCCTGGCAACTTGTTGGGCCAGCTCCCTAGTCGGAGTCAGGATCAAAGCTTGGGGCTGCTTGAGGTCTGGATCAACCTGCTCCAAAATTGGCAAGGAAAAAGCCGCAGTTTTACCGGTGCCAGTCTGAGATTGGCCTACCACATCCCGGCCTTGGAGAATTTGGGGAATTGCTTGAGCTTGGATGGGGGTGGGCTCGTTGAAGCCCAGCTTGTCTAGTCGTTCCACTAGGCTGGCGGATAAACCGAGGTCTATAAAGGTCATAGTTTTTTAGATGAACTGAATACTTGGAAAATTAAACTACCGAACCGTAGAGGTCATACACACCGGCCTCCTTTATCTCGATTTGGCTGATCTGACCTAGGTGAGCTGCACCTTTGGCATAAACTACCCCATCGACTTCGGGAGCAAAATTTGCCGATCGCCCAACTAGTTCTCCAGTTTCTGGATTCTCCTGTTCAATCAGCACATCTAACACGCGACCCACATAACTTTGATTCTTTTTCAAGGAAATGGGCTGTTGGATAGACATCAGGCTATCGCGCCGTACCTCCATCACTTGCGGATCAACTTGGTTCGGCAAGGTGTAGGCGGGGGTTTCTTCTTCAGAGGAAAAAGTAAACACGCCGACATGATCGAATTCGTGATGTTTTACGAATTGTAACAAATGTTGGAAGTGTAAATCCGTTTCTCCGGGAAAACCAACAATGAATGTTGTCCGGATTACGGCTTCTGGGAGAGCGAGTTTGATATTTTCAATGATCTGATCGTTGACTCGTCCTTGCCAGGGGCGATTCATGGCCCTGAGGATATCTGGGTGGGAGTGCTGTAAAGGCAAATCTAGATAGGGCAATATGTTGGGAGTTTCCTGGATGGCAGCGATTACCGCTGGGGTCAATCCGGTCGGATAGGCGTAGTGTACCCTGATCCATGGTACATGAACTTGACCAAGGGCACGCAATAATTCAGCTAATTTTGGCTCGCCATAGATATCAATGCCGTAGTTGGTGGTGATTTGGGAGATGAGGACAATTTCCTTTACCCCTTGGTCAGCAAGCTGTTGAGCTTCGGTTACGATCGATTCAATTGTCCGGGAGCGTTGGTTACCCCGTAGATGGGGAATGATGCAAAAGGCACAGCGATAGTTGCACCCCTCAGCTACCCGCAAATAGGCAACCCCCTCGGAAGTAGTACGGTAGCGGGGGACGGTTTCATCAGCAATATAGACCGGTTCTGGGCTGACTTGGAGGACTCGCTGTTGAGTGGTTTCAACGGTGTCGATCACATCGACAATTCTGTGGTAATCTCCTGATCCAACAACGGCAACGGCTTCGGGGATTTCCTCAAGGAGTTGTTGCTGGAAGTGCTGGGCAAGACAGCCAGTAATCACAATCTTTTTATTGGCTTCGGCTAGTTCAACCAGAGTCCGGACTGATTCTTCCCTGGCGGCTTCGATGAAGCTACAGGTGTTGACAATTACATATTCGGCGGATTCTTCGTCCGCATCAACATTGTAGCCAGCCTGTAGAAGCAGACCTAGCATGTGTTCGGTATCGATGCGATTTTTTTCGCATCCCAAGTGTGAGATCGCAATAGTTGGCTTATTGGCCATGGCGGGGATAAGGATATTTATTAAGATTATGAAGATTGTGGGTTTAGAACCTCCAACGTACTTTCTGCCCTAGGGCGGGGGGATTCTCCCTACATTGCCGTTGAGGATTGCTGGTTTCCAGACTTAAGGGGCAGGGTGCTTTGGTTTAGATGCTTTACACTACGAATTTGCATGTTTTGATGGCAGATTAGTTGATTTTTTAACATGCCCTAGTCTAGCAATTTAACTGACTGGGGGCAGTTGGCTTGGTGGCCTTAAGAATGGCCGGGTATGGGGTTAGAATTATCTAGAGCTACACAGATTCTAATTAAAACATCATATTGACATCACCCAGCTCGGCTGTGTGTTTTTAGGTTGTCGTTGTGTGAATCTTCAACAAATTTTTACTAATCCTTATCCAATTATTGGCGTGGTACATCTTTTACCCTTGCCCACCTCTGCCCGTTGGGGAGGTAGTTTACAGGTGGTGATCGATCGCGCAGAACAAGAGGCCACAGCCCTAGCCGCCGGTGGGGTTGATGGAATTATTGTTGAGAATTTTTTTGATGCTCCCTTTGTCAAAGATCATGTGGACCCAGCTACGGTCAGTACCATGACCGTGGTGGTACAGCGATTAAAGAGCATTGTCAACCTGCCCATTGGGATCAATGTTCTACGCAATGATGCCCACAGTGCCATGGCGATCGCAGCTAGCACAGGGGCGCAATTCATCCGGGTCAATATCCTAACGGGGGTAATGGCTACCGACCAGGGAATCATTGAGGGAAAAGCCAATGAACTACTGCGCTACCGCCGCGAACTGGGCTACGATATCAAAATTTTTGCTGATGCGCTGGTAAAACATGCCTATCCCCTAGGCCAGGTGGATGCAGCCACTGTTGTCCAAGAAACGATCGAACGGGGCTTAGCTGATGCGGTTATTCTCAGTGGCTGGGTAACAGGTGATCCACCCACCGTCCAGGATTTGGCGACCGCTAGGGCTGCTGCCCAAGGTACACCAGTTTTAATTGGCAGCGGAGCAACCTGGGAAAATATCACAGCTTTGATGAAAAATGCCGATGGGGTAATTGTTTCCAGTTCCCTAAAACGCCACGGCAAGATCAATCAGCCGATCGATCCTAACCGGGTTAGCCAATTTGTGGAGATGTCGCGGATGGGCTTGGCTCCTAACGTGGGCAACCTGCCCCCCATGAAATTGAAGTAGCCCAGGTTTTCCGCCAGTAAGCCAGTGATACTAATTGATAGTTAGTAGCCAAATCATTATTTCTTACAGGCTATCAAAACCTGAAGTTCTTTATCCAAGCCCACTGGGCAGCTTTGGAATCTACTCTGTGATGGTTTTACCCAGGGGAATGTGGCGGCGGAGGTTATCTTGTAGGGCTTGGGGATCAAATAAAATTGGCAAGAAGTGGATGCTCTTGATTTCTCGGAAGTAAAACAAAACTGGGATAGCGGGGCTGTAAATTTCCCAGTTGAGCCATTCTTGGTAGGGGAAGTTGCGGATTTGGGTTTGGTAGCGGTAAACCTCTAGGGCTGTGGGGCTAAAGATGAGGCGGAGACTGCCAGCCTGAAACCACAGAAATAGGGCAAATATGGCGATCGCTAAACCAACCCATTTCTGAACCAGCACCACTGGAATTGCTGCGATCAGCAAAAACATGGGAATCTTGAAGCTAGGGGCGAGTTCGTTAGTTTGAGTCATTGCCTGATTTGGGGTTAGGTTCAGGTGGCGAAGGAACAAAAGTAGCCTCGTGGACATCCCCACGATTTCCCAAGGGTCTAGAAGCTTGCCCATTGAAGGAAATCATAACAGCACCGGCATTCCCAGACCTAATCACTAATTTAGTTTGGGCTGTCCAAGTTCTTTGGGTGCCCTCCTCTAAAACTCCTTCAAATTCTATTTTGCCGTCACTGGTGATCCGTAGCCAAGATTGAGATTTTAAGGTCATGGCCACAGTCACTGGTTGGGTGGGGGTAGCACTGGGACTGATACTGGGGATTGGTTTTGGACTTTCGGTAATAATTGGTGGGCTGAGGGGGATAGTGATTTCGGCTGTGTTGTTGCCCAAGGAGCGGGAGAGGCTGTGGATTGCGATCGCCATTACCACCACGTAAGCTACATACAAATGCACCGGATACAGTTGAATAACCTGTGGTAAAACCCACCAGCGTTTTGGTTGCGGTAAATCCACAATATCAATGGGAATTTGTTTAGCCAACTGCTCGCCGTTTAATCCTAAAACATTAGCATACTGACGGATCAAGCCTTGGATGTAGACTGGTTCTGGCAGTTGTTCAAAATTGCCTGATTCGATCGCAAGCAACAGCCCTAAACGAATCAAACTTTCAGTAGCAGCCTCTTCTGGCGCTAGGTTTTTACATATCCTAGTTTCGCGGAGCAATAAACCCAACTCTTGGATAGATTTTTTTTGAATTTCAAGGAGTTGTTGTTGATTGGCTTGCTCCTTGAGGCTTTCCCGAGAATCAGCTAGGTGCTTTGTAAGGTAGAAAATTTGAGACCAAGGCATAAGAAGCTTACAACTGTAGATGATAAATAGGCTGACCCTTTATAAGAGATGCTGGAGCTTTTAGTTGGTTTCCGACGAACTGGGTTTCGAGTATTTTGCCACAAAGGAGCTACAACAGCAGCATAGATTGTGAGTATTCTATTACCTTAACCATGCATAGGGACTATGGAGAAAAAATTAGTTCCCATAAGCTAATCGAAACAATCAACACCTATGAATTTACCAGCTCAATATTAACAGCTAAAGTTTTAATATCTCCCCAGGAAGTTTATTTTCTCTTAAGAAAGCAACTGCTGTTTGAGCCAATCAAGTTCTGGAGAGGTCAAGGGGCGGTACCTACCTGAGTTTAGGGAACCTAGATGAATTGTGCCGATCGCGGTTCGATGCAACTTCAGAACCGGGTGGCCGATTTGCTCGGCAATCCGCCGGATTTGACGGTTCCTGCCTTCTTTGAGAATAATTTCAACTAGGGTATTTTGGGCATTGCGAGTTTGTACAGAAATCGTAGCAGGCTGGGTGATTCTGCCATCAAGCATCAGGCCCCGCCGCCATTTTGCCAGGGTAGACTCCTGGGGGTGTCCGGCCAGCCAGACCAGATAGGTTTTGGGCACTTGGTGGCGGGGGTGGGTGAGGGTAAAGGTAAACTGGCCGTCGTTAGTCAAAATCAAGGCACCAGTCGAATCGGCATCTAGCCTACCAACTGGGTAGAGTCCGGGGCGAATAGCTGGAGGAATCAGGTCTAAAACTGTTGACCGGCCTTTGTCGTCGCGGCAAGTGGAGATGATCCCCAGGGGTTTGTTGATTAGTAAGTAGGTTAACTGGGGGCGATCGTTCAGGGGACGGCCATCAATTTCGATCGCATCCCTCTCCACATCTACTTGAGTACCCAAGGATACAACTTGGCCATTGACCCGTACCCGTCCGGCCAAGATCATCGCCTCAGCTTGGCGACGGGAGGCGATCCCCCACTGGGAAAGAACTTTTTGCAGTCTGGCTACCATAAAACCTATGCTATTCAGACAAACCCCATGTAGGGAATTATCCAGGATGCTGAAATCAGAAATAATTAGCCAAATTTTGGCCCAGGCAGTGCGCCTGTGGCTACCTACTCTCCTAGACGGTGTAGGCCAAATTGATATTACAATTGCAGGCCGCAACCAACAAATTCTCCGTGGTTCAATTCCTCAAATTACTGCGGCGGCAGAACAAGCGATTTATCAAGGCTTACACCTCAGTGCTGTTACCCTCTCGGCTGCGGATATTGCGATCGACTTCCAGGGCATCCTCCGGGGTAAATCCATCCATCTGGCCCATGCCTTCCCAGTCTCGGGCAAAATCACCTTGATTGCATCAGACCTCCAAGCTTCCTTGGCTGCGCCCCTACTGGTAAAAGCTTTAGCCGATCTATGGCTAAGGTTGGATCGCGGACCTGCACCCCATTGGCAGAGCATCACTTTAGCCGAGCAAAAGTTACATTTAACAGGAGAAGGGGTAGCAGGCCCAGTCAGTCTAGTCACTAGAGTCGTTTTGGAGCGGCCCCAGGAAATATGCCTAGTAGAGATGGTTTTGTCCGCCGGGGGAGTTGTAGAAGACTTGGGGCAGTTATGTTTTGACCTAGGAGAGCAGACAGCGATCGACCACCTGCAAATTACCCCAGAGCAGCTCAGCCTCCAGGGGAAGTGGATTATTAACCCCTAGAATTGCCAATATGCCCCTATCCTAAATAGATAGAAATAGTGTATTTTTTACATTTTTCCAACTCCCTCTCCTTTGGGGTATGGGCGCGGTCTTGGCTTTTCAAAGAGTGGGTAAATATTTCAGCTTAATCAGACTAAATTGAGATAAAACATAAAATAATTTTGATGATTTTGGTTGAGGAGTTGCCATTGACTCTCAAGGCTGTTTTGTTTGACTTCAATGGGGTGATTATCAACGATGAATCCCTGCACCAGCAGTTATTGGAGGAAATTTTGCTGCAAGAGAACCTCCGATTTGCTGCCCAAGAGTTTGACCAAGTTTGTCTGGGCCGCAGCGATCGCGCCTGCCTAACTGCCCTCCTAGAAAGTCGCGGCCGGGTTGCCACGCCTGCCTATCTACAAAAACTCTTACACCAAAAAAGCCAAGCTTACCAGCAACGGCTAGCCACCATGGAAAAACTGCCTATCTATCCTGGCGTTGCTGACTTGGTATACAAGTGTCGTGTGGCTAAGTTGCACTTGGGCGTGGTCAGTGGGGCCATGCGCCGGGAGGTGGAAACTGTACTAGAGCGGATTGAGTTGCGCTCAGTCTTTACGGTCATAGTGGCTGGGGATGATATCTTAGCTAGTAAACCTGATCCTGCTGGTTATCTGTTGGCAGCCGAACAACTGCGTCGTCTTGATCCCGACCTAGGGCCCCAAAATTGCTTGGCGATCGAAGATACGCTGGTGGGCATGGCCGCAGCCAAGGCCGCAGGTATGCAGGTGGTTGGAGTGGCCAACACCTACCCTTACCACTTTGTACAGCGTCACAGCAATTGGGCTGTCGATTATTTGTGGGAAGTAGAACTAGAGAGAATCCAGGCCGCCTACAGCATAAGATCCTAGAGATGTTAGGATAATTGAATTAACGTGGGGAATTAGCTCAGTTGGTAGAGCGCTGCGATCGCACCGCAGAGGTCAGGGATTCGAGTTCCCTATTCTCCATCTCAGCTTTTACTGAAAACACATTTGAGCTATAGTTCATGGGGAAACTTTGTGAGGTAAAACCCATGAGCACCAACCGTCCAGTGGTCATCACCATTTTGGCTGTACTACAGTTTTTCTTTAGTGGGTTCGGTCTAATTTTGAGCATTTCTCTAGTAGCCCTAGCTCCCGTGCGTGATTTAATTGTCAAAACCAGCCTAGAGATATTAAAAAATAGCCCGAATGCCGCTGAAATTGCTTCCCCAGAATTGGTTCAGGGAATTTTACTCGGCATTGGTGTGGTGGGGATCATCTTCAGCTTGTTGGGACTTTTATTGGGTTATGGGCTACTAAAACTCTACAAGTGGGCGTGGTTTTGCACGCTTGTATTACAAGTTCTCCAAATTTTGGGATCACTCCAAGGACTGCTCGGTGCCATAACTGTCCCAGCTTTGGCGGCTATTCCCCAACAACTATTCCAGCTATTAACCTCTGGAGTAATTATTTACTGTCTATTTTTACCGACGGTCCGTCAGGCTTTTGGTTTTTCTAGCCAGTCGAGATAATCGATACAATACTGGAGTTGCATTTTTAGGGATAAAAAGTGATTGAACGATACACATTGCCTGAAATGGGCAATCTTTGGACTGATCATTATAAGTTTCAGACTTGGTTACAGGTAGAAGTGGCAGCCTGTGAAGCCCAGGCAGAATTGGGGTATATTCCCCCGGAGACGGTGGCTGAAATCAAAGCCAAGGCTAAGTTTGATCCCCAGCGGGTTTTGGAAATTGAGGCTGAGGTGCGCCATGATGTAATTGCCTTTTTAACTAATGTCAATGAGTATGTTGGTGAAGCAGGGCGCTACATTCATTTGGGACTGACTAGTTCAGATGTATTAGATACAGCCCTGTCTGTGCAGTTGGTGGCTAGTTTAGAGATTCTGCTACAGGAGGTAGAGTCTTTGGTTCAAGCAATCCGCTATCAGGCCCAGCAGCATCGCCAGACTATTATGATTGGGCGATCGCACGGCATTCACGCCGAACCAATTACCTTTGGATTTAAGCTAGCAGGCTGGTTGGCTGAGGTGTTACGCCATCGGGAGCGGCTTTGCCAAATGTCTCAAAAAATTGCTGTGGGTAAAATTTCTGGGGCGGTGGGCACCTACGCTAATATCGATCCCAGGGTGGAGGCTTTGACCTGCCAAAAGTTAGGCTTACAGCCCGATTGCGCTTCTACCCAGGTGATTTCACGTGACCGCCATGCGGAATTTGTGCAGACTTTAGCCCTATTGGCCGGTTCGATCGAACGGTTTTCCGTAGAAATTCGCCACCTCCAGCGCACAGAGGTTTTAGAAGTAGAAGAATTTTTTGCCCCGGGACAGAAAGGCTCTTCAGCCATGCCCCACAAACGCAACCCAATCCGCAGCGAACGCCTGACCGGAATTGCCAGGATTATTAGATCCCATGCGATCGCCGCCCTAGAAAACATTGCCCTGTGGCACGAGCGCGACATCTCCCACAGTTCCGTAGAACGAGTCATCCTGCCAGATGCCTGCATTTTGACCCACTTTATGCTAGTCGAGGTCACTGACCTAATCAAACACCTACAAATCTACCCAGACAACATGAAACGCAACCTAGATGTCTATGGCGGCGTAGTTTTTAGCCAACGGGTCATGCTCAAGCTCATTGACAAAGGAATGCTCCGAGAAGAAGCATACAAAATTGTCCAATCCTGCGCCCACCAAGCCTGGAATCAACCAGAGGGTAACTTCCGCAGTCTGATTACAGCCCAAGGGCAACTGACCCCAGAAGAAATTGCAGAATGCTTTGACCCCCAGTATCACCTACGTCACCTAGAAACTGTGTATCAGCGTTTAGGTATTTGAGGTGGACTCCACCTGCGGTGTTAGCTGTCATAGCCGCCAATTGGCCCAGTTATACTGAGCTGTAATTGGCTTTTGTAAAGGGCGGCTTGATCCCGTAGGCTAGGTATTTTGGTACCGGCGACCTTTTCAGCTTGCGTGGCTAGGGCTAGGGCTTGGTCGATTTCTCCCTGGGCAATTGCTAGCTCTGTCAGCCGAATTAATGCTAGCGCCCAGGAGTCTTTACGGTTGATTTGCTGGCTAATTTGCAAGCTTTCTTGGTAGTATTGGGCCGCTTTTGGGTAGTCGCCCTGGCGAAAGTGCCACTGCCCCAGATTAATCAATGGGTTTGTTAAGTAGTAGTAGTACTGCTTGTCTGACTCTGGGTAGTTTTGGAGTAGTAGGCGGTAGTTGTTTACAGACATGTTTAAGTAGCGATCGCTCTGGGGCCAATCAGTCAACCCCAGATAAGCTTCACCAATCACATTAGCCAATTCAGCTTGATGGAATAGAAACTTATTCCCAGTAGTTTCAAAGCAATGATCCTCTAAGTTCTGCCAAGCTTGGTAATAAAAATCTATGGCCACTTGCCAAGCGTGTTGGAGTAATGCCAAGTTTCCCAAATAGCGGAGTAGCTTGCATTCCTCTAGGTAATCTTGGAGCGATCGATACCGTTGTAAAGATCTATTAAAAAACTGCTCTGCCCCAGTCAAGTTTCCCCTTTCCATGTGAGCATAACCCAGCTCAGCCAGCAGTTGCGCCTCTACCCTAGTTTCACCTAAAGTTTCCGCCACTTGCAGCACCACACTGCCACAGCGCAGATAATCACCCCAGTAGCAGAGTACCCACATCGGTAGGCTAACACTCTCCCAAGTTATATACAACAACTGGAATAGTTCCTTCGCATCTACCTTGGAGCCGAGGCAAGCCTCAGCGAGGTTAACCAAATCACTGAGTGCATTGGCCCGGTCTTCATGGATATTTATATCTATTTTCATAACAATTTCATAAAATTTACCTAACTAATTTAATCAAAGTTCAAAACCAGAATTACCATACTTCCACTTCGTAATCTTTCGCCATTCCAACAAACTTGGTGACCATCTATCTACCAAGCCACTACGCAAGCTCCGTCTGACCCAGGGGTGCAAGTCATAACGGTAATTGTGTCTAATATCCATTTCTTTTTCTAGTAAATGCCAACGGAGTAACTCCCGTTTAGCCGTATGCATAGTCGATTGATCGATTTCAAGCACCCCAGACAGTTCTTGCCAGGTCACCCCAGCCTCAGCCCTGCCAATGTAGCGGAGGATATCCTTGGCGGGGTCTATGATTCTCTGCCATGCGGTTGTGAGGCAAAATTCATAGACCTTTTCCACATCTCCACAGGCTTGATCCAGTTCAGCTAAAACTTGTTCTAAGCTGCCATCATCAACGATGCGCCCAACCATGAAATGTAAAGCCAAGGGAGCCCCACAGGATACTCTGAAGATTTGTTCCCGTTGGATTTCATTGGCTTCAAGTAAGATATCTATCTTCCTAATATCAGCCTCGTGTCGGATGAGTTGGTCAGTAGCAATAGTGCTCAAAGCAGGAACATCTATTAAAGTAACGTAAGGGAGTCGGATTTGATAACGACTAGTGATCAACAGACGGCTAGGGTTAAGCATTTCATGCAACTTAGGAATAACTTCTGGGAGTTGTGCTGTCTCAGCGTTGTCTAGGACAATCAATATCTTTTGGGCTTTGAGACGGTGACGCACCTGATCGATCGCACAACCATTGAGTTGATGGGCTATTTCTCGACAAGTTTGCTCCCAATCTAAAGACAGATTCTGCATTTGGGGAGTTATCTGGCCATAAAAGAATTCCGTGTCCCTGGCTTTGATCCACACCACATCTGTGAAGCGATCGCGTTGAATTGCTAGGCGAGCCACTTCACAAGCTACTTCAGTTTTACCGTAGCCAGCACTGCCACACAAACAGACAATTGCCTGCTCTTGGGAATCTTCAAGACAGCAAAGAACACGATTAATCAACTCCTCGCGCCCCCAAACACGACGGCAGCGCAGATTTGGAATCCACAATCCAGGATAACTTTTTGGAGGATTAGGTGATTCTCCTTCTAGATACTCTAGATAATTTTGAAGAACTAATATAATATTTTTTTTAGAGACCGGCTGCTGTAAAGCCGATGAAATCAGCTTACAAAAATCTGCACTTATCTCTTTTGCATAACTGATATTACAGGGGATCGACTGGGCAATGTTTTCAAGGGTGCGCCCCTGGAGAATACCCCGCAACACACTCTGCTGCGTGTCATTGAGGACTCTGCCATACCGAGGCAAGATCAAGCTTTTTGCCAGTGAGAGCAGTGCTTCAGTATCCATAAACTGTATGGAGTCCAGAAATCCCTGGTTGACATGGTTGGCCAGCATAATGGTCAACTAACTAAATAGACTACCAAATAGGCTACCAAATAGGCTACTAAATACGACCATATATCTTCAGAAAGTATGGTCAACTGTCTAGATAGGAAAGACTTTAATTGCTCTGGACAAAAGTCAAGGTAGCCATTGGGTTGTTTATTAACTACGGCTAGCCAGAAGAGTAGTTATTTTCTTATCTCACTAAGATTGTAAGCTGGGAAAAATTTGTCATTTTTAGCTTGGGTTGCATAATTTGCCGATCAGAATAATGATTATTCTACAAAGGTTAGCTAAACAGCTAAATATTGACTGCCCCACATTTTTTTATTCACTCTAGGAGCAAACTTATGTCTTATAAAATTTTCGTTGCTAGTTTAGTTTCTCTAACTAGCCTTGGTTCCTTCCAACTAGTTGGAGCTGAAGATCCTTGTGTACCAACTAAACTCAGCCAGACCAAGCAAATGGTCGCAATCAATGCCCAATTTGACAGTACAGATACAGCTGAAACTGTGCCCACAAAAAGCCTGGGTGATGCTGCTCAGTTGATTTGCCCAATTGAGCGGTAACTAGTGGGTTGAATACCTAGTTGCTTTGAGGATTTGACTAGTTGTGAACCTACTGGATATGGCTCTATCTAAATTGGAGAAATTTATGTCCAGTAGGCCTCTTGCACAAATCCCTCAAAGCAGCATAGCTCTGTTAAGAGATTGTTAGGCTCCAGCTAATTACGCAGGATACTTAGTGTACACAACTTTCATTGGCATGAAAATGCTTAACGGTTACTAAATTACCTAACACTAACCAATCTTCCTGGGACAAATTCATCAGCTACAAGGCCCCAAAGCAATTAGTTTGTAAGCGGGCGGCGGGAATCGAACCCGCATCATTAGCTTGGAAGGCTAAGGTTTTACCACTAAACCACACCCGCAGCTCAATTAAGTGATCATAACTCAAATTTTAGTTAATGCCAAGTTGGGATTTAAAGTCCGAGATCGGCCTTGGCAACTTGGGCGGCTGCAAATACCTCGGCATCTGCTTTGTTGGCCCAGTCTGGTTGGCCAATTTCGGCGTAGAATTTTTGGTCGTAGGGACGAGTTTTAACCACCACAGGCATGGGTACGGCGTGGCCAAGGACGAGGGCCTGTTGTTTAGAGTCTAATTTGGCTAGGACCGATCGCAGGTTTGAGCCGCCGGAAACCCCGGTAAAAATTGCGTCGATGTCTTTATCGTCGTTGAGCAGTGAGGTGATCCGGGTACCAATTTGGGACATGACCTCGTTGTCAATTCCTGATGGCCGCTGGTCGACAATCAGCAGGGTGACGAAGTATTTACGCATCTCCCTGGCGATGATCCCAAAGATGGTGTGACGGACGATCGCCGGATCTAGAAATCGGTGGGCTTCCTCGATCGTAATTACCAGGGGGGTGGGGCGATCGCAGGGATTTTTGCTCTGCAAAAAAATCTCTGCCTTGCGGACATATTCCTTGTGAATACGCCGGGTGATCATATTGGTCACCAGCATGTAGGACAACATATCCGATTGGGTACCAAACTCAATTACTACGCTCTTACCAGCCTCCAGGGAATGGAGAATTTTTTGTACATAGTTGTGGGGTGTGGCACTGCGGATATATTTAAGATTTTCGAGGCGCAGCAGTTTGCGTTGCAGGGCCATCATTGACCCCTTATGCCCCCGGCTTTCATCACAGAAGGTTTGAATATCTTCATTGGTCATGCTCAGCAATTGGGTGATCCAATTTTTCTTAAATTCCCCGTAGAGGATATTGGCATTATCAAGGCTCGCTTCTGAGAGGTTCAGTTCGCCCCGCACTAGGTGGATATCTTCAATTTCAATTTGATCAAAGCTCAGGTAAAGCTCTTGAGCATCGCGAATTCCCCTGCGTTTGGTGGATTCTGGGTCTAGGGTATAAACCTCGACCAAATGAGGAAATAGCTGGCGCAACCCTTTTACAGTATGGGTGTTTTTGCCTTCGCATACTGCTTCCCAGCCGTATTCTGAGTGCATGTCAAAAATTAGGTTGACTGCGGCTCGGCGGCGCATGATTCCTGCTAGGAGGAGCCGAGTTAGAAAGGATTTACCTGTGCCGGATTTCCCAAATACGCCATTGCTGCGCTCGATGAAGCGGTTCAAGTCTAGGCAGATGGGTACATTCATGTCTAGGGGTTGTCCGATCGCAAAATTAGCCCGGTGTGGGTCATCTTCCCAGCCAAACACCGTCCGAAAGTCCCGCTCGGTAGCTTCATAAACTTGGCTAAAGTGGCTGGGGATGGTTTTTACTGGTAATAGTTCTAGCTCAGCACTGCTCTGGGTTTCTAAGGAGGCAAGGCTAGTGTTTTTGGGGTTCTCTTTCTTGCCATTCAACCCGCCTGTTTCGGTGGGGTCTTTGGGAGTAAGCATGAGCATCGGGGCCAAGTTTACTGTGCCGTAGGTGCTGCCCCCTGCCAAAACGGCGCGTAAAAAGTCATCTTGGGGGTCGGGGGGATTAGCAACAATACGGGTGCTAGTGGTACCTAAGGAAACATCAGTCAGCAGACAAAAAAAGTGCGATCGCACCCCCCGGACTACCAAAAATTTACCAACCCGCATATCTTCTACAGATACATCCGAGTGCAATCTAACTTCTAAACCTTGCGTCAATGAACCTTGAATTACTGAACCGAGGGGTGTATCCATGGAAATTTAGTCAGAAATTTTATGTCTTGCTTGGCCTGTTGATTTTAACCTAATTTCAGCTAGTTCACCTATTAATTAAAGCAATTACCAAGCTGTGTTGTGTGGAGAAAAGGAGCTAATCTACAGAGGAGCTTGTTTTACTAATGTTTTACTAATATTGCTAACTGCATTGGTCATGAAACATTTAGTGCTAGTCGGGGGTGGCCATAGCCATGCGATCGCCCTAAGAAACTTTGCCCAATCTCCCATACCCAACACCAAAATCACCCTGATTAGCGATGTTAGCCATGCTCCCTATTCGGGGATGATTCCTGGATATATTGCTGGTTTTTACAACTGGGCAGATTGCCACATTAATTTACACCAATTAGCCCAGCTCGCTGGTGCAACAGTCATCCAAGCCCCAGCTATAGGACTAGATTTAACTCAAAAACTAGTGAAATTCAATCAATCAGAGTCAATCAACTTTGACGTGGTTTCTATCAATATTGGTAGCACGCCCCAAGCTCAACAACTAGGTATTCCAGTCAAGCCAATTAGTGTATTTTTGAACCATTGGCAGCAGGTGATGTTGGAACCCATCCAAAGTTTGGGGATTATCGGGGCGGGGGTTGCTGGGGTAGAGCTGGCCTTGAATATGCAAACTAAGCTCCAAGTCAAAATCCATCTTTTTCAGCGTGGAACTGAGATTCTTCCCCGGCTCAATGCCCAAGTGCGCCGCCATTGCCTGGCTGCTTTGCAAAAGCGACAAATTCAAATTCATACTCAAACTAGCGTTGAGCAGGTTACCAAGATTGTCACTGGGGGTTTTGAGGTGAATACTGGCACTGGGGTAGTGGAGTGCGATCGCATTTTCTGGGCCACCCCAGCCATTGCCCCCCCATGGCTAGCCAGCTCCGGTCTAGCAACTGACCCAGAGGGGTTTGTGGTCGTCAATTCCCATCTCCAGGCAGTTTCTTATCCTTGGGTGTTTGCCGCTGGAGATATTGCTAGCCTAGTCGGGTACAAACTACCCAAGGCCGGGGTCTTTGCTGTCCGTCAAGGGCCAGTCCTGGCCCACAATCTCCGTCAAGCTTGCTTGGGCAAATCCCTGAAACCTTACCGGCCCCAAAGGCTTTATTTAAGTTTGATTGGGTTGGGCAATCGTCGGGCGATCGCCAGTTATGGCCGCTTTTGTTGGAGTGGCAGGCTAGTCTGGCACTGGAAAGATTGGCTCGATCGCCAATTTATGGCCCAGTTCCCCAAAGGAACCTGAGCCCAGGTTCCAGTAAACCACCTCAAAGTCCTTGACTTCCCCAGTGTAGTTCAGCTAGTGGAGTATTTAACATTCTCACCGGGCTAGAACCGTGTTAGTGCCTAAACCTCACGGGTTGCTGCTTCATAGCACCCAGGAGTAGTCTAAAGGTCGAGACTATCCCCGGTGTGTCGCAGGCGAATTCTATATTGAGTGATAAGGAGCCAGCTAAGGCATGGTCTGTAGCACGATTACACTTCTCAGCTCAGCAGTGAGCCGGGTAAATGAACAGTCCCTGTAGAACATAGCAGCGATTTTGTTCTCCTAGCTTGGGATCAAGAGCGATCGCATTTCTTGGCGAAATTCCATTGATAGGTAGCGGCTTTTAATCGGCTGCCACTTTTGCCAAAAGGCGGATTTTTCAGCCGATATCTGAGCACTGAGGCCTTGGGGCTTGGGGTAAGCCGCCAGAACCTGTTCTAGAACTTCAGCATCTTGGAGTTGGCCTAAAAGTTCCTGGATATCCCGAAATTCAGCGATCGCTCTGAGGTACTGCTCGCCATAAAAATCTTTGAAGAACTCGGCTTGATAGCGCACCCCTTTGATGCATTTACGTAAATCGTGGAGGGTAGGGCTGGTTTCTGGAGTAAGTTCACTTACAGTCCAGCCGGGATGCATAAATAATCGACAAATCAGTGGAAGTAATAAATCCGGGAGGATTTGCCAAACTAACAGGCGGCCTGTTGTTGTGTAGGCGGGTTCCTCTAGCCAGTGTTTTAGTGATTGTTTAATTTGCTGGTAGTGATCGCCCTCGAGGGTCCTCTGGAGTTGACGGAAACTTTTGCGACGTAGATGCTGAATCTGAACCAGGGTAGGTCTAAGTAGGTCTTGGTCGATCGCAGATAAACCAGGGTAGTAGTGATTCACTAACCGCTCATACAACACGTCAAAATCTCTGGTCTTCCCTAGGGATTTAGATACCTTGGCGACGTTTGCAATGTTAATGGGGAGAGCGATCGCCGCATCGAAGACCCATAGAATTGTCCGTAGTCGCCGCATCTCTACTCGCATCTGATGCAGGGGTTCCGGGTCTTTATCCTTGAGGACGGGTTTTTCCTGCTTGACTATTTTTTGATAATTTTGGTGGATAATTTCGTGGGCGTAATCCCCCAATGTAGTTTGGGTAATAGCGCATTTCACCATTTGCTTGACTGTCATTAATTTCACCCTCCTATTGCTGTGCGATCGCTGACTCTAGACTAGCCAGTAAGCTGTCAAATTCCCTGGAGTTATTTAGCATCTACACAGGTACATTCAAAGGCTAATGAAATAAACATAGCCACGCTACCTTTTGCCTATTCCATCAATAACTCATTGATCGACTAACTAATTAATTGAGGATATCCATTATAGCAATCTACAGTTAGTCAAGGAGCAAAATTAACCAGAACTTAAGTTAAGAATGTTGTCTAGTAAAAGACTATAGAAGTCTTAAATTTTAACAAAATAACTCTACAACTTAGGCACTGGCAAAATCCTAAGGAGCCAATAATTGACAACAGGTGCAATAGGGCAGAAGTGTTGAATCTTGATGGTAAAACTTTACAATTCAGGTATTGAAGCAGCGAGCCAGAAATTGACAATAAATGCAATAAAGTGCTTAATCTTGTACTAAAAATAGAACACATGAACTAAAAATTGCAGCGATTTTCTGGTGTTAAGCTAGCGTTCAACACTTCTGGCAATAGGATGCTTGATAAGGATTGTAAAAATTTTATGAGGTCAAGCCATCGTTCAATGCTGCTGTAAAGATGCTCTTCTTATAAATCCTTAACAATTAGTTACATACTCAAGATACCAGGGATATGGGCTAAATTAGAGCTACTAGAATCACTTCAGTTTGGCTAATCTTTAAAATTTGTCAATTCTGCCATAAGCCACTGTCCTTATCCATATCCCACTGTCCCTATCCCATAGGTTAAAATTCCTTGGCAGCCATTAAGCTAGAGTTTGGCAAACTAAGCAAGTGAAAATGGCAAAATGACAGATAACCATTCGCTGTGGCAGAGCTTTGTGCAGGGGAGTTTTGCGATACGTTGGCAGACTGTCCAGGCCCTACCAAAGTATGGCGATGAATTTATCCAGCCCTTGGTCGAGCTGCTGAGTAGCTCTGACAGTGAGTTACGTTGGTTTGCAGCTAAGGCTTTAGGGGAATTTGATAGTCCTAAAACCAGGCAGGTTTTAGCTGGTTTATTGAGTAGCCCCGATGCCGAACTGCGGGATGTGGCTATGCAGGCCCTAGTCAGGTCTGGCGATCGTGCCCTGGATGTCTTGATATCTAAGCTAGCTGATGCCCGCCTTCCAGTTGTGCAGACCCTCAGCCAGATTTACAGCGATGGGACGATCGCGCCCCTGTTACAGGTCTTGGATGATGATGATAGCCAAATCCGGGCGATCGCCTTGGGAGCCTTGGCCAACTATCCACAGCCGATTTTAGCTGAGGTGCTAGTGCGGCACTTACAGGATCCGGCAGCAATTGTCCGTTGTGAGGCATGTTTGGGTTTAGGTTTGATGGCCGCCCGCTATGACCCGGCTGCTGAGTTGTTAGATATGGCTAGCTTACTAGCTCCAGCCTTGGGGGATTGCGATCAAAATGTTCGTCACCAGGCGATCGTTGCCCTAGGGCGGGTCGGCACAGTCGCCGCTATCGACCTTTTAGGAAAAGTTCTTTTAGAGGCAGATACGCCAGAAAGCCTGCAAATTCAGGCCGCTAGGCAGCTAGCTTGGCAAGAGCAACCAGACAGCCTCGATTACCTCCAAACCGCCCTGACCCAGGCAACTACCCCAGTCACCTTAGAAATTATTCAGTTACTCGGCCGGATTGAGGAGCCAAATTTACAGCGGGCGATCGTGGAAATCCTCACGGAACTATTTGCTAATAGTCAGACACGGTTGCAGCAGCCGGAGTTACGTAAGTCCCTGGCCATGACCCTGGGACAACTGGGCCACCCCACCGCCCAAAAACTCTTGATTGCCCTAGCCAATGACCAGGATCCCATAGTGCAAATCCATGGCCAGTATGCCCTGCAACAGCTTATGAAGTCTGGTCAGCTACCCGGGGATTAACTACCTGGATACACCCGCTATTCCTTGAACTTTGTTGAGATTTATCGTTAATTTGTAGCGGTCGCATCTGTCACCAAGCTTAAGATTAGTCATATACTGAGAGGCATTATCAACTGAACATACCCACTGAGTATGAAAAGCAATTTTTCTCTAAAGTCTGTATTGGTTGCTGGAGCTGTGGCCTCTGTGGCAGCGCTCGTGTCTGTGGATGCAGTCTTTGCCTGCGGTTACATGAAGGGCAAGGGTGCACAGGATACCCCTAGCTTCCAAAATGCCCCTAGTGCTCAAGATGCTACTAACACTAATGTTGTTAACACTGGCTTGAATGCTGGTGCTGCTAAGGTTGGTAATTCTGGTAGCTCCTTTAACTGGACTTTGTTGGGTATTGGTGGCGCGATCGCCGCTGGCTTGGCTGGTACTGGTCTATACCTCAAGTACCATGGCAGCCAAAAACCTGAAGCTGACCTGATTGCTATCCCCAGCGAATTCCCAATTCCAGTTGCCCCCCCAGCCACTGCTGAGGAAGTAACCGAAGAAACTCTCATCTAGTTCGACTGCTAAGCTCAGGTAATCTAGCCGTTCCCGGGAACGGCTAATTTTTTTGACAATTTACCCCCATGGCTAGCCAATTTCTCGATATTTTTCTGCTCTCCCATGGGCTGCTGTCGCCCTGCGCCCCAATCGGGGTCAAGGGTCTCGTCTTTGTCTAGGAATTACTAGACAACTCGGCAAGGGCCTAAATCTGGCGATCGCCGAATCTAGTCTATTGGAGTCAGCATCACCGAGTCTCGGCGGGGCTGTCAGCTTAGACTGTGGCTTGCTCTAGCATCAATTTAGACCGCTTGAGAAGTTCTGGGATAGCAATCGGGTAATCCCCATTGAAGCAGGCAGTGCAGAAATTTTGGGGTTCTGTACCCGTAGCCTTGAGCATTCCTTCAATACTCAGGTAGGCAAGGCTATCTACACCGATTTGGGCAGTGATTTCCGCTAGGGATTTACGGGCAGCAATTAGTTGATCTTGGCTATCGGTGTCAATCCCGTAGAAACAGGGGTGGGTGACCGGTGGAGAGGAAATCCGCATGTGAATTTCCCTGGCCCCAGCTTCCCGGAGGGCTTGAACAATTTTCTTGCTGGTGGTACCCCGGACGATCGAATCATCGACTAGAACAATCCGCTTGTCCTGTAAAACATCCTTGAGGGGATTGAGCTTCATCTTGATCCCCGATTCCCGCATACTCTGGGTGGGCTGAATAAAGGTACGGCCGACGTAGCGATTCTTAATCAGACCTTCGGCGTAGGGAATCCCAGATTTTTGGGAGAAGCCGATCGCCGCCGGAATCCCAGAATCTGGGACACCCATTACCATGTCTGCATCGGTGGGGAATTCCTGGGCGAGTTGGTGCCCCAGCCGTAATCGATAGCTGTAGAGAGTTTCTTCATTCATGAGGCTGTCGGGGCGAGCAAAGTAGATCATCTCAAAGATACACAGCTTGGGTTCTGGCTTAGGACTCCAATGAAAGGAAGCGATACCTGCTTCGGTGATCCAGACTAATTCCCCCGGCTCCACATCCCGCAGGTATTCCGCACCAATGATGTCTAGGGCACAGGTTTCGGAAGCAAGGACATAGTGGTTGGGCTGGTGGGCGAGGTGGCCAAGCACAAGGGGGCGGACTCCGTTGGCATCCCTAGTACCGATTAAGCCAGCAGGGGTACCAATGACTAGACTGAAAGCCCCTTGGCAACGTCCCAGGGCACTGATCGCTGCCTCTAGCCAGTCTTTACCGTCTTCGATTTCCTGGGCGATCGCCACGGCAATCATTTCTGAGTCGGAGGTACTCACCAATTCACAGGGGCGCTGGGTTAGATGGGTGCGTAATTCTGTGGTGTTGACCAAGTTGCCGTTGTGGGCCAGGGCCAGGGGCCCCCGGCGGGTTTCCACAACTACTGGTTGGGCATTAATTACCCGGCTAGCGCCGGTAGTGGAATAGCGATTGTGGCCCACTGCTATGTGACCTGATAAATTCCTGAGGATTGCTTCATTAAAAACTTGGGATACTAGGCCCATCTCCTTGTAGAACTGCACCCCATCCTCAGCAAAGGTGGCAATGCCAGCGGATTCTTGGCCCCGGTGTTGCAGAGCATACAAGCCAAAATAGGTCAGTTTGGCCACATCTTCTCCCGGTGCGTAAATCCCAAAAACGCCACAGGCTTCTTCTGGCTTGTCAGGGCGTTGGCTAGCAGGATTGACTTTGCTGGTCATAGTTGTATTTGGTTACTCCTTGAGCTAGAAAATTTTTTGGGCAATTTGCTGCTGCTGCTTTACCCTAGGGCCGGGACTTTAGGCAGCCAAGAGTAACGAAGCGCAGATGATTTTAACATTTCCTTAACAGTACCATTAGTGCTTCTCGTTTGTCTCGACTGCTCCTGAAGCTATCTGACGGTTAGCCGTAACTGGTAGCTAGCATTGTTTTTAGGGGCGACTAGGACGATCTCGTAGATGCCAGATTCACTAAGGCGGGTACTCCAAAAGCGATCGCGACTGTCCTCGAGGATCTGGGTTCGCCCTGTGGGGGAGTAGATAGACAGCAGCAGGTCATCATTGCTATTAACCTGGAAGTTGACCTGCTGATTGGCTTGCATTTGGGCTAGATAAATCCGGCCTTGGCCTTTGGCAAGTTGGGAGCGCAGTTGCAGAGTATCACGGCTGGGGCTGATTTGGAGGTTTTCAATGTAGCTGTTGAAGTTTTCTACTAAATCTGCGGCGATCGCATGCCAAATCTGCCCGACTGGCTCATTGATAAAATCTTGACCCTGCTGTTTAGGTAAATATAGAAAAAAATGATTATCCACCAAGTCGTACAGGGCCTTGGTGCTGACGTTGGCCTGGTTTACTTGGGTTTGCCATTGCCGGCGAATAGCGGCATTGTAGTGGCCCATCCTGCGCCGGGCAGCCGGGGAGAGGTTGATCTGCTCGATTTGAGTAAGCCAGCGATCGGCAATTTCATTCCAGCGGCTACGCAGGGGAGCGTCTTCAGGTTTATTTGATAGGGGGCGGCTCAAGTTGGGGGTTTCTTGACGAAAGCTGGCATCGGTCAATTCCACTAGGAATTGGTAGTCAATTTCTAATTGTCTTTGCCGGGCGAATAGAGCTTCGCGGCGCGACCGCTCCTGGGGGGGCAGCGCTTCGATTGCCACCTCTGGTTGAGCTGGGGCCACTGGGGTCGGAGTGAGCGATCGAGATAAAACCCATACCCCTACCACCCAGCCAATAACCATTGCCAAGGGCACTCCCAAGATCAAAGTCAAACCCAAGCGGGGATATTTACGCACCAGACCCAAGGGAGTCGGACTAACCTGGAGAGCCTCGTTACTAGCCAAGGCCTGGCGCACCTGGGCCGCATCCCCAAACCGTTGGCGGGGATCGGGGTCTAGCATCCGCTCTAAAATCGCTGCTAAGCCCCGGCTCACCGGCAAGTTCTCTCGCCACTGCCACACCAGGGTCTGGGGGTTAATTAACTCCTGGGGTTCTTTGCCAGTGAGCAAAACCACAGCGGTGGCTGCCAAAGCGTAGAGGTCGCTATGGGGATAAATCCGCCCCTGGGTCAACTGTTCTGGGGGGCAATAGCCAGACTTGCCAATCCGAGTTGCCTGAAACTGAGATTTAACCTGGGCCGCAATCTGCTTGACTCCACCAAAATCAATCAAAATCGGCAGCTTATCTGAGCTACGCAGCAAGAGGTTGTCAGGGGAAATATCCCGATGAATTACCCCTTGACCGTGGATATATTCCAACACTGGCAAGAGATCGCGCAGGAGTTGCTGAATGTCAGCCTCTGTAAAGAGTTGTCCTTGTGTTTGTCCAGATTCAAGAATTGCTCGGTAGGTCCAGCCTTCGATGTAGTCTTGGACTAGGATCAAGTGCCATTGGTTGTTGATATTTAGCTGGATAAGTTTACGGAATTTAGGAATTTGGGGATGCTCTAACACATAGAGGGTGTTGGCTTCTCGTTGGAATAGTTCGAGGGCCTTTTGGCGTAGTTCTGGGCTGAGGTCTTCTGGGGGAGCAAATTCCTTGAGGACGCACAGTTCTGAATTTTGAATCCGATCGTGGGCTAGGTAGGTACGACCAAACCCGCCCTGGCCGATTTGCCTGACCACTTGGTAGCGATCGGCTAAAACTAAGCCTTCAGTAAATCCTTGCTGCATGACCATCCTATCCAGCCATCTCCACTAGACTAGGGCAATCTAACTCCCCAAATTATTATAGAACTCACAATCTAGCTGAGTCCGGGATTACTGTATCTCAGGGAACCACTACTCCAAATGTGATAAAATTTACAAGACTTCAAACGCGCTAAAACCAAGATAATACAAAGGCTTTTACCTATTCAAGGCTTGAATTTATGACCACCGAGCGGATTATCCCCACTAACCTGCGCCAAGAAATGGCTCGTTCCTATCTGGAGTATGCCATGAGTGTGATTGTCGGGCGGGCCCTGCCGGATGCGCGTGATGGTCTCAAGCCAGTCCACCGCCGCATCCTCTACGCCATGCACGAACTGGGGTTGACCGCTGACCGGCCTTTCCGTAAGTGCGCCCGGGTGGTAGGGGAAGTCTTGGGTAAATATCATCCCCACGGCGATTCAGCGGTCTATGATGCCCTGGTGCGGATGGCCCAGGATTTTTCGATGCGTAGCCCCCTGATCAATGGTCATGGGAATTTTGGTTCGATCGACAATGACCCCCCGGCGGCCATGCGTTACACCGAGTGCCGTCTCAGGCCCTTGAGCAGTGATGCCCTACTTTTAGACATCGAGTCAGAAACCGTAGATTTTGTTGATAATTTTGATGGCTCCCAACAGGAACCCACGGTACTGCCAGCCCGGATTCCCCAACTCCTCCTCAATGGCTCCTCTGGGATTGCCGTGGGGATGGCCACTAATATTCCACCCCACAACCTAGGGGAATTGGTGGATGGACTGGTGGCGTTGATCCGCAATCCTGAAATTACCAACGAGCAACTCAACCAGATTATCCTTGGCCCAGACTTCCCCACCGGCGGGCAAATTCTGGGTAAATCTGGGATTAGAGAAGCCTACACGACTGGCCGTGGTTCAATTACCCTGCGGGGAGTGGCCGAGATTGAAACTATTGAAGGCCGGGGCGATCGCGAGGCGATCGTCATTACCGAACTACCCTACCAAACCAACAAGGCGGCCTTGGTCGAACGGATTGCTGAGCTGGTCAACGACAAAAAAATTGAAGGTATCTCCGACCTACGTGATGAGAGCGATCGAACTGGAATGAGGATCGTCATTGAACTCAAGCGCGATGCCTATGCCAAGGTGGTACTCAACAACCTCTACAAGCAAACCCCCCTGCAAATAAACTTTGGGGCCAACATGCTGGCACTGGTAAATCGAGAGCCACAACTGCTCAGCCTCAAGGATTTCTTGAAGGTATTTTTAGAGTTTAGAGTCGAAACCATTAGTCGGCGCACCCATTACGAACTCCGCAAAGCCGAGGAACGGGATCACCTGCTCCAGGGGCTACTCACCGCCCTATCTCATCTGGATGGGATTATCCGCTTGATCCGTGAGAGTACCGATTCGGGTACAGCCAAGCAGGAACTCATTAGTCAGTTTGGCCTCTCAGAGGCTCAGTCCGAGGCAATTTTACAGATGCAATTGCGTCGTTTGACCGCCCTTGAAGCTCAGAAAATCGAAGCAGAGCATCGGGAATTAGAAATTAAAATTGCTGATCTACAGTCAATTTTGGCTAGTCACGATCGCATCTTAGAAATCATTGCCACCGAAGCTGAACTGATTAAGCAGCGTCATGCAACCCCCCGCTTGACTACGATCGCCCCCAGTGAAGAAGGGGATATCGTCGATATAGACCTAATTGCCAACGAAAAATCCCTGATCATGGTGACAGAACAGGGCTACATCAAGCGCATGGCCGTAGATACCTTCGAGTCTCAAAATCGAGCCACTAGGGGTAAAGCCGCCACCAAAATGAAAGAAGATGACGGCGTACAACACTTTTTCACCTGCTGCGACCACGATAGTATTCTCTTTTTTAGTGACCAAGGAGTAGCCTATAGCCTCAAGGCTTACCAAGTACCCACCGCCTCCCGCACTGCCAGGGGGGTGCCGATGGTACAGATGCTACCAATTCCTAGGGATGAAAAAATCACTTCGATCGTCCCGGTCACAGAATACAGCAGCACCGAATACCTGGTCATGCTGACTAGCCAAGGCTACATCAAAAAAACCCCCCTATCAGCCTTTGCCAACATCCGGGCCAATGGGCTAATCGCCATCTCCCTAGAAGAAGGCGACCAACTACGCTGGGTCCGCCGGGCTACCCCAGAAGACAGCGTGATCATTGGCTCACGTCAAGGCATGGCCATCCACTTCCGGGCTGATGAGGACCAGTTGCGCTCCATGGGGCGCACGGCTAGGGGGGTGCGGGCAATGCGGTTCGGCAAAAATGACCAACCAATCAGCATGGATATCATCCCCGGCAGTATTGTGGCGGGAATTGGCACAGCCGGGGAACAGGATTTAGAAGAAACCGTAGACGAGACTGCTGAGGGCCCGTGGGTGCTGGTGATTACCACCAACGGCTACGGCAAGCGGGTGCCTGTCAACACCTTCCGACTGCAAAATCGTTTTGGCAAAGGAATTATCGCCACTAAGTTCAAGCCAAAACAAACCCAAGATGAATTGGCTGCCCTGCGGATTGTCAATCCTGGTGATGAGTTGATGATTGTCACCAGCCGGGGCATTATTATCCGGCAGGCCGTTGATGCTATTTCTATTCAATCGCGTTCTGCCACTGGGGTGATGGTACAGCGGCTAGATGAGGAGGATACGATCGCAGCCGTAGCCCTAGTCCCCCCCTCTGGTGAAGCAGAGTAGAGATGCAAAACCTCGACCTCAGCACTAGCTTCACAGTCCCTGTATTAATGTCAGCTTGGGTGCCTTGAGCCGGAGGTGAATAAATTGGCTTACAAGGGGATAATGCGGCTTCCAGCTGATATCTCGGACTTACTTTTAGAAAATCGCTCAACTGCCACCGCCAAACATACTTGCTTTGAGCCGTTGTACCGCAATATCAAAAATTCCTGTGTAGGAAATTTCACCCACCAAAAGCATACTCATTACTTGGCCGATGGCTGGCCGTTTTAAGCCAGCTTTGTAGGCAATTTTAGGAAACTGGTAAAACAACCCGGCTAGCTTTTGTCCCAGGGCCATGTCTTCTCCTAAATTTTTGTGGATGGTCTGGCTGTACTGGGTCATGGCAGTGCGATCGCCCCCCAGGGCCCTACTGACGGCCACAGCGGCCTCGACACCACTGTACATGCCGGGACGGATACCCTCCCCAATCAAGGGATCAACCAAGCCCGCCGCCTCCCCGGCCACTAGGGCATAGTCATTGTGCAGAGGCTGGTTACCATCCCAGATGCAGGTGGTGGCTGTGCTGAGCTGGGATTCATCCAGACCAAATCTACTGGCGTATTTGGATAGATCCTCTGGTTTGGGATCGCCGCCCCGGAAGGTCGATACCCCGAGCGATCGCCCACCAACCTTAGGAAAATTCCAGATGTAACCATTACTTAGGGAACCAAAATCAAAGTAAATGTGGTCATCTGCGCCCATGGCTGGCGATTCGAGGGCATAGCTGTGACGGACTTTTTTATCCTTGAGCTTGAGCAATTTACTGAGGCTTCCCCCAGCTCCATCAGCCACAATTAGGTAACTACTGCTGAATTCCCCTTGGTCAGTCTCCACCAACCAGCGATCGCCCCGGCGAGACAAGCCAGTCACCACAGTACCGCCTTGGAGTTGGCAGCCCTGAGCCAAGGCTTGATCCAAAAGAAACTTATCAAAATCAGTCCGCTCCACCATCCACATTGGGGTGTCCAAAGTCAGATTGATTGGGTCGCCCATCTGCCAGGTCAGACACACTCGATTGACTCGCCGGGTTACCACCGGAGCAAAGTCAAAATCAAACCAAGCGGCCACTGCCGGAGAAACTGCCCCACTACAGACCTTGGGACGGGGATTTTGCCCCTTTTCTAGAACCAGCACCGCATGACCCCGCTTAGCTAGGTGGTAGGCAGCACTTCCACCAGCTACCCCGGCTCCGACAACAATACAATCAACCATTGATTTTTTATGAAAAGTACATCAGCCACCCCCAGCCGGGAGTAGTCCGCTTAAATTGTCATAATGTCTTTTTCCTTTTCCGCCAACAATTCCTCGATCTTGGTGATGTATTTGTCGGTGATTTTTTGAATATCATTTTGGAGGTCGCGGGCTTCATCTTCAGAGACTTCACCGGATTTTTCCTGCTTGCGGGCTGCTTCGATCGCATCGCGGCGGATATTACGGAGTGCCACCTTGCCTTCTTCGGCAAACTTGCCAGCACTTTTCACTAGTTCCTTGCGCCTTTCTGTGGTCAGGGGTGGTATGTTCAAACGGATTACCTGGCCGTCGTTATTGGGGGTCAAGCCCACATCAGATTGGGAAATCGACTTTTCCAGTTGGTTGAGGCTGCCCTTATCGTAAGGCTGGATGACGATCGTACTGGAATCCGGTGTACTGATTGAGGCCAGAGATTTCAAGGGGGTAGGTGTGCCGTAGTATTCCACCATTACCCGGTCTAGAAGGCTGGCATTAGCCCGCCCAGTCCGAATTGTATTAAAAGAGCGTTGGGTAGACTCGATGGTCTTCTGCATGTGCTCTTCTATTTCAGATAACTTCACAGGAACCTCCTACAAGTGTGCCTACTGGTTCACCCATTACCGCCCGGAGAATATTTCCTGCGGTGGCAATGTCGAACACCATAATCGGAATATTATTATCTTTGCACAGAGCAATCGCTGTACTGTCCATGACTTTAAGATCCTGGGTGAGGACGTGGCTGTAGGTCAAGCTCTGGTATCGCTTGGCTGTAGGGTTAGTGGCTGGGTCTGCATCATATACCCCGTCTACTTTAGTGGCTTTGAAGATCACCTCAGCATCAATTTCGGCTCCCCGCAGAGCGGCTGTGGTGTCGGTAGTAAAAAAGGGATTGCCAGAGCCAGCTCCAAAAATCACAACCCGGCCTTTTTCTAGGTGGCGGATGGCTCGGCGGCGGATGTAGGGTTCGGCCACCTCTTGCATGGCGATCGCACTTTGAACTCTAGTGGGAATACCATTACGTTCTAGGGCATCCTGGAGAGTCATGGCGTTCATAACGGTGGCAATCATACCAATGTAATCAGCGGTGGCCCGATCCATGCCCTGGGCTGAAGCTTTGACTCCGCGAAAGATGTTACCACCTCCGACTACGATCGCCACCTGCACACCTTGACCAACTATGGCTGCTACTTCCTGGGCAATCTCTTGGACTACCGCCGGGTCAATGCCGTAGCCGAGGTTGCCCATGAGTGCCTCACCGCTTAGTTTTAGTAAGACCCGATGATATTTAGTCCCCATGCTGCTCAATGTAGTGGTTATTTGCCACAAGATTACACCAAAAGAGCATAGACCTATGGAACAATTAAACACCCAAAACTCAGATCTTCTAAGGAAAATGACTGAGATTTTCAGATAAAGTCATTTGAAGCCATTGATCGGCAGCTACTGGGCAATTTGCGGTAAGCCCATGCTGTAGTTGAGGACTCTAGCATCCAAGTTGTAGCTGATTTCGCCATTTTGGAGGAGTCCACGGATAAAATGCTCTAAATCTGAACCAATCCGGCGCAGATTGTATTCAGTCAAATCTGCCTCTGCGTAGTCGGCAACTAGTTTTTCAAACTGGTCGTAGACTTTTTTAAGGGCGGGTTCTGACCAGTTAAATTCGTTATCTGGGTCGACATCGAGCGTTAAGATACTATCGCTAGGCACTAATTCTTGATCTTCGATGGTAGCGGTAAAGATGCGTACATGGCGAGTGGTGGATTTCAGTAGCATGGTCTGCGTGGGTAGTTTGAGTAGTGATATCCAAAAATTGCTGATAGTTTAGCTATCTTGGTAGCCGAGTCCCCATTACAGGGTCAGTTTTGAGGAATTGGGCGATCGCCTAGTAGCATTTTGGCCATATCTTTGGTCACCGTTGGGCTTAGAATTATGACCTTGAAGTAACCTGATGCAACTTGAGCGGCTGGATAGCTTTAACTGGATAATTTTAAGTTGATTTTAAGCTTACGCGCTAACGTAGCCAAAAGTTTAGGCTGGGCGGGCTTGAATCATTCCAGTTTTTCGAGCATAGGCAAAGATCCCGCCCGCATCAATCACCGGGCCAACTTCACCCAGGGGTTTGAGGCTAAAGGTTTGGCCTAGGGTATGATTAACTAGGCTATTGTCGGCAAAATTAATACTGACCTCGTGGCCGGTTTGGCAACTGTCGCAGAGGCGATCGCTCGATTCCCAGGGGTACAGTTCCCCAGTAGCCGCGCAATTGCGAAAGAAAATCCGGGCATAGGAAAGGGCAACAACTGCTTCGACCCCAGCAGCTCCCAGGGCAATGGGGGCGTGTTCACGAGAAGAACCACAGCCAAAGTTCTCTCCGGCAATAATGATCGGGTACTGTGTTTTCATCTGGCCTGGTTCAATAAATCTACCGTAGCGATCGGGCAGGCCGATCATGGCATAGCTGCCGAGTTTCTCGTATTCATCAGGTTTAGAGGGGACTAGGGTAAGATACTCAGCCGGAATAATTTGATCTGTATCAATGTTGTCATCAACTACAAACACTCGGCCGCGGATGATTTTGCTCATAGGCGATCACTAAATCCTCAGTTTAGAAATTAACAACATCATACAAGATTCTCAATCTGCCACTAATCAACCACTGTCACCAAAGATCTCCAAAGCTGCTACTGTTACCAATCATCCCCTATTCCCCACCCATGGAACGCGAACCTTTTCCTAGCCTTGTTCTCTACCACTTGCTCAAGTGGGGGTTGGTTAGCCCTGTTTTGCACACTTACTTTCGGGGGCGAATCCACGGGGCAGAGCATGTGCCCCAGACCGGCAAGTTAGTGGTGGTCAGTAATCATGCTAGTTATTTTGACCCACCGATCGTATCCTGTGCGGTGGGGCGGCCGGTGGCTTTTATGGCCAAAGAGGAGCTATTTCGAGTGCCTGTGTTGCGTGAAGGTATCCGACTCTATGGGGCTTACCCGGTCAAGCGGGGTAGTTCCGATCGCTCGGCCATCCGAGCAGCTATGGATTCCCTAGAGCAGGGCTGGGCAGCGGGGTTGTTTCTCCAGGGAACGCGATCGCCCGATGCTAGGATTACTGAACCAAAATTGGGGGCGGCGTTGATTGCGGCCATGGCCAAGGCACCCATTTTACCTGTGAGTTTGTGGGGAACAGAGCGGATTCTCTGCAACGGCGGGCCTTGGCCTGTACCAGTGACAGTCAGGATTGGTCGGGTGATTGAGCCGCCCGGCTCTACCCAGCGCGATTGCTTAGAAACCAAGGTTCAAGAATGTGCTAGGGTGATCAATGAAATGCATGATCTAGGTCGCTAGCTACCGGTTGAAATACTTTAGTAATTCCGCCTTAGTTCGATTTTTACTATTGTTCGCCTGCGGCTGGGCGGCTACTCAAATTTTGGCCTACTTTGAGACGATCGTTGTCATCTTTACAACGGCTGCGATCGCCACTTTTTTGCTCAGCTATCCAGTGAATTGGCTACAGCGGTGGTTGCCGCGCAATCTAGCTGTGGTGATAATTTTTTGTCTGAGTTTAATTTTAATTGTCAGCTTAACTATTACGATCGGGATTAGTGTGTTTGCCCAGGGACAGCAGCTAGCCAGGGCTTTCCCTGATTTAGCCAATAATATGCAGCCCCTGCTGATTCGGGTTCAAGAGTTTATCAATCAGCGGAATATTCCAGTTAACGTAGATCAGTTTGGGGTAGAGCTACGTAACCAACTTTTGGAGTTGACTAGACTACTGTTATCTACTTTACAAGGCTTGATTTCTAATTTAGTCAACTTGTTATTTGTTGCGATCGTCACTTTCTTTATGCTTCTTGAGGGCAGTAGACTGTGGTATTTGGTCACAGGATTTCTGCCTAGGGATTTTTGCGATCGCCTCACCATTGCTTTGGAAAAAAGTTTATTGGCATTCTTTTGGGGAAGGCTAGTTTTAGCCATCTTCTTTACAATTACAACCTTTATTGTGCTGCTAGTTTTACAGGTGCCATTCTCCCTATTTTTAAGCGTCTTGGCAGGAATTTTTGACCTAATCCCAGGAATTGGCTCTACGATCGGCATTACTTTAATTGCTTTATTTATCCTGCCCCAAAGCTGGGCCACTGCCCTACAGACACTGGTAATTTGTACAGTCATCAAACAAATTGAAGAAAATATCCTCTTGCCACAAATTTTGAAAAATTCAATCAATATTAGCCCAGTGATTATGTTTATCGCTCTGTTTATTGGGGCACGGGTAGCTGGTTTAATTGGAATTTTTCTGGCTATTCCCCTAGCGGGAGTAATTATGAGTCTTCTAGAGGCGGAGCAGTCTCTTGCGGTTGATTCAGAAGATGGCAGCTAACTACCACAGTACTTTTTGATGAGGCGGCTTTATCAAAAATCATTAGACCTCGCGCACATCCCTCAAAGCAGCATGGCACTCCTGGGGGATTGTTAGGCTCCAGCAAATTACGCAAGAGGTCTATTACCTAACAAGGATTTCAAAAATATAGATGTCTTTCATTGACATGGAAAGTGCTGTAAGTTACGGAATGGGATGTATTCGACTGCGAAAGTTTCACACAAATATGGTTTTTTAAAAAAAAGTAAACTTGGAATGGGTTGTATGTAACCAATCCCTTAAGCTTGAGTTAAACTAACAAAAAATATAATTGCCTCATTTCCATGTGTATTTGTATTAACTGCCTCTATGTTGATCGCTGCACAACCTACCATGCAGTCGAACACCAACACCAGCAGCCCCACCTTACCTATAACCCCGACTTCACAGCCAACGAACCCAGCATTAATGTCAATATCCGTACCATCGGGGAGGAAATTCAAATGGAATGGGATGTGGTCGGCTGTGAAAGCTTCACAGCGGATATGGGTCGCTGGGCACGCCTCAGGCCCGGTGAGTTAGTTCCCACCTAGGGCACAGGATATTGGAAGTTTGCTAAGGCTAATGAAATTTCATGAAGGTGCCTAGGCGATCGTAAAGCTGGCACTGGTTTAGTGCCCTGCACCAACCATCGACTGGAAAAATTACTGACGGTATGTGAAGGTTAAACTCATGTATAACCCAAAAACATTTTGAACTGTAGAACTAACCCAAATTCCCCAGTAGCTGTATTATATGAATTGTTAACATTCGTAAACTCCAATATATGGAATTTCTTTCGGTAGAGAGAGTCGAAGAAATTGCCCACCATTACGGCTACATTGCTGTATTTATCGGTATTTTGCTAGAAAACCTAGGTATTCCTCTGCCTGGAGAAACAATTACGATCGCTGGCGGTTTCCTAGCAGGTAACCACGAACTGAACTACTGGCTAGTTTTGCTCTGTGCTTTGGCAGGAGCTAGCATTGGCGGCAACTGCGGTTATTGGATTGGCCGGGCAGGCGGCTGGCCACTATTACTCAGAACTGGTAAGCTATTGCGGGTTCCTGAACTAAAGTTAGAGAAACTAAAAACCGAATTTACTGAAAACGCTGGCAAGGCAGTTTTAATTGGACGCTTTATTGCCCTACTGCGAATCTTCGCCAGTCCTCTGGCAGGGATTGCAGAAATGCCCTACTGGCGGTTCATGGTCTACAACCTCGCAGGTGCAGCCGCTTGGGCAACAGTGATGGTAACTCTATCATTTTTTGCAGGAAGGATTATCCCCCTAGAGCAGTTAATTGCCTGGATAGCTAAATTTGCAGTTTTAGCTTTGATTGTCACAGTGGCTTGGATCGGTGTGCCAATCTGGCTAGAATCGCGACAGATCAACAATAACTCATCGGACTAAATAAAACTAAGTAAAATAATTAAGAGTTATTCAAGCTCCTTAATTCAATTCAGTAGCTTAACTGTGTGCTCACAAGTTTATTTAGTTGTCATGTTTATTGTCAATAGCTTGTATTACTTGTGAATACAATCTAATGGGAATATTTAATGGTCAGCAAAGTTAATAAAAGCTAACAATATTGGCACGGCTAGTTTGATTCAAGGAGTTACTTAGGAAGATGATTTTTTGTTTTTGCCATGGCTATCTATGGTTTTTCTAATTCAAATAGACCGAGTATATGGATACAATCGCGTAGAACTAACTAAGCATATTTACCTTACGGAAATCCCACCAATAGAAATTTGTTAAAAAATCATAAAAAGATTAAAAATTGCCCTAACATGTTAGGTGTATGCTCAATTAACAGGTTGCTCTACAGCTCTACTTTCAATTGACCCAGTCTGTTGCAACTTAATCAGTATTCCTGAGGTATTTGGTAAACAAAGCTTGCCTTGAATTCTCCGGGAAAAATACCTGACTTAAGTACCAATTTCCATTCCCCTAAACACCCAGCTTAAATTTAGCTCCAGGATATGAGAGAACTACTCGCAAAGATCGATAGATCAAAAATTTCCCCCGCTCTTTTGGAAGCTGCGATCGCCTCTAGTAGCGTAGGTATAGTTATTGCTGATATCAACTTGCCTGATAAACCCTTGATCTATGTCAACCCCGCCTTTGAAGCAATTACTGGCTACAGCCGTGATGAAGTCATTGGGCGTAACTGTAGGTTCCTGCAAGGGCCTGACACTGACCCAGCCCAACTAGCTGAGATTCGACGGGCGATCGCCAATCATACCTCCTGCCGTGTAACCCTTAAAAATTACCGCAAGGATGGTACATACTTTTGGAATGAACTATTAGTATCGCCAGTTTTTGATGGAACTGGTAACTTGACTCACTTCATTGGTGTTCAATCAGATGTTACTGGAGAAATAGAAGCCTTGGCATCTCTTCGACAATCGGAGGCTAGGTACAGAAAAATTGCAGAGCAACTAGAACTTACATTGGAGGAATTGACCCACACTCAAATGATGCTAGTCCAGCAGGAAAAAATGTCTAGCCTAGGGCAACTTGTAGCTGGTATAGCCCACGAAATTAATAATCCTGTGGGTTTCATTCACGGCAATTTAGATTTTGTGTGCCAGTACATCGAAGACTTATTAGAAGTTGTTGATATGCAACAGCAGGTCATGATCATGAATGATTTAACCCTGCCAGACAAAATTACCCCAAAAGACCTAGATTTTATCCGGAAAGATTTACCCAACACCATTAGGTCTATGAAAATTGGTACAGACCGGATCAAAAAAATTGTCTTATCTCTGCGGAACTTTGCTCGTCTTGATGAAGCTGAAATGAAGCGTGTTGATATCCATGAAGGAATAGACAGTAGTTTATTAATTTTGCAGCACCGTCTGCGCCACAATGAAAAGTACCCTGAGATATTTGTCAATAAGCGGTACAGTAAATTGCCTGAGGTTGAGTGCTACCCAGCTAAACTAAACGAGGTGTTTTTTAACATCTTAAATAATGCGATCGATGCCCTAGAAAGGCATGTTTCTGATCAACGCCAGCTTCCAGAGATTACCATTACTACAAGCCAAACTGAATCAGGCTGGGTACAAATTGAAATTACCGATAACGGCTGTGGAATGAGCGAAGATATTCAAAAAAATATCTTTGATCCCTTCTTTACAACTAAGCCAGTAGGTCAAGGAACTGGTCTAGGTTTATCAGTCAGCTATCAGATAATTGAGGAGCATGGCGGTATCCTGTGGTGCAACTCTAAACTTGAGCAGGGAACGACTTTCACTATTCAGATACCGACCCGCCAGCAGCAAGTAATGGTAAAAAAGTCTCCCTTAACGCAGCTACAGGCTAGCAAAACCCATTTCTCCTGAAGGCTCGTCGAGATCATCGAGGTAATTTGTCCGAGCGAAGGGGCTTAGGGCCATGAGAATTTGCTGACCATAGCTGCGAGAGTTGATACGACTGTCTAGTACAGCTACAGTTCCTTGGTTTTGTCGTAATACGGTTGCAGCCATGTGTAGCTCCCGCACAGCTTCGGGCAGCAGGTAGAGCCGAAACCAGTCGCGGCGCTGCTTTTTATAGTGGGCGACTCGGGCTGCCACTGTTGGGTTCTCTAGGGAAGGTAGAGGAATGGTCGGAATGATCAACAGTTGAGGTTGCGGAAATTGGTGCTGGTTTTCGCGCCAAAATTGCCAGCCGGTCACAAGGATTGGGCGATCGCCCCGGGGCAAACTTTCCACTTGAGTGCGCGAACCAAATTTAGCAGCAATAATCGTTCCTAGTTGGTATTTGAGGGGTAGGTCTGAGGTGATAATTACGCAGTTACTGAAGCTGTAATGTTCAAGAAGTTGGTAAATTTGGGGGGCGATCGCCCCTTGAAATTGGGGAGTATTTGGTAAGGGCAAACCATCGGGAATGTAGAGACGGATTAAGCTTCGCTGGGGAGTGAGTTTGATGCAAGTGATTTCCCCAAGACCAAGATTTTGCCGATAGACACTGGCTTGAACGTCCAAATCCATAGCTTGCCCAATGAGCACGAGGGGCTGCCGCTGCCACAGGGGAGCCAAAATTGGTGCTAAATCCACCGGAGCTGCATGGAGAGTCATATGACCCTGCTGGTGGTCAGCCCTGGCCCAAAAGAAGCGATCGGCACAGGCAAATGCTGGGCAATAGCGTCCCAAAGCCTGGAGTAGGTGGCTATCTTCGCTGGTAAACCCGTAACAATTGTAGGGGTTGGGTGGATGTTGAAAAACCGACTGGGTTAATTTAATGCGTAACTCTTGGATTGTCTCCACTTGATGGGGGTAAATCTGGGAGAGGTCAGCCCAATTGGCCGCAGACCAGTCGACTGTCAACTGCTGTTGGGCCCAACTGGCTAGGTCATCGCAGCCATCGATTAAAGTCGGAACATTCTGCCAATGGCGGCCACTGAATCTAGCGGCCAACCAGGCTTGGGGAGTAGCGATCGCCAGACCAGTAAAATCATCAGTGGGTAGTTGCCAGATAATTTGCCGGGGCGGCGACTCGATCACCGCCAGCAATTCAGGGATGAGCTGCCGGATCAAAGATTGCTGGGTTGGCGGAGCAAGCAAAATCACTGGCCCCTGCCAAAGCAGGGCATTAACCAAATAGCTTGGGCAATACACAGAGGCATTGGTACCAGTTTGGATGATTGCGGAGCGCCCCAGACGCAAAGCCCGTCCCACTAGCCGGGCCATGGTCAGATGATGCTGCCACACGATTTGGTGTTTGCCTTGGCGCAGATAGGCCAGCAGCCCCGTGTGGACTTCTACCTCCAGCATCAGATTTAGGCGGTAAACTCCCGAATAAAATCTACAACTTCCAGGATCGAAGGGCCGCTATTTTCTGGATTACTGTTAATTTTATTGGCGTAGGCTGGTTCTGACTGGAGCAGCATTTTTTTGCCAAAGTAGGGATGATGGTAGATGTTGAGGGTACGATCGTTTGCATTGGTCAAGATCACCTGGGTCGGCGAACCAAAAAAGGCATGGCTCTGCACCTGAGTAGTAATATTACTGGGGAACTTGTGGCCAGAAACTTGATTAATCACTTGGCTGAGATCACTGATGACTGAACGAACCACTTTAGTATCTCGGACTCCCAAAGATTCTAAGTTCTGGGACTGTAAGCCCCGCATCATGGTCAGAATACTCCGATGCACCGAAGCGGTATCTTGGAAGGGTAAGACCACCAGATAAGCAACCGTAAAAAGCCGCTCATTACTAGGTACCTTAAAGCAAATATTAGTGCGGCGGGTAGTTACTTCGATGCTAGGGGCCTCCCGGATTGAGAGTTGTTCGCTGATTTGTTGATAGACCGATAAAAGCAAGACGTTGGCCACCAGATCCAAAGAACCATCTACCAGGAGTTTTACGGTAGGCATGGTCTGGCTGAAGAACTTTTTGCTCTCCTCGCTTTCTAGACGCTGGATTTGAGTGCGATCGCCATCAGGAGACAAATCCACCCAATCAGCAATCATCCCATCAGTCTTCAAACCATACCGCGATACTGCGTATAGCTTCGCTCCAGTCAAATTAGCCCCAGTTAAGTCTGCCCCAATCCAATCTGCTTGAATTAAAGAGGCCTGGGTCAAATCCGCATGGACAAGGCTAGTGTTCAGTAAATTAGCATTACTGAGATCAGCCCCGACCAAATTTGCCCCACTTAACTTGGCATCGCTCAAATCTGCCCAGCTCAGATTAGCTCCACTCAAATCAGCCCAACGAAGATTAGCCCCGCTCAGGTCCGCGCCACTGAGATTAGCTTTACTGAGGTTGGTTTGTCTTAATTCTGCCTCACGTAGATTTGAGCCACTCAAGTCTGCCCGGCTGAGATCCGAGGCGTTGAGGTTGACCTGCTCTAGATTTGCTCCAGTTAAAAATGCCCCCCTGAGATTGGCTTCCGTGAGAATTGCTCGGTTTAGGTTGGCTTGCCGGAGGGTGGCTTCCCGCAAATCAGCACTACTCAAATTAGCCCCCTGGAGGTTGGCTTTACTCAATTCTGCCCGGATTAGCTCAGCCCGAATTAAGGAAGTTTGAATTAGTTCTGCCCCAGCGAAGTCTGCCCGAATTAAATTAGCCACATTCAGGGTTGCTCCATTTAGCTTAGCTTTACCTAGGTTGGCTCCGCTCAAGCGGGCTACATTTAGCTTGGCTTTACTGAGATCAACATTGGCTAAGTTTGCCCCACTCAGGTTGGCTACGCTCAAGTTAGCATTGCTGAGATTTGCCCCACTGAGGTTAATGCCGCTGAGGTTAGCCTCAATCAGCATTAGGCAGGAAAAGTCCCTTTGACCGGCTGCGTATAGATCAATTATTTCTGCGACATCCATGATTGAAGCTGGGGTGTGTTTAGTGGATTGTAGTCTAAAGAATGGGTCACAATTAACTGTCTATTTTCCCCCAAGGTGGCTAGGATTTAGTGGAGGATCTAGACCAATAACTTAGCCGACTGAATTAAACACTGCAACCACAGGAAGGGAACCTTAGTTTTACTCTGGACTTACTGTAGCAATTATTTATGGACTTGAGGGTATGGTTATGCGCTTGGCTATGGTTGGTTTGGGTTTAATTGGGGGTTCTTTGGGTTTGGGTTTGCGGCGGCGGGGTTTTCGTGTTTTGGGTATTGCCCGTAAACGCGAGACTTGCGATCGGGCGATCGCTCAAGGGGTAGTAGATCAAGCCAGTCAGGATCCCAGATTGCTGGGGGAGGCTGATGTGGTGTTTATTTGTACCCCAATTGCTGCGATCGTCCCCACCGCCCAGAGTATTTTGCCATTTCTCCAACCCAATACGGTGCTCACAGACGTGGGTTCGGTCAAGGCCAGTGTTGTCAGTAGCATTCAACCCCTATGGCCACACTTCATTGGCGGCCATCCAATGGCGGGCAAGGCTGAAAGTAGCTTAGATTGTGCGGAGGCAAGTTTATTTCAAGATGCTCCCTATGTCTTGACTCCTACCCCGGCTACCTCTGAACAGGCTGTATCTATTGTGGCCGAATTGGTGCAATTTCTGGGGGCAAAGTTATATGTATGCGATCCGTTGGCCCATGACCGAGCAGTGGCTTTAATTTCCCATCTGCCAGTGATGATCAGTGCTAGTTTAATCAGTACCTGTAGTCAAACCCCAGAGTCCGAAATTCGCCAATTGAGCCAAAATTTAGCCAGTTCAGGTTTTCGGGATACTAGCAGGGTCGGGGGTGGTAACCCTGAGCTAGGGGTGATGATGGCCCAGTATAATCAAGCGGCCTTGTTGGAAGGTTTATATCGCTATCAAAGTCAGCTACAGCAAGTGATTGGGTTGATTGAAGACCAAGATTGGGCCAAGCTGGGGCAGTTTCTTGAAAATTCACGGGGCGATCGCTCTAGATTTGTAAGCTAGGGTATGGGAAGATCAAGCCTAAGATTCCTTCTGGAGGTTTACTCATGTACGCCCTCGCCCAATCCCAAGGCCAGTATCTTACCTATGTCCTCACTGACACCAGTAGTCGATCACGCCTCGAAGTAGTGCCAGAGCGGGGCGGAATTGTTACCCAGTGGGTCTGGCAAGACCAGCAAATTCTATACCTAGACGCAGAGAGATTTAGCGACCCCCAGCTCAGCGTCCGGGGCGGAATCCCAATTTTATTTCCCATCTGCGGCAACTTGGCAGACAATAGCTACACCGTAGACAATAAAGTGTACCAACTGCCCCAGCACGGCTTTGCCAGAAACCTACCCTGGACAGTTATCGGGAGCCAAACTATCGAAGGAGCCAGCTTGACAGTCCAATTAACCAGCAGTGAATACACTAGGGCTACCTATCCCTGGGATTTTGTCCTCCAGTTTACCTACACTCTCCAGGGCGATCGCCTAACAATCAGCCAAACCACAATCAATCAATCAACAACCCCGATGCCTTTCTCCCTGGGGTTACATCCCTACTTCACAGCCACTGACAAAAATCAGCTCCAGTTCACAATTAATGCCCAAGAATATACCCAAAAGGATGGTCAGGCCGAGCCTTGGAGTGGGGCATTTGACTGGCAATCCCCGGAAATTGATGTGCTATTTAACTGTAGGGCATCAGCTTCGGTAACCGACAATCAGCGTGGGCTTACCCTGGAGTTGATAAGCGATCCTAATTACTCTTGCTTAGTGTTTTGGACTGTACAAGGAAAAGACTTCTATTGCCTAGAACCTTGGAGTGCGCCCCGAAATGCCCTTAATACAGGCATTGGCTTGACCACCCTAGAACCCCAGGCAACTTTCACTAGCCAAGTAATCTTACAGCTCAGTAAAATCAACTAAACTCCAAAAGACTTACCACAACCACAGGTTTGGGCAGCATTGGGGTTGGTAAATTGGAATCCGCCTCCAATCAAAGCATTGCTGTAGTCGAGGACTAGACCGTAGAGGTAGAGTAAGCTTTTGGGATCACAGATGATTTGGAAACCAGCATACTCAGAAATGTTATCCTCTGCCTGAATAGTATCAGGGCTAACAAAATCCATGGTGTAGGACATGCCAGAGCAGCCACCACCTCTTACGCCAACTCGCAAGCAGAGGTCTTGGCCCTGTTGATCACGAATTTTCATGAGATGTTCTAGGGCAGCATCAGTGAGGCGGATGCTTTGGGGCTTGGTTTCAGTTGCTTGGCTCATATCTTATGGAGATTGAATTTACTGTGTTTTACTATACTAAGGCTATTTTATGGGCAGTTACTGGATTTTGGCAAAGTGCTTGGCAGCTAGCTGGTGGATCATGGTGGGATGAACTCGACTGTATTGGGCTTTGTCTGGCATAAATACCAAGTTTGGCCCTTGCTTGCACTGCTTTAGACAGCCAGTTAGTTTAATTTCAATTTGACCATCCAGCCCTTGATCGCGCAAGCAGTTACTCAGGGCTTGGTGTATCTCTTGTCCACCTTTCTGCCAACAGGAGGACTTTTGACAGATTAGTACTTTGCCTGCACTGGGCTGGGGCGATCGCTCAGGTGGGTGCTGGGCAGCGCCCACTAAACTTACCTGATCGATCAACAGCTTTAATTTGCCACTTTTAGATACTTCAGTTGTACCCTGAATCTCTAGCCAACTACCGGGCTTGATTTGCGGATCAAGGCCAGTACGCATATGCTTAGGGAGCTTAAACCAGTAAAGTTGCTCTCCTACAATTACTTGCAGGTATTTAATATTTTCTCCATCTTTAATGATAAAGCCTTGCAATTGTCCGTGGACTTGAAAAGACTGGAATTTCATAGTGTTACCTAAAGTTGCCAACAGTATTCTAACCAAGCTATTAGTTCGTTACGACATGCAGTCTGTTGTCGAATCACGCTCCACATTTGGAGTATCTCCGTGGGGCTGTTGAATTTGACTTCTAGGGGCTGGTTACAACCACATTGGCAGTCAATGTGTAGCTGTTGTAAGCGCTGATAAACTGACCAGCGGTCAACCCAATTAATCCCAAGTGTGAAAAATTGTTCTGGTTTCATCCGTAAGTTAACCACAAGTGAGCGGGCATTAGCTAGGCAAGGTAGATGGGCTAGAGACTTCTTGCCCAGATCAAGTCAAGATTGCCTAATGATTTCTAAATTTCAGTATAGCAGCCAAATGATAATTACTGTCAACAATTAAGATTGATTGCCAAAAAAACACAGAGCTAAATGCTTTTTTTCTGGGTGTATCTGCTATAGTGGTATTGTCAATAAGCAATCTTAAATGAAATAACCCCCATGAGCACAACCCAAAACCCCACCCCTGTAAAACCCTTTGGTGAAGTCGACGATAATCCGATCGCTCTTGATAAAACTGTTACCGGGCCAATTTGCGAGGGTATGAATAGTCTGTTGGCTAGCTTCCAAGCCCTCTACTTGCAATACCAAAAGCACCACTTTGTAGTTGAAGGGACTGAGTTTTATCAACTGCACGAGTTCTTCAAAGAAAACTACGAAGAAGCAGCCGAGCATGTCCATGATTTGGGGGAAAGATTAAATGGCTTGGGTGGTGTCCCGGCAGCTAGCTTTACCAAACTAGCTGAACTGTGCTGCTTTACCCCGGAAGCAGACGGAGCCTTTGATAGCCGCCAAATGCTCACCCATGATCTAGCTGCGGAGCAAGCTGTGATTAGCTTATTGCGTCGGCAAGCGGCCCAAGCTGAAAGTCTTGGCGATCGCGCTACCCGTTACCTCTACGAGAAGATCCTCCTAGAAACTGAGGAGAGGGCCTATCACATTTCCCATTTCCTTACCCACGACAGCCTGACACTAGCCTTCGTTGGCAAAAATAACTAAGTTAAATGACAACACCCAATTGAACAAGTAGGGCATTTCGGAAGGACAGATAGTCCACAATCCGAGTGCCCTGTTTCTGTGGGCATGGTATAATTCAGCAGTTAGCTTACGGGATGTAGCGCAGTTTGGTAGCGCACCGCTTTCGGGAGGCGGGGGTCGCAGGTTCAAATCCTGTCATCCCGATATTTCAAGAATTACGACACTAAAATTCTTTACGGGCAGAGGCTGGTGCTGAGCTTAGGAATCATCTCTAGCTTGGTGAGGAGGTCAAGAGTTTCCAGTCCAACTTGTCCGGGGTCTTATTGGATTTGCTACTCCGGGGTGACCTGCTTAAGTTTGGCATAAATGGCTTTGAATTTAGCCTGCTGTTGTTGATGGTCAACAATTGGGGGCGGGTAACCAGTGGCTTGGTGTTCTAGGGGAGTAATCTTGCCGCTGAGGAGGGTTTTAGTGGGTAGAGATCTGAGTTCGGGTAGCCAGTGGCGGATGTATTGGGCGGTGGGATCGAATTTCTCGGCTTGGGTATAAGGGTTAAAGATGCGTAGGGGTTTGGGATCCATGCCGCAGGAAGCACTCCATTGCCAGCCACCGTTGTTGGCGGCTAAATCGCCGTCAACTAGCTGTTGCATGAAATACTTTTCTCCCCACCGCCAATTCAGCATCAGGTCTTTGCTGAGGAAACTGGCAACAATCATGCGGCAGCGATTGTGCATCCAGCCAGTCTGGTTGAGTTGACGCATGGCGGCATCAACGATCGGATAGCCTGTTTGACCGGCGCACCAAGCTTGGAAATGGTCTTGGCGATCGCTCCAGGGAAATTCCTGAAAGACATGCCGGTAGGGAGCTTCTATCAGCCTTGGAAAATGGTAAAGGGCATGTTGATAAAATTCCCGCCAAGCTAGTTCCTGATGCCAAGTTTGACGGCTGGCCTTGGCAGTCTCAGTGGACGGAGGTAAGTCTTGGCTGGCTTGCCAGAGGGTGCGGATCCCGATTGTCCCAAATTTAAGGGCTGCACTGAGTTGGGAGGTACCTGCGATCGCCGGGAAGTTACGTTGCTCTTGGTATTGATCGATCGCCCCCCTCAGGAAGTTGTGTAATTGGTCTAGGGCGGCTGCTTCCCCAGTGGCTTGCTCTAAGGTGCCAACTACGGCCAGATCCTGGGCAGTGGGCAACCCTAAACTAGCTCCAGCTTGTTGGGCAACTTGAAGTTCCGCCTCTGTCAAACCACATAGCTGGTTTGGAGTGGGCAGGGGCTGAAGCTTAGGGAGACGCAGCCAATTTTTCCAAAAAGGGGTGAAAACTGTGTAAGGTTGTTTGGCCCCAGAGTAGACTTGGTCTGGGCTGTGCAGGAGTTGATCCCAATAGTTGTGGCTGGGAATGCCCTTAGATTTTAAGGCTTGGTTGACTGAGCGATCGCGGTCTTGGGCATAGGGTTCCACATCAAGATTCCAAACTACAGCTTTGACCTGGAGCAACTCAGCCAACTCACTAATCAGCTTAGCCGGTTCACCCCGTAAAATTAATAGATGACTACCCAAGCGGGCATAGGCAGACTGCAACTTCTCCAAACAGCCAAGTAAGTACAGGACACGCCGAGCAGCGGTATCTGGACGATTTAAAATTCCAGGGTCAAAACAGAATACCCCCACCAGGCGTTGACCCAAAGCCAAAGCTTGGTTGAGTCCTAAATTATCACCCAAGCGCAGGTCACGACGATGCCAAAATAAAACCAGATCGCTCATCTAGGCCGACTCGGGTTTAGGCAGGGAAGATGGATGGAGTAGCAGTTCAGCGGTGGAGCGTTTCTCGACCATTTCTTTGGTAATTAGGCAGCGAGTAACATCCTTGCGTGAGGGTAACTCGTACATAACATCAAGCATTAGTTCCTCAATAATGCCGCGCAGGGCCCTAGCCCCAGTTTTGCGACGGTAAGCTTCCTGGGCGATCGCTCGAATTGCCTCAGGGCGAAAGTCCAACTGTACGTTATCCATACGCATTAGCTTTTGGTACTGCTTCACCAAAGCACTGCGGGGTTCCGTCAGAATAGCCATCAAAGCCTCCTCATCAAGGGGATCTAAAACAGCTACCACCGGTACTCGACCAATAAATTCAGGAATCATCCCAAACTTGACCAAATCATCAGGCTCTAGGTGCTGCAAAATATCCGCAGCCCGCTTCTCCTTAGTTGCGGCCTCTCCAGTTTGGACAAACCCCATAGACCTCTTGCCAATCCGTTGTTCGACCACTTTTTCTAGCCCAACAAATGCTCCACCACAGATGAAGAGAATATTGCTAGTGTCAATCTGGATACACTCTTGGTAGGGGTGTTTGCGGCCACCCTGGGGAGGTACATTGGCGATCGTCCCCTCCAGCATTTTTAACAGGGCCTGCTGTACACCCTCTCCCGAAACATCACGGGTAATCGAAGTATTTTCACTCTTGCGAGCAATTTTATCAATTTCATCGATGTAGATAATTCCACGCTGGGCTTCTTCTACATCAAGATCTGCAACCTGGAGAAGACGTAGGAGAATATTTTCCACATCTTCACCAACATAGCCCGCCTCCGTAAGGGTAGTTGCATCAGCAACCGCAAAGGGAACATCCAAAACCTTAGCTAGGGTCTGGGCCAGGAGAGTCTTACCAGAACCCGTAGGCCCCATCAATAAAATATTGGATTTTTGCAGCTCAATGGTATCTTCGGGGGTAGTTGCATTTTTATTATTTTTATTATTAAGGAAGCTCAAACGCTTGTAGTGATTGTACACAGCCACTGACAGGACTTTTTTTGCTTCCTCTTGGCCGATTACGTACTCATCTAGGTATTTTTTGATTTCCCTCGGCTTGGGGATCTGGGTCAAGGAAACTCCAGTAGTGCGGGGACGGCGCTTGGGCTGGGGTTCAGTGCGTGGGGGGGGTGCTTGGATTGGGGCACTGGAATCCAAAAGTTCTTCATCTAGAATTTCGTTACACAGATCGACACATTCGTCGCAGATATACACCCCCGGCCCGGCAATTAATTTACGTACTTGCTCCTGGGACTTACCGCAGAAGGAGCATTTTAAGTGGGAGTCGTATTTGGTCATAGGTTACCTCTAGGCTGTTGAGCAGTGCGAGCTAGCGATCGGCGCGGGTAATTACTTTGTCAATTAAGCCATAATCCTTAGCTTCAGCAGGGGACATAAAGAAGTCGCGGTCAGTATCAATTTCAATTTTTTCGATGGACTGCCCCGTGTGCTGAGCTAGGAGGCGGTTAAGAGTTTGCTTGTGGTAGAGGATCTCTTTAGCCTGAATCTCAATATCCACTGCTTGCCCTTGGGCCCCACCTAGAGGCTGGTGGATCATGATCCGGGCACTGGGAAGAGCCATGCGTTTACCCGGTGTGCCCCCACTGAGGAGGAATGCTCCCATGCTAGCAGCTAACCCATAGCAAATGGTAACAATGTCAGGGCGGATTTGTTGCATCGTGTCGTAGATTGCCATACCCGCTGTCACTGATCCACCGGGGGAGTTGATGTAGAGCTGGATATCTTTTTCCTGGTCTTCAGCCTCTAAAAAAATCAACTGGGCCATGATTGAGTCGGCCACGTTGTCATCTACGGGGGTACCGAGAAAGACAATTCTTTCCCTGAGGAGGCGAGAATAAATATCAAAAGCTCGTTCTCCTACGCCAGATTGCTCTACGACCATGGGCACTACAGCCTTGACATTAAAGGGGTTGCAACTGCTGATTCTGTAGGGGGAGGTCGATCGCAACATAGTAATTACTAAGATCTTGTTGAATATTACGATTAAAGGCCAGTCCAGTACTAGGGGGAGAAACTACTCCCCATATCTGATTATTATAGCCTTCCCTGCTGATTGATTTAATTAACATTAGTTCAAAGTCAATACAGAGGTTATCAACTGGGCGCGTCCGATTCGTTCTCTGGTTCTGGGGATATTGCATCTTCCTCAGTTTCAGTCAAGCTTCCAGGGGGGAGCAGTTCAATTTCCACTTGCTCAAGCAGCCAATCAATGGTTTTTTCCTTGAGCAAATCTTCGTAAACAAATGTTTTCAGACGCTCTTCATCGTAGCTTCTACCTTGCATCTGCTCTTTGTATTGTGCAAGCCGTTCTTGGATTTCTGGGGTAGTAGGCTCAATTTTTTCCTGTTTGGCTATTGTCATCAAGGCCAGGGATTGTTTGATATTTTTAATTGCGTCTGGTCTGGCGTTTGTCCGCATCTGGTTAATGATTTCTTGGTTAATCGCTTTCTTTACATCCATACCCATCTGGTCTAACTGCATTAGAGTCCGATTGATGAGCTGATCAGCTTCCTCCAAGATCAGAGATTCCGGTAGGTCGGCTTCCACAATTTTGACTAGCTCCTCAAAGAGGGCTGAGATTTTGTTTTCTTTAGTTTTTTCGGCTGCCTGTTCTTGATAGTTTTGGGTTAAGACCTGCCGCAGTTCAGCCATGGTTTCGTATTCGCTGTATTCTTGGGCAAAGTCATCATCAAGTTCTGGCAAGTCTTTGTTTTTAATTTCCTTGAGACTGATGTGAAAGTCGGCAGATTGACCAGCCAAGTCTTCCCTGGGATAGTCCGCGGGAAATTTGACTGTAACTACCTTGGTAGTACCAGCTTCCATACCAACCACACCGGCAATAAAGTCATCTAGGAAGCGTTTTTCTGCTAGCTCAAGTTGAAAGTCTTCGGCGCTGCCGCCTTCGATCGCCTCTGTTTGTCCAGTTAAGTGGGAGTGATAGTCAATGATTACCACATCCCCCATCTGGGCTGGGCGGCCTTCCACGGGAATCAAGGGGGCATACTCCCGCTGCTTTTCAGCTAGAAATTCATCTACTTGGCTCTCTTGGAATGGGACTTCTTCGGCCTTGACCTTGATGGCTTTGTAGTCTCCAATCTCCACTTCCGGGGCAATGTCAAACTTAACACTAAATACTAAGTTTTGGCCTGGAGTGAATTTGGCGATCAGCTCATCAATGTTTTCGACTAGTTCGTAGTTGCTGATTGGCTTGAGGCTGTTCTGCTCAATGGCTGTGGTTGTAGTTTCACTAAATATCTGCTCTAGAGCAGCAGCTTTGATTCTTGATTCCCCAATCCTTTGCAGGAGGACTTTTTGAGGTACTTTGCCCTTGCGAAACCCAGGAAGATTGACATTGGTGAGGAAAGCCTTTACCTGTTGGTCATAGGTTTTTTGAGTTGAGTCTGCTGGAACTTCAATGGTAAGCTGAATCTGGCTTTGGGGCAGTTTTTCCTGGGTGACTTTCATGGGATGAATCTGATATTTGGAGTATTTGGAGCTAGATGATTAATTTAGATGGACTATTTATTCTACCCTAGTTGTTGAGCGATCCATGGTCTGGGGGAGCGATCGCCTGAATTTATTGGCTGGGTAGGCCCGTCTATCACCGTGATATATTGAATCAAATAAGCAGTAATGATTAATGATTGAAATTATGGCTGTGGAGTATTGCTCCCCTCTAAACCCAGACCACACCAGCCCAAACACAATTAAGTTCATAACTTAATGATTTAAGTTCATAACTTAATGATTAAATACCTACATTAATCTAAATTGATAACTTAATCGATAAACCAATTAAGGAAAAGCAATTTAAGGAGGGGCGTGGGTTGGCTAATTTAGTCCGGGTAGGAGTTTTGGGAGCAACAGGTGCCGTGGGTACTGAATTATTAGCCCTTTTAGCTGAGCGGAATTTCCCAGTGGCGAGTCTGCGACTTTTGGCTTCGCCGCGATCGGCTGGCCGGGTGGTGGAATTTAGGGGCGATCAGATCACCATTGAGCCAGTCAGTGCCCAAACCTTGCAAGGACTTGATATTCTCCTAGCTTCCGCAGGCAGCGGTGTATCAAAGCAGTGGGCGGCGATCGCTGTAGCAGCAGGAGCTGTGGTAATTGATAATTCCAGTGCCTTTCGCATGAACCCCCAAGTGCCTTTGGTGGTTCCAGAAATTAACCCCCAAGCAGCCCAAGGGCACAGGGGAATTATTGCCAACCCCAATTGCTCCACCATTTTGATGAATATGGCTGTTTATCCCCTCCACCAACACCAGCCAGTCCAGCGGATTATCGTATCGACCTACCAATCTGCCAGTGGAGCCGGGGCAAGGGCGATGGAGGAACTAACAACCCAAGCTCAGGCTGTGTTAAACGGGCAACCCGCACAGCCGAGTATTTTCCCCTATCCTTTGGCCTTTAACCTATTTCCCCACAACTCGGTCTTGAATGACCAGGGTTATTGTGAGGAGGAGATGAAGATGATCAATGAAACCCGAAAGATATTTGCAGCCCCCGGACTCAAAATTAGTGCTACCTGCGTTCGGGTACCTGTGTTACGCGCACATTCAGAGGCCGTAAACTTGGAATTTACCAGACCTTTTTCGGTTGCCAAGGCCAGGGAACTGCTCAGCCAAGCTCCTGGGGTAAAATTAGTCGAAGATTGGCAGCGCAATTACTTCCCGATGCCGATCGAAGCCAGTGGCAAAGATGATGTTTTGGTCGGACGGATTCGTCAGGATTTATCTCACCCCTGCGGCCTAGAGCTATGGCTGAGTGGTGATCAAATTCGCAAGGGAGCAGCCCTTAATGCCATACAAATTGCTGAGCTGCTCGTGGAGCGTCAGTGGCTATCCCCCCAAGCTCAGTTGGATGTGTCAGCTTTAACCTAGTAGGTTCTGGCCTAAGGGGTGTGGACTGGTCATTGCTGAAGATTACAAGTGATTAAGGGCTGTTATAGTATTGATTAACAAATGAAGACAGGCAAAGAGGAATGTGGTAGAGCTAGGACGAGTAATTACGGCCATGGTAACGCCGTTTAGTGAGCAGGAAGTCAATTATGCGGTGGCAGAGCAACTGGCGGTTCATTTAGTAGACAATGGTACTGAAGCGATCGTAGTTTGTGGTACTACGGGCGAATCCCCGACCCTCAGTTGGCAGGAGGAATACGAATTATTTCAAGTAGTTCAAAAAGCAGTTGCCGGTAAAGCAAAAGTCATTGCCGGCACTGGCTCCAACTCTACCCAAGAAGCGATTTCAGCCACCCAAAAGGCAGCTAAGTTAGGATTAGATGCTTCGCTCCAGGTAGTCCCCTACTACAACAAACCACCCCAAGGGGGCCTTTACCAGCACTTTGCTGCGATCGCCCAAGCCTGCCCGGATTTACCACTAATTCTTTACAACATTCCTGGCCGCACCGGCCAAAATCTCTTGCCAGAAACCATCGCCCAGCTAGCCCAATTGCCCAACATCACCGCCATCAAAGAAGCTAGTGGTAACCTAGACCAAGTGAGCCAGATACGCAAGCAAACCCCCCCCGAATTTCGTATCTATTCTGGGGATGACTCCTTGACCCTGCCGATGCTGGCCATAGGAGCTTACGGGGTAATCAGTGTAGCCAGTCACCTGGTCGGTAAACAAATACAACAGATGATTACCGCCTTTACATCAGGTAACTACCAACTAGCAACCCAGATTCACATTGAACTTCTGCCTTTGTTCAAGAGTCTTTTTTGTACTACCAATCCTATTCCCATAAAAGCAGCTCTCCAGATGCAGGGCTGGGCAGTCGGGGGAGTGCGATCGCCCCTCATTCCCCTCAGCGATGACCTCAAACCAATTGTCAGCCAAGCTCTCCAAGACTTGCGATTGATTTAGAGACCTAGTTTTTGTAACCACAAACTTTCATCCGTTCAAACAACTTAAATACACATCACTATGCCCATTCTTAAAAACGGTACAAGTAATCAGCATCCAAATAATTCTAATAACTCAAATAACGGTACAAATTTGAATAGCTTAAAAATTATTCCCCTTGGTGGTTTGCACGAAATCGGTAAAAACACCTGTATTTTTGAATACCAAGATGAAATTGTCCTACTGGATGCGGGGATTGCTTTTCCATCCAGTGATAGCCTGCCCGGTGTAAACGTGATTTTGCCGGACATGACCTACCTGAGGGAAAATCGCCACAAAATCAAGGGCATGATTGTTACTCACGGTCATGAAGATCACATCGGCGGTATCCCCTACCATCTCAAGCAATTTGATATCCCCGCCATCTACGGGCCTCGTTTAGCCATGGCCCTACTGGCTGAGAAACTAGAGGAGGCTGGTGTGACTAACCGGACTACCCTGCATAAAGTCATGCCCAGGGATATGGTGCGGATTGGCAGTAATTTCCTAGTGGAATACATCCGCAACACCCATTCGATCGCCGATAGCTTTTCTGTAGCTATTCACACTCCCGTTGGGGTAGTTGTGCACACTGGAGACTTTAAGTTTGACTACACCCCAGTAGATGGGGAGTACTTTGACTTACAACGCCTAGCTGAACACGGAGAAAAAGGCGTACTCTGCCTATTGAGCGATTCCACCAACGCCGAAGTACCCGGCCACACTCCCTCGGAATCTTATGTACAACAGAATCTTGATAGGGTATTTGCAGAAACCAAGGGGCGGTTGATGGTAACTACCTTCGCCTCTTCGGTACATCGGATTAATATCATTCTCCGGCTTGCCCAAAAGCATGGTCGGGTAGTAGGGGTAATTGGCCGATCCATGTTGAATGTGATTGCCCAAGCTAGGAATTTGGGTTATATCAAGTGCCCTGATGATCTATTTGAACCTCTACAGTCTCTGCGTAATCTACCGGATCATAAGGTGTTGATCCTGACGACCGGCTCCCAAGGAGAACCCATGTCGGCCATGACCCGCATTTCTAAAGGGGAGCACCGGGAAGTAAAAATCAAGCCGGGTGATACGGTGGTATTTTCGGCTAACCCGATTCCTGGGAATACGATCGCCGTAGTCAACTGTATTGACCGGCTGATGATGCTAGGAGCTAACGTGGTCTACGGTAAGGAGAAGGGTATCCACGTATCTGGACACGGCTCCCAAGAAGATCACAAATTGATGTTGGCTTTGACTAAACCCAAGTTCTTTATTCCGGTACACGGGGAACACCGGATGCTAGTTAAACATGCCCAACTGGCCAACAGTATGGGGATTCCCCTAGAAAACACCGTGGTAATTGACAACGGTGATGTGGTTGAGGTTTCCCCAGAACGGATTGCTGTTACAGGTAAGGTGCCATCGGGAATCGAACTGGTCGATCGCCATGGGATTGTTCATCATCATGTCATGCAAGAGCGTCAGCAGATGGCCGAGGGTGGAATTATCAGTGTGGCAGCGGCTGTGGATTGGGAAGGTAAGCTAGTAGCTGTGCCGGAAATTCATCTACGGGGTGTGGCTGCCAATGTGGAGAAGCACCTGTTACACCAGTTGGTGGTGCGGACGATCGAACGAACTTTGAGCGATCGCGCCCCGGAATTTATCAAGTCCATGGAGCCAGACGGAGCCGACTGGGTAGGTCTAAAGGGCCAAATTGAACTATCTCTGCAACGGCTCTTTCGCAGGGAAATTCAAAACAATCCCCAGCTTACTTTTCTGCTGCAAACTCCTCCAGTGCCCACTTCGCCACGGGATACCGGCCGCCGGAAGCGATCGGCTACTTCCATGTAATCAGCAAGGCCTTTGGTGGCATCTTGGCTAAACCCTGACTAAAACTCAAAGATGCCAAAAATTATTTGAGAAATATAAACCTAGGTTCCCGGCACCCACCGGGAACTTTCACTTCGTGTAGAGATCCGACTATACTGGCGGAATAAACTTCCAAGGGTTAGCTTGGTCAACTATAAAGTAATTAATCACAAATTAATAACAACTGAAGACCCCGTGAGGAACGTCTGTCCACCGGGCTATGGTTCTCTATGACAAGTTCTTCCAAGCGATGGTTGGTAGGAGGTAGTTTGTTAGTCGGGGCGATCGCCCTGCTGATAACTCTGGGTCGATTTTTGGATGTGCCTATCTATTTGAAACAGGCCTTAATCTGGATTAAAGGTCTAGGCTGGTGGGCCCCAATTGTATTTATTGCTATTTATAATCTTGCAACAATCACCTTTGTTCCCGGCTCCCTACTCACCTTGGGGGGCGGGGCAATTTTTGGGGTGTTTTTGGGGTCGGTGTATGTGTTTGTTGCTGCTACCCTAGGAGCAACGATCGCCTTTTTAATCGGGCGATACTTCACCCACTCCTGGGTAGAGGAAGTAGTAGCCAATCAGCCCAAATTCCGGGCCATCAGTCAAGCAGTAGCCCAGGCTGGATTTAAAATCGTGCTTTTGACCAGGCTTTCCCCAGTATTTCCCTTCAACCTACTCAACTATGCCTTTGGCGTGACCCAAGTTTCCCTGCGAGATTACGTCCTCGGCTCAGTGGGGATGATTCCTGGCACGATTATGTATGTGTACTTGGGTTCCTTGATCGGAGACTTGACCCAACTGGGTACCACTAACCCCACCAATGGATGGGTCAACTGGGCAATTCGGATTGTGGGATTTACTACCACGGTAGTCGTAACAGTTTATGTAACTAAACTTGCTAAACAGGCTCTAGAATCAGCAACAGGGGCAGAATAATGGAGCAATTAATTTATCCCTTAGACGAGTACAACCAAGAATTAGTTAAAAATCTACACCCTGATGATTGGGTTAATCCTACACCCCAAAGTCGCTATAACTTGGTGGTGATTGGAGCTGGGCCAGCGGGTTTAATTGTCGCGGCTGGGGCGGCTGGCTTGGGAGCAAAAGTAGCTTTGATTGAAAAACACCTGATGGGGGGAGACTGCCTAAATGTAGGCTGTGTACCCTCTAAGTGCTTGATCCGAGCAGCCCGGGCAGTGGTTGATGTCTATCAAGCTGGGAAGTTTGGTATTGGTGTACCGCCTGGGGTCACGGTGGATTTTGCGGCTGTGATGCAGCGGATGCGGCGGCTGCGGGCCCAGATTAGCCCCCATGATTCGGTCGATCGCTACCAAAATCAGTTGGGTGTCGATGTTTTCTTGGGGACAGGGCAGTTTCAGGATCAAGAAACTATCACTGTTGCCGGGCAAAGCCTCAAGTTCAAAAAGGCTGTGATTGCCACTGGCACAAGGGCCTTTGTGCCTCCAGTGCCGGGGTTAAAGGAAGCGGGCTACTACACCAACGAAACTATTTTTAATCTAACGGAACGACCGGGCCGTTTGGCAGTGATTGGGGCTGGCCCAATTGGTTGTGAATTGGCCCAGACTTTTCAGCGCTTGGGTTGCCAAGTGACTTTGCTGCACAAAAATGCCCATATCCTTGATCGCGAAGATGCCGATGCGGCTGCCATTGTCGCCAAGGTCTTTACCCAAGAAGGTATCAAGCTGGTGTGCGGATGCAGCCTAGAGCAGGTGACGGCCAGCCCCACGGGGAAGGTCATCCACTACCAAAGTCAGGGGCAGAGCCAGCAATTTGAGGTGGATGAAATTTTAATTAGTGCTGGGCGAGTGGCCAACCTAGAGGGATTAAATCTAGAGTCTGTAGGGGTGAAGAGCGATCGCCAAGGGTTAATCGTCAATGACAACCTCCAAACCAGTAACCCCCGCATTTACGGGGCCGGAGATGTGTGCATGGCCTGGAAATTTACCCATGCAGCCGACTTTGCGGCTCGGTTAGTAATCCAAAATACCTTGTTTCTAGGACGCAAAAAACTGAGTAGTCTGGTGATTCCCTGGGCCACCTACACAGATCCTGAGATTGCCCGTGTAGGCCTATCAGAACAAAGTGCCCAGGCCCGGGGGATAGCTGTGGATGTTTACAAAATTTCCTTAGCCCAGACGGACCGGGGTATTGCTGATGATGAAACTACTGGGTTTGTTAAGGTTTTAACTGCTAAGGGTAAAGACCAAATTTTGGGGGCAACAATTGTCGCCCGCCATGCCGGGGACATGATCAATGAGATCACCCTGGCGATGAATCACAAGTTGGGCTTGGGGGCGATCGCTTACAACATTCACCCCTACCCCACCCAAGCAGAAGCAATCCGCAAAGCTGGAGATGCCTACAACCGAACCCGCCTAACACCCCTGGTTAAAAACCTATTTCAGTGGTGGCTATCCTGGGGTTGACTTAACTTTTGATCTACCTTGCCCACAAGCCAATAGGTAGTCATTTCGCCCCGACCCTTAACACTGATGGTGCCCCGCTGCTCAAAGATGTATTGCTCCTTGAGCTTAGCGTAGGTGGCATCGGTGACTTGGACTAACCCCGGTTGCCCGTGGGATTCCATCCGAGAGGCGACATTGACCGCATCGCCCCAGAGGTCATAGATGAATTTCTTGATGCCGATCACCCCGGCGATGACTGAGCCTGTGTTAATGCCGATCCGGAGTTCTAGTTTTTTCCCAAGGGTGGAATCTAGACTCTGCATGTAGGTTTGCATTTCTAGAGCCATGTCGGCGATCGCCTGAGCATGGCCAGGCCGGGGAGTGGGAAGACCACCCACCACCATGTAGGCATCCCCAATGGTCTTAATTTTCTCTAGGGCATATTTCTCAGTCATGTGGTCGAAGTCCGAGAAAATTTCGTTAAGACCACTGACCAGTTCCATCGGCTCAAGCTGGGCCGACAGGGAGGTAAACCCGACAATATCGGCAAAAAGAATTGTCACCTCGTCAAAATGCTCGGCCGGGGCTTCAGCCCTTTTCAAGCGATCGGCAATTTCAGCGGGTAAAACGTTTAGCAGCAGTTGCTCTGAGCGTTCCTTTTCTCGGCTCAGCTCAGCAGTACGCTGCTCGACTCGGCTTTCTAGCTGTTCATTAGCCAAGCGCAGGGCTTCTACAGACTCCTTGAGTTGTCCAGTCATGCTGTTAAAAGAGTCAGCTAACGTGGCAATCTCACCAATAGAACTGGTATAAACCTTCTGGTTCAAATTGCCCTTAGCCACCTCTTGGGAAGCATGGGATAGTCTGAGCAGGGGGCGGACGATCACCCGGGTAGTCACTATCCCTACTCCGATCGCCACCACCAGGGCCCCAATCACCAAAATAGTTGTATTTTGAGCATTTTCGTAGATGCGCCCCATGAATTCTTTCTCCGGCACCACCACCACAATTAACCAGTCAATCCCGCGGCCATCATTGAGGGGGGAGACCTGCACCAATTGACGTTGATTATCAGAAAAGTAATCTAGCTGGCGGGGGCGATCGATCTGCTCAAAGCCCCCAAACTGCTGCTCCAAATATTTAGAAGTTTCCCTGATTCGTGGCTCTTCGCTATCTTTTGCTAAAACCAGTTTGGTACTTTCCCCAGTGCCGACTGTCAGAGGTTCTTGCCCAGAGCTGGAGAGGACATTGCCCTTGCGATCGATAATAAACGCCTTACCAGCTTTACTAATCGAAAGGTTAGCCAAAAAGTTACGCAGGTCTTGCAGCAACACCACATCAATGGCACACACCCCCAATAGAGCCCCAGCATTATCATAGACAGGCTCACTGGCAGTAATAGTTGGTAAGCCACTGGCAAAATCTAGGTAAACTTCACTCCACACTGGTTTCCTGGCATTAACAGCAGCAATATACCAAGGGCGTTTGCGGGGATCATAGGGCTTGAGCTTTTCTAAAACCTGTTGGCGATTGCCCCGGTCATTCATGGCATAGAAGAAAAAGTCAAAATTAGTCTCGCGATTACTGACAGACATGGCAATGGTGCGAGAACCCTGGTAAAACAAGCGATACGCCCCAAGATACTGGCCTTGGGAATCACCACAGTAAGAAGCATAAATAAACGGGGAAATTTGTACTTGGGTGAGGAACTGCTTGGCATTACTGGCATTCGCCATGTCGAAGACACCCTCAGTAAAAGTCGAGCTATTCAGGCGGTTAAAGTCTTAGGGGCTGTTGAGATACTTACGCATCTCCCCGTCAATCCGGGCACTGACCTCGCTACGCAGTTGGGTGGCTAGGTCATTAACAGCTCTTTGGCCACTTAAAAATGATAGATAGCTGACTAAACCTGCTACACCGGCAACTTGAACAACAAAAGGCACAATCAGAGCTGTGCGGAGCGGCAACCTGCGGGCTTTGAAAATTTGCATGAGTTTCGGGAGTTTTCCAAGTAGAATCAATTGATGTCCATCCAAAGCTAGCAAGGCTATCACGACCAACGATTGAATGATTAGACCTCTTGCATAAATCTCTCAAAGCAGTATGGTACTGGATTGTTATGCTCCAGCTAATTACACAATCGGTCCATTGAAGGCTAGGAGTTTTACTGATAGAAAGTTTATTTATTTTTCATTAGAGTGTAAGGAGAATCCGTAGTTTACAGGATGCAGCCAAGTTAATTTCCGTTAAGTTCGGCCGATTCAAAATATAAAAAACCCAGTGTTATGTCGTCGTATCCCGTGGCAGACTGGCTAAAAAAGTATCACTGGAGATCTTAATTGCCTGTTTTTCTGCCTCTGGTTTAGCATCAAACATCTTAGTCATTAGGGAGACTCGCCCATTTTCTTGGAAGGCTTGGCGGTGGCGATCGACAAAATTCCAATACAAATAGTTAAAAGGGCAAGCATCAGTGCCAGTCTTTTGTTTAACACTATAGCGGCACTGGCGGCAATAGTTGCTCATTTTGCTGATGTAGTTCCCTCCCGCCACGTAGGGTTTAGAGGCGAGAATGCCACCATCGGCAAAGGTGGCCATGCCTAAAACATTGGGTAGCTCGACCCACTCGTAGGCATCGGCGTAGGCTAACCAAAACCAGCGATGGAGCTGAAGGGGGTCAGTCAGGGTCAAATTACTAAAGTTGCTCAGAACCATTAGGCGCTGGATATGGTGAGAGTAGGCGTAGTTGATCGCATTGCTGAGGGCATCCCGTAGGCAGGCAAGATCAGTTCGGGCATTCCAATAAAGCTGGGGGAGGTTGTTGCTAAAGCCAAAGTAGTTGCTGTTTCTAGCCTCCGGCATCCGGGCTTCGTAATAGACCCGGATAAATTCTCGCCAGCCGAGGATCTGGCGGACGAAGCCTTCAACGGAGTTGAGGGGGGCAAGACCTGCTTGGTAGGCGGTGATCGCCATTTCACATAACTCCCGTGGCAACAGCAGTCCGTTGTTCAAATACACCGACAAGCCAGAGTGAAATAGCCACGGCTCCCCAGTGCACATGGCATCTTCGTAGGGGCCGAAGTTAGGCAGGCGGTTCTGGATAAAATCAGCGGCCGCAACCAAGGCATCGGAGCGGGTAACTGCATAGCTAAATCCCTCTAGCTGACCGAAGTGGTTGGGCAAGAAGTCTCGAATCAGACTGATGATTTCCTGGGTAATTGGGTCGGGCTGAAAGTTTGGTGGCTGGGGAATATGAATTTTCTTGGGGAGGGAGCGGCGGTTATCTTGGTCAAAGTTCCATTGGTTGCCTGCGGGTTGACCGTCTGTAATTAGGTACCCTGTGGTTTTACGTAGCTCTCGGTAAAAAGTCTCTAATCGGTAGCCTTTGCTGATTTTAGTTTGGTACTTGGCTAGATCAGCAATGAAAAAGTTATTGGCGATCGCCCAAACGCGCCGGGGAAATTTGACCTGTAGCTGGGCCATCTGTTGGCGAGTATCCCACTCGGCTGGCTCCATGTAGGTCAGATGAATGTGGGGATAGCTATTGAGAAATTGCTCTAGGGCCGTTGCTTGGTAATCGGTGCTAAAGATGTTGTGGACTGGGTAGCCCTGTTGACGGCAAGCGATCGCAAAATGACGCTGGGCACTCAGAATATAGGTCAATTTCTGCTGGTGGTGGGGAATAAAAGTCGCATAGGCCAACGATTCTACAAAAATCAACAGAGGTTTCTCAGCTAGAAGAGCTTCCGGAAACACTGCTAAATTAAGCTGGTCGTGGAGAATGACCAGGGCCCGATCATAATCCTCTGGAGGAGTATAGCCAAGGAGAGCCAAAAAGCGCTGGGCAGTGAGTTGCATAATGTATGCACAATTTAGAAGGCCCGCAAGCTATTTTGTGGGCCTAAGTATTCAAGAATTTGCAAAACTAAGGCTTGGTAAAGTAATCTGGTTCATTGCCCGGTTTCCATTTAATGTTGCAACCAATGCTGGGCCTCTGCTCAGGGTTGATCGGCTTATCAGCTAAGGCCGCATTGATAGCAGCACGTAGATCAGCCCCATTAAGTGGTTTATCTGAGCCGGGGCGGCTTTCATCTAACTGCCCTCTGTAGATCAAAGCCCGGTTTTGATCAAATAAGAAGAAGTCAGGAGTGCAGGCAGCGGTGTAGGCTTTAGCAACTTCCTGGGTAGCATCGTAACAGACTGGGAAGGTGAAGGCCAGTTGGTCGGCCATTTCCTTGAGTTTCTCTGGAGCATCATCAGGGTATTTCTCCACGTCGTTGGCACTGATGGCAACAATACCCAGATCTGTGCCAGCGTAGTCATGACCAATTTTAGCCAGTTCACCCTGGATGTGTTTAACGAACGGGCAATGGCAGCAGATAAACATGACTAATAGTATTTTTTTGTCTTGGAAATCCCCCAGGGTAAGGGTCTTTCCAGATACGGTATCAGGCAGTTGGAAATCTGGGGCGGTTGTACCCAGTTGGAGCATTGTTGAAGCAGTTCTAACCATTGATAAATATCCCCCAAGGTAGTTTTCAACAAACTGTTACATTGCGATTTTATCGGATGACTAGGCCAATCTGGCAACAATTTGGCAAGGCAACCATGGTAGATTAGGGGCGATATTTGAAAGTACCATGGCATAGCTAATTAAGGCTTATGGAGAGCATCCGCAAGTTAGTTTGGGCAGGAATTTTGGTGGCTTATCTGGCGATCGCTGGCTGTGTGCGCTACGAGGTCGGGGTGAATATTGCCGGCCCGCACCGGGGGGTTTTGGTCCAACACATCAGCCTCCGAGAAGAACTCACGGCCCTGAATCGCTCCCAAGCCCAAACCTGGCTACGCAATATTGAAGCCAAAGCCAAAAAAATCGGTGGTAGTAGCCAAAGACTTTCGGCCCAGGAAGTTGAAATTCGCTTACCCTTTGCTAATGGCCAGGACTTGACCAGAAAATTCAATCAGTTGTTCACAAACCAGCCCGACCCAAAGTTGCCTGGGGAGTTCACGGATATTGGAGTAAAAATGACTCTGCACCAGAGTAATTTGCTCTTAGTGGAGCGCGATCGTCTAGAGGTGGATTTTGATCTGCGCTCCCTTGGGCTAATTTCTCCCAAGGGCGATGTCCTAGTCAATCCCCGCTCCCTGTTTGATTTGCAGTTCCAGCTCACAACCCCCTGGGGTTCTCGGAGCATTGACGGCGGTTCTGTCCCCCCGGCAACGAGCGACCGCACCCTGACATGGCAGTTACAGGTGGCCCAAAAAAATCATATCGAAGCTGTATTTTGGCTGCCCAGCCCGATTGGCCTTGGTACCATTGCGATCGTCCTATTGATATTAGCTGGCTACGTCAGCAAATACCGCCGCCTCCCCGGTCAACCCAGCTAAATCAGAAACTAGCCTAAGTCAATAAATTAATTTCTAATTTCACTGAGATTTAGCCTAGCTTGGGCTTGTGCATATGCCACTCCGTAGCCTGCTCATAGGCATAGGCAACCTGCAACAGCAAATCCTCGCGCAAAACATTGCTAATTAATTGCATTCCAATTGGCAAACCCCCGGCATCGAAACCACAGGGAATACTAACGCCCGGCAACCCCGCTAAATTAACTGGAATTGTCATCAAATCCGACAGATACATACTGAGGGGATCACCAATTTTTTCTCCGACCCGGAAGGCAGTAGTCGGGGCGGTGGGGCAGACCAAGATATCAACTTTCTCAAAGGCTGATTCAAAATCTTCCTTGATCAGAGTGCGGACCTTTTGGGCCTTGAGGTAGTAAGCATCGTAGTAACCAGCAGAGAGGGCATAGGTACCAATCATAATCCGCCGTTTCACCTCTGGGCCAAAACCCTCAGCCCTTGTGCTGGTGTACATATCCATCAAATTATCAGCACCCTCTGCCCGCAGGCCATACTTGACCCCATCATAGCGGGCCAGGTTGGCCGAAGCCTCTGATGGAGCAATAATGTAGTAGGCAGCCAATCCATAGCGAAATCGGGGGCAGGAAACCACTTGAATTTCAGCTCCCAAGTCTTGGAGTACAGAAATAGCCTTGGTGATACTCTTTTCCACCGCTTCGTCTAACCCCTGGCCAAAGGTTTCTTTGATTACCCCAATTCTCAGCAGTCCGCGGGGGTGAAAACTAGGCTTGAGGAGTTTACTGTAGTGGGGGATGGAGACATTGAGGCTAGTGGCATCTTGAGGATCGTAGCCAGCGATCGCCTCTAACAAAATTGCCGTGTCCTCCACAGTTTTACCAAAGGGGCCAATTTGGTCTAGGGAAGAAGCGTAAGCTACTAGTCCATAGCGGGAGACTAGGCCATAGGTCGGCTTCATGCCCACCACGCCACACAAAGAAGCAGGCTGGCGGATTGAGCCACCAGTGTCTGAACCCAGGGCAACCAGGCATTGCTGGGCCGCCACGGCCGCAGCCGAACCACCAGAAGAGCCGCCGGGGATTCTAGTCAAATCCCACGGGTTAGCCGTAACTTGAAAAGCTGAAGTTTCCGTAGAACTCCCCATGGCAAACTCATCCATATTAGTTTTGCCAATTACCACCGCCCCAGCATCCAGAAGTTTTTGAGTGACTGTGGCATTGTAGGGAGGCACAAAATTCTCTAGAATCTTGGAGCCACAGGTGGTTGCAATCCCCTTAGTGCAGATATTATCTTTAATTGCAATTGGAATGCCCGCTAGGGGATGAATTTCTTCGCCAGCTGCCACTAGGGCATCAACTTTCTGGGCCTGGGCGATCGCCAATTCTGGGGTTAATCGCAAGAAGCTACGGAGCTTTGGTTGCAGCACCTCTGCTTGTTTCAGGGCAGCTTCAGCAATTTCCACACTGGTTCTTTCCTTGCGGATAATTTGCTGATGTAACTCCTGGATCAATGACATTAAGTTACCTCGCAGTGGCAAAAATTAGGTGGAATTTCAACAACGATACTATATCTTACCCCCGACCCTAGTTAAAATTAGCAGATATCCCTTGATAAACGTGTTGTCTATGAAAATCTCAGCTTGGCTGCGTTGCTTATTGGCCTTAACAATGACGATTGCTCCGACCAATGTAGCCACTGCCCTAGAGCGCCCGGCATCAGGTCAGAGGGGCTTTTGGTGCGACACCTCCACAGGAGTTCCCTTAACTCTGTACCAAAATGCCGCCGGACAGGTGGAAACTTGGATTATCTGGCGATCGGAGATTTTTACCAACCATAGTTATACCCCCCTGTTCCGCTGCCAAGAAGTCAGCCAACACTTTGAAACCCAGCGTCAAGCCGGTAAACTAGCCTTGATAACTACTGGCATCCACAACGACATGGTTATAGTCTGCGCTGCTGGGGCTAATGGAGCCTGCGATGGCATCCTCTTCACCGTCAATGATCCAGCCCGGGTAGTGGAAATAGTCAGCCAACTTTTAGCCCTACGCGAAGGCTTGCCCAATACACCCCCCCTGGAGTTGTAGGTATGCTCAAGAACCAGCCAATAGTCTGCCTGATTTACCTGGGCCTGATCAGCTTACCAGCCTATGCCCTAGTCAAAACTCGCCCAGAGTTTCTTGAGCCTGCGGCTCCCCCAGCACGTCCGGTTCCCGCTCAGTCTCCAGAGGCAAGCCCCACCTCCCCAGAGATTCCCGATACCAACGCCACTGACTTGGGCAGCCGACCGATCGTACCCACACTCAACACTATACCCAGTACTAACCGCCCAGAATTCCAAGTCCCCGATCCAATTAGACGCAATTAGACCCACAAGATGATTAGACTAAGCATTTCCTTGCTGATGAGTTTGGCTTTGGCTGCCCCGGCTGCTGCCCAGCAGTTTTTTAACCCTAAATTTGCTGGGTTTGATCAGCAACCCAGGGGCTGCGATATCCGGCTGGTCAATGGTTGGTTTTACTGGTATCGTCAGGGGCCACTGTTGTGCACTGTGGTACCCGCCAATAGCCAAGAGGATGCCACATTTAAGGCCCTAGAGTTGGCTGAGTCTAATACAGTCAGCGAAGCGGGTATTGGTTATCGGCTACTGGGAGACCCGATTTTCTAGTTCTAGGTCTTGGTGTGGACTGCAACTCCCATTCTTTCTAGGGAGATGGTTGCTGCTTGGGCAACGTGGGGATGGGCATCCTTAGCTAAGTAGAGCAGAGCGGAGCGGGATTTGGGCGTGTCTAGGTTGCCGAGGGCCTCGGCGAGGCGCTGGCGGACTAGCCAGTCTGGGGATTGGACAAAATCCAACAGTCGCTCTACGGTTTCTGTCGCTTTGATCTCCCCTAGGGCGGCGATCGCTGCCTGCTGCATGATTACTTCATGGCTGCTGAGGGCCTTGAGAAGAATATCTTTAGCCCGCAGATCGCCCAAGTTCCCCAGGGAAACAGCTGCGCTGAAGCGGACTAACCATTCTGTGTCTTCATAGAAAGCGCGACACAGCGGCTCAAAGGCTCGGATATCTCGAAGATAGCCCAAGGCACCAGCAGCATCAGCGCGCAGTCCATAGTCGGGATCATTTTCCAGAATATTGACCAGTAGCGGGTAACACTCGGCGGTCTGTTTTACCCCTAAAGCAAAGATGGCCATGGATCTAATTTGCAGGATCGGGTCGTCTAGAGCTTTTTTGATTAAGGGTACGGCTTCTTCTGGAGCCACATCCCTTAGAGCTGCTAGGGCGACCATACGATCGCTCATTTGAGTACTTTCCAATTTAGTGGTTATTTCCGCTATCTTGTGATTAATCATAACTTTACAAAGCTTTACCTAATTTTTAATATAGCATTCCCCAATTAACCCAATCAAATATCAGTCTTCCTAGGCAGCAACTCTCACCCTAAAACCTTGGCCAAGCTTAATTTGAGAATCCTTGATAAGGTTTCAGCCCAAAGACAGAGGCAATTGATTTATTCCTGAAGTTGGGAGCTTCTCTAGCTGTACTGAAATTTACACGCATTGCTTAATATTTAACGACATGCTTATCAACATTCAATTACCTGTAACTATCTATGATTGCTACCTACACCCAAGTCGGTCGTGCTGAAGCTTGGCTGTCTGCCCAACGGGGAAAGCGCCCGACCTTTGTTTGTGTTTTGGGGTTTACAGAAACTGGTTTAATTGAGGGTATCTCCGCGGCTGGGGCGACTCCGGAATCACGCCGCTACACTGCGATCGCCGATGCTGAATACCTAATCCTCGGTTCCAAGGCAAAATATGCTTTGCCGGGTCTAGTGGCTGGTGCTTCCCCAGTGCTGATTACTAAGGCTGTGGTTGATTCCTTACAGATCCCTGTGCAGCTTTTTAATGCCGGACTACCAATAGAGCAGCCGGTCGCCGCCATTAGCTTAGGCGGAAGAGTCGCCCAATGCCTGAGTTCTGGTCAAGCTTTGCCCCTAGTTGTGGTAGAACACCTATTGGCCCAGGGTTATTACTGGGGAGCCAGGCTAGGTAGGGAGGCAGATTACCTAATCCTGAGCGAGTGCGTGGTGGGTGGAACGACTACAGCTTTAGCGGTGTTAACAGGATTGGGATTTGCTGCTGCTGGTAAGGTCAATAGTAGTCATCCCCGGTGTAATCACGCCCAGAAACAAAAATTAGTCGAAGCGGGATTGATTTCTTTACCGGTGGGGGCATCGCCTCTTCAGGTTGTGGCAGCGGTGGGCGACCCGATGCAAATTGTGGTGGCGGGTATGGCGATCGCGGCAAACCAGCACTGCCCAGTAATGCTCGGTGGAGGCACTCAAATGCTGGCCGTGTACGCCCTAGCCAGGGCAATCACCAACGAAGACCTAGACCAGGTGGTGATTGGCACAACCCGTTGGGTTGCGGAGGATGTTACGGGAGATACGGTTGGGTTGGCCGAACTAGTGGGCGGGGTGCCACTTTTGGCTACTCAATTAAACTTTCACGAATCTCAATTTGAGCAGCTCCGGGCCTACGAACAGGGCCATGTAAAAGAAGGTGTGGGGGCTGGTGCCTGCGCGATCGCCGCCCATCTCTACAAAAACTGGGGGCAAAGGGAGCTGGTTAGGGCGATCGAATTCCAGATGGCCCAAAAGCTAGGCGGAGCTAAAAACAGCCCCTAGTCAAACATCTCAGATAACTCCTCAGTGGAAGTACCAAGGATACGGGCCAAACTATTAATCTCGTTATCAGAGAAGCCGTCACGAATTTCCGTAATCTCCTTAGTGGTCTTGCCCAAAATTCTAGCTACAGGCACAATCTGCTCATCAGTAACATCCTTCCCATTGAAGATACCAATCAAATCCTTGGGGCTGAGTCGGTAGGAGTTACAGAATCTAGCAAATTCCTGGTTGCTCACATCCAGTTCTCGTTGGCGATCGCGTAGCATAAAGGCAATGGCTCGACTGCCATGTTCCGGGCGCTTAGCATTCTCTAGATACTTGCGCATCAGCTTAGAAACTTGGCTAGAATTTCCCCCCAGTCGCTTTACAAAATCAGTGCAGACCATCTGAAAAGCTTTGTTGAGGGTTTCGTTTTGTTCTCGCAAAGACTCAGATTCATTTAATGCTTCGACAATTTTGGCGGCAAACTCCTGAGTACACACACCAACCTCAATTTCATCATAGGAAATTGGGATGTAGGAACGATAGGAGTCAAATTGTAAGCGTGAAGATCGGTGATTTTGCTTCATAAAACCAGACTTTTATTTCAACACCATGATGTCAAAGATGTCAAAGCACTTACCATAATTGTGCCAAAATCTTGCTCGCGTGGGTAGTTTCTAGCTTCTTGGGCACTCCTTAGCAGAGTAGGCGGTTTGGATAACTAGCGTTTAACTTCCCACAGTATAGCAACGGTTGTTAGCGGCTAGAGAAAATTATTTCATTCCTACCTTAGCTGACCTCCTGGGAATGTGCCATCCAACTAGAGTGGTAAATTGGCTAGGTAAATCTCTACCAGGCTACTTGAGTAGCACTAAAATTGAGATATCCAGTCTACCGTTGCTAATTTTCCTGGCGCAGGTAAGCAGCAATAAAATCATCAATTTCACCCTTAAGGACATCGGCTACAGCAGTGGTTTCCACGCCAGTACGGACATCTTTGACTAACTGGTAGGGGTGGAATACATAGTTGCGGATCTGATTTCCCCAGGATGCTTCCACCATATCACCACGAATCTGGGCGATCGTCTGAGCCTGTTGCTCTTTGGCAATAATCAGCAGCTTAGCCTTAAGAATTACTAGAGCTTTTTCTTTATTTTGTAATTGACTGCGCTCCTCAGTACACCGGACTGCAACCCCAGTCGGGATGTGGACAATCCGCACCGCCGTTTCCACCTTATTTACGTTCTGTCCACCTTTGCCACCAGCCCTTGAGGTAGTAATGTCTAGATCCTTGTCTGGAATATCAAGATCAATAGAGTGATCAATCTGGGGCATAATCTCCACCCCGGCAAAGCTAGTCTGGCGCTTGCCATTGGCATTAAATGGAGAGATACGGACTAGTCGATGGGTACCTTTTTCGGCCTTGAGGTAGCCATAAGCATAGTCGCCTGTGATCTCTAGGGTTGCTGATTTGATCCCCGCCTCTTCTCCTTCAGAAATTTCTAGCAACCTGACCTTGTGCCCTTGGGATTCAGCCCAGCGAGTGTACATTTGTAGTAGCATCTCGGCCCAGTCTTGGGCATCGGTGCCACCAGCTCCGGCATTGATACTCAGGATCGCTCCCTGGGCATCGTAGGGACCAGAGAGGAGTTTCTTTAGCTCCCAGCGATCGAGCGACTGGGCAAGATGCCGCAAGCTTGTATAGGTTTCGAGGAGCAGTTCTGAATCTGGCTCTTGGCTGAGAATTTCCACGGCGGTCTGGGCATCTTCCAAGCAAGACCGCCAACTGTGGTACTGATTTAGATTAGACTTATGATCGTTTAAAGATTGCAGAACCTGCTGGGCTTTATCTTGGTCTAGCCAAAGATCTGGTTGAGCAGCAATCTGCTCTAAATCTTGAATCTTGGCTTTGAGCGCTGGCAGGTCAAAGGTAGTCCTGGGCTTGCCCCAGGCGGTCGGTAATCATATCTACTTGACGTTTTATATTTTGCAGTTCAAGCATTATTGACAACTAGTTTGAATGTTTCTAGCCTGAGCAGGCTCTAATTTTTCATTCTAAGATAATGTTGATAGTAATGTTAGCTCTAGCATTTAAATTGGCAGCTAGTATCAAGGTGGAGTCTACTTGTTGTCCAGCGTGAAGTCTCAAGTTTCCGAATTAACTAGGGTAGCCCGCTATTTAGGTGCGCTATGCCGGCGTAAGCTCACTGGTGAATTGACTTTGGCCAATGATGCCCAACACTGTCAGTTTCACTTTGCCAGTGGCTCATTGCTTTATGCCCTTCGGGAAACTCACCGAGTCCGGCGCTGGCAGCGCATGTTACAAAGGCATTGCCCCAGTCTGAATCCCAAGGATCTAAACTCCATCAGTGCAACAGCCGATCGTGCTTGGGAATGGTATTTTTTACAACGGGCTGTTGCCCAGGAACAGGTTACCCCTAGTCAAATCAAGGCTATTCTCAAGGACAATCTTGAGGAGGTCTTATTTCCGTTGATCAACTCTTCTCCGCTGACGATCGGCTGGCGGCCAACTGAAGCATTTACTGTTAGTACTTACCTTAGCCTCTCGGCTGAGGATATCCGCCAGTCTTTCCGCAGCACCTATCAAAACTACAACCAACTCCAGCAGATGGGGTTGAGTTATCTATTTCCAGAAATGGCTCCGGTTGTAAAGTCACCAGCCCTCCAGGAACGGTTTGCCACAGAAAGTTCTCTTAACTTAGTAGCTTTCCTGGATGGTCAAAGCACAATCTGGGATTTAGTTGTTACTACCAGGCAACCCCTGGCAGTTGTCAATCGCCTCCTGCATTACTTGGTACAACAGGGGGTAGTGAAATTAGAAACGATTCCTGACTTAACTGCTCCGCAGTTTGCTGCTGCCCCGCTTGAGCCGGAGGCAGTTGTGGAGCCAGCCTATCAGCCTCTAATCGCTTGTATTGATGACAGTCCAACGATTGGTAAGGTCTTAGAGGAGTTTTTGTCTTCTTCGGGGTATCGGCTTCTATACATCCAGAATCCCATGCAGGGTATTGCAACCCTTACCCAAGACAAGCCGGATCTAATTTTCTTAGATTTGGTGATGCCTGATACAAATGGCTATAATCTATGCCAGTTTCTCCGCAATAGTATTGCGTTTAAAGATGTGCCAATTATTATCATGACTTCCTGGGATGGGGTAATTAATCGGACACGGGCAAAACTAGTCGGGGCTAAGGATTTTCTGGGCAAGCCGTTTAGCCAAGAGGATGTAATTAAAATGATCCAGAAGTACTTACCCAAGAGCTAGAAAGTTTGGTATCTAAATATACAAAACCCCGGCTGGGAAAGGTTAAGAATGGGCAATAGTTTGCTGGGTGAAGCTTTCGGTTCTTTATTTGGCAATATTTCTGGAATCCGGTTTTTTGACCGTTTGCTGACTTTATGTCTGATTGTTCTACTTCGATCATTTTAAACTTGCAGCAAGATTATCCAGCCCAAATATTTCATCTCGATAATGGTCTAACGATCGTCCATCAATACTTGCCGACCAGCCCGGTGGTGGTGGCTGATGTGTGGGTGAAAGCTGGGGCGGCTTACGAGCCCCAAAATTGTCTGGGAATAGCTCACTTTCTGGAGCACATGATTTTCAAGGGGAGTGCCCGGGTGCCAGTCGGGGAGTTTGATCGCCTAATTGAGAGTCAAGGGGGGATCAGCAATGCTTCGACCAACCATGATTTTGCTCATTTCTTTGTGGCTACAGCCCTAGAGCAATTTCCCCAGGCCTTTGCTCTACTTAGCGACCTGCTGCTACATCCAGCTTTACCGGCCGCTGAGTTGGCTGCGGAGTTGGAGGTGGTTACTCAGGAGTGGTCAGTCTATGCAGATGATCCCGATGCGGTGGGTTGGGAATCCCTCAATAGTTTGGTGTTTACGGGCCATGCCTATGCTAATCCGGTGCTGGGTACGCCAGAGTCTTTACAGACTTTGACATTAGAGCACCTGCGAGCTTTTCATGCCAACCGTTACCAGCCTGAAAATTTGACAGTGGCGATCGTCGGAGGGATTGATCAAGAGTCAGCCCTAGCGGTAGTTAATCGCTACTGTCAAGGCTTTCCGGCTGTGCAGCCTTTGGAAATCAGCCGAGGTCGGGTGCACTTACCGAGCGATCGCCAGCACCAGCATCTCCAAATGCCTCAAGTCCGAGGGGCGCGGTTACTGATGGGTTGGGCTACCCCTGGCTGTGACCAATTGGCAGACGACTATGGCTTAGATTTGTTGAGTGTCATTTTGGCGGGTAGTCAGACTGCCATCCTAGTTAGACAACTGCGGGAAGAAACACAACTGGTATATGATGTTGCTGCTCATTTTTCGCTCCAGCAGGAAGCTGGATTGTTTAGTATCAATGCCATCCTAGAACCGGAGTTGCTTGGGCGAGTAGAACAATTGATCTTGAACAAAATCAACCAAATCCAAGAACATGGGATCACGGCTGCTCAATTGCAACGGGCAAAACGACTCTTGATTAATCAACACCACTTATCTTTGGAAACGCCACAACAATTGGCTGGTCTTTACGGCTACTACGGGACGATCGCCTGTGCTGAGGTCGCCGCTACCTATGTACCCACGATCGAAGAAGTCACAGAGCAGGATATCCAACGGCTAGCTTGCACTTATTTAGATACCAGCCGCTACTCAATTATCACTATTAGCAGTAATCCAGAAAGCTAGACTCTGGGAAATTTCACCCACAATCACCATAGTTTGGTAAATTCAAAACCAATGATAAAGCCAAGAAATGGTCACATGCTGATCATTTCTCTTGAACATTCCACTATTTTGTAGAGTTTATAGAAGTTAAGTTCTAGCCTCAAACCCAGAATAGGAGAACTCTTTAAATCTATTTTGATGTTTGATGTGTTCTGCCTAAAGATGCAATGCTAATCCTCCCAGTTTTGATTAATAATCCACAGGCACGTGTACCCAGAACCTTTATTCATAGATTATTCATAGATGCTAGTGGCCAAATTCTGCAACCCACAAGAATTAGTTTTGTTAAACTCGTGATTCTAAAGACTTGAGATATTCGGTATTGACCCCAGACTCGCGAATCAGGGCAATTTTACCGGTACGGGCAATTTCACGAATGCCAAACTTGCTGAGAACCTGGACGATCGCCACCATTTTACCTGGGTCACCGACCACTTCAATGGTCAGAGCATCTTCAGCAATATCAACCACATGGGCCCGGAAGACCTTGGCTAACTCAATGATTTCTAAGCGATTAGAGCCAGTGGAATTAACCTTGACCAGCATTAATTCCCGTTCTACACAGGGGGTGTTGGTGATATCTTGCACCTTAAGGACGTTAATTAACTTGTAGAGTTGTTTAGTCAGTTGTTCGATGGTGCGATCGTCCCCAGGCACCACCATCGTAATCCGTGAAAGCCCCATTTGCTCTGTGGGGCCAACGGCTAGGCTTTCAATATTGAAACCCCGCCGGGCAAACAAACCAGCAATTCTAGTTAGTACTCCAGCTTCATCTTCAACTAAAACAGACAGTGTGTGCTTCATAGCTTGTGGGTAAGAGCAGAAAAGAGATTATACAAAGCTAGCACAGCTTTTGGGCCCAAATTACTGCCTGGGATAAAACCCCAGTCCTTAAGACGAAACTTAAAAATCATCAGCTTAGTTATCCTCCGGTTTTGCGGCATTTTTCACTGTGGAAAGCCTGCACCACTCGTCAACTGGAAGAGATAACGATTGAGACAAGCGGCAGTGAATTGAATAGTCTTTGAGATTTAATTTAAAGATTTCAATCGTCCGCTTCATCGACTTGTTGGGCTGCTGGCACGATCGCAGCGGGTTAACCGCATGACTCGCCAAACCAACAAGCTATAAATGCCTACCAACCCTATTGCCCAAACCGCATTGCCAACAAAGATTTGCCACAGTATCGGTAGTGTGAAGCCAGACACACCACCCAGAGCAAAACCGGCTAACCAAATGATTAACTCATAAACCACATATCCGCCAACCAAGGCTAATCCAACCTGACTGAGATAGTTTAGGAAACCTTTTGCCTTATTTTGAGTAAAAAAGAAAGCCAAAACCGTGGCTAGCACAGCTCCTAAAAGCATAACTATCCCCCAGATAAAGGTACTAAAGGTCTGGGGATATTGACGCATCGTAAAACCAAGCACCTGGTTGACCAACCACATGCTAGAAATTACCAATAGAGCCTTACGACGAGACAGTGTTGCGCCTGCGATCGCGCCAAACCCTACCAATGGGACGGTGCAAGTATAGATGACATTACTCATTGCTGCCAATGCTGTCAGGGCTAAAAACCAAGTGCGACTTTGACCAACACTGCACTGAGCATACATCCAGTGACCAGAATGAGCAGTTGTGCTGCGAGATGTAGAAATAGAGGTTGTCATAAGTATCTCCAAAGAGTAATTGAGTAATTTGCGTTCTGACAATCTAGAGCTAGCAGCGATTAACTTGGGGAACTTGATTGAGGAATTTATGGATAGAGATGACTGGTTAACTTGTGCCCAGCAACTAAATGGTCTTGCACAATTTGTCGAGCGACTTCAGGCGTGACTCGCGTATACCAAGTTCTATCAGAGGAATAGAACACGACGGGACCAAGTTTGCACACCTCCAAACAACCAAACGTCATGACATGGACATCCAGCCCTGCCTGTTTTACAGCTTCCCGCAGTGCCTCAATAATCGGCTGCCAGTTGCGCGAAGGGTAACAGCGGCTGGAGCGGCAGACGGCAAGATAGGGACGTTTCAAGGGATTTTGCTCAAAGGGGATGGGGCGTATTCCCAAAACGTAAGTTTCGCGTAATTCTTGATAGAGGCTCAGTTTTTCGAGTCGGGGCTTACCCTCTGGGAGCAGGTCTTCATCTTCACCCACAAACGGATTTGGCAAAAACAGATTCATCATCTTTTCGCCAGCTCCATTCCAGAACTGAATTCCCCAACTGCGGGCTTCTCCTCTTTCGTTTAGACGACGGTACAGCGAAGCCCGATGAATCAATCGCTGTTGCCGTAGTTCGGGGGGTGTTTTTTCTAGAGGGCCGCCCCGATGTTCTTCCAGACAAAGATGCAGATGCCATGCTTCAGTAACGACCGTGAGATAGCCATCATACAGGACGCAGATTTTCGGCGGTTGAGTAAATTCCAACTCTAGGACACTGCCTTCTACCACATGACCAATCTGAGTTTCCTGCCAGCGCTCTTGAAATAGCATGTAGAGGAGTGATCCCATGACATCGATCGTACAGGGAAAGTCTTCGTACTCAATCTGTCCACCCGTTGACAAGGATTCTGTAATGGTGCGATTGAGTGGCGTAACTTGGCGCGAGAATTCACCCATTGTAGATTTCCTAAAATGTGACACTGATTCCGATGGCTTCGAGTACGAAGCTACTCAGGCCGCACGGTGACTTCGGGTTTGGTTGAGGGCGATAGGGTCACGTATCAATCACCCCACCCAAATCATTTGAAGCAGCTTAACCGCAGCATCTAGAAATTATCGTATATTCTAGTACCAACTGTTTATAGTTGACACAGGAAGGGTCGCATTTCTCAAAACGACTTTGATGGTTACCCAGTGTTTCTGGGCGACGGCTGTAAACGCCAATCTTGACAATCAGTGGGGAATTGCTTCCTTAAATTAGAAAAGTTGGGATAGAATCCAATCTTTGATAATTGTTTGAGGCTTGGTGGGTGAAATTTTTAGGGATTGATTTGGGCTGGCGCTCAGGGGCTAGCGGCCTGTGCTGCTTACGGTGGACGACTGGGGGTCTAGTTTTGCTGGATTTAACTCGGCAGACGGAAATTGTCGATATTTTGGCGTGGGTGCAGGGGTGGTTGCCAAATTCTGAACCCGGGTTAGTGGCTGTTGATGCGCCGACACTGATTCCTAATGCTACGGGGACTCGGCTGCCCGATCGCTTGACTCATAAATATTTTGGTAAATACCATGCGGGCTGTTACCCGGCTAACTTGAATCGTCCCTTTGCCGATCGCACGGTGAGTTTTGGCTTGAGCCTGGAGCAGGCCGGATTCAGCCATGCACCGACCATTGTGCCTCAAGTGCCTGGCCGCTATCAAATTGAGGTCTTTCCCCACCCAGCCCAGGTGAATTTATTTGGGCTTGACCGGATCTTGAAATACAAAAAAGGGAACCTGGACGATCGGCGTCTAGCCCTGGGTCAATTACGCCATTACATCCTGGAGACCCTCCCCAGTTTAGAACCCGCCCTCCAACCCCCAGAGTTACCGGAGATTCCCCAGGGGGGAGCAGCCTTAAAAAATCTAGAAGACATGCTCGATAGCCTAATCTGTGCCTATGTCGGTTGCTACTGGTGGTATTGGGGAGCTGCCAAAAACCTAGTTTTAGGGGAGCTATCAACCGGCTATATTGTTGTACCGCTCGGCCCTACGGGGGAAACTACTATACAATGCAAAGGGATGTGTAAAGAAATGTAAAGTATGCAGGATCAAGTAGTTATCATTGTTGGAGCCACGGGCGGAATTGGTGCCACTGTGGCCAAGCGCTTAAATCAAGCCAAGTTAGTTTTGGCAGCCCGGCGGCCCGATCGCTTGCAGGAATTGACCAGCCAATTAGCCAACCCTGAGATTTTAGCTGTACCTACGGATATTACCCAGCACAGTCAGGTGCAAAATTTAATGGAAAAGGCAGTTGCCCAATTTGGTCGGATTGACGTGCTGATCAATGCGGCCGGAGCTGGGGTTATGAAGCAATTTCACAAGCTAGAGCCGCAGGATCTAGAGCAGATGTTAGCGGTGAACCTCCAAGGCAGCTTCTACACTTGCCAAGCAGCTAGCCAAGTGATGAAAGAGCAAAAAAGTGGTCATATCTGCAATGTGATTGGGATTTTAGGGCAGCACACTATGGCCATGGCTGCGGCTTACTGCGCTTCTAAGTTTGGGGTAGTGGGTTTTAGCAAGTGCATGGCCGATGAGCTGAAGCGCTACGGAATTAAAGTTACTCTGTTTTACTTTGGGGGAGTGGATACGCCGTTTTGGGATCAAGTCAGCCTCAAGGTCGATCGCACTAAAATGCTCAGCCCTGAAACCGCTGCCCAAGCAATCTTATTTGCCCTGGGGAGTGAACCCCAAGCGGTGCCCCTAGAAATTAATATCCAACCAGATAGCCATTTGTTTTTCTAAAAACTGGCTTTCTAACAGGGCGGCTGAATCTAGAAGACTTCCTGAGTAAAAGCCCAGTTTCTCAGCCATTTCTACCTAAGCTAACGTCAGCTCGGGGCATTGATCCAACAAAATTTGGCTGAAATCAAGCAATATCGTTGCCAAAGTGACTAAATTGGCAACGGGATAGTATGGTTGCTGGCTTATCCCGAATTCACATTAAATTCACATTAAGCTAATAATCGCGTTTACCAAGGGTTAAACCTATGCAGATAGACCATATTCACTTTTATGTGGAAGATGCCGTCTATTGGCGCAACTGGTGTTGCCAAAATTTGGGATTTTGCAGCTTGGCTAGCTACTCCTACCAGCACAGCCAAACGGAGATTGTCGCTAGGGGGCGGGTGTGTTTTTGGTTTTCTGCGCCCCGGTTATCGGTTGGCCCGGTGGCAGTTTTTTTACGATCGCACCCGCCGGGGGTAGTGGATGTGGCGGTGGTGGTGGCGGATGTGCAGGCAACGGTGAAGCGGGCGATCGCTCTGGGTTCACAGCCTATCCAGCCATCCCTTGGTCCTTACCCAAGCACTGCCCCATGTATCCCCGCCTGGGGAACCCTACGCCACACAATTTTGGAGCGGCCCCTTTATTCCCTGGAGGCAGACCCCAGTTTTAGCCTAGACCACCTAGTACTCAATGTTCCTGCCGGGCAACTGGGCCAGGCGGTGGACTGGTATCAATGGGTGTTTGACCTAATACCCCAACAGAAATTTACGATTAGCACCGATTATTCTGGGCTATTCTCCCAAGTGATGGGCGGTGCCGGAGTCCAGCTCCCTATCAACCAACCCACTTCTCCAAGTTCCCAAATTCAAGAGTTTTTGGATCATAACCACGGGGCTGGGATTCAGCATTTGGCTTTGCGGGTAGATAATTTAACCAGTTTGGTAGCTCGCTTGCGGAGGAGGGGCGTAGCATTTTTACCAACTGTAGCGGGCTACTACGATCGCTTCTACCAAGGTGTAGTCAAGGGGATTACGGATTTAGATGCGATCGCCGAGCAAGAAATTTTAATAGACTGCCCGACCGATCAACCGGGAGCAATACTTTTACAAATCTTCACGCAACCGATTTTTAGCCAGCCGACTTTCTTTTGGGAGTTTATCGAACGCCGCCGGGGAGCCAGAGGTTTTGGAGAAGGGAACTTCCAGTCCTTGTTTAATGCCATGGAAGCCGAGCAGCGGCAGCGACAACCCAGCCAACCGGGCAACTTTCTGGCCAATGACCCATCATCTAGCTAGTTTCCCTCTTCGGCATCTTCCTCTGGCAGGGGCTTGCCCCACAGGGTGGCTGAAGCATCTAGGTTAGTAGGGAGGTCATTGTTTTGGACTAGGGAGCGGATTTCCTCCACATCCCCCCAAGCCAGCAGCTCAATGTAGCGGCGGGCAGCACCAATAAGTTCCCCCTGCATGTCGTAGGCTTCAATCCAGCCATCATCTCCATCGGTGGTTGCTTCCACAAGGCAAACTAGATGGTCATCAATATCTACGGTGTAGGCATTTACTGAACCGAGGTCCTGCTGCATGATGTTTTTACAGTAAAAGTCATAGGCTTCGGCGGCCTTGCCGGGTAGTTCTGTGTTGCGATCGATACGACATTCCTCTAAAAACTCTGCATGGTCATCAATTTCCTGAATATAGGCTCGGTACTTGGCCAGCCAAAAATCGTAGAGTTCCTGTTGGAGATAATCTTTAACTGATTCTGCCAGATTACTCATGGTAAATTTTGCCCGAAAAATAACTACTCCATATATTAAGGAATCTGTGGGGACAATCAGCAGCTAATTTTGGGGAAATTTTTAGATAAATTGCTTTGTGTTACTCAATTATTAAAATCAATAAAGCTTCAAAACCGCTGGTCTGGGCTGGAGGGTCGGTGAAGCGAGAATGCTGGCAGTAACTCACATTTGAACAGGAGTTAAACCCATGATCAACGCCTATGCAGCTAAAACTGTCGGTGGCCGACTGGAGCCATTTACCTTCGATCCAGGCTCCTTGAGAGACGAGGAGGTGGAAATTAATGTCGAGTACTGTGGGATTTGCCACAGTGATCTGAGTATGGTTAACAATGAGTGGGGATTCAGCCAATATCCCCTAGTGCCTGGCCATGAGGTAGTCGGGACAGTTGGTGCCATTGGCGATCGCGTTACTACCCTCAAGGTTGGCCAGCGGGTAGGGTTGGGCTGGTTTTCCCACTCTTGTATGCATTGCGAGTGGTGTATGTCTGGTAACCATAACCTGTGTACAACCGCTGAGCAGACGATCATCGGCCGTTACGGGGGCTTTGCTGATAAGGTGCGGGCCCATCAGGAGTGGGCTGTTGCCCTGCCGGAGGGAATGCCTCCTGAAAAGGCTGGCCCCCTATTTTGCGGTGGCATTACTGTGTTTAACCCGATTATTCAATTTGATATTCGTCCGACTCATCGGGTCGGGGTGATTGGGATTGGCGGCTTGGGGCACATGGCTTTACGGTTTTTAAGTGCCTGGGGCTGTGATGTTACAGCTTTTTCCACTAACCCAGACAAGGAGGCAGAGGCACGCAGCTTGGGGGCTAATCATTTTGTGAATTCCCGTGACTCCAACGCCTTAGCGAGTGTGGCCAATTCCTTTGATTTTATTATTTCCACAGTCAATGCTGATTTAGATTGGAGCATCTACATCAATGCCCTGCGCCCGAAAGGCAGGTTGCACTTTGTGGGGGTTGTGCCCAGTGCGATCGCTTTCCACGTATTCCCCATGATCGCCGGTCAAAAGTCCCTGTCTGGTAGTCCTTTGGGTAGCCCTTCGGCCACGGTTCAGATGTTGGATTTTGCCAACCGGCACAACATTGCCCCAGTCGTAGAGACGTTTAAGTTTGAGGAAATCAACGAAGCGATCGCCCACTTGGCTGCTGGTAAAGCCCGCTATCGGCTGGTTTTACAACAGGGCGGTTAGATCAAACAAATTACAAATTAGACCGAGCTGATCCATTAATCATTGTGGAGCAGGTTATCTTTGGGGCTGACCAATTGGAGCAGCTTTTGCTTGATTTGAGTATCAAAAACTTGCCACTTGAGCTTGGCATAATCTTGGCTTTCATTGAATCCATAGAGGAAGCCGATGGGGATTTCAAAGCCCCCAGCCATCATCCGCCCGCCGCCAAAGAAACGGCCCTGGCTGTCTTGGCCGAAGGCTTCCTTGATAAATTCATCAGGATCTAGGGTGATCTTGCGGGTACGCAGGGAGCCGATGACCACCTCTAGTTCTTCATCTTCGTCATGGACTATGCCATAGACTACAGCGGTGTGGACGTTTTCTTCGGTGACCAGGAAGTCGGCGGCCTGGGGGATGGCATCGCGGTCGTCATAGCGGAGATAGCCCACCCCAGCGATCGAAAAATTATTTTGAATAATACGGTTTTTCAGGCTCCGCTCAATTACATCCATGACCCGCTTTGACCTAGAGGCTTGGAGGACAGCATTGAGTAGTTGGGTATCGTAGAAGCGGCTCAGATAGGCAGCGGCCATAAAATCTTCTTCCTGGGCCTGCATTAGTCGGTCAGTGTCCGATCGCAGGCCATGCATGAGGGCCGTTGCACATTTGACATGATCACCAACGCTGCTATCTAGCTTCAAAAGTCCCGCTTGCAGATATTGGGCAAAGATCGTCGCCGTTGCCCTAGTGGTCGGGCGCAGATCCACAAACTCAGAATCTACATCCCCTTGGCTAGTGTGGTGGTCGATCACCGCAACAATTGGTAAGCCCATCTGGCGGATGCAGGGTAGAAGCTGGCTAGTCGTACCTTGATTGTCGATCAGAATACAGCCTTGATATACAGACATATCTTTTTCTTTTATCATGTGCGGTGTGCAACGCTGGACAGGTAAGCCAGTCAGCTTGACTAGGGCAATGTTTTCCTGGTGACTGAGGGCACCGGCATAGACAATGTCGCAGTTAATGCTGTATTCCTTGGCAATTAGCTTATAAGCCCAAGAGCAAGACAGGGAATCGGGGTCGGGGAAGTCTTGCATCAAGATTAAATGGCGTTCACCCCGGTGGCGATGGAGGGTCTGGCGGAGAGCTTCGGCCTTGGCAACATTGGGCTGAATTAACTTTTGCAGAACAATCGGTGACTCATCATCACAGATGTCTGCACCGTTGTTATCAGGGTTGAGTTCTGTGGAAGGTGCCAGAGCACCACCAGAGGCCCCGTTAGCATAACTAACAGAATTAGAGGTAGAGGACATATTAATCAAGCGAAATTACCAATTGATTCACATTAAAAAATGATTAATCTTGATCCAGCCCAAATGGGTCTAGCCCAAATAAACTTTGCTCAAACTTAGGCTATTAATTCAGCTACTTCCCGTTAGTCTAAGACAGGTTTTCTAGCTCTTGCTAGTCGGGTGGAAAGTAACCCAAGGGGTATTTTATCAAACTCGCCGACCCTAGCGTGTTGGTTGGGCCAGATTTAAGAACCGCGTGTATTGAGGCTCAAATAATAGTTTTACTACCCCGGTCGGACCATTGCGATGTTTTGTAATGATTATTTCGGCAATACCGCGATCGGGTGAGTCGGGATTGTAATATTCATCGCGGTAGAGCATCACAACCAGGTCTGCATCCTGTTCGATCGATCCACTTTCGCGTAGGTCAGACATCATTGGGCGCTTGTTGTTGCGGGATTCAACGCTGCGGCTCAGCTGGGATAGGGCAAGAACCGGGGCATTGAGTTCGCGGGCTAAACTTTTCAGACCCCTGGTAATTTTGGCAATTTCCTGGACTCGGTTATCACTGCCATTGCCTTCCATCAGTTGGAGATAATCAATTAAAACCAAGCCCAACTGGCCACCCTGCTCGGCTTGGAGCCTTCTAGTCTGGGAACGGATTTGCAAAACGCTCATGGTAGCTGAGTCATCAATGAAAATCGGTAGGGTTGAAAGTACTCCCAAGGCTTTGTTGAGGGCTTCCCATTGGTTTTGGGCGATTCTGCCGGCCCTTAGATAGTTGCTCTCAATGCCAGCTTCGCTGGAAAGCAGCCGTTGGACTAGCTGTTCACGGGACATTTCTAGGCTGAAGATGGCAACAGGGAGTTTGTAGAGTTTGGCAATGTTTTTAGCAATACAAATGGAGACGGCAGTTTTGCCCATGGATGGCCGTCCGGCAACCACAATAAAGTCCGATCGCTGGAAGCCGCCAGTCATGGCATCAAGATCGTAGAAGTCTGATAAGAGACCGGGCAGAGCTTGGCCGTCGTGGTGGGATTCGATTTCTTGGAAGGTGGTTTCTAGGGTTTGGGAGATGGAGACTAGGCCTTGCTGGGGGCGTGATTGGGTCAGGGCAAAGATCTTTTGTTCAGATTCATCCAATATGGATTCCAGGTCTTTGGTGCCATCAAAGGCGAGGTCAGTGATTTCTGTGCCTGTTTGGATTAGTCGCCGCCGGATGTATTTATCGATGACTAGCTGGGCATAGCGATCGATGTTTATGGCGCTGACGGTGCGATCGACCAGTTGGGCAAGTTTGCCCTGGCCGCCGATTTTTTCGAGTAGCTCGTGGTCGTAAAGCCAACTGGTCAGGCTCATCAGATCTGTAGGTTTACCTTGACGGTGCAGGGCCAGGGCTGCTTTGTAGATCTCCCGATGGGCTGGCATGTATAAAGCTTCTGGTTTGAGGAAGTCGGCAACTCGTCCGATCGCATCTGGATCTAGTAGGATGCCTCCCAGGATGCTCTCTTCAGCTTCGATATTTTGGGGAGGCAGGAGAGTGCTAGTCATGGCGGTGGGGGTACAAAATCTCAGGGCTATCCCATTAAGAGACACTGATTATAGCCAATCCTTAGGGATTTTGGGCAGCTATGCTGGGATGGCTAGCTGCTGGCCTGGTTGGGGAACAAGGAGTTGAGTTTTAGGATGATTTTGGGCGATCGCTGCTTTTAGGGCTGCTTCATGGCTCTGGTTATTTAGTAAATTTATTAGCAGACCCGTGTAGCTGACATCTCCAGGGGCGGCAGTGGGCATAATGAATCGAGGTCGCAACCAGTTTAGGGGCTTGGTAGCGGTGCTGCCTTGGATGATTGATCCAATTATAGGTAGTTGTAGATCTACTGTGGGGGTAATCACTAAGTTAACGGGGTTGGTCTTGGCTAGGCGGGGGTCATGGCTGCCGTGGGGTTCGTAGTAGAGGCTAGCGGCGGGACTCTGTAAATCGCGGAGGATGTAGCCGTTTTCAATGGTGGCGGGGCCGACCCAAGCTCCGGCTGTGGCTGTGATCACCAGGCGATCGCCCTTGACGTAAGTTTGCCCAGGCTTGAGGGGATAAATCTCGGTGTAGCCGAGCTGCTGAACAACTTGAGCAGCTTGCACAGAGGCGACCACTGGGGTATTTTTGGGCAATTGATTGAGGGTCTGGGGATGGGCGTGGTCTGGCAAGCCCTGGGAGAGTAAAATTAGGTCTAGGTTTTGGGGGATGGGGCGATCGCTACACTCGCCCCGGAATAACCACTCCAAGTTCCCAAACACCAGCGGCCCAACCAGCCAAGGATCAACTAGAATTCTCAGCCCAGCAATTTCAATTAGCCAGGTGTTACTAGAAAACCAAGTTACAAACATTTTTCAGGTCTTTTGCAGATATCAGCAATTTTAACAGGTACTCCGCTCAGGATTAACTGGGGGTGAAGATTCAATAGCACCTGCACATAATCTGAACTATTGGAACACCTATTTCTAAACCTCTGCGACGGCCCCGCCAGCCCCATAACGGTGAAGTTAGGTGGCTGTTGCTTCTACAAACTGCATAGCCAACGAGAAATAGATGCAACTTGGTTCTCCTCATTGAGGTTCGCAGCATTACTGAGCATCCCGCTTTGTAGTTGCTCCCAAATTTCGCCAGCCATCCTTCTCTCGATCGCCGCCCCTACAAAAAAAGGTAAGTGGTGAATGACCCGCATCCGCAAATGCCTGTCGTATGCGGTTCAGCGCCGCCTGTGCCGTTTTCCAATGCTCGTCAGCACCGGCTGGATCAATTCCGCCCTTCAACTCTCCCAAGGCAATTGTGTAAGGTTCAACTTCCACAGGTTCTATCTTGCTGGATTGATTCGCGGGTAGCGCTCCTGGTGCAAGATTGAACAAACAGAGATCTACATTACTTCTGACTAATGGAATATTTAGGTTATAGATCAGGGTACGGCTACCGCGATCACTCTCCCAACTGAGTCCGCGTAAAGACAATTCAATTTCTGCATCGTCGTTGGTCATCGCTATCCACTTTCTTGTCTTTGAGTGCTGCCAATGGTAGCTTTGACCTGCAATGGTCAAGGTTGAAAAGATAGCACGAGTCAGCTTTCTTTGGGCGATCGCTCCACCGACATTACGCATTGAACCACCGAGCGTATCGCCACGAGTCAATAGAAATCTAAAGACTAACTCCTCTACAAAGTTTGCACCTGCTGACTCAAGAAAGTTTTTGATTAGACCATTAATCGCATCATTTTTATCTTCCTGGGTCAAATGAGCAAGAGATTTGTCCGATAATCCTGCCGCAGTCAACAGTCCCATCTCGATACCCTGAACGTTTAGCAAATCAGCAGGATTTTTAGCTTGATTTGCTGCTGCTTGCAGTGCCCTTGCCTCTGCAACATAAGGGGTAGCCCGTCGGTTTTTCTCCAGTGCAAGTGCTACAAACCCTGCACGAGTTGCCTCATAGGTTGTTACAAGATCATCACTAGACTGAAGATGATTACGATAAGCAATCATAGGATCGGATTACTGTTTTCTCCATACATAAACACATTTCCTCAAAGGATCACGCCCGTGATTTCCCATCTGCTGACTACTGTTACCCTTATCACCCGGTAAAACGAGAATATGCTCAACTACAAAACCTAGTTTCTCTGCAAAGTCAGAGAGGATCATATCCACTGAAATACTGATACCGGAATAACGTACATTGTCATTAACCATAAACAAAAATGCTCCAGGTTTGAGGACGCGAGAGCATTCCTGTATGACACAAGCCATTTCATAAAAGTAACCTCTCACCATTCTGGGGATACCATTGTTATTTAAGACACCCTGAAGTTTTTGATGATCCAAATAGTTCAGAATAGCTTGCAGCAAAGGCTGTGAATTTGCAGCCCCTAAAGCTAATTCCCACTTTGGGTTGATACTTAATAAGTCTTTTGAACGATTTTCGACTGTGCAGCTTAACATTTCCTGGCGGAGATCGATAAGTCCCTTTTCAGAGACATTTAATAACGCTAGTTCTAAGGCATAAGTACGAGTGTAGTCATATCGATTGCAATAGGGTGGAGACGTAATTACAGCATCATAAATTTCATTCGGTAAACTTGGTAGCAACTTGAGGCAAGACCCTTTGTAAAGTTGAATTTCGCCTTGCGATCTCTTGACCGAAAAAAGTTCTACTTGATGAGTAGGAGGTTCTAGATCATCAACAATTTCTTCGAGTTTACGAATGATAGCAGCATCAAAATCTAGGATTTCACCTTTATTGAAAGGCTTTTTCCCTTGTCCACGACCAGAACGATAGTCCCAACGGAGATATTGACCGTCTTTGCGCGTGTAGCTTATAGACTCCAAAACACAAAGCAAAGCAAAGAGTAAAACTTCTCGAACTCTTTCATTCTCTTGAGACAGAGAACCGAGATATTGCTCAATAGATCTCTTATTTTCTGTAG
>Ga0272446_1000237_pt1 | contig 87294 bp, 67 predicted proteins | sample YNPCB0061_FD_194587 | JGI IMG/M metagenome (GOLD analysis project Ga0272446, IMG submission 194587) | Hot spring microbial mat communities from Yellowstone National Park, WY, United States - YNP-CB-006-1 | ecosystem: Environmental > Aquatic > Thermal springs > Hot (42-90C) > Sediment | place...
AGTCAAAAACCTATTCGCAACAGCGGCAGAGGCCAGCCAGCCATAGCCCCTCGACGACCTCAGAAGACAATAGTCATACCTCTACTAGTGTTCACTCCGAAGCTCGTCGTGCCAGTACTTCCTCTGCAAATAAGCCTCCAAGAACTAACAGTCAGGCTGCTGAAGCAAAGTCCGCAGTCGCCAATCATCGCGCTGAATCACAGAAAAGCGATTTGAGTGGAGCAAATTTACGCGGGGCAGACCTGAAGGAAAAAGATTTGGCCGGTAGAAACTTAAGCGCAGCGGATTTGAGTCAAGCTAACCTGAGTGATGCTTTTCTTCATCGAGTCAATTTGCAGCGGGCAAATTTACAACAGGCAAATCTGTTTCGCGCCAATTTGCTAGAGGCAAACTTGCAGTATGCAAACTTGCGGGAAAGTAATTTGATCGGTGCAGATTTAAGCGGTGCCGATCTGACGGGTGCAGACTTAACAGGCGCAAATGTAGGTTCTCCTAGCCGTCTCATGGTGAAATTGACGGGCGCAAAACTGGCCGGTACTATTTTGCCCGATGGGACAGTTCATGCCTGATCCCTTGCAGTTAAAAAAGCAGCGCGAGTATTTGATTGCTGCTTCGCATCCTACAATCTGACCCGAATGGCTATCCCTGAAAAGGGTCTAATCGCTCCATTGGTTGTTGACAACTAAAAAAACGGGCTGCAAAAACATCAGCCCGCTTATATTGGTTAAACAAGAAACCCTTTAGATTTAGATATCGTCGTCGGCATCATCGGCGTCATCGATGTCATCGTCATTGGGGGCTAAGCCTCCACCAATCAGTTCGTCATCATCAAGAATTGCCGAAGAAAACCCATCTCCACTTCCGACACCATAGTTGCCGAAGCCATAACCACCCCGCTCTTCTAAGGAATCTAAGTTATAGCTACGGGCAGTGCGGTCATCCAGGACAACATCCTTCAGATCGGCATCATCATCAAATACGCCAATGCCTTCATAAGACAAGTCAATGTCTGGGCTGCTCGCCTCTTCATAGGCATTAAAACCGGTTCCAGCAGGGATTAATCGCCCAATAATGACGTTTTCTTTCAGCCCCCGTAACCAGTCTGATTTGCCTTCGATCGCGGCTTCAGTTAAAACCCGAGTGGTTTCCTGGAAACTGGCTGCTGAGATGAAGCTATCCGTATTCAGTGAGGCTTTTGTAATCCCCAAAAGTACCGGCGTGTACTCAGCGGGAGCACCTCCGGTGATTGACATCGCCTGATTGACCTGTTCAACCTGGTACATTTCTGCTAATTCACCGGGCAGCATGGTCGTATCGCCGCCATCATCAATTCTTGCTTTTGAGGTCATCTGACGCACGACAACCTCAATATGTTTGTCAGAAATATCAATCCCTTGGGACTGATAAACAGACTGTACTTCATTCACAAGAAAAGATTGCACTTGTTGCAAACTAGCAAGGGCGGCCTCATGCACACCCATAGACTCTCGGTAGTACTTAAAGTAGCTTTCTAGAATCTCATGGGGGTTAGCAGGCCCGTCAGTAAGCGGCTCCGCCGCTGATACTTCCTGGCCATCAGAAACAATCACACTCTGCCCAGGCCCAATGGGGTACTCAGAGACCACCCCGTCAGTCTCAATAATTTTGACTTCAACAGAGTCGTCTTCTCCATAATTAACCTGGGCAGTTCCTGGTCGAGCGGCTAAGACGCAAGCTTCTTTAGGCTTGCGTGCCTCCAGCAATTCCTCAATTCTAGGTAGACCCTGAATAATGTCTCCAGTTTTTGCCCGCTCGAACACAAGTAGCACTAAGTTGTCACCCCGTTGCACCAAGTCGCCGTCATTAATATGCAGAACCGCCCCTGCTGACACCCGATAAGGGCGAGCAATCCGCATCTTAAGCTGGTTATCGGTCACTTCAACAACTTGTCCCGATTCTTCTAAAATCATCCCGTCTGCAAGCTTAGTGCCTGCAACCAGTAAGTCGCCTGGCTTGACCTTAAGCGTTTTGTCGGTCAACTCGATCACAACTTGATCTGCATCCCGAATCACCAGCAGACGACGGACAATTTCTCCCTCTGCACGTACACCTTGCACTCGACCTGCTTCCTTGCAACGAATCTCAGTCGTGGCAACGATTCCACCAGCGACAATTTGATCTCCATCTTTTACCAGTATTTTGGTGCTGGTTGCCCCCTGAGTGGTGTCTGCTGCAATATCTCGTCGAACAACGAGGGATTCCAAAATCACGAGTTGCAAGCGCAGGGCGTCGGGATCCTTTTCGTCAGGAACTAACTCAATATCAGCGGCTAGTTGGGGCGCATCTCGATCAATTTCCAAAACAAGCTGAGTTTTCAGAAGCTCCAGCCCTTCGACCGTTTTCACCCGTTCGCCATCTTTGTAGGGCAGCCGTTGAACCGCCCGCAAGCTAATTGAGCGCTCCGATTCATCGTTCGTTGATTCTTGGCTGGGTACCGAAGGCTCATCTGGCACGTTGTACTCAATAACCGGGCGTAGGAGCAGGGCTGGCCCTTCGGGAGACTCGACATACTCAACATAGCGCAGCGCATCGACTACTAAGCCGGGCATTGCTTCTTGCCCAGGACTCACGAGGATGGGTTCTCGATTGACGACATCATCTGGATTGTCAATCATGTGGAGATCACCAGGCTTAATCACGATTTCCCGAAGGATATCGTTCTTTTGAGTGACTTCCACAACACCACTCGTTTGACAGAAGATATCCTTGACGACCTCTGTGCCTGCCTCGACGTACTGGCCATCTTCAACCAACAGTAGAGAAATGTCTTTGTTGACTTCGTGGGCTTCCTCAGGAATCCAGAGTAATGTTCCCCCTTTGATCACTTCATAGCCCTGCTTGGCTTTGCCGCGTTTGGCAACTTCAACGCCTGAGTAACGGATAATGCCACCAGTCTGGGTGTGGTAACGGTCATCAATTAACTCAGCAACAACCTGATTATTTGTCACCTTGGTTCCAGGGGTTGCCTTCAGTAAAAAGGTCTGGTTGCCTGCTGTTTCAATGATGTACTGCTCTCGGCCCTGATGGCTTTCAACACGTACTTTTGCTTGGTCAAGCAAAACGGATGCGGTGATGATTTCAACCTCACGACCGCCTTTACCATCGATGCTTTGAGGAAGTCGAACGGTGCCGCCATGCTCAGATACGAGTTTCGTTTCTGCTAATACACCATTGGTTTCAATTAAGTCACCATTCTTCACAATTGGCTCAGCACCCGGAGGGAGGTTGTAAACTTCACCCGACAAAATCCAAATTAACCCCCCTCTTTGGGCGATTCGGGTCGTGTTACCCTGGCGGTCTTTCTTTTCCTCTTGAACGAGATCGGCAAATCTAACTTCACCGGCCAAGTCAGAAGTCACGTCCTTCGTTGCTTTCTCAGTCGTTTTGCGAGAACGGCCTGTGAGGGGGATCTCGGCCAGCACCTGGCCTTTTTTAACCGTTTGCCCATCCTTAACCAGGATCGTGGTGCCTTGGGAGATAGTCACAGATTGACTACTGTTTCCTGAGCCTTCTACTGTAAAGGTGGCTTCTGCCGATTCCAGAATCAGAGCGTCTTCGCCATGGCGTGTACGGAAGGCACGGGTTCGAGTCTTTTTCGCAAATTTAACGGTTCCGTCAATTTCTGCCCGCTCTTGACGAGCCATTTCCCCTGTGAAGACCCCACCCGTGTGAAAGGTTCTCATGGTTAGCTGGGTGCCTGGTTCGCCAATGGACTGGGCTGCGATGATTCCCACGGCTTCACCGATGTCCACCATTTTGGCATGGGCAAGGCTCCAGCCGTAGCAAGATTGACAGACCGATCGCGTAGCTTCGCAGGTCAGGGGCGATCGCACAAACACCTCTTCCACCCCTAAGCTCTGAATCCGAATCGCCAAGTCATCGGAAATATCCTGGTTGCGTTCTGCAATGACTTCACCTGTTTCGGGATGGATGACATCCGCAGCCAGTACTCGCCCTAGCAAACGATTTTTTAGCGGAATCAGGGTGCGATCGCCATCCTTCATCGCCCTGATCGGAATCCCTCGCTGAGTCCCACAATCGATCTCACGGATAATGACATCCTGCGAAACATCCACCAAACGGCGAGTCAAATAACCAGAGTCGGCTGTTCTCAGGGCCGTATCAACTAGCCCTTTTCGAGCACCATAGGAAGAAATAATATACTCGGTCACCGTTAAGCCTTCCCGGAAGTTGGTCTTAATCGGCAAGTCAATAATTTCCCCTTGGGGATTGGCCATCAAACCCCGCATCCCCACAAGCTGCCGCACCTGGGAGATATTTCCCCGCGCACCAGAAAATGCCATCATGTAGACCGAGTTGAGAGGGCTGTTAATCTTGAAGTGGCGTACGACCTCATCCTTCAACTCTTCGTTGGTACCATTCCAGGTATCAATCACCTTCTGAAACCGTTCAACCTCGGTAATCTCTCCCCGGGTGTAGCGCTCCTCCGTATCTCGAATAGTCGCCGCAGCCGCATCCAACAGTTGCCGTTTTGTGGGCGGCACCTGCAGATCCTCTACACTAATCGAAACGCCCGCCTGGGTAGCATAGCGAAAGCCCAAGTCTTTGATATTGTCTGCCATCTGAGCAGTGCGTGCTGTTCCATAGTGGGTAAATGCCCATGCAATGAGATCGCGCAACTGCCCCTTGTTAATCACCCGATTGCGAAAGATCGGCTGGTTCGTCTGCTCTGCCATTATTTCCCCTTTGCCTCTGCCAATGAGCCGTATTGTCTGCAAGTTAATCTCGCCCAAACGAGCTGTTTCCATTACTCACCCGGTCAGCACCAATCAAACCGCCAACGCATCATGAATTGTCTTGTTGTAAATCACTCGCCCGGGAGTCGTCTTCACATATTGCGAGATTAAGTTACCCTCGCTATCTCGTCGCTCCTTACGGAACTGGTAAATACGGGTCACCACTCCATCTGGAGAGGTTTGTTCTTCCAACACCTCTTCATCTGGTCGATCAGTCTCCACAATGCCATCAAAACGCACCCAGATATAAGCATGTAAATCGACTTCCCGTTGCTGGTAAGCAATAATGGCATCCTCAAGGCTAGCAAAATATCTTCCAGCTCCCTTTGTTGCAATGGGATTTTCAGCCGTCAGATAGTAGCAGCCTAAAACCATATCCTGACTGGGCGTAATAATCGGGCGGCCCGTTGCCGGAGAAAGAATATTATTAGAAGCCAACATCAACAAACGGGCCTCTGCTTGAGCCTCAAGCGACAACGGCACATGCACCGCCATCTGGTCTCCATCAAAGTCAGCATTAAACGCTGGGCAAACCAACGGGTGAAGTTGAATCGCCCGCCCATCCACCAAAATTGGCTCAAACGCCTGAATGCCCAACCGGTGCAAGGTGGGTGCTCGGTTTAGCATCACAGGGTGCCCATCAATAACTTCCTCTAAGACATCCCAAACTGTTGGGTCATTACGCTGAATTAGCTTCTTAGCAGCCTTGATGTTGTTAACCAAACCCTGCCGAATCAGCCGATGAATCACAAAAGGCTGAAACAACTCAATTGCCATTTCTCGTGGCAAGCCACACTGGTGAATTTTTAGTTTAGGCCCGACCACAATGACCGATCGCCCAGAGTAGTCAACCCGCTTACCCAAGAGGTTTTGTCGGAAACGCCCCTGCTTCCCTTCAATAATGTCAGACAAAGACTTGAGGGGGCGGTTGTTGGCACCAACCACCGTACGACCACGCCGACCATTGTCAATCAACGCATCCACGGCCTCCTGTAGCATTCGCTTTTCATTCCGAACGATGATTTCAGGAGCCAGGATTTCCTGTAACCGGGCCAAGCGATTATTCCGGTTAATCACCCGGCGATAGAGATCATTCAAGTCAGAGGTTGCAAATCTTCCCCCATCTAGCTGCACCATCGGGCGCAAGTCAGGGGGAATCACTGGGATATAAGAGAGAATCATCCAATCTGGTTGAGCACCTGTGGCGACAAAGTTATCAATCACGCGCAAGCGCTTAATCAGCTTGGCTCGCTTTTGCCCCTTGGAATTCGCAACTTCTTCCCGCAGTTTTTCAGCTTCTGTTTCCAGATTGATATCTTGCAGCAACCGTTGAATGGCTTCTGCCCCAATCCCTACTTCCACCCCAGTTAACTGAGCATCTTCACTGTAAAGCTGATCCTCAATCTCAATCCACTGATCTTCAGTGAGCAACTGCTTGTAAGATAAGGACTCCGCATTGCCTGGTTCAAGAACAACGTAAGAATTGAAGTAGACAATCTGCTCTACATCACGGAGGGGCATATCCAGGAGAATCGCCATATAACTGGGAATGCCCTTGAGATACCAAACGTGAGCGACAGGGGCAGCCAGTTTGATGTACCCCATCCGATGGCGACGCACCCGCGATTCCGTAACTTCAACTCCGCATCGTTCGCAGACAATGCCCCGATGGCGAACGCGTTTGTACTTGCCGCAGTGGCATTCCCAATCTTTCGCAGGGCCAAAAATTCGTTCACAAAATAAGCCATCCATTTCTGGCTTCAGTGTCCGGTAGTTAATCGTCTCTGGCTTCGTTACCTCTCCAACAACCTGACCGTTGGGTAAAGTCCGTTCCCCCCACTGGCGAATGCGCTCTGGAGATGCCAGACCAATTTTTACATAGTCAAACCGCTGCTCTAGCTTTGGCATCGCTGTTTTCCCTTTTTGCTGTGGCGAAATGATTAAAGTTCAAAAAAGTTGGGAAACCGATGCAGATACGGCAACCCAACCTTTCACAAATAACAAACTACTCGTCGCCCTCATCCATTTCATCGCGAGCAAGCGACTCGTAAGTGGGACGAGGAGGTGCTCGACGAATTCCCACATCGGCCATTAGATCTACTTCAGCGTCCCGACTCGTACCATCATCCCGAGTCTCCAACTTATGCACCGACACATCCAGGCAAAGTGACTGCAGTTCTCGCATCAACACCTTAAAGGACTCCGGCGTTCCAGGACGGGGAATGGCCTTACCCTTAACAATGGCATTCAGGGCTTCATTGCGTCCCTGCATATCGTCGGACTTAACCGTTAGTAGCTCTTGCAAAATGTAAGCCGCGCCAAAGGCTTCGAGTGCCCACACCTCCATTTCACCAAAACGCTGCCCCCCTTGCTGAGCTTTGCCGCCGAGGGGTTGCTGGGTCACCAATGAATAAGGCCCCGTCGATCGCGCGTGAATCTTGTCGTCAACTAGGTGAACCAGTTTGAGCATATGGGCCCGGCCTACAGTAACCGGGCGATCGAAGGGTTCTCCCGTCCGACCGTCATACATTTGGATCTTGCCTTGGTCATTGGGGTTAAATATCCAGTCCTTACCCGTTAGCTCAGCAGCTTCCTGAAGCTTTGCGTGTACGGTTTCTCTCGACTTCTCTTCGCCATGCATTTCATCGAAGGGAATGACCTTAAACCGCACATTTAGATTATCGGCAGCCCAACCCAAAAGACATTCATAAACCTGTCCCACATTCATCCGCGAGGGTACACCCAGAGGATTCAACAGGATATCAACGGGGGTTCCATCGGGGAGATAGGGCATGTCTTCCAGGGGAAGGATTCGAGAAATAATGCCCTTATTGCCGTGGCGACCAGCCATCTTATCGCCCACCTGAATTTTGCGCTTTAGTGCGACATAAACCCGTACCACCATATTGGCCCCTGGGGGCAATTCGTCACCCTGTTCTCGCGTAAAGACGCGCACGTCTACGACGCGCCCCTTTTCCCCATTCGGCACTCGCAGGGAGTTATCCCGTACATCGCGAGCTTTCTCTCCGAAAATAGCCCGTAAGAGTTTTTCTTCAGGGGGCTGATCTGATTCTCCTTTGGGAGTCACTTTACCCACGAGAATGTCACCAGATTCTACCCAGGCCCCAATGCGAATGATGCCTGTTTCATCTAACTGGCGTAGAGAGTCCTCACCCACGTTAGGGATTTCACGGGTGATTTCTTCTGGCCCTAGTTTTGTTTGTCGCGCCTCAATTTCGTATTTCTCAATGTGAATTGAGGTGTAGACATCGTCGAAAACGAGGCGTTCACTAATCAGAATGGCATCTTCATAGTTGTAACCTTCCCAGGGCATGTAAGCGATCAGCACGTTTTGACCGAGGGCGAGTTCACCACTTTCCGTAGCGGAGCCATCAGCCAAAACCTGCCCCGCCCGTACGCGATCGCCCTGGAATACAATTGGGCGTTGATTCAGACAGGTATCCTGGTTAGAGCGCTGATATTTCTGCACCGGATACTCAATCTCACGCCCATTGGGATCACGCACCACCACCTTATCGGCTGAAACATAGGTGACTTCCCCATCAGTCCGGCTCACAATCACCATCCCAGAGTCACGCGCCGCCTGGGCTTCCAGGCCAGTTCCCACAAGCGGACGCTCAGGCCGCAATAGCGGCACTGCTTGCCGTTGCATGTTAGAACCCATCAGCGCCCGGTTCGCATCATCATGTTCCAGGAAAGGAATCAGCGAAGTTGCCACCGAAATGATCTGCACGGGCGAAACCGCCACATAGTCCACTTCTTCTGGCTTAGCGGTGGTAAACTCCTGACGATAGCGAATCGGGATTTCATCGCCAATAATATATCCCTCTCGATTGAGCGGTGCATCCCCCGCAGCAACCCGCAGATCATCTTCCTCGTCGGCAGTCATGTAGACGGGGGGCTGATCCTTGAGTAACCGTCCCCCCTCCACTTTGTAGAAGGGCGTTTCAATGAAACCATAGGCATTTACCCGCGCATGGGTGGCCAGGGAACCAATCAATCCTGCGTTTGGCCCTTCTGGTGTCTCAATTGGGCAAATCCGACCGTAGTGAGAGGGGTGAATATCACGCACGGCAAACCCTGCCCGTTCTCGGGTGAGACCACCAGGCCCAAGAGCACTCAAACGGCGCTTGTGAGTCAGCTCTGCCAGAGGATTGGTTTGATCCATAAACTGGGAAAGCTGGGAAGAACCAAAAAACTCCTTAATTGCAGCTACCAGTGGCTTGGGGTTCACCAGAGAGGCAGGGGTCAAGGAGCCAGCATCAGAAACCGTCATTCGTTCACGAATAATCCGCTCCAACCGATTTAACCCGACGCGCACCTGGTTTTGTAGCAACTCTCCCACGGATCGGACACGGCGATTTCCCAGGTGATCAATATCATCGATTTCACCCAGGTCAAACTCCAGGTTAATCAAGTAATCGATCGCCGACAAAATGTCTTGAGAGGTTAACACTCGGACAGTATCAGGCACATTCAGACCTAGCTTCCGGTTCAACTTGTAACGCCCCACTTTGCCCAAGTCATACCGTTTGGGATCAAAAAAGCGCGAATCCAGCAATTGTTGCCCCCCAGACACTGTTGGGGGTTCCCCTGGGCGCAGCTTGCGATACAGCTCCATCAGAGCTTCTTCCTCACCAAACTGGCCCTCTTTCTCGATCGTCTTCTGGAAATACTCAGGGTGACGTAGGGCATCAAAAATTTCACCATCGCTCAGACCCAGTGCCTTCAACAGCACCTGAGCGGAAAGCTTACGGGTTTTATCAATCCGTACCCAGACCAGATCATTCTTATCGGTTTCAAACTTAAGCCAGGCTCCTCGATTAGGAATCAAGCTGGCATTGAATGCCCGACGACCGTTCTTATCAATTTCAGTCTTGTAGTAAACCCCAGGGCTGCGGACAATTTGATTAACAATAACGCGCTCAGCACCATTGATGATAAAGGTGCCGCGCTCGGTCATTAATGGCAAATCACCAATAAAAACCTCTTGCTCAATAATTTGCCCGGTCTCTTTATTGACAAGGCGGGTCGGCACGTACATCTGCACGGCATAGGTGCTGTCCCGCCGCTTTGCTTCATCAACATCGTACTTAGGCCGTTTCAGCTTGTAGTCTTTTCCGATAAAATGCAACTCAAGCTTGCCAGTGTAGTCGGTAATCGGTGAAAAACTGTCGAGTTCTTCAATCAGTCCCTCTTCTAGAAACCAGCGGAAACTCTCCCGCTGAATTTCGACTAGGTCTGGTAGGGTAAAAGCGGGGGTCGTCAGTGTCGTTGTGTCAGCCATGCGTCTCCTCTAGAAGGTCACGCCCAATGCGAGTTCCAGATTATACGGATTTTATTGGGACTAGTCAAGTCAAATCATCACTTCCAGGTTAACCTTACGGCTCACCCAGAAATGATGATTTCGAAGAATTTAGCTAAATCGAATCAAGACAGGATGGAAGGTTGGTACTAGGGAAAGGCAATTCAAAATACCCTCAGGCAAAGAAGAAGGAGAAAAATTGCCGAAACAGCGTTGAAGATCCTGAGAAAGATGCTCTTTAACCATTATGACTGATGAAACAAAAAATAACAGGTTCGTTTAGCAAAAATTTGCCTATCAGTCAAGCAAATTACGAAACGCTAAGCTGATCTCGTCTCTTCCTGAGGAAGAGGTAAACGAAAGAGGCGACAGGCATTTGCCGTTGTTTGAGTTGCCAGAGTTTCAAGGGAAACCTCACGCAGACGCGCCACTTGCTCAGCCACAAACTGAACGTAGGCGGGTTCGTTACGCTTTTGCCCGCGTTTTGGCACGGGCGCGAGAAAGGGACAATCTGTTTCAATTAAGAGGCGATCGCTAGGAACCATTTGAGCTGAAGCCTGAACCTGTTTCGCATTTTTGAAGGTAACAATCCCGCTGAAGCTGACGTAAAAGCCCAGATCAAGAAACCACTGCGTTTCTTCCGGCGTCCCTCCCCAGCAATGCATTACGCCTTGAATTGCCCCATGCTGTTGTTGAAATTGGTGAATCACTTGAGCAGTGGCGGCAGCCGCTGCACGACAATGAATGATTACAGGCCGGTTGAGCTGGTGAGCGATCGCCAATTGAGCTTCAAACGCTGCGATTTGATTCTCCCGATCCTCAGCCTTATAAAAATCCAATCCCGTTTCCCCAATCGCAACCACCTTTGCATCAGACTGGGCTAGCTGCAAAATCTTTTCAGCACTCCTATCTGACCAATGTTCAGCCACATCCAATGGATGCAGGCCCACAGCAAAATAGACCTCCGCAAAACGATGGGCGATCGCTTGGATGCCGTCAAACTCTTCCGGCTCAACACAAGAATGAACCAAGCCGACAACACCAGCAGAACGCCAGCGTTGAGCTACCTCATCTAAGTCAGAGCCGAAATCGGGAAAATTGATATGGACATGGGTATCGACCAGTTGCATAACAGGTAACGGGCTAGATGTTTTATCAGCTCACGCTTGGCTTCGTAAAGAAAGTCAAAACCCTTTTAGGGTTGCTTGCCCAAATCCAAAAGCAAAGTCTTACCTTTGCAGCAACTATGCCGTACTTCTCAGTAGAATCAGCTTGGCTCTAGCCAAACAGCACAGTTAACAACTGTTAAACAGTAGCCCACTAGGAAACGGCTACACTCACAGGGTCAATCTGCTTGTAGGCTTTTGCCAAATGGGACTTTTTCCTTGCACCCGTGTTGGCATGCAGAGCACCCCGCTTAACAGCCTTATCAATTTTGCTGTAGGCCTCTGACATCGAGGCTTTCACAACCTCTAGCCGCTCAGCGCTTGGCTCAGTCGTGTAGGAGCCTAAAGCAGCATAATACCTTTTCATCAACGTTTTCACCGCTGACCGATAGCTCTTGTTCTTTAGTCGGTTACGCTCGGCAATTTGAATACGCTTTGCCGCAGACTTGATATTAGCCACAGTTGACCTCGAAACCCCTTCAGCTGATTATTGAACTTTGTTTGCGAAATACGAGAAACACTAGATAAATTAATATAGCACCTCTGTTTGCAAGCCGCACGATCCATGAAAAATCCAGGTTAAGCTAGACTAACAAGTACAGAGTCGCATGAGATTCCTCTGGCTTGTAGGCGGAGGGTACAGGTTTTGACTTTGCAATCCCTAACACTGGCATTCTGAACTCCATGCTGCGAATCATTACTCAGCGGGCTGAGGCTCAAACGGAATTAAGGCGCATTTGCGATCGCACCTATGATGAGCAGGTGCTGCACAAAGAAGCCACGGTGCGGGAAGTGCTCCAAACTGTTCGACGGCAGGGCGATAAGGCGCTGATTCATTACACGGCAGAGTTTGACCAGGTAAAGTTAAGGCCAGAAGATTTGCGGGTTAGCACGGCGGAGTTAGATGCCGCCTACCAGCGGGTGCCGAAAGAATTGCTAGATGCCATTCGCTTGGCCCGCCAGAATATTGAAAGCTTCCATCGCCAGCGGGTGCCTAAGAGCTGGGTACAGTTTTGTGATGAGCAGGTTGTTTTGGGGAAGCGCTACACTCCTGTTGACCGAGCTGGCTTATATGTTCCGGGAGGGCAGGCTGCTTATCCCAGTTCGGTCTTGATGAATGCAGTACCGGCTAAGGTCGCCGGAGTACCGCGAATTGTGCTGGTAACTCCGCCAAGGGAGGCGGGGATCAATCCAGCCGTTTTAGTGGCTGCTCAAGAAGCCGGAGTGGAAGAAATTTACCGAGTCGGGGGAGCGCAGGCAATCGCAGCCCTGGCCTATGGCACTGAGACCCTACCCAAAGTCGATGTCATTACTGGCCCGGGTAATATTTACGTTACTCTAGCCAAGAAGCTAGTGTATGGCACGGTAGGCATTGATTCCTTAGCGGGGCCTTCGGAAGTCCTGATTATTGCGGATAAGGCAGCCAGCCCAGCCCATGTTGCGGCAGATATGCTGGCCCAAGCAGAGCATGACCAGATGGCCGCGGCAATCTTGCTAACGGATGACACGGTGCTGGCTCGCAAAGTGGTAGAAGAAGTCAAGAATCAGTTGGAAAACCACCCCCGCCGACTGTTGACTGAGAAAGCGATCGCTCACTACGGTCTGGTGGTCGTTGTAGATTCCCTAGAAGCCGCTGCCGAGCTTTCGAATGAATTTGCTCCGGAGCACTTAGAGTTAGAGGTTGCCGATCCATGGGCACTGCTGGACAAAATCCGTCATGCTGGGGCGATTTTTCTGGGTTATTCTACTCCAGAAGCCGTCGGCGACTATCTGGCAGGGCCAAACCATACATTGCCCACCTCTGGCTCAGCCCGTTATGCCTCGGCTTTGAGTGTAGAAACCTTTATGAAGCACTCCAGTTTGGTGCAGTATTCTCCTGCTGCCCTAGAGCGTGTGGCCAGCGCCATTGATATCCTAGCGACAACTGAGGGGCTCCATTCCCATGGGGCTTCTGTGCAATTACGAGTTGAAGGAAGTGAGAAATTGACGGAGCCGCAGTAGACTAGTGCTTTGAGCCAAATTCAGTGGCAACAGGGAAATGCCTTCTAAGCGCGACTGTACCCAGCCATCTCCCCAATACCACTCGTGAAAGCCATCTACCCCACGGCTCAGCAACAGGCGTAGATGGTGGGAGTCAACGGCTTCAACATCGTGCTGAACCGTGATAGGGCCAATCCAGCTATAGTAAGTTAATCCTGAGTGCAAAAATTCAGGCAGACCCGACGATAGCCGCAACGGTGCCAACCACCGCCGCATTTGCTCAGGATGAGTGAGGGCCTGAGTCAAAGATTGATGGCTTGCCCGCACTTCAAGGCGGAGACTACTTTGCTGAAAGTTTCCGAGCATAACAACCTAAACCAGCATAACTTCTACTCTCCAGTATGGCAGAAGCCTTCCATCTGGCTTGCCGTTGCTATGAGAAACATGGCAGAGGCTATGGGTTGCCACGGCAAGCAAAATCTAAAGCAACATCCCCTGATCGGTTTCGTCTTTAGCGGCGCAAAGCCCTATCCCAACAACGTAGCTGCCGCCAGAATAATGAGGACATTGAAACTAGAGAGAGTTGGGGGTCGGCGCTGCCAGCCAAAGGGCTCCACCCTGCACCCCGTCCTAACTAGGGTGAATATGGCTATGCTTGTGCCCTTAATGGGGGCAGTTACTCCCCTAGCTGGGCTGTAAGGTACACCATTGCCTGTTGCCAGAGCACGGTTTGATGGGTCAAGGGCTTCATTACAGCCCGAACTTGGCTGACATCGCTGGCGTCTAGGAAATGTTCCATTTGGCTGAGATAGCGGTTGATCAGAGCTGGCGGCAACTGTACCTCTGTCTGGCTGCGCTCAACCTCCACAGCGATCGCAAACCCAGCCGTTTTGAAGCTTTTCTCTAAATCGGCGACTTCCCAGTTGACCAGTGGATCATCGCACCGGGCATAAAGGGACTCTTCTGCAGCGACCAGCTTTTTATAGAGCGGGGCAGGTAAGGCTGCCGACTCCAGTAATCGATAAATTCGTTGGCTTTGGCCGGGGATCGATTCTACTAGGACAATCTTGCCCTGTGGTTGTAACCCGTTGGCTAATTGCTTGACAATATCAGCTTTATGCGCCTCACGGAGCAAGGCATTACGCCCGATGATAGCGTCAAAGCGTAGATTTGTAGTGTGGGCTGCCAGGGTTACCGCTAGTTGGGACAGGGGAGTTGTCAGGATCAGGGGACGGGCCAGTTCTGGTAGGGCGATCGCCTGTTCGGTCAAAGCAGCCGCCTCTTGCTCTGTCCTCACCAAAGCATAAACACCCCCCTCTGGCACACAACGCACTGCCTCCCAGGTCAGCAACCCACTACCAGCATTAAGATCAAGAATCAGGTGATGTCGTTGGGGGGCCAGTTGTCGAAATAGGCGATCGCGCACCTGCCCCAACTGCGCTCCCACTTGACTCAAGGTTCGCTGTAACCACCGCTCCTGAGCCACATCAGCAGGGCTGTAGGTCAATCCTTCAGGAAGAACCGCACTTTCGCCCTCCACTAGCGCTGCTAGCTGGGCTTCACGGCGACGCAACACCTGCTTACGCACCCGACTTTCATAGCCCTGTTCTGAGGGTTGATAAAAGACTTTACCTTCTAGACTCGCCGGAAGATAGCGCTGCTCAACCCAATGGTCACGATAGGCATGGGGGTAAAGATACCCAGAGCCATGGCCCCAACCCTGTTTATCCCGGTTCCCATCACGCAGGGGGTTGGGTACCTCAGCTTCTCGTTCTTGTTCAACAGTGGCCAGGGCGTCAAAAAAACCCATGACGCTGTTTGATTTGGGGCAAGTAGCCAGATATAGGGTGGCGTGGGCTAGGGGATAGCGCCCCTCTGGCATTCCCACCCGGTCAAAGGCCTGAGCACAGGCATTCACGACCACCACAGCTTGAGGATCGGCCATGCCCACATCTTCTCCCGCCAAAATCAACAGGCGACGAAAAATAAAGCGTGGGTCTTCTCCGGCATAAACCATGCGAGCCAACCAGTAGAGGGCAGCATCCGGATCCGAACCACGGATGCTTTTGATAAAAGCACTGATGGTATCGAAGTGCGCATCCCCTTCTTTGTCATAAAGCACCGCTCGCTGCTGAATCGATTCTTCGGCTACGGCCAGAGTAATATGCTGCTGCCCAGTGGCATCCGGTGGAGTCGTTTCTACAGCTAGTTCCAGGGCATTGAGCAGAGCACGGGCATCGCCATTTGCCACGTTCACAAGGTGCTCTAGAGCCTCTGGGTCAAGCTGCACGGATCGCCCCCCGTACCCCCGATCTGGATCTTGCAGAGCCTGGCCTACCACCTGCCTTAAATTTTCGGCGGTAAGGGGTTTGAGTTGAAACAGTCGCGATCGCGACACTAGGGCCTTATTCACCTCAAAGTAGGGATTTTCAGTGGTTGCGCCAATCAAAATCACGGTGCCATTTTCTACCCAGGGCAAAAGGGCATCCTGCTGAGCTTTATTAAACCGATGCACCTCATCTACAAACAGAATGGTGCGCTGGTTGTACATACCTCGCTTGGTTTGGGCCAGTTCGATCGCCGCTCGAATCTCTTTCACCCCACCCAGAACAGCATTAATCGCAATGAAATGAGCCTTTGTTGTATTAGCAATCACCCGCGCCAGGGTGGTTTTACCCGTCCCCGGCGGCCCATAGAAAATCAAAGAAGAAATCTGATCAGCCTGAATCGCCCGTCTTAGCAGCCGTCCTGGCCCGACAATTGCCTCTTGGCCCACAAACTCATCCAGGGTTCGGGGGCGCATGCGGGCCGCGAGGGGGGCCTCGGTTTCAGTCACATCCAGCTGGTGGCGTTCAAATAAGTCCATCTGCTTTTGCGTGATGCGAGATTAACCAGGCAATAAAAGCAAGAAGATTCTAACAAGTCAGGAAAAGGTAACCTTCAGGATTAAATTCTACTCAACCACAAAATAGTGAGGGTGAGCAGAGTCAACAGCAGGATAAGCGAAATCAAACCTTAGGCCTCAGCCTCTTATCAATAGGGCTGCGCTCAGTATTTATGCTTCCTCAAACAAATATGTCATTGTTGTCGTGAAAGTAGGATCGGAGTCAGGATTCTGGGTAGGCTTAAGAAATAAGGAAACCTTAGCTAAACCAAGTTGCCATGAGCGCCCCGCAATACCCGTTTGGGATGGTGAACTATCTGTTCCGCAAGGCCGATTATACCCGCTGGCATCGTTCAGAAAGCAAACGTCACATCTTGCGATCGCAACTTGGCTTTGTCAATGCCACTCCGTCTCGTCCCCTGGCCTGCAAGGGCTGTGCGCATTACCATGGGGTCGCTTATGGGACAACGCCCGAAACCCGCGCTTTACTGATCTGCGGTTATCATCCCTACGGCTGGCATGGAAAAAGCGCCTGTCCTGATCACAGTTGCGTCGTTTAACGCTGTTGTACTGTTTCACTCAGAGGGCGTTTGAAACGTATCCGGCGATTAACCGCGACTTCAGTCGCCAGGGTGAAAGAGACAAGCCTTATACAACATCCTCTCAAACCTGGGCCACATTTCAGGCTTGCAATATTTAGGATGGAAGCAAAGGATTCCCTTGAAGGCAAAGGTTTCCCCTGATCTTGCGACTGAGGTAATAGCCTATGACCGTCAAACAAAAATTCCACAGCTTTGAAGCGATGTTGACAGAGGCAAATCTGCCAGTATTGGTTGATTTTTATGCCACTTGGTGCGGCCCCTGTCAGATGATGGCAGGCATTTTAGAGCAGGTGAATGCGCGGCTAAACCAGCGATTAAAAGTCGTTAAAATCGACACAGAAAAATATCCTAAACTCGCCAGCCGCTATCAGGTTGCCGCGCTTCCCACACTGGTTCTCTTTAAGAATGGCCAAATTGTCAACCGCTTAGAAGGAGTGTTGCCAGTTGAGCAGCTGATTCAGTGGTTGCAACCGCATTTGTAGGATGTGCTTCGGTTAAGATTTGAAACAAAAAATGGGGGCCGACTTTGATTTTGTCTTTGGGTTCGTATCCTCAGGAATCCGAGCGGATTTCAGCCTAAAAGTGGGCATCAACGGCTTTAGCCGTGCGTGAAAGTCGCTGTAATACCCATCTCGCTGAGCTTTTAACCCTGGTAGGAAAATGGGGCAAGGGCGATCGCCAGTTAAGTCATTACAGAGGCTTGAAACATTTCGCGTACAAACGTTTGCAGAAATGATTGGCTCGTTTTTCAAAAATAGGATTTATTAATAGCTTGAGCTTATCTTTGATACCTTCCGAAAGTTGAACACAATCCTCAAAAGCCACATATCTTAAAGGTTTCACCGTTACAACTTGGGAAAGTAAACCCTAGAATAAAGCATTAAAAATTTGGGCGCATGGAAAGTTTGAGATCATTTCGAGACGACCTATTTCGGGTTTCTTTGCTTTTTGGTCTCAAGCCGTTTGCTGTCTGAGAACATCGTCGTTGCCTTATTGATTCAGACAACGACGGTTGGTTATTTGTCCCCGTTTGAAGCGTTTAGTCGGCCTGATCCGAAGCCGACTAGCCTTGGCAATGTTTCAAGTCCTTTTGGCAATGTTTCAAGTCCTCTAGTAATTAGGAGATTCCAATGAATAAGGGCGAATTAGTTGATGCTGTAGCCGACAAAGCCAGCGTCACCAAAAAGCAGGCGGATGCTGTTTTAACAGCGGCCTTAGAAGCGATTGTGGAAGCAGTAAGTAGTGGTGATAAGGTGACGCTGGTGGGGTTTGGTTCCTTTGAACCCCGGGAACGAAAGGAACGGGAAGGGCGTAACCCCAAAACAGGGGATAAGATGAAGATCCCTGCGACAAAAGTGCCGGCTTTCTCTGCCGGTAAATTATTTAAGGAAAAAGTTGCACCCGCCGCCAAACCTGGTAAGAAATAGCCCAGACCCTGCAGGGCTTGATTCTCTCTCCCGTCCATCCCATGGGGGGAACATTGTTTGGGCTGCTCAGTTAGCCAAATGTTCCCCTCAGGCGATTCTTGATTTTTCTGCCAGTATTAATCCACTGGGCCTACCGGCAATCGCATTGGCGACGCTGCAACAGCACTTAAGCAGTCTCGTCACCTACCCCGACCCCCAGTATCACGAATTGCGGCAGGCGATCGCGGCGTTTCACCAAGTCTCGCCCGATTGGGTTTTGCCAGGAAATGGGGCTGCCGAGCTGTTAACGTGGGCCGGGCGCGAATTAGCTGAGCAATCGGTTGTTTATTTGTCAGTGCCTGCTTTTAAGGATTATCGACGGGCGCTCTTAGCCTTTGGAGCAACCGTGGTGCCTGTGTTTGGCCATTTTGCTCCAAAGGTTGAGGTCGCTTTGCCGAACCGGGCGCTCGCCGCTCAACAGGCGGCTGGTTTGCTGATTAACAATCCCCATAATCCTACAGGGCAACTTTGGAGTCGGGCTGACCTATTACCTTACCTGGAAGCCTTTGCTCTTGTCGTCGTCGATGAAGCCTTTATGGATTTTCTTCCTGAGGATACTGAGCAAAGCCTGATTCCCTGGGTGGAGCAGTATCCGAATCTGGTGGTGGTGCGATCGCTCACCAAGTTTTATAGCTTACCCGGCTTGCGCTTGGGTTATGCGATCGCGCATCCAGAGCGGCTCCAGCGCTGGCAGCAGTGGCGCGATCCCTGGTCTGTGAATACCCTGGCGGCGGCAGTTGGCTCGGCGGTACTGACGGATCGAGACTTCCAGCAACAAACCTGGAATTGGTTAGCCCAGGCAAAACCGGCACTGTTCAATGGTTTAGACAATTTGCCCGGTTTGCATCCCCAACCTGGGGCCGCCAACTTTTTGCTCGTCCGAGCCGATCATTCAGTTTGCTTGCTCCAGGAACAATTGCTAAAACACCATCAGATATTGATTCGGGATTGTCTGAGTTTTGCCGAGTTGGGCGATCGCTATTTTCGCGTCGCCGTAAAAACCACGGCTGAAAATCAACGCCTACTGGATGGACTCGCTCGCATAATTCATTCAGCAGAGTGAAAACCTAATGCTGAATTTCCCTATAATCGGGGGTATAAGCCCCCAAGGAGTTGCGGTAATGGCAAAGATTAGTTTAACAGTTGCGATCGCCGACGACTATTTAGACAATATTTTGGAAGTTGCACAAAACCTTCACTCCGCTGGGATGCAGGTATCCCAGATTATGGATACGGTTGGGGTGATTGTTGGCTCGTCAGAGGCCACCCAGGTTGCTAAGTTGGCCCAGGTAAGGGGCGTTGAGAGTGTAGAAGCGAATCACTCCTATCAGCTTGCACCGCCCAACTCTGGAGTTCAGTAGCGATCGCTAGTTCTGATCGCGTCTCTGCCCATTTCCCATCAAGCTCAATCATTTGGGCAACTGTTGCGACTTGAATTCCTCCCTTAGTCAAATTTTGGTGAAGAATCACCGTTCATTTCCGGTGGTAGGGCGAAATTTGGGGAATTTTGAACAATAGACGTGTTGTTTGCAGTATGGCTCTGGTCAGAAAGCTTAGGCTTTCTAACTCGCCGTCGCCATGTTTCCCACGGCAACATCTATATTCACCATTCACCTTCATCATCCACCGTGATTCACCTAATCTATCGGCTAGGGCTGACCGCTAGCGCGGTCGCATCTCTAATGCTCCTGAGTCTCTGCTTTTCCCAACAGCCAGTTCAGGCCAATGCCTGGGTGCGAATTTATACCAATCGCAAACTCAATTTCATTACCTATCTTGATCGCACATCTATTGTGCGGCAGGGGAGCCGTCGCTACTTCTGGACTCACCAAACGAGTACTGACGGGCAATCCATGGGCGATTGGAGAAATCGGGCGATCGCCAGTATCGACATTTACTACACCGCTGACTGTCAGAAGGGCGCACTCTGGGCACAGTACGTTGAGCTTTACGACCAGAAGCGACAACTCATCGACACGATGGATGCTCAAGCCACTCCCATCCTGCAAAGAATGCGAAACCGCCCTCAAAATCAAGGACTGGTTCAATACGTCTGCGCCAACTAACCCTGCAGTGCCGCAACGCATCGCCCTGCCTATCGCCATCCATGGCAGCACAAACTAAGGTTAGGACAAAGATTCATAGATAGAGGCTATTGCTGAGTGAGAAAGGTCATCTCCTATTTTGATTTAAACGTCCTAACACGTTTATGTGGCACGAGATTCCCTTTGATTGGCGATTTTCAGAGCAAAGAAAAGATGAATGGCTGGTTTTACCGGACTGAATTTAAAAAAAATAGTTTTAGCTAGAACAAGATGATGCAAATCAGGTTATGGCAATGGGGGTTAGCGAGTGCTTTAGCCCTGATCAGCTTTGGCCCTCTGGCCAACCAAGCCGCAGCAAATCGTAAAGGTTGGGTGCGGATTTATACGACGGCTGAGCACACCGTCTATATTCACCGAGACTCAATGACTCGCAAAGGCTCTCGTCGCTATTTTTGGGCCCACTTTGACTTCAACAACCGTGGCAATCTTCGCTCAGAGGTTCGCCCGAGCAACCCCCATGACCCGGCTTTTTATTTTCCTGCCGGGGCCAATGTTTACTACTTAGCCGATTGTGAAAAACGTTGGCTATCGGCGCAGGGCATGGAACTCTACAATGCCTGGGGTGGCTTAATTCAAGCGGGGTATGCTGAAGACGAAAAAACTTCCCCAGTGGTCAGACCAGATACACCGGATGGCAAGGGACTGATTCAGTATGCTTGTGCCAGAGGACGCTAAAAAATGCGACTGGATAAAACCGCGAACTCTTGTAGATGTGGTTTTTGCAAAAAATACATGAAATGTAGTTGCCACACCCTTGCCGAACCTGACTTGATTCGCTTCCCTGTCTAACCCCTGTTCTCAACTAAAAAAGAACCTTCCCTATCCCCAAACCCTTCCAGAAATAGTAATGAACAGTTTATTGAAGCGAATTGCACTCACTAGTTTAGCCCTACCGCTTTTAAGTGGTTTGGCCATTGACCCAGCGATCGCGGACGGATGGGTGCGGATTTATACCAATCGCACCTTCAACTACGTCACCTATGTGCACAAAAATTCCATTCAGCGGCAGGGGGCAATCCGCTACTTCTGGGTACACTTAGCCTTAACTGAAGACGGTTCTCTTGCCGCGGTTCAAAGCATCCCCGTTGCGGGCATTAACCTGTATTACTCAGCAGATTGCCAGAGCAAATTGGTACGCCTACGAACCTTAGAAGCCTACGATCCCCAGGGGCGTCTCTTAAAACAGGAAAACTTAGGCGACCGTGCCAGTTTAGAAGTAATGACAACGGATACCCCAGAAACTCGCGGCTTAGTTCGCTATGTTTGTGGTCGTTAAAGTAGATAAATTGGAGCCTCTTTGCAGACAATCTATTGGAATCATGCGATGCAAATAAAAGTATCAAAATGGCTATTGATTGGAAGTTTGGGATGGCTGTGGGGTAGTGCTGGCATGCACCAGGTTGCTCTTGCCGATAGCTGGGTCAGGGTATACACCAACCCACGTGATCAAACTGTGCTCTACATCGACAAAAACTCGATTGCCCGGGAGGGGAGTTACCGCTACTTCTGGATTCACTCGGCCCGCACGGATCAGCGCGCTCTGGGCAATTGGCAGGGAAGAGCGGTCTACGGGGTGAATTATTATTATTCCACTGATTGCCAGACAACGGAAATCCGCTTGTGGATGCTTGAGTTGTTCGATCAGAAGGGACGTAGACTCATGCAGCAAGATACCAGCGGTCGCAACATTATGGGCCAGTTTGCTCTGGATCGCCCAGCGGGACGAGGGGTTGCGAATTATGTTTGTGGAACTAAACGGTAAATGTCAGTTAGGCGCAGGAATAGGAAGAGGCTTGCGGTGGAAATCATGAAAAAGCTGATCAGCAGTGTGGCGTTACCTCTTGTTCTGTTAATCGGCATCGCCCCACCACTGGCCGCCCAAAATGGCTGGGTGCGCCTATTAACGGATGATGATAATGAGGTCTGGTATATTAATCCTGGCTCGATTCAGCGGAATGGGCCAATTCGTTTCTTTTGGGTGTTTCGGGATGCGGCTGGAAGCCGTCCCATTTTTTCTGAGCGCGGCAGAAATGTGTATGGGATGACGGCCTATCTGTCTGCAGACTGTCGTTCTGGGGTAATGCGGATTCGGGCCGCAGAATTTTTTGATGAAAACTCGAATCTAGTGACGAAGTCGGAACCGGGCGATCGCGGCCCCTCTGGGAAAGCCTTTAGCGGTCATCCGGTGGCCCAGGCTGTGGCGCGCTATGTCTGTGGCCAATAGGAGTCAATTCAATTAGCATTCCCTAGGATGGGTCTGTCGGGGCTTTAGGAAAGGGAACCAGTATTCCTACCTGGTTGAGTTGAATGGCATAGCCTGCCACAACCAGATAGGCCAACTGGGCGATCGCGGCAATCTGGCGGGTTAAGACACCCAGGCGATCGCGAAACTGTCTGCCTGAGGCATAGGCTGGTACAACACCCCAGCCGGTCTCCTCCGCCACAAGAATCACCTGGCCCTGAGCCTGGGCCAAACTCTCCAGCAAGGCATGAGTAGTAGCATTCCAAACAGCCTCTTCCTGCTCAAGATGGTTTGCTAACCAGGTACCTAGGGCATCGACCAACAAGCAATCAGCGGCTGTAGCGACCCGGATCACCTCTGCTAAGTTAAAGGGAGCGGTCACAGTACGCCATTCAGCGGGGCGGCGAGCCTGATGTTGCTCAATTCGAGCCTGCCAGTCGAGATCTGTCGGATCGACCTGGGCAGTGGCGATATAGGTCACCGCTTTACCAGAAATCTGGGCTAAATGCTCGGCCCATTCACTTTTACCCGAACGGGTTGCACCCGTCACTAAAATCACCAAGGAGTTGTGCCTCAAGCAGAAACGATTACAGCCGTTGCCACGAGAAATATCGAGACAGCGAGTCAACCAGCCTACCCAGCATGGGTGGTTGAGCGCTTGGTGTTGTCCTAGTGCAGCGTTATAACTAGAAATTAGGGTTAGTAGTCAGTGCTTTAGCGCTGAAGCGCTCACTACGAGCCAAGACATTACCCTAAAACTTAGAGTTGACTGCACTAGGCTGTCTGACCAAAGCTATATCTTGGCTTTGTTCGCCGTCGCTAATCATATCCTGCAAGTTGGCACTGTTGAACCATCAGGCTGTTTTAAAGAAGCGAATGATTTCACGCACATGATCTAGCACTTGGCCATCCGTACTGAGTTGGGCGATCGCGGTGCGCGCCTCGCGGGACAGGCGTTCATGGTCGGCCTGGTTGAGACTTTTCAAGTCTTCATGGGCGGCGGCCAGTTGGGTCAAGTCCTGACGTAGAGCATGAATGGCCCGTTGCAGAGTCGCAGCCTTGCTGTCGTCATGTTCGGTATTCAATTGATATTCTACCTGGGTCAGACGGGACTCTACTTGAGAGACGCGATGGCGCAACTCCACCACATCTTCACGGGGATAGCGGAGCGTTTGGCCAATTTCTTGCAGCCGCTTCCCAAGAAATTGGTAGAGGGCCAGCGCCGGACGCAGCCCTGTGAATAGCAGGGTGGCAGCAGAACTGATATAACCAATGGAGCTAATACCGCTGGCAGCCAGCCAATACAAACCCAGGGCTGATAACAGGTGCAGGGCGATCGCTACCCCAAAGGAACGCCGAGCAATTTGGTGCACATAGCGCATTTGCCCCTCATCGACCTGGATGCCTTGTTTACGCGACTCTGCCCCATCCGCCAGCACCGCTTTAGCCCCAAAGTGAATATTCCACGGCACTGTAACAATTACCAACAGCCACCACAGACTGGCGGCGCCAACCATCCAATCTAGAAAATTGCCTGTAGGAATATTTAGCCAGCGTAAGGCTGCAAAGGTGATCAACAGGGCGATCGCCAGAATAATACTAAAGCCTAAGAATGTGCCAGTTTCTTTAGAACCCATTATTCGCTTTATCCATCATTACCCATGCTTCTATGGTGAATGAGGAAAAAACCGGACTTTGAATTGAATGTGCCAGTTTACATGGCTTCTAGTGAGGTTGCTTACTTATCCAGCACTTCTTTTTTCAAGACGGCTCCGTTGGCATCAATTTCATAGACAATGGGCACTGCCGTACCCAGTTCTAACTTGACAATTTCATCTCCTGACAGCTTTTCCAAATCCATAATGATGGATCGTAAAGAATTGCCATGGGCTGAAATCAGCACATTGTCGCCCTCCAGCAGATGCGGCATGATTCGACTGCGGAAAAAAGGAACCGTTCGGTTCATCGTATCTTCCAGGCTTTCGCCACCAGGTGGAGCAATATCAAAGGATCGCCGCCAGATTTGCACCTGCTCAGCTCCATATTTCTTGGCCATTTCCGCCTTATTCATACCCTGGAGGTCGCCATAGTAGCGTTCATCCAAAATCGGGGTCAGGTAAATCGGCAGCTCAGTGTCGGGATTACCCTGGTATTGATCCCAGCCTTTCCAGTTGGGGTCTTCGACATCATGCTTGAGAATGGGTGTACGGCCACCACAAATATCGTCTACTTCCGTCAAAATGCAGACGGCAGTTTCAATCGCACGAAAAAGTAGGCTGGTGTAGCAAACCCGCACTCGATAATCCCGCAATTTACAAGAAGCGATCGTCGCTTCAGCACGGCCCCGTTCACTCAGGGGCACATCGACCCAACCTGTAAATTTATTTTCCGCATTCCACAGGCTTTGTCCATGTCGGGTCAAAATTAGTGTTGCCATGGATACACTATTCCCTAGAAAAGGTTTAGAAACACTGACAAAACCGAGACGCTAGTGATTTACCTGGTGGATTTTGAGGAAGTTGGTGCCTCCTACAGTACCAACGGGTATGCCTCCTGTAATCAGAATGCGATCGCCCGGGCTGGCCAATTGCCGCTCTCGCAAATATTGCTCGGCTTGCTCCACAATGGCCTCAAAGGTGTTGGCCTCCTGATCGAGTAACAGGGGCTTTACCCCCCAGACCAGGTTGAGCCGATGATAAACGCGAATATTGGGCGTCATGGCTACCACCGGGGCGCGGGGCCGTTCCTCTGCAACGAGGCGAGCCGTGTATCCACTGGTGGTAAAGGCGACGATGCAGCGCAGGTCGAGAATTTCATCAATGACATTTAGCCCCTCGCTAATCGCATGGGCCGCATCATCTCGATCCGCTGCATAGTTAGTAAAACTAGCCTGCTGCTCAACCTCATTAGCAATCAGGGCCATCATCGCTACAGCTTGAACTGGATACTGACCCACAGCAGATTCGCCCGATAGCATCACGGCATCAGTGCCATCCAAGATGGCATTCGCCACATCATTCGCTTCGGCACGGGTGGGGCGTGGATTTTGAATCATGCTTTCCAGCATTTGGGTGGCCGTAATGACAGGAATGCCCTTCTGGTTACAGCGCCGAATAATATGCTTCTGGTACATGGGCACTTTGGCTGGGCTGACCTCCACCCCCATATCGCCCCGTGCTACCATAATGCCATCGGTGACTTCTAGGATGTCTTCTAAATTGGCGATCGCCTGAGGCTTTTCGATCTTGGCAATCACCGGCAGATCCGTACCATGCTCTGCCAAGATCGCTTTCAGTTCTCGAATGTCATCGCCCTTTCGCACAAAGCTCAGGCAAACCCAATCGACCCCCTGCTGAATCCCAAACTCTAAATCCTCGCGATCCTTCTCCGTTAAAGAAGGCAATCGCAGGTTCAGACTAGGCAAATTTACCCCTTTGCGGGGCTTGAGAATGCCGCCCTTAACAACCTGGCAGCGCAGTTGAGTACCCACCACTTCCTCAACTTGGAGTTCCAGAAGCCCATCATCCAGCAAAATTTGGGTACCGGCAGTCGCTTCCTCGGCCAAAAAAGGGTAATCGATCGCGATCGCATTCGGCTCAGTGATCACACCCTCATTTGGCACCAGCATGAGTGGTGCCCCTTCCAGCAAGGTTAACGTTTCGCTGGGTAACTGGGCCACTCGAATCTTAGGTCCCTGCAAATCCTGCAAAATGGTAATCGGGGTATCAAACTCAGCCGATACTTGGCGCAACAGAGTAACGGTCTGGGCATGATCCTCATAACTACCATGGGAAAAATTGAGGCGGGCGACGTTCATTCCCGCTTGCACCATTAAGCGCAGGGTTTCCAGCGAGCGACTGGCGGGTCCAATGGTGGCAACAATTTTAGTTCGGTGTAGAACTGCTGAATCCTTTGCTTGGAGAGGAGGAGGAAGCGTTTGCATGGTAACTCCATACGAGCAATGGTGCTCTTATCCTAGGACAATCTGTTGATTTCCCTTGTGTTCTATCAAACGGGAGTGAACCTTGCAACAAAAAATTCTCTATATGATTGGTTTTTCTTTTTGCATTATCATTTGCTGCTGCCGCCAATGGGTTTGCCGCACTCTTAGAGGATGTTGAAGGGCCGGTCTCTTTGTCACCCTGGCGACTGAAGTCCTCGACTATCGGGAGGAAACCTGCCGACGCTGGTTATTGAAGACATTGATTTGATTGAGTCTGCGTCGGCAGACTTGGGGAGTGTCATCGCGGTTTTAACCGCCGGATACTTTTCAAACGTCCCCTAAAGCACGACCCTATAACGCCGTTCTCCTGATGTCCTCGACTTGACCATTGCGTTAGTATAGCTGTCGCCAAGTTGCTTAGGACACTGGGTTTAAGGGGGTGTGGGGGCTTCGCCCCCAGCCAGGGGTTCCACCCCTGCACCCCGTTCTAAGTCTGGTGACTATGGCTATAGTTGCCGGTTGTAAACTTCCCCGCCCACAAGGGGACGGGGCTTTCAACCTAGCTCAACCCTTGCAAAGTGCAAGAGAGAACTGATTGTTCAGGCTGCATTACGGACAGCCCCAAAAGCGAAATCACATTTGCCGCATTGAAGTCAGCATCACCATGCCAGCCGCAATTCTCACAGCGAAACGATTTTGCATCCCGCTTGCCAATATGCAGGCAGTGATGACAGGTCTGGCTGGTGTATTGGGGTTGAATCAGAATCACTGGGATTCCTGCAATTGCAGCCTTGTAGTGGGTGAACCTTCGCAACTGATAGAACGCCCAGTTGTGATGCTGTCTGCGTTGCTCAGACCCTTTGACTACGGCACGTTGTCGAATTCCAGTCAGGTCTTCAAACGCAATCGCGGCATTGAGAGATTTAGCCTCATCGACCAGTTGACGGCTAATGGCGTGATTCAACCCCTGCTGAAAGCGTCGCTCTTTCCCAGAGAGCCGTTTCAAGAGGCGCTTTGCCCCCTGCGTGCCTTTGGATTGCAGCGATGCCCTGACTTTAGCGAAGTGGTTGCGAACTTTCTGGATTTGCTCACCATTCCAGGATTTACCTGTCCTGGTGTGAGCAATGTCGCGACGACCCAAATCCACCCCAACCACTTTAGGTGTTTTACCCGTTGGGTCAGTGGGCAGGTCAATCGCGATTTGGATGGAGTAGTCTCCGTTGCGACGTTTGACCAATGTTGCACTCGTCGGATTTTGCCCTCTCAAGAGTGCGAGTTGATAGTTGCCAATCGAAAGAGGCAACCACACACGCTGATTGAGCAAGGTAATGCCTACGTGCTGGTCAACTTCCCGATACGTGAAGACTCTGGCATCCAGAGTGATCGAACTTGGTTTGAACTGGTGCACCTGCTTTGTCGCTTTCAAGTTGCCGACGACGCGACGAATTGCCTGACAAGCATGGTTTGCTTTCAATCCGGTCGTTGCTCTCACTTGCCGATAGGTCAAGTGATGCAGCTTCATGGTGTTGCGAACGTTTTCACGTTTTGCAACTGCCAATATCTGATTGCAAGCCTCAGCAAAAGCTTTCAGCGTCACGTCAATTTCTTGGCGCAACTCTGGATGGACTTGAAGCTTGCAGGATACAGATATGGTTTGATTCATAGGCTTATTCTATTTCATCCATATCTGTTTTCCCGTCAAGAGATTGTAAATTTTGGTGGCATCGAGCCACGCAAAATTTACGCTCCTATCCCTCGCGGTGCGAGGGGATGCGGTTTCCCGGAGGCCATCATGAAATCTGTCTGAGTTCCTCACATTTCTGCTCCATCTGCTGCAACATTAGTAACGCAGCAAAGTCAAGGAATTTGTCAGTGGAAAACCAGAACATAGGTTATTCTGCTGCTAGAGATCTGAACGAGCTGATCCCGTTTGGGCTTTTCCCTCTCTCTCAAATCACAATGACGATTGGTTTAATTAAGCAAGCAATCCATGTCCTGCGGTTAGAAAGCAATCGCAGCAGGCATCATCGCGTTAACCAGTGGGTTAAGTGGTTGGCACCCGGTTTACTCGTGAAGCGCTGGTTGCTGTTAAGTGCAAGCGGCATGCTGCTCGTGACGCTGGGTTTTGCGATTTGGATCAAGTTAACGCCTATCTTTTACACCACTCAGCTCCTACAAAGGATTGCCGATATTGTGCCCAGCTATGTCAGTGGGCCGATCGCAATGGGGGCAGGGTTATTACTGGTATGGTGGGGGCAAACCCGCACTCTGGGTTCGATTACAGAAGCCCTGATGCCCGCAGGCGAAACAGAACTGGTGGATGTGTTGCTGACCCACCGCCGCCTGCATCGCGGGCCTAAAATTGTGGCGATTGGCGGGGGCACTGGCTTATCAACCTTGTTGCGGGGCTTGAAGGAATACAGCGCAAATATTACCGCGATCGTCACGGTAGCTGATGATGGGGGGTCTTCGGGGCGGCTGCGGCGCGAAATTGGGGTATTGCCGCCGGGAGATATTCGTAATTGTCTGGCAGCGCTGGCGGATGAAGAGAAGCTGATGACGGAGCTATTTCAATACCGGTTTCGAGCTGGGGATGGGCTGGTCGGCCACAGTTTTGGCAACCTCTTTTTGACCGCGATGGGCGAAATCACAGGGGACATGGTACAGGCGATCGCCACTAGCTCGCGGGTACTCGCTGTGCGAGGAGAAGTATTGCCAGCCACCCTAAGTGACATGCGACTATGGGCACGGCTATCCGATGGACGCTACATTGAGGGTGAGTCAACCATTACAGAAGCTGGCGGCAGCATTGTTGAGTTGGGCTGTACTCCGGCAAATCCTCCAGCACTACCTCAGGCGGTCGAAGCATTGCGAGAAGCTGATTTTATTGTCATTGGGCCGGGTAGCTTGTATACCAGTGTGATCCCTAACTTGCTGGTACCAGAAATTGCGGCGGCGATCGAACAAAGCAACGCCCCAAGAATTTATGTTTGCAATATCATGACTCAGCCAGGGGAAACCCAGGGCTACAGCGTGGGTGATCACATCCGAGCGATCGACCGGGCCTGTGGTCGGCGTTTGTTTGATGCGGTGTTGGTACAACGGAGCATGCCGTCGGCCAAAGCCTTGATCCGTTATGCCCAGGAAAATTCGAACCCGGTGCCCCTGGATCGAGATGTGGTCGAGCAACTGGGACGACGCATCCTTACGGCAAACGTGATGGATGAAGATGAACAAACTGGGTTAGTCCGACACAACCCCAAGGCTCTTGCCCGCGTCCTGTTTCGCTGGTGTAGCCGGGCGCAGATGACCCAGATTTAGGCTCCGGTGGGCCTCATTGCCGACATTCAGAGAGTCGTCTGGAGTGGAGTAAGCTGCAACTGCGAGTCGCTGATGCACAATTTATCGCTCTCGTAGGCATCCTGAACAGTCTTTAATTAGCCTTTGAGATCTCCCGAATTAAGCACGCACAGTTTTCTGGTTCTCTAGCAGGCGACTCAAAGGATGGTTTGTTAAGCTGCCAAATAGTAAAGAAGAAGAATGTGAAGGTCTTGTAATAGTTTTAAGTACTTTACCTGCAATTCGCTAAATCCCGTCCTATTTTTTCAATAAGCTCCAGCACGTTAATTATTTTGCTCTAGTCTAAATTTCAATCCCTAAGAACGAATCAATATCTTAAGTAAGCAATGGCATCTGCAAAAACCATTTTAGTGACGGGGGGGGCTGGCTATATCGGCTCCCATGGAGTTTTGGCTTTGCAACAGGCGGGTTATTCCGTGATTGTGTTGGATAACTTAGTGTATGGGCATCGCGATATTGTCGAAAACGTGCTGAAGGTTGAGTTTGTGAAGGGGGATACGAGCGATCGCGCCCTGCTCAATGAGTTGTTTGCCCGCTACCCGATCGCAGGTGTGATGCACTTTGCCGCCTATACCTATGTTGGAGAATCGGTCACGGAGCCGGCCAAGTTCTATCGTAATAATGTAGTTGGCACCCTCACCCTATTGGAAGCCATGCTCGCAGCGGGGATCAAACACTTTGTGTTCTCTTCTACCTGCGCGACCTACGGAGTTCCCAAGACCGTCCCTATTCCCGAAAACCATCCCCAAACTCCCATTAGCCCCTATGGCATGACCAAGCTCATGGTCGAGCAAATTCTAACGGACTTTGATAAAGCCTATGGGTTAAAGTCTGTTTGCTTTCGTTACTTTAATGCAGCGGGGGCTGACCCAGGCGGGCGCTTAGGAGAAGACCACCAGCCGGAAACTCATTTGATTCCCCTGGTGCTATTGACCGCCCTGGGCAAACGTCAATCAATTTCCATTTTTGGTACAGATTACCCAACTCCCGATGGCACCTGCGTGCGTGATTACATTCATGTGCACGATTTAGCCCAGGCTCATGTACTGGGTTTGCAGTATTTACTGGATGGGGGCGAAACGACAACGTTCAATCTGGGAAATGGCAATGGCTTTTCGGTGAAACAGGTGATTAATGCTGCCCGCCAGATTACGGGCCGGGAGATTCCGGCAGTCGAGTGCGATCGCCGACCCGGAGATCCACCTGCTTTGGTTGGCAGCAGTGAAAAAGCGATCGCCCAACTGGGCTGGAGACCCCTCTACCCCGACATTGAATCCATCATTCGCCATGCCTGGAACTGGCATCAGCAGCGACATGGCTGAGAAACCTCGACAAAGTCTTGTGACAAGGTTGGCTCACCCCATCTAAGCTTCTCTAAGATGGCGAAGAAGATCATAATGTCCCCATTCAGTGGGGTGGGAAGGGCCTTTCTATCTTAGGCTTGGGGCCAGCCCTGTTCTGCCGTTAGAAGGAGAAGCATCAAGATGAGTGATCCATCAGGAGTGAATACCGCTGGTTCTGCCATGCCAGAAAGCAGTGTTGGGATGGTCTTACAAAGGGGGGGGGAGGAGCTCATCCTGGAAAAAGTCTCTGACCGTTTCACGATCAGTACTCACGACCCCAATACCCTGGCAAGCCTGGTACGCCAACTGCCTGCAGGCGTGCAGGTTAAGCAATTGCCAACGGAGCAGGCAGAAGTGGTGATTCACCCTAGTCAGCGGGATGCCATGATGGCGCAGGTGCGGTCAACGGATACAGTCAAGTACGCCAGCCACGTTTATCAACTGCAAGACAACCCTGGGACGCAGGTTTATTTAACCGACGAAATCACCATTCAGTTTGCCCCAGAGGTGCCGCCAGCTACTATCCAACAGCTCACGCTAGCGATGGGTTTGCGGCAACAACAGCCAGTGCTGGGCATCCCCAATACGTTTGTTTTTGAAGTCACAGCCGCAGCAATCGAGAATCCACTTAAAATAGCTAACCGCCTGATGCAACATCGGGAAGTTTTAACAGCAGAGCCTAATATTTTGGTTCATAGTCAATCCCTTTATCGCCCGCGCGATCCCATTTATCCCAAGCAATGGCATTTACACCACAACGGTGGTAACGATTTAGCACCCAACTCCCATGTTTTTGCTGAGTTAGCCTGGGATATTACCAAAGGGCATCGGGCAGTCGTCGTGGCGATCGCGGATGATTCGGTGGATCTCAGCCACCCCGACTTTCAGGGGGTTGGAAAAATTGTTGCACCCCGCGACTTTTACGATCGCGACTTTTTGCCTGACCCAGAGTTGCCCGACGATAACCATGGCACGGCCTGTGCTGGGGTAGCGGTAGCCGAAGAAAATGGCACCGGCGCGGTTGGCATTGCTCCGGGTTGCGCGCTCATGCCCCTGCGTACTAGTGGCTATCTGGATGATGGCTCAATTGAAGAACTATTTAATTGGGCGATAGAAAAAGGGGCCTGGGTGATTTCCTGCAGTTGGGGTGCCAGTGCGGTTTACTTTCCCCTGTCTTTACGGCAACGGGCCGTGATCACGCGGGCCGCAACGGAAGGACGTAATGGTAAAGGCTGTGTGATTGTGTTTGCCGCTGGCAATGCAAACCGCCCGGTGAATGGCAGCATCAACGAGCGGGGCTGGCGCAACAATGTTTTGAATGGCAATACGGCCTGGCTTGGGGGGTTTGCCGCCCATCCCGACGTGATCGCCGTCTCTGCTTCTACCAGCCTCAACAAAAAAGCCGCCTATAGCAATTGGGGCGCAGAAATATCCGTCTGTGCTCCTAGTAACAACGCCCACCCAGGAGTAGGACTGCAATCTGTGGGGTATGTCTACACCGGCCCAGAGATCCGCCAATCCTTTAGAGGGCTGGGAATTGTCACCACCGATCGGGTAGGGCGCGAGGGCTATGCTACGGGTGACTTTGCCAATGATTTTGGTGGCACTTCCAGTGCTTGCCCGCTGGTAGCGGGTGTAGCCGCTTTGGTTCTATCGGCAAATCCTGACTTAAAGGCTGGAGAGGTGCGGCAAATTTTGCAGCAGACCGCAGACAAGATTGTCGATTCCGAGCCCGATCCCCAATTGGGTTTACAACGGGGCACCTATGCCGCAGGCGGACGCTGCGACTGGTTTGGCTATGGCAAGGTCAATGCCTTTCGGGCGGTGCAGGCGGCTCGCCAAAAGATTGCCAAGGCGATCGCCCCGACTCGACAGGTTCAGGGCCAAAACCGCAACCCGACAACGATTCCTGATGCCAATTCCAGTGGGGTTTTTAGCGCAATCCCTATCAGCGATCGCCTACCCCTACGGGACATTCGCCTTAGTGTCGATATTACCCACAGCTACATGGGAGATTTGACAGTGAGTCTGATTGCTCCCAATGGCGACCGCATCCTACTCCAGGGGCGCACCTTGGGGCGACAAGAAAAACTCCAAGCTACCTATACCGTGGAAACGACTCCACTGCTACGCCGACTGCTCAACCAACCCGTGAATGGTAACTGGCAACTTTGGGTAGTGGATCATGCGATCGGCGACACGGGGATCCTCAACAACTGGCAACTCGTATTAGGTCTATAGGCTATCCCCAGAAGAGATAAGTGAATGCCCTGGAACGTCTCACACTCCAGGGCATTGCCTACAGGTTTCGGCTAGTCACTACAGATTCTTTTCGCTTAACTCACGAATTAGATAATCAAAGGCTTGATCCACAACATCAGCAGCAATATCAGCCTCCATCAGTTGCGCTTTCACAATATCCTTCATGATCTGAATACCCCGAACCGTCGGTCCAATAGGCACCCCCAAGGAATTGTAGGTTTCTCGCAACCCTTCTAAAACCCGCTCATCTAAAACATCTGTATCACCAGCCACCACCGCATAGCTAGCATAGCGCAGGTAATAATCCATATCGCGCAGACAGGCCGCATACCGGCGAGTGGTGTAGGCGTTTCCACCCGGACGAATCAACTCCGGCAATTCGTCAAACAGTTGCAAACCGGCTGCTTTCACAATATCTGCAGCGTTTGCATTAATCACAGCCGTTGCCTGAACCCGCGCTGCACCCGTTTCAAAATAGGACTTGAGACTATCAAGCGCATTGCGATCAAAGTAGCGTCCAGTAACGTCATAGTTCTTAATCAGACTTGTCACAGCATCCCGCATGGAACGAATCTCCCAGTTTTCCTCAAATCACAATATCAACAACGAATTGCCCGACCATCGTTTACCCGACCATCGTAAAGCCTGCCACTCATAGCATCACCTTAAATTTCTAAGAGAAACCTTTGAATGCGCAGCCAATCGATTCCTGAAACTTTAATGAAATCTCAGCACATCAGCATTAAATTTTATTAACCTTGTCGGGCAATCTCATCAGTGAGTGATAAGCCAATCAAGCAATCTTTTAACTTCTGTATTGAGCAATAGTCTACCACGCGGTGGTAAGCGAAACGTGCTTCAACAAGGCTTTTCATCCTCGCAACGTAACTTTACTTAACAAAACCTTGCCGCTGAAATCTTTAGACAAATCCCTTTTTTTATCAAGTGATTCAGCTCGTAGAATAGCCAAATTGACGAAATACGGAGTCCGGAGTACCGATCAAGATCACCCTAAAATTCTTGGAATTGACAATGTTTTGTAATTTCTGATACAAAATGCGCTGAATCCTATCTCTAGGATGATTCAGATGAAATGTAAGCCTGGACAACCCTGTGATAACGTGTAGCCGCGCTTCAGTCGTCACAGGGAAGGTCAAAGGATGCGTCTTAACTCTAAAAACTCGCCTTCCCCATTGAGACAGAACAGCAATAAGGAGTAATTCATGGCAACCCCGCAAGAGATCCTGGAGTGGATCAAGCGTGACAATATTCAGATGATTGACTTGAAATTCATCGATACCCCAGGCACCTGGCAGCATTTAACGCTCTACCACAATATGATCGATGAGAGTAGCTTTACTGAAGGCGTCGCCTTTGACGGATCGAGTATTCGGGGTTGGAAAGCGATTAATGACTCCGACATGGCGATGGTTCCCGATCCCGATACGGCCTGGCTCGACCCCTTCATGGAAGAGCCAACCCTGAGCATGATTTGCACCATTGTTGAACCGCGCACGGGCGACCTCTATAGTCGTTGCCCCCGGGCGATCGCCTATAAAGCTGTTGAGTATCTTAAATCAACCGGAATTGGTGACACCTGCTACTTTGGGCCAGAAGCGGAATTCTTTGTATTTGACGATGTCCGCTTTGATCAAACCCAAAGCTCTGGCTACTACTATGTCGATAGCATTGAAGGCCGTTGGAATACTGGTCGAGAAGAAACTGGTGGCAACCTGGGTTACAAGCCTCGTTATAAGGAAGGCTACTTCCCGGTTGCCCCTACAGACACGCTTCAGGACATTCGGACTGAAATGCTGCTGACCATGGCAAAGTGCGGAGTGCCGATTGAAAAGCATCACCATGAAGTGGCGACAGGCGGGCAGTGTGAATTGGGCTTCCGCTTTGCCGAGCTTGTTAAAGCCGCTGACTATCTATTGACCTATAAATACTGCATCAAAAACGTTGCGAAGAAGTACGGCAAGACAGTGACCTTCATGCCGAAGCCTCTATTTAACGACAACGGGACAGGAATGCACTGCCACCAGTCAATTTGGAAGGAAGGACAGCCAACCTTCTTTGGGGATGGCTATGCCCAACTCAGCCAATTGGCTCTATGGTACATTGGCGGTCTTTTGAAGCATGCCCCCGCCCTGCTGGCATTTACCAATCCAACAACCAACTCCTACAAGCGGCTGGTGCCTGGGTTTGAAGCGCCTGTGAACTTGGCCTACTCTCAGGGCAACCGTTCTGCGTCGATTCGTATTCCTTTATCTGGTAGCAACCCCAAGGCAAAGCGCCTCGAGTTCCGCTGCCCGGATGCCTCGTGCAACCCTTATCTGGCCTTTTCAGCAATGCTTTGTGCGGGCATTGATGGGATTAAGAATCAGATCGACCCGGGTGCTTCTCTGGATGTAGACATTTACGACCTCAGCCCAGAAGAGTTAGCCAAAGTGCCTTCGACGCCTGGGTCTCTGATGGATGCTCTGAAAAACCTGGAGAAGGATCACGAATTTCTAACCGCTGGTGGCGTATTTACGGAGGATTTCATCAACACCTGGATTAGCTACAAGCTTGATAATGAAGTGATCCCGGTTAGCATTCGCCCTCATCCCTATGAGTTTGCGCTCTACTACGATTGCTAATTAAGCCTTATCAGGGTTCAGACCGATCCGCTTATCTACGAAGAAAGGATAGGTTTTGATCGGTTCCTGGTTTCACTCAGCAGTGCTGAGCGCTTTTTCCCATTGCTACTTGGAACAGCCATCTTTTGAGGTGGCTGTTTTTTGTTGAATTTCTGGGCACATCTGGTTTTTCCTATCCCCCTGAGGACTGCAACCATGGAGGGTTTTCAACCTGTAGCCAGAGTCATCTTAGTTGGGACTCGATACCAATGATGGGAGATATTATAGTTCCCTCACATTTTGCGATCCCAGGCTTGAGAAAATATCAAGAAAGCATGACATCAAGATCCCCTGAAAGCTCTGAAGAATGGCCGAGTATCCCCAAAACTGCGTAAGGAAAGAGATTTTAGCCCCTTGACCAAATAGGGGGTTTCCTGCAACATAGGCATAGAAATTGATCCCTGTTGGCTGTGTCGTTACCCCAGGTCCCTGATTTGGCAGGCTAATGGTTCTCAGCAATGACGAAGTGAGTTAGCGGAGATGTCCGACCCATGACCCGATCCCGTCCCCCCCTTGAGGAAATGACCCTGCGTCAACTGCGTAGAGTCGCCAGTGAGTATGGAGTATCCCGTTATAGCCGGATGCGAAAAGATCAGTTGTTAGCTGCAATTAGAGAGATTATGCAAAATCGTGGTGTGAGTGTGACGCCTCCCCAGATGGAGGCCCAAGCGGAGGTAGAAGCTGCTAAGTTTGATGTCGGGCAAACGGATGCGACTGGGCAGCTTGTTGCGGAGTTAGCGAAAGTTGATCAGGGCTTACCCGATCTGCCCTCTGGGTACGGTGACACTCGCATTGTGTTGATGCCTCGCGATCCGCAATGGGCCTACACCTACTGGGATGTTCCGAATGAACGCAAGCAGGCGCTTAGACAGCAGGGGGGGCAGCAGTTGGCCCTACGCATTTACGACGTGACTGATGTTGATCTGGCTTATCAATCTCCCCATAGCTTGCAGGAATATCCCTGTGATGAGTTGGCCCGTGAGTGGTATTTGCCAATTCCAGTGAGCGATCGCGACTACGTGATCGATATTGGCTATCGCTGTGCGGATGGCCGCTGGTTAGTATTGGCTCGCTCTGCCCCTGTGCATGTGCCACCGGTCTACCCTTCTGATTGGGTGCAGGATCACTTTATTACGGTTGGTTGGGATGAGACCCTTGAAGGTAGAACCTTAGCTGAGCTAAAGGCCACCGGACGGCGACGCGTCGGTGCAGCAAAGGATACCTACAACCAGATGTATCGTTTGGCCCAAGCTGCAGAAGCCCAACGCATTGATGGCTCTGCCTTTGCATCGATGCAGCCAGTGCCAGGTTCGATACCTGGATCGGTGCCAGGTTCCGTACCGGGCTCGGTGCCAGGTTCAGTCCAGATGGCCGCTGAGTCAGTTAGTTCCTACGTTTTTCCCTCTGGGGTGGGCATGTGGGCTTCGGGAGCCGCAATAACTGCTTCTGGCGTCGGCATGTCAGGTGTAGGACTGCAGCAGATGTCGGGCGTGGGCATGCAGATGTCGGGTGTGGGCATTCCGGGGTATGCCATGTCGGGTGCGGGCATGCAGATGTCGGGTGTGGGCATTCCGGGGTATGCCATGTCGGGTGTGGGCATGCAGATGTCGGGTGTGGGCATTCCAGGGTATGCCATGTCGGGTGCAGCTTTGACCATGTCGGGGGTGGGCATGCAGATGTCGGGTGTAGGCATTCCAGGGTATGCCATGTCGGGTGCGGCTTTGACCATGTCGGGGGTGGGCATGCAGATGTCGGGTGTGGGCATTCCGGGGTATGCCATGTCGGGTGCGGCTCTGACCATGTCGGGGGTGGGCATTCCGGGGTATGCCATGTCGGGTGCGGCTCTGACCATGTCGGGTGTGGGTATGTCAGGGGTTGGTTTCTCGGCTTCAGCCCCACCGATTCGCCCGCGTCAGTTTTGGCTGGTGGCTGATGCTGAATTGATTATCTATGGTGCAACGGAGCCAGATGCCAGCGTTACTATCGGTGGCCGTCCGATTCAGCTAAATCCAGATGGAACGTTCCGTTTTCAGATGTCCTTCCAGGATGGCATGATTGACTACCCAATTTTGGCGATCGCTGCCGATGGTGAGCAAACTCGAGCTATTCACATGCAGTTTACTCGTGAGACGCCAGAGCGGCGGACAAATTCCAAAGAAGAAGCTCAGTTGGAGTGGCTAAGTTAACTGTGTTTTTCTAGCAGCCCCTCTAGGTAAGAGCAACGTATCTGGTTTACCCCCTTTTCCCCTGATCAATGAGATTGGGGGAATTTTTTGTCTAGGGACGGTATCGTATCCGTCCTCATGCCATTTGGGATGTGCAATTTGCAATGCTTTTGCGCCGGGGTTCTCCAGTGGGATTGGGGTACTGGGTTCTCGTACCATTTGGGATGTGCAATTTGCAATGCTAAAAGCCCCACACTACAAGGTATTCAATCGGGTATCAACTTCCTCTGCTCAGGGAGAAATGGCATCAGAGCCGTTGCTCGGCCTTTAACATTTGGCGGTAGGCCAACCAACCACTGGTTATCATCAGAAACGCAAACCCGACTAGTACCAGCAGGTGCATTCCCAGATCTGCAACGGTTAGGCCTTCCGCTACAACTTTTGTTAGGGCTTCATTCATGTGATAAATCGGGTTGAAGTGGGCCAGATTGACCAGAGCCGGAGGAAAGATGCGGCTAGGCACAAAAGCGCCCCCCAGAATCAGCAGCGGCACCCCAAAAGCGGCAACCAGAGCATTTACGTCTTCAGTGCGGCGAGCGAACTGGCTGCCCAGCAAAAAACCGACCCCGACGTAGGCCAATACACTGAGCAGCAGGATCCCAGCAGCTAATAAATAGGAGCCATGCATTTGGGCACCAAATAGAGTTGCGATCGCAACCACCAGCAGAGTTTGCCACAAAGCGATCGCCCCGTGGGCTAAAAAAATCCCCAAAAAATAAGAGACACCGTGTAAGGGAGTGAGAAAGAGTCTTCGCAGAGTCCGCTGCTCGCGCTCAGCGACAATCGTAGCGACACTCCCCCCCAAACAACTGAAGAAAAGGGCCGCCCCGATCAGGGTCGCCGTTCCTGCCCGCTCAAACGACTGGGCTAGATTGAGTTCTTCCTTAGCGCGCTCGGCGTAAATCAACCCATTTAGCAGCAGCACCGCCACTGGAAAAAAGCTCCAAAATAGGAGGCTCCGCCGTCTCCGCCACAGTTCCAGAAGAATACGGCGAGCCACTGCCAGCGTTTGAAACCAAAGGTGTGTCATCGTTCTTTTGAAGAATCCCCTACGGAAAATGGACGAGTCGTTATCAATGGAAAAACCAGACTCCAGCATTCAAGTAATTTAATTGATGTACCCTGTGAAAGGAAACTTATGTTAGACTAATGTACTGTCTAAGGACGCATAGCTCAGTTGGTTAGAGCACCACGTTGACATCGTGGGGGTCACTGGTTCGAGTCCAGTTGTGTCCATACCAATCACCTGTAATGCTAGTAACCCTTCATGGCGACTATCCATAAAAGGTTTGCTCGGTTTGCGGTTTAACCTGAGGAGTTACAAATGGCGAGATGACAGACTACTAGCTTTCAGAAGCTTTAGGCGAAACAAGATTGCCTAATGAAATTTCAGCCTTAACAATCGAGTAATCGGCCGTACGCCGAACCTGAAATCCCAGTTTTTCGCAGACGCGCTGCATTCCGGAGTTGTCGGATAAAATTTCGGCGGTGATGCGCTCTAGGCGTTCCTCCCGCCCAACCTGTAGTAAACGCCGTAACAATTCAGTGCCTAATCCACAGCCCTGGTAGCGATCGCTCACCAGCAGAGCAAACTCCGCCTCATTTTTACCGTGGAGTTTACTCAACCGTCCCACTGCTAGAATTTCAAGATTCCCCGTTTGCGGATTCCGGTGCTCTGCCACCAGCGCCATCTCGCGATCGTAATCAATGAAGCAAATTCGTGCCAGACGGGCATGGGCAATGCGCTGGCTGAGCTTGATCAGGTGAAAATAACGCAAATAAACGCTTTGTTCTGACAGGGTTTGATGAAACTGCAAGATCAGCGGTTCATCTTCTGGTCGAATTGGACGGATCGTAACCGGCGTGCCATCCTTTAACGTCCAGCTTGCGACGTAGTGCTGCGGGTAAGGGCGAATCGCTGGCTTTGGTAGCTGCTCCAGGGAGAGTGCCGCCTCGTGCAGAACCATGCGGGCATCCAGCGCTAAAAAGGGCTGGCGGGTCGTCGGGTTGGTCGCAACCAGAAGTGGGTTAATATCAATCTCCTTGATCCAGGGTTGCTCCACGACCAGTTGACTAAAGCGCACCATTAACTGCTCCAGGGTGTTCAAATCCACGGGTGCTTGCCCTCGCACCCCCTGTAGTGCCCTATAGATGCGGGTTTGCTCCATCAGGCGACGGGCCAGAGTGGTATTCAAGGGAGGGAGCGCGATCGCCCGGTCTTGAAACACCTCCACCAGCTTTCCCCCAGACCCAAACACCAGCACTGGGCCAAACTGAGGATCTGTGCTGCTGCCAAGAATAAGCTCATAATCGCCCTGGTGAACCATCGGCTGCACCGTTACGCCCAAAAAGTGGTGGGCACCTGCCTTCGTTTGTACGGCTCGTTCAATCTCGGCATAGGCTCGTCGCACGGCGGCGGCATCTGGCAGATTTAGCTGCACTCCCCCGACATCTGCTTTATGGGTAATGGTTTGCGAAAAGAGCTTCAATACCACCGGATAGCCAATGGCTTCGGCACACTGCACCGCTGCCTCGGCATCAGTGGCCATGCGGGTTTCCACAATTGGAATACCATAAGCCGCCAAAATCTGTTTGGACTCTAACTCCGTCAGCAGGGTGCGCTGCTGTTGCTGGGCCGCTTTAATCAGCCGCTCCACTAAACTGCGATCGGGCATCCCAACGCCTAAATCGGCAGGAAGCACTGGCGTTTCGTAAATCCCCAGCAGGTTGTAGCTGTACTGCCACATATAGCTAAACACCCGCGCCGCCGTATCAGGGTAGGGATAGGTGGGTATGCTGGCCTGATTGAGGAGGAGTTCTCCGGCGGCCACTGTTTCGCCCCCCATCCAACTGGCGAGAATGGGTTTGTGTTTCAAAGCCGAACCTTGGTTAGCTACAAAGGCTCGCAGGCGTTCAGCGGTTTGGGTTGGTTCCGTCATCGCCTGCGGTGTGAGGATCACGAGTAAACCGTCGCTGTTTGGATCTTGAGCGGCAATCTCCAGAGTTTTTTCATAACGCTCTGGGTCGGCGTCGCCCAAAATGTCAATTGGGTTGTGGTGACTCCAATAGGGCGGTAAAAATTGATCCAGCGTTGCGATCGTACTCTCTGCTAAAGGTGCCAGGGTACCATTGGCCCGACTTAGGGCATCGGTTGCCAGCACCCCTGGCCCACCCGCATTCGTCACGATAGTTAGCCGGGAACCACGGGGGCGGGGCTGCTTTGCTAGCACCTCCGCCAGATCAAACAAATCAGAAATCGTCTCTACCCGCAGCACTCCACAGCGCCGCAAGGCGGCATCAAATACTGCGTCACTACCTGCCATAGCTCCCGTATGGGAAGCGGCTGCCTGGGCGGCTGCCTCCGTTCGCCCAGCCTTGATCACAATAATTGGCTTTGTCAATGCTACTTCCCGCGCCGCTGACAGAAACGATCGCGCATTTCCGACAGTCTCCATGTAAATGACAATACTGTCTGTCTGTGGATTATCCCCCAGGTAATAAATTAAGTCGCCCCAATCTATATCCAGCATGGAGCCAACAGAAATAAACGCACTAAACCCGACGTTTTCTCGAAAGCTCCAATCCAAAATTGCTGAACACAAGGCACCGCTCTGGCTAATAAACCCAACTTTGCCAGCACGGGCCATGCCATCAGCAAAGGTAGCATTCAATCCAATCGTTGGATTCATCAAACCCATACAATTAGGGCCAAGAAGACGCAGGGAGCCGGAGCGCACCTGTTGGAGAATTTGATGTTCTAGCTCGGCTCCTGTTGTACCAATTTCCCGAAACCCTGCCGAGAGCACGATCGCGCCCTTCACTCCAGCCATAATGCAGTCCTGGATGATGCCAGGTACGGTTGCAGCAGGGGTTGCAATCACTGCCAGATCAATCGGCTCTGCGATCGCCGATAGGGTAGGATAAGCTTTAATACCTAAAACACTATGGCGTTGAGGATTCACTGGAAAAACAGTTCCCCCAAAGGTATTTCGAATCAAATTCCACAGTACAGTACGTCCAACACTCCCAACCCGTTCCGTCGCCCCTACCACTGCTACAGAACGGGGAGCAAAAAGAGCATCCAGGGGCTGGCGCTCCGACCGAAAGACATCATAGGCCGGATCAGTAATTCCCAAATTGACTGTCATAATGGCGACTTTATCAATGAAATGGATCAAGGAAGGACAGGGCGTGGAGGGCAGAGCCAACCATTCAACATTAAAAACTCACTCCCTTATTCCTTACTCGCTGCCCGACTCACCCGCTGACCGACTCAATGATAGTTAACTCAAAACAACGACGCTGGATGCTGCCCCACTCCCCCGCTGACTCACCTAAGGAACTCGCCGGGAAATCACATATCCTCTGAGCGGGCTTTCTCCGATGGAGCTGCTCCGCCCTGCATCTCGCTTTGCCCTACGACTGCGCTCAGACCTCAACAGCCTTGTGATCCACTGTTGATTGGCAACTTCCTAAGTTGAATGTATTGCTTTAGTCAGAAAGCTGAGAACAAACCCAAGTGCTTAACCACCTAGGATGGGTCGGCTTTCTGACTCGTCGTCCCGATGAGAATCATGACGACGGCTATAACACCCCGGCAGTGACCGCATTTCCATTGATGGAGGGCTCTGTGACTAGCGTTGGCTGATGTCCCCAGTAGGCCAGGGTATATAACTCTTGCAAGTCATGAATCAGAGGATAGCGCGGATTAGCACCAGTGCATTGGTCATCAAAGGCTTGTTCGGCCATTTCACTCACTTTCGCCTGAAAAATTTGATCATCCATACCCGCCACTTCTCTGATCGTGGCGGGTATTTCGACCTGCCGCTTCAGGTCTTCAATCGCTGCTACCAGATGTTCTACCTTCTCGTCGGCGGTATTGCCCCCCAGGTTGAGGTAATCGGCAATCTGGGCATAGCGCTCTTTCGCGTTAGGATATTTGTACTGGGGAAAGATGGCTTGCTTGAAGGGCACATCGGTGGCATTGTAGCGCACCACATGGGAAATCATGAGGGCATTGGCTAAGCCGTGGGGAAGATGAAAGGTCGATCCTAATTTGTGGGCCATCGAGTGACAAATGCCCAAAAAGGCATTGGCAAAAGACATACCGGCGATCGTTGCGGCATAGTGCACCTTCTCGCGGGCTTCGGGATCTGCTGCACCAAGTTTGTAGGCCCGGGGCAAGTAGCGAAACAGCAGGTCAATGGCCTGTAGAGCGAACCCTTCGGTAAACTCGGTCGCCAGTACTGAAACATAGGATTCCAGAGCATGGGTAAGGGCATCAATGCCACCGTAGGCCGTCAATCCCTTTGGCATGTGCAGCACCAAGTCGGGATCGACGATCGCCACAGTGGGTGTCAGCGCATAGTCTGCCAGGGGATATTTAATTCCTGATTTTTCATCGGTGACAACGGCGAAGGGGGTGACTTCTGACCCCGTACCAGAAGTCGTCGGAATAGCTACCAGTATTGCTTTTTGTCCCAGGGCAGGCAGTTCGTAGACCCGCTTACGGATATCCATAAATCGCACCGCAATGCTCTCAAACTCCACCTCTGGATGCTCATACATTAGCCACATAACTTTTGCCGCGTCCATCGGCGAACCACCACCCAGGGCAATGATCACGTCGGGCTGATAGTTGCGTAATTGAGTCAACCCTTCATTTACATTGGCCAGGGTGGGGTCGGGTTCAACATCATGGAAAATATCGTACTTAATGCCGAGTTGATCGAGGGGTGCGGTAATTTTTTCCACCAATCCCAGGTCAAAGAGGGGGCGATCGGTAATGATAAAGGCTCGTTGTTTACCGGCTAAATCTTGTAGGGCCATGGGCAAACAACCACTCTTGAAGTAGATCTTAGGGGGAATGCGGAACCAAAGCATATTCTCCCGCCGTTCTGACACGGTTTTTATATTCAATAAATGATGGGGGGTGACATTATCAGAAATAGTATTGCCGCCCCATGTGCCACAGCCCAGGGTTAAGGATGGATCAAGCTTGAAGTTATAGAGGTCACCAATTGCACCCTGAGAGGATGGTGTATTGATCAATACCCGTGACGTTTTGACCGTGTTGCGGAATGCCTCAATCCGTTGGTAAAGGCTAGGGTCAACATACAGCACAGCCGTATGGCCCTGCCCACCAAATTCCACTAATTGCTCTGCCTTCTGCACGGCGGCTTCAAAGGTGGGGACGCGGTAGATGGCGAGAATGGGGGAGAGTTTTTCGTAGGAGAATGGCTCATTCACCCCAACTTCATCCACTTCGGCCATCAAAACTCTGGGAATCGTGCAAGGGAGGGGGTTGAGTTCCGTTTCTAGCGGGTAGGTATCCTGGGATTCCATACAGAGGGAACCTAACTCCGCTTTCTGGGCGATCGCCCCAACCGATTGACCGACAATCTCTGGGTTCAGGTGCCCATTTTGTAGCAGGATACGACCCAGTTTTATCTTTTGTTCCGGAGTCAGGAAATAAGCTCCTCGCTTGATGAACTCTTGCCTGACCTGGTCATAAACCGAATCAACCACGACAACTGACTGTTCCGAAGCACAAATCATGCCGTTGTCAAAGGTTTTACTTAGCAAAATTGAACTGACAGCCGTTTGAATATCTGCACTGTCATCAATGATAGCTGGGGTGTTGCCAGCCCCCACCCCCAGAGAGGGATGCCCAGAGGAGTAGGCCGCTTTCACCATAGCTGGGCCACCCGTTGCCAGGATCAGCTTGATTTCTGAATGCTGCATCAGAGCCTGGGACAGGGCTACCGTTGGTTCATCAATCCAACCAATTATGTGTTCTGGGGCACCGGCTGCGATCGCAGCCTCTAGTACCACCCTAGCCGCTTCCACCGTACAACGCTTCGCACGGGGATGGGGCGAAAAGATGATTGCGTTACGGGTTTTAAGGGCAATCAAAGCTTTGAAAATGGTGGTTGATGTGGGATTTGTCACCGGCACAATTCCCGCAATAATGCCCACGGGTTCAGCGACTTTTTGATACCCAAAGGAAGAATCTACCTCAATGACCCCACAGGTTTTCTCATGCTTGTACTTGTTGTAGATATATTCTGAAGCAAAGTGATTTTTGATCACCTTATCTTCTACTAAACCCATACCAGTTTCTTCTACCGCTAGCTTTGCTAAGGGAATTCGGGCCGTGTTAGCTGCAAGGGCTGCCTGCTTAAAGATTTCATCAACCTGCATCTGTGAAAAGGTCGCGTACTTGATCTGGGCCAGCTTCACCTGCTGGATCAAATCTTCTAATTCTTGTGGAGTAGTAATTTTCATAGTTGAGTCTACCTGCTGAATCATGTCAGTTGTCATCTGATTGCTGCGCGAAACCATCAAAAAATGGAGTTCTGTAAAATCACCCAATTTATATCACTGGGATGCCGCGTCTTGCAAAAATATCTAAGGCTGTCTGAATCTCTGCTGCCGTTGGCGGTTGAGTCTCTTTCAGCTTGTAGTGATAGCCTAATTGCTCCCATTTGTATTCTCCTAACTTATGAAAGGGCAGCACCTCTACCCGCTCTACACTGGTTAAGGTGGCAATAAAATCAGCCAAACCAGCGATATTATGGGGGGCGTCGGTTAAGCCGGGAACCAGCACAAAGCGAATCCAAGTGGGCTTGTTGATCTCGCTCAAATAGCGAGCCAGCGTTAGCGTCGGCTCTAGGGCAACTCCGGTGACTGTTTGATAAATCTCTGGGTCAAATGATTTAATGTCGAGTAAAACCAGATCGGCTTGCTCAATTACGGGTTTGGCGATCGCTAAATCACAATAACCAGAGGTATCCAGTGCCGTGTGAATTCCGAGTTCATGACAGCGTCTAAAAATCTCAGCAACAAACTCAGGTTGAAACAACGGCTCCCCGCCACTCACGGTTACACCGCCTCCAGAGGTATCCATATAGGTCTTGTATTTCTGGATCTCTCTAACCAGCTCATCTACGCTTACCCGCTTGCCATTCTCTAAAAATCGACAATCGGGATTCGAGCAGTATAAGCAGCGCAGCGGACAGCCAGCGACAAAAGTGATAAATCGAATCCCTGGCCCATCAACAGTGCCACAGGTCTCAAAGGAATGAATATATCCTTGAACAGGGGGCTGCTTTTGAGTGTTGGATGGTGCAACTATCATGACAATTACCAGGCAGTCTGGTTTCTGTAACCTCACTTTGAGTTATAGGTAAAGAGTTTGAGGAACTTGTGAGGGCGATGTTGGAGCCTGTAGCTTTGTCAAGGGTTCAATAAAAAGGGGTAGAACCCGTCTACCCCTGCGAGCTTCAACCATGTCATCGAAACAAGTCACCCCGCAAAACGGTAAAACAACATAGGGGCAACCACTAGCCAAAGGAGAACAATAACCCATAGCCGTCCGGCAAAGATGTTGTAATCCTCCAACAACTGGCTCCAGGAATGACCCGCGATGTAGTGACCAAATAGAAACTCAAAGGCGATCGTGAGAGCAACCCAGATCAGCCCTGCGGTCAGGGCTTGTTCGAGAGACCCAAAGCCCCAGGCATAGGCCCAAAAGCCAATATACAAACTAAAGAACGAGACTCCTATCAGGGTTGAAAGTTGGTGAGCACGCAGTTCATGCAGCGATTTACCATAGGTTGTCTCGCGTAGCAGGCCATTAAGAATGGCGATGAATACCATGGGAACCCATGCCAAAACATAGCGTCCGATCATGGTGCTTCCTCCAGTTTGTGGATATCCAATTCCGGGCAACTCTTGCCTAAACACGATCGTGGAAGGTGCGCTTGATCACGTCTAACTGTTGCTCACGGGTCAGTTTGATAAAGTTCACCGCATAACCCGACACCCGAATCGTTAGTTGCGGATACAACTCTGGATGCTCCATGGCATCTAATAGGGTATCTCGATTCAATACGTTGACATTAATGTGGTGCCCCCCATCATGGAAGTAACCATCTAACATTCCCACCAGGTTGTTAATTTGATCGGCTCTGACTTTACCCAGGGCACTGGGTACAATTGAGAATGTATTGGAAATTCCATCCTGAGCGTAGGCATAGGGCAGTTTAGCCACCGAGGCCAGGGATGCGATCGCCCCTTTGCTGTCTCGTCCATGCATAGGGTTTGCTCCCGGAGCAAAGGGTTCACCCGCCTTGCGACCATCAGGGGTGCTGCCCGTTTTCTTGCCGTAGACCACATTTGATGTAATGGTCAACACCGACTGAGTCGGGATTGCATTTCGATAGGTTTTATGCTGCCTTAGCTTATTCATAAAGTTTTTAACCAGATCGACCGCAATTTGATCGACAAGATCATCATTGTTGCCGTATTTGGGAAAATCCCCTTCAATTTCATAATCTACAGCTAGGCCCGATTCATCTCGAAGGACTTTAACCTTGGCGTACTTAATTGCTGAGAGTGCATCAGTAACGACAGATAACCCTGCAATTCCACAAGCCATTGTGCGAAAGACATCGCGATCATGCAAGGCCATTTCTAATCGCTCGTAGCAGTACTTATCATGCATCGCATGAATGACATTCAGCGTGTTAATGTAGACCTTTGCGAGCCAGCTCATCATTTGATCAAACTTCTGCAAGACTTCGGCATAATTCAGATACTCGCTGGTAATGGGAGCCATCGCTGGGCCAATCTGCTCACCCGATTTCTCATCCCGGCCACCGTTAATGGCATAAAGCAAACATTTGGCCAGGTTCACCCGGGCACCAAAAAATTGCATTTGTTTACCAATGCGCATCGCAGACACACAGCAGGCGATCGCGTAGTCATCTCCCCAGTAGGGCCGCATCAAGTCATCGTTCTCATATTGAATTGAACTAGTGAGAACAGAGGTTTCAGCGCAATAACGCTTGAAGGCCAGAGGCAAGCGCTCTGACCAGAGCACCGTCAGGTTTGGCTCAGGGGCAGGCCCGAGAGTGGTCAGCGTATTCAGCATACGAAAGCTAGTTTTGGTCACCAGGGGTCTGCCATCTACTCCCATGCCGCCGATACACTCGGTCACCCAGGTAGGATCTCCAGAAAATAGTTCATTGTAGTCGGGCGTACGCAGAAATCGTACCATCCGCAACTTCATGACAAAATGATCAATCAACTCTTGCAGTTCTGCTTCTGTGGCAATGCCGTTCTTTAGATCCTGCTCAAAGTAAATATCTAAAAAGGTGGATACCCTACCCAGGGACATGGCTGCCCCATTTTGCTCTTTCACTGCGGCTAGGTAGGCCAGATAAAGCCATTGCACCGCTTCTTTGGCGTTGGCAGCGGGTTGATCAATATCAAAACCATAGCTGGCCGCCATAGTTTTCAACTCGTATAGGGCTTTGATTTGCTCATTGATTTCCTCTCGTAATTGAATCGTCTCTGCATCGATCAGAGTAGTTTCAAGGGATTCCAACTGCATTTTTTTATCACTAATCAGCCGGTTAACTCCATACAGAGCAACTCGTCGATAGTCTCCAATAATGCGTCCGCGACCATAGGCATCTGGCAATCCTGTAATGATTCCAGAATGGCGAGCTAATCGCATCTCTTTTGTATAGCCATCAAACACACCATCGTTATGGGTTTTACGATAACGGGTAAAAATCTCTTCCACTTGGGGGGCTAAGGTATAGCCATAGGCATTGAGTGCATTTTTAACGACACGAATGCCGCCAAAGGGCATAATCGCTCGTTTCAATGGTTGATCGGTTTGTAACCCAACGATTTGTTCTTGCGCTTGATCGATGTAGCCAGGCTGATGGGATGTAATCGTTGAGACAATTGAGGTATCTGCATCCAGAATTCCTCTTTCCCGTTCTTCTGCCATTAGGAGTGCAACTTGCTGCCATAGATTTTGGGTTCGTGCCGTCGCACCTTCTAAAAAAGAAGCATCTCCTTCATAGGGGGTATAGTTTTTCTGGATGAAGTCCCGCACGTCAATTTCATTGATCCAGGAACCTGGCTTGAATTCTTTCCATTGCTCAAACATAGCTTTTGCTGCCTCCCAGCTCAAGGGGTGCGATCAGTTCTCAGCGTTGTGGCGACTGTGATTTGATTCAGAACTGAGCACTCAGATGTTGTATCACCTTAGTCATACAAAAAAAGTTTGAGGAACTTGTGAGGATACAGCAAAGGGGTCGGTTCCAGCGATTCTGAACCCACCCCTGCAGACACAATCTGCCAGGATATTGCGGAAAGATCGGGGATCTTACCCCAGCCAGATCTTCACCTGGTTTTCTAGCGCATGGTAACAAACTCTTCTGCAGAACTAGGATGAATCCCTACGGTCGCATCAAAGTCTGCTTTTTTAGCCCCCATCTTGACGGCGATCGCCACTCCCTGAATGATCTCAGCGGCATGATCCCCTACCATGTGTGCCCCTAAAACGCGATCGCTGGTCTGATCAACTACGAGCTTCATCAGCGTTTTTTCTTCCTTGCCCGCCAGGGTGTAATACATCGGACGAAAGCGGCTGCGATAAACCTTAACCGCGTCGCCATATTGTTCCCGCGCTTCGGCTTCGGTCAAGCCAACAGTTGCGGCCTCCGGGGTCGTGAAAATGGCGGTTGGCACATTTTCATAGCTCATCACCCGGGATTTGCCGCCAAACACCGTATCGGCAAGAGCACGCCCCTCATTAATGGCAACAGGAGTGAGATTAATATGATTTGTGCAGTCGCCAACCGCGTAAATATGTTCGACATTGGTGCAACTGTAGGCATCCACTACAACCGCGCCATCATGCAATTTGACTCCAGCCTTATCTAACCCCAGATTTTGGGTATTAGGTTTGCGCCCGGTTGCAGCTAGACTGACGGCATCAGCGATGACCGTTTCTGTCTGCCCCACGCGATCGCGCACTGTGACCGTTACACCTGTTTCATGCTTCTCGATCGCTATCATGTCGATATTATTCAGCAATTGAATCCCATGATTGACCATGGCCTGCTGTACTTCGGTGCGCAGATCCTCATCAAACCCACGGAGAATTTTTTCGCCCCGAATAATTTGGGTAACCTCCGTACCCAGTCCCTGTAAAATACAGGCAAACTCAGAGCCAATATAGCCCCCACCCAAAATCACCAGGCGTTTGGGCTGCTGCTTGAGATTAAAAATATCGTCAGACGTAATCGCGTGCTCAATTCCTAGCACGTTGGGCTTAACTGGATGCCCGCCCACTGCAATCAGGATCTTATCGCCTGTGACTGTGCGATCGCCCACCGCCACCGTATGGGCATCGACAAAAACACCTCGCCCCGTTATCAACTCGACCTTTGAGTTATCCAGCATCCGCTGATAAATACCATTCAGCCGAGTCACCTCAGCATTGACCGCTGTGATCATTTTTTCCCAGTCTAAGTGGCTATGTACCTCACTCCAGCCGTAGCCCTGAGCTTCCTCAAACACAGCAGGAAAATGGGAGGCGTAGACCATCAACTTTTTCGGTACACAACCCCGATTGACACAGGTACCCCCCAAGCGGTCAAATTCGATGACCCCTACCCTGGCTCCATACTCTGCGGCTCGTCTGGCTGTTGCAATACCACCAGAACCAGCCCCAATCACTAAAAGGTCAAAGTCATAACTCATTGGCTTCTCCGGATTCAATGCTTAACTCCTTTTATCTTGCCAGGGCTGCCCAAATTAATGCGGGCAAACCTCCACTTTCTACAGAATCTCCTGTGCGATCTCCGCATTGAGACGGCCTGAATTCAAACGACTCCTGTCAATCCAGGTACATCCTACAATCATGGCAGAGGGCAGTTAGCAAAACCGCCCTCCGATTTCTAGCAACGCTATCGTTAGGCCACGCCCTTTAGATAGGCCAGCATAGTGTCAGCATCCGACACTTCAAAAGGATCTGTTGGGCAATTGTCACCAAAATCAGGCTCGACAAAGATCTTTTCGATCTTGCAGTCGTTGACCACCATTGAATAACGCCAGGAGCGCATGCCAAAGCCCAGGTTAGATTTATCCACCAGCATCCCCATTTTGCGGGTGAATTCGCCATTGCCATCGGGTAACAAAAACACTTTGTCAGCGCCCTGTTGCTTGCCCCACTGATACATCACAAAGGCATCGTTGACCGAAATGCAGATAACCTCGTCAATACCCAAGGACTTCATTTCATCATAGAGTTCTTCATAGCGAGGCAGGTGACTGGTTGAGCAGGTAGGGGTGAAAGCGCCAGGCAGAGAAAAGACCACGACGCGCTTACCGCCAAATAGCTCCTGGGTGGTGCGATCTTGCCAACGGAAGGGATTAGGCCCGCCCACCGACTCATCGCGAACGCGGGTTTTAAAAACGACATCGGGGACACGCTCAATAACGGCCATGCTAACCTCTCAGAGTAATGTAAGTGGATAATTGATGCTGCCTCAAGGCTGCCTCAGGAAGCCTATCAGTGAAAGCAATAAATCGCTCCAGGCCATTTCTAGCAAAGAGAATCTCGATCAGGGCAAGCTTGGGGGCTAATGGGTCAACCAAGCCCAACATCTTGGGCCAACCAAGCCCAACATTTGATGATTTCTCTTCCTAGCAATTTCCTTCGCTGTAAGTCAGAATAATTCTGACTTGAGATTAAGTCCATAGTTATAATTACTTAAATTTGTTAGGTGATCTGTTTAGCAGTATGCTCTAGAATTTTATCGCCTATAATTTAAGAGAAGTTTTTATTGGTAAAGCGATCGCGGCGATGAATGAGCAGGCAGATGGGATTATTCACATCCTCAAAGAAAAGGGGTTGCGGGTCACTCCCCAGCGATTTGCCGTTTATGCCCATTTGCGATCGCGCTGCGATCACCCCACCGCCGAGCAAATTCAAAGCGCCCTCAATCAAGATGCGCCAACTTCTTCCCAGGCGACGATTTATAGCGCCTTACAGGCATTGCGTAAGGTTGGCCTGGTTCGGGAGGTTTTGTTAGAGGAAGGAGTGTCTCGCTACGATGCCAATGTTGCACCTCACCACCACTTTCGTTGCCAATCCTGTGGGGCGATCATCGATTTGCCCTGGCAGCTTTTTCAGCAGGTTGACTTGAGTCAGTTGCCCCCGGGGTTAAAGGGCGAAGCCTACGAGGTGACGGTGCAGGGTTGGTGCGATCGCTGTCAGCCTGCGCAGTCTCGGGTAAACAGCGCCCCATAGCCGTCGCCATGAGCAACGTGATGCATCGAAACGCTCTCATTGAATCAGTGACAGAATCAATCACACTGCATGAGGGGCAGCTTGTTTGAGGTGTAAGCCATGCCACATCCATAAGTACACGTGGCCGAGCTTGGCATCTTCGATCTTGATGTCTTCATCCAGTTGCCACCCGGTACTCGCATCACTGAGTTTGCATTTGTCGCCATGTCCCCGTGGTTGTCCGATGCCAGAATAAGCCGGGGCTGCCCCATAGAGCACTCGATTCGATTAAGAATCAGTGCCAAACTGTGAACCACAGAACTTCGGCCATTCCACATAGCAAATCTGCAAATCTAAGGTGGGATTAGGTGAGGGTGTAAAAGCTTAGAGCAGTATTGCCGTATACTTTCTGGCGGCAAAGGTGCAGCCCATCCGGTAGGAGCAGAGTGTGATGGGGGTGGTGCTCAACCGCCAATTCTCCCTGGGGCATCAGGAGCTGATACTGGGCGATCGCCTGCAACACAGGGGCATACAGTTTACTCGCATAGGGGGGGTCAAAATAGATGTGGCCAAAGGTTTCCCCCGCTAAGCCTTTGAGCCGCTGTCGCACATCTCCCCGTAATAACCGAAAAACCTGCTCTGGTTGCGCTACCTGCCGCCAATTTGCTTGAATCACTGCACAGGCACGGGGGGATTGCTCAATTCCGATCACGAGAGCCGCCCCTCGGCAGAGAGCCTCTGCCCCCATAGCCCCACTGCCAGCACAGAGATCCAACCAGCGGCAGCCTACAATCGTACCTTGCCAGATGTTAAATAGTGCCTCTCTTACCCGTGCAGGCGTAGGACGAGTGGCGTCACCCGGCAGGGTTTTCAGCAGCCGATTACCGTAGATACGAAGACTCATGGAGCAGGCTGGCTTGCAAAAAAAAGAAGAGGCACAAAGAAAGGCGCAGATTAAACCAGCAATTCTCAGTATAAGAATAATTCTCACCCGAATGTCTGATTGTCAGCGCCTTCAATCGCTAGAGCCGCTATTCTGGCCTTCAGGAAATTAAGCAAAAAAGCGTTTGCAGGCTCCTGAATCAGTACAAATGTTCAAAATGAGAAGTGCTCAGATTGCCCCTTACTCAGGAAAATATAGCAACCCATCCAACCTTTCCGGCGTTCGGTTCTTCTGGCCTGCTGATAAAAGAGGAGCGTGAGCGATGCTTTCGTTCCCAACAAAACCTCCAGAAGATCAAGGCTGCTGATTGATAATGCTTACTAATCAACCTGCTCCCACAAGAGCCGGGCCTTCTGAAAAAAAGACCATGGAGCAGTTGCCAACCAGATTGAGCCTTGGATTTTCTGTTCCAGACATCACTGGCTTGATTGAATCTAACCAAAGCGATACTTCTTGAGAATAGTCTTATTGTTTAGTTACAAACTGAGTTTATCCCCCCGCCACATCGACTTTGCTGACAAAAAAGCCAGTTGCTCTGGGGGCTTACGATTGAACCAAATTGCTTAGACTAAAAATTGCCTCTAAAGAACTGTTACAGATCCCTACAAAACCCATAGTTGGTACCAGTTGGAGTGATAGGATGCCGTAAAACACTGAGAGAGAAGCTCACATGACAGAAACTCTTTCTGGACAACCTCCTATATTCGGCGGCAGCACCGGCGGGCTGCTGACAAAAGCACAAGTTGAAGAAAAATACGCAATTACCTGGACAAGCCCTAAGGAGCAAGTCTTTGAGATGCCGACAGGCGGTGCAGCAACCATGCACCAGGGGGAAAACCTGCTCTATGTTGCCCGCAAAGAGCATGCCTTGGCTTTGGGTCTGCGCCAACTTCGGGGGATGAAAATCACCGACTACAAGATCTACCGAATCTTTCCTAATGGGGATATTGAATATCTCCATCCCAAGGATGGGGTCTTCCCTGAGAAAGTGAATGCTGGTCGCGAAAAGGTTAACCACAATGCCCGTAGTATTGGGGAAAACCCTGAGCCAGCTAAGATCAAGTTCAGTGGCAAAACTCCCTACACCGCTTGATTGAGTTCTATTTCAGATGAGTGACTAGGGCGTGCTAGAAAACATTGACGAGCTTTGAGTCATTTTTTTGACAGGAGTACTGTTAGAAAAAGGTTCAAGCCGTCTTCCTAGATTAGTGGATGATAAATGCCTGCTCCAGAGCTAACCCTGGAGCAGTTTGTTTTATGGTTTGTTTTATCTAGTTCGTTGAATTTGTTGAACAGCGATCTGTTTTAGAAAGCTTGCCCAGATTAGGGGGTTCAGTGATTCCCTCTGTCCTAAGCTTTCTGAGCAAAGCTATACTTTTCAAGCATCTCTGAATTCAGAAATGCCGACTGGTTTGACTGACGTAAAGAGTCCCAAAGAGGCTGAACCAGAGCTTTTGCCGAGGTTCCAGCTCAGAATCACTGAGCACGGGAGAGTCCCCTATTCAGAAACAGAACCCCCCCGGCAAGCAAACCCCGATCAGACGGCTTGATCAGGTGCAACAATTTTCACCGTACCCACCATTCCAGCTTCTGCATGGCCAGGAATCGAGCAATGCAACTCATAAATGCCGGATTTGATTGGCACAAAGACCCACTCTGCCACAGCGCCCGGTTTGAGTTCCACTTCATGAATGGCTCCCTTGACTTCAACCTTGCCCGCCTCTACTTTCTGCGTCCAGATACCATCGGTAAAATCCTTAGCCGTGAAGTAATGCTTCAGCGAACTAGGATTCTTTAAGATCAAGCGATAGCGCTTGCCTGCAAAGAATTCCAGGGTTGATGGTTCAAATACCAATTCATTGGCCTTATTGCCTAGGTTGACACGGGCTTCTACTAAAGGCACCCCTGAAAATAGATCTTTTGCTTCGCTACCATCGGCAAAGGTAGGTAAAGTTCCGGTGAGCCAAACCAGCATCACTAGTAGCAGAACAAAGGCAGAGTGAAAGAGAGCTATCATTTGTTGTCGTCCAAAACCAACATTTTTGTGATCGTACTCTTATACGCTTAGTACTTACTAGCACAAAGGAATGTCTTGGCGAGAAACTGAATAGAGCCGTACAAACTAAAGGGAGGTTAGGGTGTAGGGGTTCCACCACTAGCTAGAGGCTTTGACCCCATATTCTCTTATCGCCCAAATATCCTAACGCACCTTCGTAGGTGCTATACAGAGGAAGACTTTATGTTTTCTATGCCTCTGTAGTAAAACTCTCAGGCGTCAGTTGCTTGAATCCACGATCCTGAGAACACAAGTGCGCCCAAACGTTAAAGCTAAGAGAGGAGGCCATGAACGAAAACGACCAGACCTCAGCATATCAACTCAATAGATAGCTATCCCTCAAGTTGGAACAGAAATATCCTGATCAACCTTAGTTTAAGTTGGGTGCCTTCATCACAGTAGCAGATTGCAAAACGACTGATTCTGGCTCTAGTTTGCGCTGCGCAATTAGCGACAGAGAATTGCGCAATTTTTCAGTGAGCTGCAACGTTTTAGCATCGTAGATTTGCGTCAACAGCTTGGGGTATAAACCAATTCCAATAATTGGAATCAGCAGCGCACTGATGATGTAAATCTCGCGGGGCTCTGCATCAACCAGAACCTGATGCTCTAGTAACTCTTTATTTTCAGGGCCGTAAAAAATTTCTCGCAGGTTAGACAGCAGATAGATAGGAGTTAAGATGACTCCAACCGCTGCCAGAAACACAACCAAAACTCGGAAGGGCAAGCTATAGGCATCACTGGTGGCAAATCCAACGAACACCATTAGCTCTGCAACAAACCCGCTCATTCCTGGTAAGGCGAGAGAAGCCATTGAGCAGACTGTCCACATGGCAAATATCTTCTTCATCTTCTGGCCAACGCCGCCCATTTCATCCAGCATGAGTGTGTGGGTTCGGTCATAGGTGGCTCCCACTAAGAAGAAGAGGCTGGCTCCAATCAGACCGTGGGAAACCATTTGCAAAACTGCGCCGCTTAACCCTAAGTCGGTAAAAGAAACAATGCCGAGGATGACAAATCCCATGTGGGAAATCGAGGAGTAGGCAATTTTGCGCTTTAAGTTGCGCTGGGCAAAAGAGGTTAGCGCCGCATAGATAATATTCACGACGCCTAAAATCACAAGAGCTGGGGCGACGGTCGCATGGGCATCGGGCAACATCTCCACATTCATGCGAATGAGCGCATAGCCTCCCATTTTCAGCAGAATCCCAGCCAGCAGCATGTGGACAGGGGCTGTAGCTTCACCGTGGGCGTCGGGCAACCAGGTGTGCAGCGGAATAATCGGCAACTTGATGGCATAAGCAATCAGAAAACCTGCGTAGAGCCAAAGTTGCAGCTTCAAGGGATAAACTTTGGCTGCCAGGGTCTGCATGTCGAAGGAGACTGTATCCCCATAGAAGGCCATTGCCAGAGCTGAGAGAAGAATAAATAGCGAACCACCAGCTGTGTAAAGAATAAATTTTGTGGCGGCGTACTGACGCTTTTTACCTCCCCAAATCGCCAGCAATAAGTAAACCGGGATCAGTTCAAGCTCCCAGGCAAGAAAAAATAACAGCATATCTTGTACGGCGAAAACAGCAATCTGGCCGCCGTACATGGCCAGCATTAGAAAGTAAAAGAGGCGTGGCTTTAGGGTCACGGGCCAGGCGGCCAAAATAGCTAGGGTGGTAATGAAGCCCGTTAGCAAAATTAAGGGCATTGATAACCCATCAGCACCGACCGACCAGCGTAAATCAAGCTGCGGAATCCAGGTGTAACTTTCGACTAGCTGCAAATCGGGGCTGGAGAAGTCGTAGAAGTTACAGAAGGCATAGACAATCAAAGCGAAGTCAATTAACCCAACGATGAGGGCGTACCAACGTACCGTCTTGCCATCTTTATCTGGCAGAAAGGGAATAGCTGCAGAAGCTGCGATCGGCAAAAAGATGCTTGTCGTTAGCCAGGGGAAATCAGCAGTCAACATGAGGATTTTACTTAAAGCTTGTGTTCAGTGGAGTTGAGCAGAGTCTAATCTAGGTTTAGCCTAGCCAGGATGCTCTACCTGTATGGAAACTAATAGGATCTAAACTGAACCGGGGGAGTCCATTGACCTTAGTAGTATTCACTAAAAGCAGTGAGTCACTCGTTGCTAAGGATTGTATCTGGGAGATTGGAATAACGGTGAGAAAAATCGCTACTTCTTAAGGGTTGATCCTAAACATCTGCAAATCTGCGGATCTTAGAACCTGAGATCAGCAATGTGGGCCAGAGCGGACAGAGCGATGGTGTCTGAAATTACAAGTTCTGGGGAGTATCTGATTCTTAAGCCCTTTCATAGGCTGCTCTTCAGCGTACTTAAGAATCAGATGGGTGTTACAAACCTGGGAAAGAACTCAATCTGGCTTTGAAATTGGCTTGAGCCAAAGCAGAAGCCTGTAGATTAGGCGAAGGTCCGGCCTTTATTCAGATCAAGCAGCGCTGGAGAAAATCACCAGTCCCAGAACTGCTGCAAAGATGATGAGTGCGTAGAACTGTGCGCGTCCATTCTCAAAGTACTTGAGAGTTTCACCGGTAAACACAGTCACCAGACCAGCCAGGTTGACCACCCCGTCTACAACCTTAGAATCGACTTCTAGTACCTGACGGGCTAGACGACGGCTGCCTTTGACGAATACAGAGGTGTAAATATCGTCGATATACCATTTGTTCTTAGACAGGTTGTAGAGGACTGGGATCCGTTCGGCGATCGCGGCTGGGTCAATCTGGTGGCGCAAGTACATCATCACCGCCAGAGTAATGCCAATCAACCCAATCCCCACAGAACTCCCACCCATCAGTAGAAACTCAGGCAAATCGACCTCTCCCCCCAGGGCATGCACCGCTTCGCCTGGAGCGTGGACAAATTGCTCAAAATAGTTGGCAAAAGGGGTGCCAACCAACCCCACCAACATCGAGGGAATCGATAAAAGGATAAGCGGTAAAGTCATCGATAGGGGTGATTCATGGGGCTTGTGGCTATGGTGACCATGGGCATGATCGTGGCTAGCCGTATCGGCGATCGCCAATTCCTGGGAATTCATCGCCCCTGGCCCCATCGAAAAGCCCTGAGCCTGTAAACGCTCAACGCGAATGGTCTCCAGTGCTACCGCATCCTCGCCGCGGAACTTACCCTCAAACGTCATAAAGTACATACGGAACATGTAAAAGGCCGTAACCCCGGCGGTCAGCCAACCCACCAACCACATCGCTGGATTGGCCTCAAAGGTTTTGGCTAAAATCTCATCCTTTGACCAAAAACCAGCCAGGGGGGGAATACCAGAAATTGCCAGGGTGCCAATCAAAAACGTGATCGCTGTAATCGGCATGTACTTTCTTAGCCCGCCCATCAGCCGCATATCCTGAGCATAGGCTGGATCGTGACCTACAGCCGCTTCCATGCCATGAATGACCGAACCTGAACCAAGAAACAACATCGCTTTAAAGTAGGCGTGAGTCATCAGGTGAAACATCCCAGCGGTGTAAGCGCCCACGCCCATAGACATCACCATGTAACCCAACTGAGACATGGTGGAATAGGCTAACCCCTTCTTAATGTCATTTTGAGTAATCGCGATACTGGCTCCCAAGAAAGCGGTAAAACATCCCGTCCAGGCAATCACACTCATGGCGGCTGGAGTGTGCTCAAACACCGGAAACATCCGTGCAATCAAAAACACACCGGCAGCCACCATCGTTGCCGCGTGAATCAAAGCAGAAATTGGAGTGGGGCCTTCCATGGCATCGGGCAGCCACACATGCAGAGGGAACTGGGCTGACTTAGCCACTGGGCCAAGGAAAACCAAGATCGCAAAGAGAGCCGCCACGCCTCCGCTCAAAGCTCCAGACTCTACCAGGTTTTGCAGGCGATCGCCCACGATTTCAAAATCGAAGCTGCGAGTGCTCCAGTACAGCCCCAATATCCCCAGTAACAAACCAAAGTCACCCACTCGGTTCGTGACAAAGGCTTTCTGGCAGGCATCCGCTGCCGCTTTGCGGTCATACCAAAACCCAATCAGCAGGTAGGAACACATCCCTACCAACTCCCAAAAAATATAGACCTGTACCAGATTTGGGCTAACAACAAGGCCCAACATCGAAGAACTAAACAGGCTCAGGTAAGCGTAGAACCGCACATAACTGGGGTCATGGGCCATATACCCATCGGTGTAAACCATGACCAGAAATGCCACCGTTGTTACCACAACCAGCATTAAGGCAGTCAAGTGGTCAACGGTATAACCCATATTTAGCCGAAAGTCGCCAGCCGAGGCCCACTCAATCATCCGGGTGTAGGTCGGGTGTCCATTAAATTGGCTCCAGAGGATGGCGAAGGCCAGCGTCGTTGTCGCGCCCATAATCGAGACAATAAACACTGACCATACCTGACGCAAACGGTTGGTGAACTGGTTAAAAGAAATCAAGCCAATTCCAACAATCATTGCGCCTAGAAGCGGCAACACTGGAATTAGCCATGCGTATTCATAAATCGCTTCCATTACTTATGCCCAAGTCAAGTTCTTGATGGTTTGGCAAAACCGTTTACATTCTGACACAAGCAAGCAAGGAATCTGTCAAAGACGAACAGAACATTTCAAAATTGGCAGGCCCTTGTAGCTTAGACTACAGTATGCGTAAAGATTTGAAGCCAGGGAACTGTAACCCATCAAAATTTTCTAGACGGAATCCTAGCGTCGCCACTTAATCGAGCAGCCGACGGGAGGGGTTGAACTTGGTTCCGTCGAGTTTCCTGATAGCACGCGGGCGATCGCGTCTCGTAGATAGAAGTGCTGAACCCCTGCCGGATCGTTGGGGTTGTCATCAATCGCGCCCGCATAGCAAAGTATGCCATCATTGTTGACCAGGAAGGCATGGGGAGTCTTTTCAGCACCAAAGCTATGGGCGACATCCTGGGTTGAATCCCAAAGATAGGGAAAAGTAAGCTGGTGCTGGGCTGCAAAGCTTTTCATATGGTCAAAACTGTCTTCTGGAAATTGGCTGGGGTCGTTAGAATTAATCCCAATAATCGTGAACCCCTGGGGAGAGAACTCGGCTTGGAGCCGCTGCAACCTTTCCAGATAAAGGGTGACGTAGGGGCAGTGATTGCACATAAAAACGATCGCAATCGCCCGGTAATTTTCGAGATAGCGGAACAGGTGGTGCACCTTTTCATCCACCCCTGGAATCTCGAAATCAGGGGCATATCCACCAATTCGTGTACCCATCATTTCCATCGGTAGTCACCTCATGCATCCAAAAAACAGCAATCGCCAGGAGTTGCAGCACCTAGCACCAACGACCATCAACTCCGTCAGCAGCCACCAGAATTTCTTGCAGTTTCCGGCCTGATAACTGCCGCTTTTTACCAACCTCTTGCCAGAGATTGATACCCAATCAATTTATAAACTAACTTTGCGGCTGTAAACTCCGAAACAACCGAATCCGTAATTGGAGCCAGTTCCATTACGTCACAACCAATGACATCATGGGTGCCAAAAATTCCCCGAAGAAAAGTTAAAAGGCTATACCAGTTCAACCCTCCTGGTTCGGGTGTACCGACTCCCGGCATTAATGTTGGATCGATGCCATCCAAATCAATCGTGATAAACACCTTGTGAGTTTGAATCGTGGCCCAGGCCCGTTCCATCCAATCCGATTGGGTGGCGATTTCCCGCGCCCGAAAGACGTTCAGTTCCTTTTCTTGAATCAGTTCTGCTTCCTCGCGGCAAATACTGCGAATGCCGATTTGCAGCGTTGGCAGCCCCATATCCACAATTCGTCGCATGACACAGGCATGGTTGTGGATGGAACCTTCATACTCATGGCGTAAATCTCCGTGGGCATCAATCTGCACAACGGTAAACGATTCACCAGGATAGAGTTGGCAATAGGCGGCCACCACACCCGTTGTGATACTGTGCTCGCCCCCCAACGCAATCACAAATTTGGCATCTGCGGCTAGGGCGTAGATGGTCTCCTGGGTCACTTTCAGCATAGTTTCAGACGTAACGGAACTCTGACGAGTATCCGCGATCGCAGCGTGGGTATAAATTCCCACTTCCCACATTTCTCGATCCAATTCTTCGTCGTAATACTCTACCTGTTGAGAAGCCTCTAGAATTGCATCTGGCCCATTCTCACACCCCCGGCGATAGGTGGTGGTCGCTTCAAAGGGAATGGGTAAAATCACGCATTTTGCGCGGTCATAGGGCGCTGCCACCTCAGCACCTAAAAAGGGAAGAACTGCAACCGGAGCCTGTACTGCCATAGCCTACGAAATCGAGAGGACACTTGATCCTGACATATTCTTTAAGGAAATAGCTACTGGCCCGCTTCCAGTTTCTTAAATCACCAAAAAATCAGGCAGTTTAGGGCAGGCTGTTGAGAAACTGGGGTTTTATCATCTGAAACTTCGCCCCAAGCACACGAAGGCACCAAGAAAAATGGGTGGCGCCCTTATCTAAAGGACAGAGAAAAAAGCGCATAACTGAGCGCCAATCGCTGTAAAGCACCCAGAAATAGGTCATTATTCTCTATCCTTTACGAAATAGGACTGCCGGAGAAATTTATCACTCTTTATCTGGCCTGGCGAGCATGACAAAGGCTAGTGACTGGCTCAGTTGAATACTGTGCTAAATTCACCGATTGCAATAAACTGACCCACTGACGATAGGCACTCTGATCATTGGGACGGCGACAGCGCTGTTGAATCGATTCTGACAGGGCGTCTTGCCAGATGCCTGCGCGGGCATAAATCGCGGAGTGTTCGCTAGGCTGAGCATTCCGCAACTGACTGATCAGGCTTGCTGAAGGGGGGATCCGTTGCAAAACTCCACGCACGTAGGGATTGCCAGAAGGCTCTTTTTGATCGCAGAGGAGTGAAAATAACCACTCATAAGGCTGATTTGGCTTTAACAACCGGCTTGCCACACTCGCAGGAATTTGATGGCTGACGATCCCGGCCTTTCCGGTTAAGGGAATCTTAACCTCATACAGCGCTCTGTCCTGTTCGTCGACTAGACGTAATTCGGCCAATGTTACATCTGTATCTGGCACATACCAGTAGAGGGTTGGGCTTTCGGAGACGGTGCGCGCAAGAATGTCTTCAGGAATAAAGGCCATTAGTGGTTTTTTTTCCTTTGTCTGAGCTTTGCCGGTACTGGCAAATACGGCTCGACAATCGCCTCGAGTGCCTGCACCAACCCGCCGACCCGGAATCCCTTCTCGCTTAGCGGTGTTACGATTGGTTGAGTGAGCTTGCGCAAAGGCCGCCATTGGTGCGGAGGCAGAAGCAAACCCCAAAAAGCAGATACAACTGATAGCAAAGATATTTTTAAGCATCATAAATCGAGTAGTTGAGTGGAATCAGCATGCGCACAATGCGCGACTAACCGTGTGATCTCGGATAGTTCAACATTTCTTAGTCAAAGGCTGCGGGGCTGCGCTGAAATAGGTTAGCTCGATCTTCGTTTGACGAATCAAAGCTACAGGGTGATTGAAGGCTCGTCTGAGCCAAGAGTCGTCTGAGCATCCGGGAAGGGTTGAGGGGCATCAACATCTGTTGCCGGGCCAATTACACGGTAAACTTCAACTTTTTGGTGTTTTCCTTTCAGTTCCAAAGTTCCCCATGCTTCTACCGTAAACTTGTTGTCTAAGTGCACCAGAGTTTGCTGTGCGATTAGAATTCGACACAAGCTCTCCTGGCGCGTCTTATCATAGGCTTCGAGACGGGCGGCGGTGTTGACACTATCGCCAATAACGCCGTATTCCAGTCGATCTTTTCCGCCTAGGCTACCGGCAACAATGGGGCCTGTAAAAATGCCAACACGCATCTCAATGGTGGGCAAGCCAAGCCGTTGCCAGTTTTGATTGAGTTCTCTTAAGCGATCGCCCATGGCCAAAGCACAGGTAACCGCTTGCTGAGCATCATGGGACACCTCTGTAACACTCGTGCGATTCACAGGCACGCCAAACACGGCCAAAAGGCCATCCCCGGTGAATTTGTTCACAATGCCTTGCCGAATATGAACCTCATGAGTAATCTGACTCAGGTATTCATTCAACCATTCCAGCAAATCTTCAGGACACATTTGCTCCGAAATTGTGCTGAAGTTTCGAATATCGGTAAACAACATTGTGGCAATTAACCGCTGACCCGGCAGTTTGCCGGCTTTTAGTAGATAATCACGGCTGCGCCAGAGAGCGGTAGCAATTTCTGGCGACGTATTTTGACCGAGCAACTTCATAGTCATTTGCTGTTGACGGTGTGCTCTTTGGGCTCGATAGGCCACAACCAGAGTTGCTGTCATGCCAAAGCCGAGAACTGGCATGGCGGTAGGAATCCACCCCTGCCTAAGAAATACTCCATAGCTGATGCTGCACAGGGTCAGGATTGTGACAGTCGCTGCACAGCCCAATAGCAGTGGGTTGCGCAGAAACCAGGCAAGCCCCCCTCCGACCATAGCCCAAAACGCTAGCCAGAGCGTCTCTTGCCAATCTGGCCAAAACCAAAAAAGGGGGACACCATCCAGGGTATGCTCTAACAGTGCCAGAATCGTTTGCCCATGAACCACGACTCCTGGCATTGTCGGAGTCTCGCGATCGCTCCGACTGTAGGGAGTCGCAAAAATATCGCGGGTGCTTGCTGCCGTTGAGCCGATCAAAACAATTCGGCCTTTAATCCATTCTGGATTGACCTCCCCTTGCAACACTTGAGTCAGCGAAACCTGAGGGGCAAGGTGCCGACGGGCACGGTAATTTAACAAGATTTGATAGCCCGCTGCATCCAGCGTCTGGTACTGACCATCAGTTTTTTCTAGAGGAGGAATTTCAACGCTTCCCAGTTGTAGATGGCCATTTTCAGAATAGCCCGCATGAATTCCCGCATGGGCAAGATAGGCAAGTGTCACACGCATTGCAAACGAATAGTCGTATTCGGCTTCTGCAAAAAGTAAACTGCGTCGGACTAAATGATCGGGATCCTTAGGAATGTCATTAAAGCCAACCCGTTCCGGTGGTACCCCTGCTGGCGGTGGTACGCCAATATCCTGGGGATCGGGTAGCTTTGTAATGACAATGACGTTGGGACGTTGGAGTTCTTGTGTTAAGGCGGTGTGTCCCGGTTCGTAGGGAAAATCTCGATACAAATCTAAGCCAATGACAAGGGGATGATGCTGTTGAAGCTGGCGCAGGGCATTAGCAATGACTTGATCGGAAAGGGGAAACCGTTGCTGTGTTTGAATATCTTGTTCACTAATGCCAACAATCAATAAGCGATCGCTGGGCTTGGCATCTGGACGCAGCCGCAGCATCTGGTCGTAGGCTGCTAATTCCAACCATTCAACTACTCCTAAGCGCTGTAACCCGGTCAGTGCCAGGGTTGCGCCTGCACCTGTAAGGGCGATCGCCAGTGGCACCAGGATGATCGTCGGCAATGTGGTCAGCCGTGACCAAGCTTGGCGAAAACGAGTTTGGCAAAAATCAGAAAAGGTGTTCACGGTGCGAGATGGGGCAGACCAGCAATCACTCGCAGATGCTTAGCAGCGGGTGTAGCTTGGGTTGGTAGCCGAAGCGCGGGGTAATCGCTCTAACTCCCCATGTAAGAATGGTTAACAGGTCGCCGATCCTCAAAAATGGCAACGGCTTCGATGCACCTGTATAACTTGTAGCAATAAACTGGATGGGTCATGGCATTTTTCTCTCTTTCACCTTTCCTACAACGCCAACAGCCTTTCTTTTCACTCAGTTAGCCTTTATCCTAAGTACGTCTGTGTGGAGTGACACAAGGTTTCTATGGCTTCCTGGCGTGACCAGCTTAACCGACTTGGGGGCAAATCTCGGTTTGTCGTGTCTCGGATTTTCTTGCACCTGATAGGGGCAGAGGCGACTCCTCTATTGGGCGTGCTAAATCAGGTGGCCCAGGCCGCGATCGCGGCTGAGGGCGATTTGGTGGTCATGGGTGAAGGCTTGGCCGAAATTTGCCAGGGCTTACTGCGATACGATCTCTACTGGCAGGCGGCTGCAAATGAAGGAGATGTTTTCTGGGAAGAAGGGGATGCAGCGGATGCCATCAACCAGCTCTTTACAGACTCGGCTCAACGCTATCGTGGTGTTTTAGAAGCCGTGCCCTCTTCAGAACTGGAGGATGATCTGGTCGTTCCAGTCACCTCCAACCTTGTGGTGATGCTAGCGATCGCCTACGAAGGTGAAGTGCCAGCGCTGGAGACTAACTTGGCCGACAGGGTGGCCCTGAAACAGGGACTCATCACCCTGGCAACCCTGCACGATTCTGGGAGATTAAGAGCAATTCAGGTGCATTTTTGCCCAGCTCACCTGGGAGAAGAATTAACCACCGAGCAGATTATGCTCAACTTCCCTGAATTGGTTCCTTTGTAAAGTAGAAAAAGAGATGCGCTGACACAGCCTCAGCTTGATCCTGAGCGAAACCCAGCGGTTTTTCCAAAACACAGTCGGTCTCGTCTGGGACAAGGTTGAAGCTCAGGTTTCCACCCATCTCAATCCTAAATTCAATCCACTTGTTTGAAACCCATGGGAGCAACCATGCTACGTCGATTTTTAACCACCGTTCTGGTGATTTTATTGAGTGTCAGCACCCTGGCATTCAGTGATGCTCCTCTGGCGCTGGCCTTACCCCATCTAATAGCCGCTGGCCCGGCCAACCCTGAGCAAACTCAACTTGCCGATGGGGAGTATCTGGTGCAGCAGGCAACCTACGATGATGCTGATGGAGAATACCGGTTGGTGTTGCTCAATACGCCGCCAAGTCAACCCTCTGTCTTTCGCACAACCAATCTGCCCATGGCCCGACTCACCGATGAGGCGATCGCCGCTGGGCAAAAGAGCTACCTCAAAGTAGAGGCAAACCAGCCCACTCTGTACCTGACCGAAGACTTCAAAATCGAATACATCCACACCGTTACGGAAAATCGACAAAATCCTCAAACCGGTCAACCAGAGACCGTTGTGGTGCGGCGCGAGTCGAACTTTTGGACGCCCTTTGCAGGGGCACTAGCAGGCCAAGCTTTGGGCAGCCTCTTATTTAGTCCCTACTACTATGTGCCACCCCTCTATGTGCCTGGTCAAGTTATGACAGGCTACGGTGGCTATGGCAGAAGTTATGACCAAGCGGTATCCAATTATCAAGGCCGCTATAAGGCTCCCCCGGCGGCGGTCAAAAATCGCAAAACCTTTCGGACAACCGGCCAGCTTAAGAATACTCCCGCAAAAACAAACTCGGCCAAACCAGGATTTGGGGGGGTCTCGCGGCAGAAGACGGCTCCGACAACGCGCTCGACCGGCTCGGGTTACGGCACTAGCCTACTAAAGCGCTCCGCCAGTTCTCCTTCTAGCACTTCTAAGCGCCCAACCAGTAGCTTTGGTAGTGCCCGCCCCCGTAGCAGTTTTGGTAGTGGCGTGCGCCCGCGCAGCAGTTTTGGTGGCAGTATGCGGCGACGTTAGGGTTGCCCTGTTAGTTGCAATATCCACTCTCGGATCAAATGGTTTACCTGATCCGGCACTTCATCGTGGGGGCAGTGGCCTGCTCGCAAATAGTGCTCAGTTAAGTCGGGGTAGTGTTGCCGAAACCTTGCTCCGCGATCGCGAGCGTTAATCCAGGGGTCTCCCTCGCCCCAGATTAGCAAGAGCGGGCAGGTCATCTGCTTGAGCAAGTAGTCAACCGGTTGCCCCTGGGGAGTCCGAAACACTGAGGCAAATACCTGCGGTGCCCCCACATCACAGGAAGGACGATAAATATCCTCAACTAATTGTTCGGTAATCGCACTCTGATCCAGATAAACCTTCTCCAGAGTTTTACGAATCACGGATTTTTGTCGGACATACTGGAACAGCAAAAAACTAGCCCAGTCCTGACGCAAGAGAAACTGCGTCCACTTGCTAATGGTTTCCCGCAAGGGACTGGCGGGTGGGGCGGGTTGAGTATCGCTGAATGGCCCGGCACTATTGAGCAAAATCAGCCCGCTTACCGCCTCTGGGTAGTGGGCCGCCACACAGAGCGATGCATAACCACCGAGAGAATTCCCCGAAAGGACGGTTGGTTGCCCAATCACTTCCTGGACAAAGGCATGTAACTGATCCCGCCACAGTTCTCCGCTATAGGCGAGGTCAGGCTTTGCAGAACGGCCAAAGCCCAACAGATCAATCGCCCACACTTCAAAATCCTGACAGAGTCCCAGCAGGTTTTTACGCCAGTGATCCGTCGAAGCCCCAAATCCATGCACTAGCAATAAGGGGGGGCGATGGGACTGGGGTTGCCCGACTTTGACATAGTGGATAGTCTGATCGCGCCATTGCCAGTATTGGCTGAGAATTGAACCGGTCTGTATCGCTGCCTGAGCCATTGCACAATAGAAAATGAAAATGCTGTTAAGTATTGTATCGCGGCGACAAAGCCAAGGTAGATACTTTGTTGACCTGTCGGCTCTGCCAATCTGCGGTTTTGCCCTAATAGTTTGTCAAGAATTATTTTGGGTTTTTTAACCCCACAATAACAACCTCTGCTCTATCCAAGGTGCACAAATATTGCTCTACGCAAGCGTATCAGGACACTTTGTCAGGAGAAGATGCGATAGTCCAGCGTTGATAGCAAATAGTCGTTTTACTGTTGAGTTGCGTCCTAACTTCGATGCGTAATTTCAACCAAAGTTAACAACCCACTGGATAGACTAGGGTGGCACCAGCGGCATTACCGATTGATTGAGCAATGACCTGATTAAACCTGATCTAGGGAGTCAGTTTCATGACTGGCACCCTACTTTTTGCCGGATGCTTCCCTCGAATGGGTGAAAGCGATTGTGTTGCGACTCACACATTCAGGTGATGAATTCTTTGAGAACTTCTTTGGTGCTTCCGTTTCTTCTTGCTGGTACTGTTTCTGGGGCGATCGCCCTCAATAGCCAACCAGCTCAGGCTAATCTCACCGCCGCTCAACCCTTTTCTACCTCGATTCCCATCTTTGTGCCGCCGCCAGAACAGCCAAGTGTGGTCAATCCAACCCCAAATCGCGCAGTCGGAGAAAATTGGCTGGCTTTTGCTCAACCGAATGCCAGCGACATCGAACCGCTCAATCTCTGGGCTACTTACTACTTTGTACATCAGGCCAATTCAGCAAGCCGAGGTTATCGCCTGCTAGATATGAATGGTCGTGCCCTTGGCCCCGTTCTTTCCCAGCGGGATTGGTGTATGGCAGCGATGCAGGGGGTTGTGCAAGTCCCTAATCGTCAAGGCTCCTTGGTTACCTACGGGTTTGCAGGTAGAGGTAGCCGTCAGCAGGTCAACTGCTCTGCCTACTTCAAAAGTCTGTCTAAGGAATTGTTAACTCGGGTTGGCAGTGCTCGCTTTAAGCTAACGACTGCCCCCTATGGCTATGCTTCGGGACGCTATCGGGCCACTCCTTTTCGGACGATCGCAGTTGATCGCACTCAAATTCCGATTGGTTCAGTTCTTTACATTCCAGCAGCGAAGGGCGTTATGGTCACTTTACCCTCTGGGGAGCAAGTGATGCATGATGGCTACTTTTATGCAGCGGATGTGGGCAGCGCAATTAAAGGCAATCACATTGATGTGTTTATTGGGCCAACGACAGAAAATCCCTTTTCGTTTGTCAGGAGCCGTGCCACCGACACCTTTGAAGCCTATGTAGTGAATAATCCAGAGATTGAAGCATACCTGCGATCGCTGCATCAATTGCGGCGCTAGTCAGTCATTTCAACACGTCAGGCAAGAACTGGTGCAAACTCCCAACCCTTATTTTGGGATGCTATCGCTTTAGCCAGAAAGCCTACTAACCCGGCAGTTTAGAAACGGGTGCGAGCCAACTTCATTGCCAGCGTGAGCAAGCAGGGTAATACTCGCTTTATGCTCTACACCAGCCCGCTCACCGCAGCCATACCGTCTCGGTTTGAAGAACTGCTGGCACCTATTCGGGTACGGTTCCGCAACCGGCAGATGTCGGGGGCAAAGCAGGAAACCGCCTTACGGGCGGGCACATCACGCCTGATTTGCTGAGTCGTCCGCTGTGGATAGGCGATCGGGCGATCGCCCTGTCAGCACGGGAATTTCTGCTGGCGGAGGTGTTTTTGCGGTACCCACCGCAAGTGCTAACGCGGGAACAACTGCTTGATCGCATTTGGGGATACGACTACGGCCTCGGCACCAACATGGTCAATGTCTACGTGGTTCACCTGCGTCGCCAACTGAGCGAACATCAGCTTGAAATCGTGCGCGGCATTGGCTGCCGTTTCAAGCTGTAAGACCAAATCTCCAGAGCAGTAGCTCCAAGAATTGGTACTAGAAACGAAAAATAACGCCCAACAGCAACCCATTCTGACTCACATCGATCCTAGAGCGTCTAAGCCCTGAGCCATCCGCATAGTCGGACTCACGAAAGAAGTAACCTAGTTGAAGTGATGTCTTGGGAGATAAGTGATATTGGGTCAGCGCTTGTAGATTCCAAGTAAAGTTTCTCTCTGCACCAATATCGAAGCCCGATATATCGCCTCGAAGCTCAAGTAACCAACGTTGGGACAAGCTCAAGCCAATTTGTACACCCAACAATGGATCAACTCTTGTTCTAGACGATCGAAACGTTTGATTCAGCGGAATGGGATTCACCGGGACAGGAATACCATCCACAGTGACTGTATTAACTTGAAGCCTTTCCGACGAAATATTGATCCGCGCTCCTAAATAGGGAACAACGATCAATCGCCGGTAGGGGTTGGGCGACTTTACCTGATCGCCCAATGGCGTATTTATAGCCTCATAGGTTGCGGCTAAGTCTATTGTGGTTTGACTAATGCGGATACTGCCATTTGACCTGGTTCGTACCTCAACGGGAACCCCAAAACCTGTAAGACTCCCCGCAGGAAAGGTTACCCCAACGTTGCCGCTTTGCTTGGCAAACACATAAAGACCACTGGTGAAAAAACCAAATTGTCCTTTTTGCCCTTCTACTCGCAAGCCAATATTAAAGGCTCGATCCAGGCTCAAAATATCCCTAAAATCTAAGTCAATGGATGCACTCCGTCCCGCTACGGTAGCATCGACATCCACGCTAAAAGGCACCAAGAAATAGGGCGTCACAGCAAACTTCCAGCTAGGGCTAGGAGCAGGCCGAGAAACAGGCTCAGTAGGTTGTAGTGTAGGCTCAGGCTGTGGTTCAGCTTCAACGGGTTGGGGGGCTGGGTCGCTAACCTGCGCCAGAGAATTCAACGGTTCGATCGCCGTAGCATAGGGGGCGATCGCGGGCTTGACCAGCAAACTATCGGCTTGCTTAATTGCCTGGGCTGGATGAATTGGTTGCTCTGGATTGACCAATCCAGGTTGGGAAGAGGTGTCCTGGGGCAGGAAGTCAAATCCCTTTGTTGTGGCAGGTGCAGCGTCACTAGATGGCACATCTCCACTGAGCGGCCAATGAACCTCAGGTGTGATGTTTGTTGCAAATGGCTCTTCTGTGCGGCCAGACGAAGGAACTAGGGCAGTTGTAACTGACAAAGCACCCCCTGCACACACTAAAAACAGTCGTACTAATCGACTGTCCAACTGCCAGCAACGACCTTGAAGTACTAAGCGCGATCGACGAAACAGGGAACCTCGATTGATTTCAAATTGCATCACTTACCTCAACCCAACTGTTAAAAATGGCTTTTAGCTAGTTCAAACCAGGCGCTATATGCATAGCGCCTGAGCACCTGAATTTACCAGAGATGATGTGAGGAGTAAACTTCGTGAAGCAAAGCACTCAAATATCTAGACCTATGACCAGAAAAACTACACGTTATAAATCGGGGTAGTAGGTGCTAATCCTTCAGCTAGTGTGCCAACCTCGTGCTTCTTAACAGAACCTATAGAGCAAGTCTCTATTAAAAGGCAAAGTTCATAACTAACTAATAAGATATTTTTTTGATTAATCTAACATGGGCATAGTACACGCCTCTTCTTACAAGTTTATGTTATCCAGAAAACAGTTTATTTTCCAGAAAACAATTTATCAAGTAGGTGCTTAATAGCTACCCTGCTCTTTAAAGGAGAAGAAGGAAGACTGGGTTAGTGCTAGGCATCACCAACCCAGTCTTTACAAACAGGCTCCAGAAGGCTTTTTCACAGATTCTATGTGTTCTTGTATAAAGTATGAGTTTTTTCAAAAAGTTTATATCTTACATTAAAAAAAACAATCAAGCATCAAAAACTACAAAAATATAAAGATGGAATGGTATTATTTTCTTAATAAAGACTTAACAGTGAATGCTGGATTGAGTAAGGTATTCTCCTAGAGGAGCGAACAGTAATTGTTCGTTATTTGGCAATATTGAGTTTGATTTAGTTCGTTTTATTTGCTGACTGACTAGAGTGCATCCCAGTTTCGCAAATCAGCCCTCATCCCCCAGCCCCTTCTCCCAAAAGTGGGAGAAGGGGAGCTAGATCAAAGTCCCTCTCCCAAAATTGGGAGAGGGATTTAGGGTGAGGGCTACAAAAGTGGGATGCACTCACTGACTAGAGTCAAGATTTCCAGTCTGGCAGATGACTGAATTTTGACTGTCGGTTTAGGCATGATTATGTTCACCTGCTCCCGTTCATTGTGAATATGATGTTTCTTGATTCACTACTTTGTCCGTGTTGTGTGCCAGTTGTTCTGCAAGCGTTGTCGCACTACAATTCTCAAATTTTGGCCCAACCACTACTGTTTCTAGGGTCGGGTTCTTTATCAGCGGCGATCGGTCTAAAGCCACAACCAATAGTAACCGAAGCCCCTCTGCAGGCAACCACGCTATCTCCAACATGTTCTCCCAAGATGGATTGAGGAATGAGCTGCTATGAAAGGTTTCCAGTTTGCTTCCAAGCGCTTTTTATCGGTTCCCCAGCTTAGGGGGTTACTGATGAGGAAAAAATCTTTAGTTATCGGGGTGATCGCTGGTAGCCTACTGCTGGCCATGGCATCATTGTTTTGGCTAGTGCACCCGGTGCAATCACAAGGAACATTTAAGGGAACACCCGCTCCCAAACCCGCCTACTATGATCGCTTGCTCAGCGAGATTGATAAAGATGGCGATCGCCTGATTGAAATTTTCAAAGATATTCACCAGAACCCTGAGTTGCAATTTGAAGAAACTCGCACGGCCGCGATTATTGCCAAAGAACTGAAAGCCTTGGGCTACGAGGTCAAAACGGGAATTGCTAAAACGGGTGTGGTCGGCATTTTGCGTAATGGCGATGGCCCTAAAGTGATGTACCGGGCTGATATGGATGGTTTACCAGTGAAAGAAACGACTGGACTTCCCTACGCCAGTACTAAGCAGGTTAAGCTACCGGATGGTTCTGATACCTACGTGATGCATGCCTGTGGTCATGATTCCCATGTGATTTGGATGCTGGGTCTGGCAAAGGCGATGGTAGCACTGAAATCGGAGTGGAAAGGAACCCTGATTTTGGTCGGGCAGCCTGCGGAAGAGGGAGTCGCAGGCGCAAGGGCAATGGTTGAAGATGGGCTGTACACCAAGTATGGGGTGCCTGTGCCTGATGTTTTGCTAGGAATGCATAGTGCTCCTGGTCCCACAGGCTTCATTGCTAGTGCGTCTGGTACTCGGATGGCAGGCAGTGATCCGATCGATATTTTATTCAAAGGGGTGGGAGGTCATGGTTCTTCTCCCCATCTGGCAAAAGATCCGATTCTCATGGCGGCCAATGCAATTGTCCAATATCAGGCAATTGTGGCACGGGCGATCGACCCTCAAGATGCTGCAGTGATTACTGTTGGCTCGTTTCAGGCAGGGGATGCTAATAACGTGATTCCGGAAGAAGCGTTGCTGAAACTCAGTTTGCGCTCGTTCAAACCAGAGGTTCGGGAGACAATGCTTAAAGGAATTGTCTCTGTCAACAAATCGATCGCACGTGCCTACGGAATGCCGGAGGATAAGTTGCCAACTCTGACCACAAAAGGCGGCGCACCTCCATTAGTTAATGACAAAGAGGTGATTGATCGCGTCAATCCCCAATTAGCGAATCTAGTAGGGGCAACCAGGCTAATCACTGAAATGCCAGGCACCACAGGCTCAGAAGATGTGCACTTGCTCAAAGGTGACAACAAAAACATTCAGTTCGGCTTTGTCTTTGTGGGGGCGGCTGACCCCACTCTAGTAGCTAAAGCTAGGGCAGAAGGTAAGATAGTTCCCTTCTCCAACCATAACCCCAACTTCCAAATTGATCTCAAGGCTATTCCGTTTGGCACCAAAGTGGCATCGGTCATGACCATGGAGTTTTTACGTAAATAGGAATTCCCTTAATACCAAACAAAGGCTTGCAAAGTGAGCGTGAGAGAGGGTTTTATGAGAATTACCCGATTTGTCCATAAAACCCTCATGCATCAAGTGACTCTACTTCGAGGTGCTGTTCCCTTAAGCACCTGCGAGAGTAGTGATTTTGGCGCGGGCTGCTGCGATGGAATCGGCTAAGCTGATGCCCCCATACTCGTCGTTTTCAACATGAATGAACGTTATATCACTGATGCCAATGAATCCGAAGGCCACTCTTAAATAAGGATCCTGGTGGTTCATTGCGGCATAGCGCTCACCGGGCGAAAATCCCGATCCCCCGCGGGCCGTAATCACAAACATTTTTCTGCCGGTGACTAGGGGCTTATAGGGGTTTTCAGAGTCTTCTGGCACAAAGGCGAAAGTACGACCTAGACGAACAATTTGGTCAATGTAGGCTTTAAAGGTACTGGGCACGCTGAAGTTGTACATTGGTATACCCAACACATAGACATCTGCGGCTAAAAACTCATCAATCAGTTGATCGCTATCTTGAATTGCCTTCCACAGTTCTGGCGTGCGCTGCTCTGGTGGGGTATAGGCGGCTGCAATCCAGGGTTCGTCTACGTGGGGAACTGGATGACGACCCACATCCCGATAGGTTACGGTATCTAAGGGATGGACTTGTTGCCACCGCTCAATAAATTCTCGGGTGAGGCGGCGAGAGTGCGATCGCTCTCCCCGTGGACTGGAATCAATGTGCAATAAATGAGCCATCGGTTTCTCCCAATTCATTACTCATTTCAGATTAAAAATCTATTAGATCGCTCGCTATCGGATTCTTGCGGCCTTATCACAATCTTGCGATCAATTTTTAGTTGGGCCGCAGCAGTTTCACAGTGGCTACAATTTGAGGGAGATAAAACTGGGCTTTAAGCACGAAGATGGTTGTTCCTCCTCCAATGAAATGCCCCTACGCGCCAATTCTGTCTAGCCAAAACCTGGGTTGGGAACCGATTTTAGTGGAGCAGTTCCAAAATCCTTCGGGGGAGGGCTACATCCACTACCGGAATGAACACACAATCTGTCTATCGCTGGCGCAGCGCCCGGTCAACCTTTTGCAGATAAAGGGCAGTAAACGGTATCAGAGTCTATACGGCAAAGGGGATACCTCCATTACACCGGCACAAGTGCCATTTTTTGCCCGTTGGGAGGGTGAAGATCGTTATTTGCAGATTCGGATTGCCGCTCCATTCATTCAGCAAGTAGCCCAAGAAGCGTTTGAGCTGAACCCTGAGCAAGTTGAAATCTTGCCTGAATTTCGGATGCGAGATTCCCAAATTGAAGCGATCGCCCTGATGCTCTTAGCCGAACTGCAACAGGCCCATTCAGGGAGCAGACTCTATGTTGAATCATTAGCCAATGTACTAGCGGTGCATTTGCTCCGGCAATACGCCACTCCCCAGATCAAGCCACTGACCTGTGATCGGAGCGGCCTTCCTGAACATCAGCTTAACCAGGTTCTTGACTACATCCAGGAGCATCTTGATCAAGACATTAGATTATCCGATCTAGCTGATTTGGTCGGTATTAGTCAGTTTCACTTTAGTCATCTATTTAAGCAATCTCTTGGAGTTTCTCCTTATCAGTATCTGCTGCATCAACGGATTGAACAGGTTAAGCGATTGCTTAAACAAACGGATCTATCTATTTTGGAAATTGCTTTAACTTGTGGTTTTAGTAGTCATAGCCATCTCGGAAAACAGTTTCGACAGCTCACAGGAATGACTCCCAAAGCCTACCGAATGAGTTAAACAATCACTCAAGATCAGGGTTCAGGGTTAACGTAAGTCGTAACCAAACAGATTGGGATCGACCTCAGTCAATTGCAGATCAGACAAACCATATTCGACCCAGCGTTGATCTACAGTTTTGGCCGTGTCAGGGTCAGACACGAGGGTGTCGCTCCACGGGCGATCGCTCTCTGGGTAGATTTTTGTCGTTGCATCTATGCCCATACGACTACCCAAACCTGGTTTTTCGGTAGCAAAATCCAAACGGTCAAAGGGATTGTCCGGCAGAATAAATACATCCCGCGCTGGGTCTACCTTGGAGGTGATAGCCCAGACTACCTGCCGAGGGTCGCGGATATTAATTTCCTGATCCACCACCACCACAAATTTGGTGTAGTTAAATTGCGGTAAGGCACTCCAAAAGGCCAGGGCTGCCCGCCGCGCCTGCCCTGGATAGGTTTTCTCAATAGCAATTACGGCAACCTTATAGGAAAGCCCCTCCATCGGCAAAAAGAAATCTTTGATTTCGGGTACTTGTTGCCGCAGGATGGGCGTATAAACTCGATTTAGGGCGATCGCCATCATCGCATCTTCCTTGGGGGGGCGACCACTAAAGGTCGTCAAGTAAATGGGATGATGGCGATGGGTCAGGCAATGGAATCGGATTAAAGGAGCCGCTTCATTAACTCCACCGTAATAGCCCATGTGATCGCCCGCTGGCCCATCAACTCCCGTCTCCCCAGGGGTAATTGTTCCTTCTAAGACGATCTCCGCATCAGCGGGCACTTCCAGATCCACCGTCTTGCATTTCGCCAGATGAATCCCCGATCCTCCATAAATCCCGGCAAATAACCATTCGGATAAATCCACTGGTAGCGGAGTTGCTGCCGCCATAATCACCAGCGGATCCACTCCTACGGCTACGGCCACTTCTAATGGCTTTCCCATCTCAGCCGCCTTGCGCAGGTGGCGCGTTGCCCCCCGCACAGAAAGCCACTGCACTGTCATCGTATTGCGAGATTGTAACTGCAGGCGATAAACCCCAACATTCACAATTTTGGATTCAGGATCTTTGGTAATCATCAAACCCAAGGTTAAAACCCGTTCGGCATCGCCAGGATAGACCCGTAGCAAAGGGAGCTGGGTTAAATCCACCTGGTCATCTTTCAGCACGACCTGCTGACAGGGCGGTAATAGATCTCGCAGGGGTTTGGCTTTAATCACGTCAAACAGAGCCTTGCCTAACTCCACCGCCTGCCCCAGCTTTTTGGGAGGGCGGGGTTGATACAACAAGGCCAATTTTTCACCCAGATCTTCCAAATCGGCAGGGTGTTCCCGGTTCATAGCCCAACAAACCCGCTCCACTGTGCCCATTACATTAATAGCAACGGGATAGGGAGAGCCTTTTACCTGCTCAAACAACAGGGCAGGCCCACCCGATTGCAGCACCCGGTTAGCAATTTCAGCAATTTCTAAATTGGGGTCAACTGGAGCCGTAATGCGCCGTAGTTTGCCCCGTTGTTCGAGTTGCTTGAGAAAGCCGCGTAAATCCCGTGCCATGATGAAGAACTGTAAAGTGCCTTCTCCATTATGGGGCTAGTCGTGGGTACCAGCGGTATTCTGGCATGGTTTTTTCACGCTGTTGCTGCCACAGCCCGTAGGCTGGGTACCTGGTGCTTTGCCCAACCCGCGCCGAAAAAGCGCCGTTTATTTTTGAAACAGGCTAGCCCATCGATGGGGGCCATTCTCACCAAAGTGAATGGTGCGGGCTAGCAGCCAATTTTCCAAGCATTCCACTAACCAGTTGATGTCACTCCGAATTTGGTTTTCATAGTGTTTGACCAGTACAGCAACCCGCACTGCCAGACGAGATTGAATGGTTTGCTCAATCTTTGGCTTTGCCAGGGCGCACAGTAACACCAGCTTGAGAATTAGGCCAATTGTAAAGGTTGCTCCCAAATTGGTATTGAGGTCAACAAAGACGTAGTGATTGCGCTGCCGGTTGGGGTTAGCAACCAGTGCCCCAATCAGGCGATCGCAGGTTTGCACCAGGAGATCAATCGTTGGCGGCTCGCGATCATGTTGGGGCAAAGTATTATTAAGCTGTTCCTGCACCCACTTGTTGAAGCTATGATCCCCATAACGAGGATTGCAGGACTGGCGAATCGAGTCACACAGATATTGGTGAATCAACTGCTTCAGCGCTTTGTAGGTTGTGGCCTGGGGAGTCAGGTCTAAGAACCGCTGAGCCGATTGCCGATAGCCTTCTAACCCCTCACACACCCCCGCAAAAGATTGCAGGGCGGCATCCAGTTCCATGTCTGCCAGCAGGGTGGGGTTGGTGGCGACAACCTCAGCCTTGCCGTTATTCTGGCTGGATTGCCGAAGGGTAGCGATCGCATACTGTTGCAACTGGCGCTCAAACTGACCTTCTTTTTCCTGCTGCAGTCGGGCGATCGCATCGTGGCCTAACTCAGTGCTATCCCAGTCAAGCAAGCGATAGGGATACAGGTAGGGATAGCGATGCACCAACTTGTTGAGGGGATCTGTTTCAGCGGCAGGCGTTTCGGGACTATTGATCGCCCTGGCCCGCTCCACCAATCCTTGAAATTGCTCCGTCTGAGTAAACTTTTGCACAAACAGCCGCAACCTGAGTGTAAATGGCCCAGAGGCAGAAGTTAAAGGAGGCGTCTGCAGCAAATTAACCAGTTCCGTCGTGGCCCAGCGAGACTCAGGATGCAACCACCAATAGTTGATTAAGATATAGCAGCAGCGATTGAGAAAGAAGGGAAATTCACGTTCGGCCCACTCCGAAGTTACGACTCGACTAAGGGTATCGAGATCGGGGCAGTTCGCTGAATCAAAATCGTTGAGCAACTGCCGCAAAAGCCCTAAGACGTAATCAGGGGGATGTTGTTTTCTAAGTTCCAGGAGATGTGCGTAAAGACTATTAATATCGTATTCAAAGTCGCGGTAAGAATAAGCTGACATAGGATACGTCCATCGGTAGATTTTCCTGTTGAGAGACCGAAGCACTTGATTCAAATAACGCTTCGGGTGTGACGGTTCCTGCAAGTATGAGCAAATATAGCGGCGAGCTTGATTTTTTTAAGAAGACCTGCAAAAGCAAGTCATGATGAGGTAAAACCATTTACTGCGCTTGAAGGAATTATACGAGAAGCCCATTTAATTAGGTATCCTCTCTCAGGACGGTTGTGCAACTGGCTAACTTTGTGCTAGTTACCAAACCTGACACGAGTACCGATTGCATCGAAGATGGGCAGAGACCCAAGCAAACGCTTTGTGCCGGGGCTTCTCCTAGCCAAAATCGCAGAGTGTTGGATAGGATCAGGTCTGTCATCGTTAGAACGTAGGGTCTCCCCTTTTTGGCCGCCGCGCTTTCGCATTGCATGATTCCATTTCCCTTTTACGCTCAGGGGTTGCAAATCATCCTCTTTGAAAAAGCGGGAGCCTCTCAAGATTAAGAGTTTGTCTACTTCTCCTCTGCTGCCTTGTCAGCTTTTAAAGGCTTGGCCGAGATTTGGAGGAGCATCTACCACAGATTCCTACTATGCTGCTTACGCTCTCGCCTCAGCGTTGGAGCCAGGTTCAGTTTGCTTTACAAACCTGGTTTGCGAGTCCCTATCGAGTGTTATTGCCCCTGTTGGGGATTGCGATCGCCCTTTGCTGTTTGGGCACCTATCGCTGGAAGCCGCTGCTACTCAAAGCGGTTGTGGGTTTGGCAATTGCCTATCTGGTATTGATCTCTCCGCCAGGAGCCACCTTTGCAGTAGCGGGGTTAAGCTGTTTTTTGCCAGCGGATGATGGAAAACCGGCAGAGGCCATTGTCATCCTGGGACGTGGCACCCTGCTGGAGCCAGAACGAGCCGACCAGGCCGCCGATCTTTGGTATGGTCACCGGGCACCCCTGATCCTGGCAACGGGGCACGGCGGTGAAGCACCTCGACTTCTTCGCCTTCTGCGCGATCGGGGCATTCCAGAAACCGCCCTGGTTGAAGAACCCTATGCCCGCACCACCGAGGAAAATGCTCGCCTATCGGCCCAACTGCTTCACCAGCGAGGCGTTGAACGAATTCTCTTAATTACCGACCGCCCCCATATGCTGCGTGCGCTGCTGACCTTTCGCAGTCTGGGCTTTGAAGTCGTGCCTCAGCCAATTCCTCTGCCAGCGCACCTACCCTCTGTGAGTATTAGCCTAACAGCTCTGCGAGAATATGTAGGTTTGGCCAGTTATGCCCTCTCTGGGCGGCTGCAGCCACGGATAGATTCAATCCATTCCCGCAGAATAATGTTCTGAAATAGGCACTCCACCCTGAAGAGATCCATCATTCATAGCCTTTGTAAACTTTCGCAACGATATTGCTTCCGTTCAGCTTACCAATAAGGGGCTGTCATAAGAGTCGAGGTTGCTAGGACGGGACAAGAGAGTATGGGGTTTGATGTGAAAAGTTTCAACTCGTGGCCGCTGCGATCGCGGGGGGCAGTAAGACTAACGTGGGTTTCGGATAAGGGAATTAGGCAAGAATATCGCTCAAGTTGAGAGCAGGCTGCTTGGGTTGGTGACGGTGAGCAATCAAGCTGCACAGGAGATTGACGCAGAAGTTCGCCGGGCTACGATGACGAGAAGGCTCAATTTGGAGGATGTTCTTGAGTGGGTCAATCATCGTTTCAATGATGGCCCGCTTGCGCGCCAGAAGTTCGTTGGTCAGCCGCATCAACCGAGGTTTCATGTTGCGCTTTGGCTTGGCGAATAACTCAATGCCGCAAGTGGTGAGCCGTTGCTCAAACAACGCTGGTGAGACATAGCCTCGGTCAGCAAAGACTCTGCCAAACAGGGCTTTAAGCAGGTCGGGCACGGGCTTGCAGTTATCGGTATTGCCAAGAGTCAACATGCTATTGAGCCGGTCCCCTTGTTGCAGGCCACTACTGAGCAATTGCTGTTGCCAGAGGGGTTCAAAGCGTTGGTAAGAGGCATCGACGGAGCAAAACAACTTTTCTGAGCTAAACATAGGGCAAGGGGGCTGAGAATTTTGGTTAATTTCAGCGTACTCCCCTCCCCTTTTCTTATCCAGAACTCACGTTAGAACACTCCCTGCCAGAGTGCTGGCTCAACCCATTCCTTTGTCATCTGGTTGCATCCATGTTCCTAAGCTTCGGGAGTGGAAACAAGGTTGGTACCGCTGCTATAGGTAATCCCTGCCTGCCGAAAGCGGCGTATCACCTCTTCTAGGCGATCGCACTCAGCGATTAAGCTAATCCTCACATAGCCTTCGCCACCACTACCAAAAGCATTACCGGGAGTCACGACCACTCCTGTTTGCTGCAAAACCGATAGGGCAAAATCGGTGGAGTTTGTACCGGGGGGGCAGGGCACCCAGAGGTACATCGTGGCTTTTGTTTTGGGAACATTCCACCCCAGTTCTGCCAGACCTGCGATCAAAAAATCCCGGCGAGTGCGATAGCGAGCTTGCACCTCATGGAGATAGACATCGGGCAGACGTAAAGCAGTCTCTGCCGCTGTTTGCAAAGCGGCAAAAATGCCATAATCCAGGTTGGTCTTTAGGGTACGCAATCCCTGGATAACGTGGCGATTGCCCACAACAAAACCAACTCGCCAGCCCGCCATATTGTAGGTTTTAGACATGGTGTGAAACTCGACCCCAAGCTCTTTCGCACCGGGAATTTCTAATAAACTGGTGGGCTGATAGCCATCAAAGGCCAACTCTGCATAGGCCTGGTCATGCACTAGCAAAATTTCATGCTTGCGGGCAAAGGCTACGATTTCCTCAAAAAACTCTCTGGGAGCAGTTGCCGCCGTGGGGTTACTGGGATAGTTGAAGTAAAGGATTTTAGCCCGCTCTGCGATCGCATCGGGAATTGCGGCTAAGTCAATTAACCAGTCATTGTCTGGGCACAGCACCAGACTGTAAATCTCCGCCCCCGCAATCAAGGGGCCACGGAAGTGGGCAGGGTAGGCGGGACTGGGCACCAGCACCAGATCCCCTGGGTTGACATAGGCCAGGGCCAGATGGGTCAACCCTTCCTTTGAGCCAAGTAATGGCAGAGCCTCACTTTCGGGGTCGAGCTGCACCCCATAACGGCGGTGATACCATTCTGTAATCGCCCGCCGAAAATTAGCTGTGCCCTCAAAGGGGGGATAACCATGATTTTTGGGATTTTGCAGTGCTGCGATCGCGGCTGCCACAATAGGTTCAGGAGTGGCTCCATCGGGGTTTCCCATGCCCAAATCAATTAAATCTAAGCCCTGCTCTCGTGCCCGCGCTTTTAGCTCATCCAAACGAGCAAACACATAGGGGGGCAGAGAACTCAGGCGATCAGCAGGGCTCAGCCAGTCAAGTTTCATCCCGACACCTCCTCAGTCATACCAGGGGCAAAGGACGTTAATGTTTCCAACGACCGTCCACTTCCATCTAGTTTCTTGTCGTCGGAACGGTTAGGTGACTGGGTGGAGACCATAGCAGCGATGAGATGCAGCGGATCCACCTTAAAGGGCAGGTGGTGGATATCGGATGTTGGCTGGCACGCGATCGCTGCAGCGTGCTGGAGTTCTGCCAGGGTTACCTGAGCTAACCCTAACGCCTCCAGACTCTGGGGGAGACCAATGGTTTCATAAAACTTTAGGAGTTGCTGCCGGGCTGTCGCCGCTAGCTGGCTCCCCTGGAGCATTTCTTCCAAGCGCAACTGGACGAGAATACCATAGGCCACTTTTTCACCATGTAGTGCTCCATGGCAAGCTGGAATATGGGTCAGACCGTTATGCACGGCATGGGCTGCGACAGTACGACATTGGGCACCCCCCAGACCACCAATCACCCCTGCCAGCAACACGGTAGCATCGACCACCTCTTGCCAGACAGAGCCTCCTGGGTCTGCCAGGGCGATCGCCGCCTTTTGCAGCAAAATATCTCGTAGCACTCTTGCCTGCTGAACCGCAGCAATGATTAACGTTTGATCTGAATGTCCACTACTGACTGACGCCTCATACCATTTGGCGATCGCATCCCCAATCCCTGCCACCAGCGTTCGGGTTGGGGCTGACTGAATCAAGCCGTAATCTAAGATCAACAAATCTGGACAATGGGGCAGCGGCACATCATAGAGAAAAGCCCCCTGATCGGAGTAGACATTGGACAACGCCGTCCAAGCAGCACAGGTTGCCGCCGAAGAGGGAATCGTCACGCTTGGGAGTTGGCACCGATAGGCTAGTAACTTAGCTGCATCCAGGGCTTTGCCGCCCCCTAGCCCCACGATCACATCCGCTCGATGCTGGGTCACAGCCTGCCGCAGCTTTGCCAGAGTTGCTTCACTACAATCCGGACTGTAGGTAACCGTTACCCCTTCGCAAGATTCGGCCTGCAGGGCCGGTAACACGTCTGCCTTGGCCAAGGCCATCGTTTGACGACCACTGACCACTAGGGGGCGATGACCTAAAGCAGCGATCGCAGGCCCCGCCTGGGCCAAAATCCCCCAACCTCGCATCACTTGAGCCGGGGCAACTGTGAGAAAGGGTAAAGTCGTGACAGTCATAGACAACACTCACAAAAACAAACGCAAAACTTTCTCAGCAGCCCGCGCCTTCTGATTGCTAAGAGGGCGTTGATGTTCACACCCTCAAGTTGCCGAAGCTGCCTGCACCTGAGCAAGACGAGTAGCATCAATCGTCACCTGAACAGGTTGGGTTGGCTCAGTCAAGGATCGCTGTGCTTGCCCCAGGTAAATAGGCTGAGAAATTCCCGGTGCTGGATGCAAGACAACCCGCGCCCGTACCATCAAAGTACCATTGGCTGATAAACGCCCTGGCGAAGCTAAATCAATAGCTGCCTGTTGCAAGGTTGCCTCTAGTTGCTCCGCTGTAATTTCTGGGGGAACCGTGACCACGACCTGATTGGCCCCCGTATCGTAAACGCGCGTAAACCGCAAAGCATTGGGAATAGAGGGGCGATCATGGAGGCCCAAGCTGAGGGCAAAAATCCCAACTGTCAATACACCCATAAAACTAGTGACCCCGACCAACCGAAATCGTAACCCCCACTGAAAAATCCAGGCAGCAATGGTCACAGCCAACATTACTAGCGTGGCGTAGCCAAACCATTGAGCATAAGTAACCAATTGACTGATGGAGAACATCGACTTACCTGGTAAAGACGACAAGGACGACCCTGTGCAAGCCCTTGAGAGAATCTTGAGCAGGAGAATACGAATTATAGCTTTGGCCAGACACCTTCGGATCGCCGCGATCGCTCAAAAGCCATGAGGAGTGAATTATAGCTTTGATCAGACAGCTTAGAACCAAACCAAGTGCTCAAACACCAATGCTGGGTAGGCTTGCTGGCTAGGCCTTCTGACTCGCCGTCGCTATGGGAAACATAAGAACAGTTATATCTGGCTAGCACCCAACCGCAACGGTAATCTCAATCGTCTCTCTCGACCAGTGCTGGTTGGCTATCCCGCTTACGTCACTCTATTCCTCAAACAGCCAAGCCTTCACCCGCTCCAAACTTTTCCAACCTGGCTTACGAGCGAGGCCATCAGCAATATTTTGCTCAATCTCTTCCCTCAGTTCTGCCGAGATCATGACAATCTGTTGAACAAGCTCAATATGGGGACGAACTCCTTTTTTCCCTGAATCCAGCATGGCAACCGCCAGATTGATACGAGACTGAGGATCTTGAGGATTCAGTTTGACCGCTTTGGTTGCTACATCCACAGCTTGATTGGGCTTATCGACAAGCAAATATAGCCAGGCCAAACATGTCCAGGCCGCACTAGCTTTTTTGGAGCGATCGCAAATCTCCTTGAATACGGGGATCAGTTGTTCCGGGGCTTCACCAGCCTTATAGCGTTCAATCGCCTGATCAAATAAGTCTTCTACGGTTTGCGTCATGGGACTGTATCAAAGGGTGTCATGGTTATGCCCAACTCAGATCCCTACCAGCCTTCCGAATCGGAAAAAGGTAGTGCCCTTATGTAAAGGACAGAGAAAAAAGCGAGTAACTGAGCGCCAATCGCTGTAAAGCACCCAGAAACAGGTCATTATTCTCTATCCTTTATGAAATAGGACTACCCGGCAAAAAAAGCAATGACCATCTACTTCTTTGCAGAAACTCAGCACATTCGCATTGCCTGAGCCGCTCACAAAAAGATTGCTGGACTTGAGTAATCCTGCTGGACTTGAGTAATCAGCGTAGGCTGAACCTCTACTCAGTCAATTCGGGTTGACGCAAGAATCTGAATCGGGTTGAATATCTCAGTCTTCTAGACTAGCAACGATTCGCCCCAAGCTCCAACTCTAAGCCGAAAATGACTTACCACAGCCACAGGTTTGACTGGCATTAGGGTTTGTAAACTGAAAGCCGCCCCCAATTAGAGCATCGCTATAGTCCAGCATCATGCCGTAGAGGTAGAGCAAGCTTTTAGGATCGCAAACAACCTTAAACCCTTCATAGTCATAAACTTCGTCGTCGGGCTGAATATTATCAGCCTCTTCAAAATTCATCGTGTAAGACATGCCAGAGCAACCCCCGCCCCGTACGCCGACTCGCAGACAGAGGTCTCTACCTTGCTGCTCACGCAACCGCAAAACATGACGAAGCGCTGCATCAGTCATTAGGATGCCGCGTTTTGGGGTTTCAGTGGCTTGTGTCATAGCTACTAAAGTTACTCCTTAGTCTAGGAATCGATCACTGACCGAGCTTAGCTCAGCTTTTTTAGCCTGTTCATTCATCCTTATCTTATCAAGAATCTCCCGATCTGCTGGCAAGTTGGGTCAATCTGTCAAATCAGGATGCACTTATTGCCTGAGGCGAGCTGAAACATGGGTAGAAGGGTAAGCGGAGCCGTTTTGCAGAGTGATATGAAATTTGAAACCTCTCTCAAAGGGAGAAAGCCCAATCGGGGAGATATTATTTCCTGGCGAGTCTCTAAGCAGAAAGATATAGCTTTGGTCAGAAAGCTTAGGACAAAACTGAGCGCTCAAACATCAATGCTGGGCAGGTTTCCTGACTCGCGATCCCAATGTTTCTGACGGCGATCGCGATAACGTGGGCAGGGCTGATTTGCAAGCTTAGCAAAGATGAATGAACCTTGCTGTTTTCAGGAGTTCCTTATCGAAAAGGAGTTGCCCGGTTAAGATGAATATCTATCGCTCCTTGAGTGTGCTTTCCGGAGTGCAGGCTTGCCCTGTTTTCCTTGCCCAAAAGGTTAATTGCTATGAGTAAGTTAAATCAAACAACGCGTCGTCGTTTGCTCGGTTTGCCACAAATTCCCAGCGTGTGGGAGGGGGATCGCCGGGCACTCGTGCACGGGGGAGGGCAGCTTGGAGTACCGGAGTGGGGCAGCGAGGCTAATGGGCCAGAGGGTGATTGCATTTTGTGGGTGGATGGCTCCCAAGGCATTGTTCGGGCGATGGATGTAGTGCCTCCAGAGGTGGGAACAGAAGCTGTGGTGCGTACCCTGCTGCGGGGCATGGAGCAACCCCACAGTCCAGGAATGCCTGCTCGCCCTCAAAAGATTGTAGTGCGCGATCGCGAGCTTTTGTTTTTTCTGCGCGGAGTCTTACAGGGGCTAGATATTAATCTTGACTATGTGCCCGATCTGCCCCTAATCGATGAAATTTTTCGCGGGTTTCAGGAAGCCTTGGGCAGTCGCCCACCCCAACTACCTGAAGCCTATCTACAAAGTTTACCCGCCAAAGCGATGGACTTGTGGGCAGTGGCACCTTGGCAGCGGTTAGAGGATCACCAGATCATTTCGATTGAACTAAACCAGTGGGATATTGCCACCCTCTATGTCTCCATCATGGGCAAATTGGGCATGGAGTATGGGGTGCTGTTTTATCGCTCCCTAGAGTCGTTACAGCGCTTTCGCCAACAGGCCATGGCGGCCAACGAGTCTACAGAAGCGATGGAAGAGGCCTTTTTGGGTCAGGACTGTTTGTTTGTCACTTTTGATGCGGTTACCGATACAGATGAACCCCTGAACCTCGCCCTGTTGCCCGATAGCGAAATTGAGCCAACCTTTGGGAGCTTGCATCCCCTGGAAGGAATGCGGGCAACCCTGTGCGAAGAGGAGGCGGCTGCCTTGCAGGTTGCCCTAGAAGCCCTCTGCCGCTTTTTTAAGCAGCATGGACGTAAGTTTGACCATGGGGATTTTCCAGCCCTGAGTGCTCGCTTTCGGATTGCGTCCCCTGATCGAGAGGGAGAGAGCAAAACCGTCAGTGTAACGGTTGCCACCATGCCCGATTTGGCTGCAGAAATGCTGGAGATGGGCGAACCTGATGAGGCAGACCCGACTCAAATGCCCTATATTCGCGATGACCTCGTTCCGGAAAATTCCTTTTTAAGTCTGGGGGTGGTTCCTTGGGAAACCTTGGAGTTGGTTCGATCGGGGGCTGAACATCATCAGGTTGCAGAAAAAATTACCCAGGCTGGGGATGGGTTACCCGTCATCATGATTCAGACATCGCGCCCTAAAGCAAAGACCTTGATTCAAAACTTGAAGGAGGCCGGGGGGCTGCAGGGGATTTGCTTTAATCCTGGGGAAGACCCCTATGGTGGCGATCACTATGACTTAGGGTTACTTCAGGCCGGTAGTGGCGATCTTTACCTGTTTGGCGAGTTTAGTGAGGAAGACCCGACCCATGCAGCGGCTCGTAAAAAGTGGGAGCAACGCTGTAAGAAA
>Ga0272446_1000238_pt1 | contig 87281 bp, 52 predicted proteins | sample YNPCB0061_FD_194587 | JGI IMG/M metagenome (GOLD analysis project Ga0272446, IMG submission 194587) | Hot spring microbial mat communities from Yellowstone National Park, WY, United States - YNP-CB-006-1 | ecosystem: Environmental > Aquatic > Thermal springs > Hot (42-90C) > Sediment | place...
CGAGGATGGAGCCGTTTGACCGATATTGTTCGTACTTGGAGCATCGCTCAACGCCACTTTTCTCCCTCGTAAAGACCACCATTACTAGCTTTTGGACTTATGGGTAATGGATAGCAATGGGAGAGGGTGTTACTTTAGCTACAAAAAAACCATCCACCCCCGCCCCCACTGGGAGAGGGTGCTTGAAGCAAGGCGGAAAGCGGATAAGGGCATTATCAATACGTACTCTTGAAAGACTTGATGCCTCTGCCTCCACAGGGCTGCTCTTATGCAAGTGCAATGCAGTCGAAACAGCCCTGTGCGGGCGAGATACAAAGCCGAGAGAGTGTTTTACTACCTACCGCGTAATAACTATGCGGGTTACACTGTGCTGTGTGCCTGTTTGCAGTTTGCACACGTACACCCCACTGGCAAGAGCAGCAGTTTCCACAGGCAGCGCATATGTACCTTCGGGCTGCATACCGTCCAAGAGCCGCAGCACTTCCCGCCCCTGCATATCGTAAAGTTGCAAGCTGACCCGCGACGGAGCAGTCAAACTAAAATGTACTATCGTGTGTGTTTGTGCAGGATTGGGCGTGGCGTGCAAACCCAACGCATTGGTTTCTTGAGTGGCAATGCTTGTGGTAAAGTCCAGCCCAGCCCAGTACGGGCGCGTAACGGTGGAATCGAACGTGATTTCTTGTAAACTTTCGCGTGTGCCGCCCTGCGGAAAAGTATACACCAGCAAACTGCGCGGTCGGCTGCCACTGACCATAACCAGCTGACGGTCGTCGGGTGAGAACGACACTTGGTCGGCATCAATCACTCTGCGCCCACCAAGAGTAAATTGGCGCAAATTCAAATACCCACGGTCTTGGGCTTGGTCAAAGTTTGCCACGTAAATATCCGTCGTGTCCTCAAAGGTATCGCCAAAGGCAATCGTATTCGGGTTCAAGCTGCTAAAGGTCGGGAAGCCCAAGTTATACTCTGGCTGCGGCGTATAGACTTCCCCAACTACCGGCGCTTGCCGATTGGGCAATCCAACGGTGTACAATGCCCAAAATGTGATAGTATCACGCCCAGCACGCAGAGAGGACATGGCATCAAGAATCAATTCAGGATTTGCCGCGTCGGGCGACCAAGCAAGTGCGTCGGGAAAGCGAATACCAGCAATTTGTTTGCCCTCAGCCTTGCGATTACCTACGGTAGCACTCGTTACAAGGCGTTGAAGTTCAATACGCTGCACAGGCGAAGCCACCGTCGTTCCCGTTATCGAAGCCACATAAATAGCTGCATCGTTATCGTATTGCGAAGTCATTGCCACACGGCGTTCATCGGGCGAAATTGCCGCGCTCAGAATGTCGCCAGTTTGGCGGATTTGCAGTGTGGGAAACACGCTCACACGGCTCGTAGCAAGGTCAAGAAATGCCAAGCGTCCTTGAGTGTTCACAAAGTACAACCGTCTGCCCCCGCGTGGCGCAGAAAGTTGGCTGCGACCGCCCTGTGTACGCACCACAGCATCATTGCCTGTAAAAAGCGTGGCACGGCGTGAGTTTACATCATACACGCCAATACGCCCGCTTTGGGTGGTGAAGGCTATGGTTGAACGTGCTGATTGTACTTCTGCCACACGATTGCCAGCAAATACTTTCTGCGAGGGGTTGTCCAGACCTGTTTGAGGAGTAATGCCCACACGGTCAAAGGCTGCGTTGAGAGCGTTGGCTATTTGTGCGTTTCCCGGATACAAGTCATCTGCCGCTTGGACAAGTGCCGTGCGGAATGAACCAAAGCGCGTTTGCTGCGTAAGATAATTATTCAATGCTCTGTACCAAATGCGGGAAGTCGTGTCGTTGCCATACTGTTGCACAAAAAACCACGCCGCACGGTCAACAATTGGTCCGTTGTAGTGGGGAAATTGTTGTCCAGCCACACGCGGGTCAGTACGTTCGCGGAAGTCAGCCATAGAGCGTGTGAGATTGCGGTTGTTGTCGCCACAAGAATCTGGCTCCGCGCTCATATGCCACACGCTGCTGCTTTCACGCGGATTTGTTCCCCACAACACAGGAAACACATGGTAGCCGTTCGTAACCATCCAGCCCCAAAAGTTTGCGTAATGTTCCTCAATAGCACCGCCTTGGTCATCGCTGTAATCCAAACGTGCTGCGGAGTTATAGGCATGACCAACTTCATGTCCAACCAAGTGTAAGTCGCGCCATCCCGGGCCTTCGCCCTCAGCACCGCGACCATAGCCTTGCGCTATAAGCCCCGGATTCCACCATGCTTGTCCAGCATCGCCACCGATGTTAATAATCGTTTGAATAAACGTACCCTTGCCGTCCCACGAGGTCTGGTTAAATTTTATGCGAAAATACCGCAGCACGCTGTCGCCCATAGCCAATGCCGTTGTGATTGAGGGCGTAAATGGCTGATTGCCGCTTGTCGTGCGAAGTGCCAGCTCTGTGTCGCCAAGCGCATCGGAGAGTGTTCCGTTAGCATCCAGCACAAGATGCCCACCGTTGGGACGGCGTGGCAAGCGGTCTGCGGGTGTTTCACGGAAATTGCCTTCGTCCGAAAGCGGAAAAATCGTGCCGTCAGCACTGCGCCAACCGCGTACGCTCACGGTGCGGCGAAGCAAATCTTGACCACCCACGACGTTCACAAAACTTGCCGACTGTACTGCGCTCTCGTGCGGTGGTTTGCTGTCGGTGATGCTTGGCGTGGTATTCCAAGCGGGAGCCGAAGTTTTGTGCAATGGTGATGCTGTGTTCGATGATGACGCAGAACCGCCAGTGCCAAGAGCAACGTTGTCGTATCGGTGAACTTGTGTGCGCCCCAACACTTCGCCCGTCAGTGCGTCCACAAAATACAGCCATGATTGGCTCAGGCTTGGACAAATCATCACCGAGTATGCCAAACGCAGGCGATTCCTGTATGGATAGAGCAGTAATTCCGTTACGGGACCGTTGTACCCAAGCTGCTCGGCAAGGTGTTTGGGAATTTCACCCCATTGACCCGTTGTTCGTAAGGCTTCATTGGTGGCTTGTACGGCTGCTTCTTTGCTAAGCGATGGCTCGATGCTCATGTTTGGTGTTGGGACGTATTCACCATGCACCAAATACACATCGTTGCGAGCATTAGCGTGAACATAGAGGTCGCGTCCGTGAACACGAAGCCCTTTGTAACGCTGCTCAAAGCGCAAATGCTGAAATCCGAGTTCATCACGGCTGGCACTGATGATGCTTAGCTCCTCGCGTGGGTGCTGCAGTTGTGCCAAGAGTTGTGAACGTTCCAACAGCCTCAACACTTCTTGCACCACAGGTTCTTTTGTTGTGTAGAGGCGTTGCTGCTGTTCTTCGCCTTCGAGCATGGCTGTCGTGCGCTTGATAAACGACGTATGCAGAGCTTCTTTGACAGTGCTGGTAAGTGTGCCAAGCGAACCGCTAAAACGTAGCAGCGTGCCATCAGCAGCATATTCGGCACGACCAGTAATGGCATGGTTTGTCGGCAGTACAACTCGGCTTTTCGTGCTTGAGCCGTAGAGTGTCGGGCTTGCCTGTGCTGGCAAATTTAACCGTCCTGCTGTTCCCTGCAAGACTGCTTCAGAGCCATTGTCGGCTTGCGGCTCATAAAAAAGATTCATGGGCTGCACGTTTGCTACGCGCTGCTGCGGTGTCTTGTTGCGTTGGGCTTGTACGGTCACATTGGCTGCCACAAGCAATCCAACAAACATCAGCCATCTCGATACTGAGCTGTGGTGTTGCCTTGCTTGGCAGGCACTTGGGGTGGTGAACATCGTCAATAGAGTTAGCATGAGGCGTCTTCCTTTCAAAAAGTGATGTCAAAGTGATGATTGAGCCACTGCGATTGAGCAGTAGCCACTGTGTGTGATGGCTATGATTGTTGTCATGTTGCTGTGAACTTCAGTAAGCAAAAGTTCGGCTTGGCACTGCGACGTGCTTGCATCTTGCGTCTTGCATCGGTCTGCTGCGTGCTTGTAGCATTATCGGCATTGTTCTATTTCTGCATCGCCTTCTTCTTGGTCTTTTCCTTGCTGTGCTGGTAATGTCTTGTCTCCGAGAAAACCGCCAAACAGCATGGCTGCTGTCCCGCACAGTGTTGTCAAAAACGGATACCAACTTGGCTGCGCTACCCATTCAGCCGATGCACTTGCTGCACTGAATAGTGCCGTTACGAGGCTTATCATCATGAACACGGCTGCTGTTACAACACTGTGGAGCATTGCTGCTTTGGGCGCAAGCCGAGCTGTGAGCCACCCGCCCACAACGGCAAATACTATGGTACAGAGAGCACGGATTACCAACAAACTCGTGGGCAGTTCGGAGGGCAACGGTGTGGTTGAAGGCTGAGACATCACCATACTCGTGGCAAACATAGAGCAAAGTACATTGGCAAGTGTGGCACTACCATAGCCCACGGCGACAGCAATAATGCTCTGTTTCATGGTGTTTGTGGTGCAGTATGAAGGTAGTACGAAAGGTAGTACGAAGTTTTGGAGATGCACAAACCACAAGATACTTAATTTTGGTGCGCCTACGAAAAAAAAGCACAAACTACCGGACAAAATTTTTTCCCCACCATAACACTACCGCTACACCCAACGAGGTTGCCAGCAAACAGCCCACAACGCTTGCAAACACGTACAGCACAGCAAATCCGTATTTGCCTGATTGCACAAGCGTTAGCAACTCCAGCGAAAACGTAGAAAAGGTGGTGAATCCGCCACAAAATCCCACTGCCAACAACATTCGCCCGTTATGAGACAGTATGGGTACACTTGCAGATGAAGACTCGGACACGCCAAGCGATACAATGCTGAAAGGCACGGTCAGTTGAATCACCACACCAATGATTCCAGAGCCAAGAATATTGATACAAAGCGTGTGCAAAGGCAGCGTGGTGCTTACAGGCCATCGTTCAGCAAGAGCAGCACTGAGTGTCGTGCCAAGCACAAAGCGTAGCACACTGCCTACACCACCGCCCAAAAAAACGAGTAATATCGCACGCATAGGGTTTCCTGATACTGTTTTGGGTTTCCTTTGTTATGTGTTTATGCGAAAAATAGGGCTTTTTTTGAAAACCTTCGGAGGATTTTTTGCTAAGTTTATGCCGAAAATGCTAAATTCCCACACCAACTCACGCCAGTTCCACACAGTTTCTTTTGGCAAATGCTGCTGCATTCATCAATTAGCTGTCCGACACTGTACCAAGACCTGTTGTATGGATTTGTTCGGCGAACGCATGCTGTTCTTGCAGCACTATGGACAATTATCGCATTTGGCGTTGGCGTTGAATGTTGTCCTGTCCACCCTGTCGAATTGTATGCCCAAGAAGTATCTCAGGGATTGCCTCCTGAAGTATCTCGTGCGCTCAGCACAAGCGGCGGAATCTCCAGAATACCCTTATATGCTGGAATGCTAAACGCAGCCTTTCTGTACCAAATGCCGCCTGACAGCACAACGTTTCAAGAACTGATGCAGGCATTTCTTGGCGATGGCAAAAGTGGCAAAGACAACTCGCACACTTGTTTAGCAGGCAGATGCAGCCACTGGTATCAAGCAGCATCAGCCTTCAAAAGCAAGCGCGAAAGCAGCACGCAGGCTCTTGTGCTGCGCCGCCCTTACGATGTCTTGCGTTACGACCTAATGATGGACTGGACGCGCCCGCTTAGAGCAACAGTGAATACAGGAGACGTGCGGCACTATACAGGTGTTAATCGGATAACACTGCATGTGGATTCTGCCGCGATGAACGAGTTAGTGCTGCACGCACTGGAACTTCGCATTGACAGTGTGCGGATAAACGGTCTTCGGTTGCGCTCGCCAGTGATAGCGCGGGCGCGCAGCGAAGAGGTTGCTATACCGCTTACAGAACTTCCCCGCATTCCACAGCGCGGCGATACCGTGATTGCTGAGGTATTTTACACACACCAAAGTTTGACCAATACCCGCGAGGGCGGTGGTTTTTTGCTCTACAACAAAGGCATGTTTGGCGGGATGATGAACCGCACGGACAGCGCGTTTGTTGCCGAACGACTTGCCTACACCATGAGCCAACCCAATGATGCTCGGCGGTGGATGCCCTGCAATGACGTACCTTCGGACAAAGCACTGAGTTCCATCGCGCTGAAAGTACCGCTTGGATTTGAGGCTACGGCAAACGGCTTGCTGCAAGCCACCGATACCATCCACACGCCAGACGGCACAGAACTGGTGTTTCGCTGGCGGCATGACTACCCCGTTGCACCGTATTTGATGAAAGCAGTTGCATCGGTCTTTCAACGCCGTGTGCGGTGGTACAAGCGTGTGTCGAACCCTCGTGATAGCGTCATGGTGGATGATTATTACTGGGCGGTGGATGATACCGTGCGGGTCGCAACGTTTCCGCGATACAGCGTCCGCCATGCGTTTTCTTCGGTTATTTCCACACTTGAGGCATACTCACGATGGTTTGGCGAGTATCCGTTTGAACGGTATGGGCAGGTGGTTGTTCAGCCATTTTGGGCAGGCGGCATGGAGCATCAAACCTTGTCGAGCATCAACCGTTCGTGGCTTCGCGGAACAGGTACGCAATGGGGAGTGGCGCACGAAATCGCTCACCATTGGATAGGAAACAGCGTAACGTGTGCGTCGTGGTCAGACCTTTGGCTGAATGAAGGCGGCGCAACACACGCCGAGGCATTGTGGTACGAATCGTGGGGCGGTACGCCATGGTATCGCCACGCGATGGAGGGCTTTCGCGCGGCATATCTTCGTGCTAAACCGACGCAAAGCGTCTATATTCAGGGCGGCGACACCCTGAACGACATCAACGTCCTGTTTAACTACGCTACCACATACTGCAAGGCGGGCTGGGTGTATCACATGATGCGCCGTTTGGTGGGCGATTCAGCATATTTTGCTGCTATTCGGCATCACTTAAACCGTTTTGCGTACAGCGTAGCAACGACAGAAGACTTTCGTGTGTCGCTGGAACAGCATATTCCTAATCCGCCTGTACCGTTTCGCACCATCTTTGACCAGTGGGTGTATGGTGTCGGTCATCCGGTGTATGATTTGACGTGGACAGCACGGCACATTGACGGCTCTGCTGCCGCAACAAGATTTGAAGCAACCTGTACGCTCATGCAACGACAAACAGGCAAAAACGTGCCGAATGTGTTTACCATGCCCGTCGCGCTTACGTTTGTTGGGCGCGATAGCACAGAGCGCGCTGTTCGGCGTTTTTTCAACAACCAGCGTTCGCAAACAGAGCGGTTTATGCTGCCGTTTATGCCACGCCACGTGATAGTGGACGAAGAAGGCTCTATCCTTGCAGAATACACCAACCGTGCTGTGGCACGGCAGGTGGCAGATTCGTTGCTGACGTTTTCGCTTGTGGCATACCCGCAGCCGCTTCCACAGGGCGAGGCTCTTACACTCGAACTTTCGCTCTCAGAGCCTTCGGCGGTAACGCTGGAGATGTTCAACGCGCTTGGCGAGCGCGTAGATACACTGGTGCTCAACGAACAGGCTAAAGGAACTCGTTACCTCACGTGGAGTAGGGCTTCCACGCTTGCTGCGGGCTTCTATGCTGTTCGGGCAACAAGTGCTACCGAAACGCGCGTGATAAAGGTGATGATTACCAAATGATGATGAGAGGATGATGAACAAGAATCAGGGACAATCAAGTACTTTGACGATGTGGTTTTCTGCTAAGAATATAGCATAAAAAATCGTATGTTGTGGTTTTGTAACTTAGGGGTTCAACTTGTCATCATACTCCATTTCTGCCAGCTATGTGACGCTGGTGCTTGCTCAAGCATCTTGCCCAGACACCTCGCTCAAGCATCTTGCTTAGACATAGAACTCTCTTTCACACATTTCACGCTTGGCTTATGGCTGCTACACCACTTCAAACCCTTCTGGCAGGTGCCTGTTGCGCTGCCGTGCTTGCACTATGTTGCACGCCGAACATTGGCGCACAAAGCACACCACCGTTCTCTCGTGCGACAAATGCTGCCGATGGGCTGACGATGCAAGCCACAGAGAAGATTCAACAAGAACTTGCTGCTCGAATTCAAGCCCCGCGGCGTGTTGCTGCAAGCCAAGCCGCGACGTTTGTGGAAAACAAGGGACAATGGCAAGGTTCTGCACTTGGCACACCGCGTTTTCTGGCAAATCTGCACCGAAGCGGTATGGCAGTGTGGATTACCGATGAAGGCTTTGTCTATGACTTCTTCGAGCCAGAACAACCCCTTCACGCTCCTGACAGCATTATTTCGCCGATAGACCGCCGAAAGTGGGTGGCAAACGAAGTGCGGCGGCGTGCCAGCACGCCAAGCACTCACCACGCGGTGCAAATGCGCTTTGCCAATACCACGCAGCAAAGCCGCGCCAAAGGCATTCAACCCAAGCCCGGATATTACAACTACTTTCTTGGCAATGATAGCTCGAAATGGGTCTCGAACGTTCCCTTGTGGAGCGATGTCATGATAGAAAACCTCTACGAGGGCATTGCAGCCCACGTGTACTACGACGGGCGCAGCATTCGCTACGATATGCTGGTAAAGCCAGGAGCAAATCCCTCACGCGTAGCCTTCACGCTCGACGGTGCAGAAGCGGTGCGCCTGAACGAACGCGGCGAGTTGGTGATGAAAACCATGTTCGGCGAAGTGCTGCAAGGCAAATTGGTGGCGTACCAAATGATTGATGGCATCAAGCATGAAGTTCCTTGCACTTTCACACTCACCAATACCAGCCCGGCACGTGCTACTCTTGCTGCCACATCATCTACACAACCCTCTACACAACCCTCGCAAACACCGCCGAACGCACTCCCAAGCGTGAGTTTTGCGCTCGGTGAGTATGACCGTAGCAAACCGTTGGTCATAGACCCCTTAGTGTGGGCTACCTACGTGGGTGGTCCGGCAAACGAAGATGCAATTGCTTATGGACAAGAAATGGCATTAGACCCGGCAGGAGCTGTCTATGTTACAGGAATTGCAAGCGATGTCAATTTTGCCGCGCTCACACCCCGCCATAATTTGTTTAGTGCAGGTTCACAACACGCTTTTGTGACCAAACTCAATCCTGATGGCACTCATGCGTTCACAACGTTTTGTGGTGGTTCTGGGATTGAAGCATACAGCGTTGTGGATGTGGATAATACTGGTCGTCCGTATCTGGCTGTAACGAACAATTCTACCGATTTCCCTATGGTGAGCCCATTTCAAGGAACAAACGGCGGCAGTGATGATGTGGTAATAACGCGGCTTAACAACACAGGGAGTGCTGTGGAATATTCGAGCTATCACGGTGGCAGCGGATTTGACAGAGCATGGGGAATCGCGGTGAACAAGGCTACTTCGGTGGCGTTTGTTGTGGGCGAGACCGAATCACCGAACTATCCGTTTGTGGGATTTGCTCCTGTTGGCATTAGCGGCGCAGCGGACATTATGCTCGTGCGCGTGGATGCTGGAGGTACACGCGGGATGTCGAGAGTTATACAAAGTTCGGCATTCGATATTGCCCGTGTGGTTGTTCGACCTGGTGGCGATATTGTCCTTGTTGGGCGTGTGGATGGAACGGGCTTTCCTTCGGGGTTTGGCATTACTGGACCGCAAGCGGCATTTGGCGGTGGCGCATACGATGGTTTTTTTGTCAGAATAGCAGCCAGTGGTTTCCTCTTATATGGCACGTATTTCGGCAATGCCAGTAACGAAGAACTCTTTGCTGTTGCCACAGATGCCGCAGGGGCGTGCTACGCCGCAGGGTTTACTAACGGAACGACCATTACCACTGCAGGTGCGTTCCAAACGACCTTTCAAGGTGGTGCAAGTGATGCTTGGGTGGTCAAGCTCAATCCCGTGGGGGGCGGCGCAGGAGATTTGCTGTATGCCACACACATAGGCACCACAGGTACTGATGTTGGCAATGCTATTGCTGTTGATGCTTCGGGGCAAGCATATGTGACGGGTTGGGTTGGTTCTGGTAGCATAGCAGCCAGCCCGAGTGCCTTGCAAACGGGTTATGGCGGCGGCGCGCAAGACGGCTTCCTTGCGGTGCTGAACGCAGCAGGTTCGGCACTGAACTATTTCACGTATCTTGGCGGTGCTGGCGACGACCGAGGCGTGGGCGTACAAGTGCAGGGCGCGAACATTCATCTGGCAGTGGAAACCACAGGCATACCAAGCATTGCCGCCTGTGCGCCACAGCCATCCGTAGCAGGTGCAAAAGACTACTTTGTGACGAAATTTACCACCGCACCAGCGACCACATTTGTGTACGTTAGTGGTGATGCCGCACTGCCGTCGTCGTGGCGCACAGACCCACTGTGTGGTCAGGCTGCGGCGAGTTTTGGTGCGGGACAAACCTTTGTTGTGCCTGCTGCGGTAACGGCTTCCATGCTGAGTAACCTGACGCTTCCCGTGGGCGCAACGCTCCAAGTCAATGGCACGCTTAACTTGAACGGTCGTAATCTGGTTATTGATGGTGCGCTATCGTTGGATGCTGCGGGTGCATTGCAGGGCAACAACGTCTCGAATCTGACGTTTGGCACAGCCTCGACGCTTATAGGAAATTTGCGCTTTACAGGCACAACACCGCACCTGAACACCTTTACCTACAACCGCACACCAGCAAGCACTATCACGCTCGGAACACCGTTGGAAACCGCAGGAGCCTTCGCGCTCTCCAACGTGACCACGCTGAACCTTAACGGGCAATCGCTTACTGTGGGCGGCGTTTCCACACTGCCTGCCGGAGCGTTGATTCGCGGCAATGCGGCATCAAATCTTACGCTCAATGGCGCGGTAACTGGTACGTTGGCGTTTGATGCAGGTTTTCAAACGCTGAACAACGCCACGTTTGCTGCTGGCACTGTGGCGTTGGGTTCGCCATTGTCGCTCTTTGGCAACTTGACGCTTGGGGCAACCTCTGTTCTGAATCTCAACGGTCAATCGCTTACAGTAGGCGGTACAACAAGTGCGCCGGCGGGAAGTTTGTGGCGCGGTAGTGCAGCATCCAATCTCACGCTTAATGGCTCTGTGACGGGGAACTTGACTTTTGATGCGGGATTCCAAACGCTGAACAATCTGAGCGTGAACGGAGCTGCAACATCGCTGGGTTCTGCGCTCACTGTGGGCGGCGCGTTCAACCTGAATGCGGTTTCGGTACTGGCATTAAACGGTCAATCATTAACGCTGAACGGGGCATCGAACCTTGCAGGGCAGTTTTCGGGCGGCGGCGCGTCGAGTTTGTTCATTGCTGGAGCAGTAACCAATCCTTTACGGTTCAGTGCCATGCCCACACTCCAAGATTTTTCCTTCACCAACGGCAGCACCTTGCAACTTGGTTCGGCGCTGACGACGATAACGAACTCGTTTTTGCTGGGCGGTTCGTCGGTGCTGGATTTGAACAACCGCGATTTGACGCTGAACGGCACTTCGACCATCACTGCCGGAGGACAGTTGCGGGGCAGTGCGGCATCGGACTTGGTCATCAATGGCGCAGTGGTTGGCGTGGTAAACTTTCAAGCGGGCGGGCAAACGCTCAACACGTTCACCTTTACGAATGCCTCTACGTTTAATTGCGGCACAAATTTGGACGTGCTGGGAAATTTTACTTTAGCACCCGTTTCCACGTTCAACATCAACACCAACACCCTGACGATAAACGGCACAACGACTATTGGCGCAAATTTGAACGGGTTCAGTGGCACAGGAAGTTTGATATTTAACGGTCCTGTTGCCAATCCGCTCACGTTTAACGGCGCGGCGGGCAATTTTACGAATGTTTCTTTTACTCATGCCTCAACGTTCACACTGGGCGAGCCGCTCAACGTGAACGGTACGTTTACGCTTGCCGCAGGGGCTATTTGTGCGCTCAACGGTCAAACGCTCACGCTGAACGGTCCGTCGCTGCTAAACGGTCAGTTTGCTGGAACAGCAGCGTCAAATCTAACGCTGAACAGCCCAGTAACGGGAACGCTCAATTTTCAAGCTGGAGCGCAGGATTTGGGAACGTTCACGGTGGCGGCTGGTATTGGCAATATTGTGCAGTTGGCTTCGCCTCTGGCGGTCAATACCTCGTTAGTATTAGGTACGGGTATCGTGCAACCCACGTCGTCTGCAAATCCGCTGACCGTTGCGAGTCCAGTGGCGGGTGCGATTTCAGGTGGTTCAGCCAATGCGTTTGTGGCGGGACCTCTGCGCCGGCGGCTTACTATCGGCGGTGCATCCTACCTGTATCCTATGGGCAAAGGCACAAGCTATTTGCCTGTTACGCTGACTTCGCCTGCTGGAGGCGGCACACCAGAGGTTGAATTTGAGGCAACCAACACGGGTTCGAGCGGTTCGCCAAACATTGACATTACCACACTCAGCGCAACGGAATTTTGGCGCGGAAGAATGACGATGCCCGGCTTAACCAGCGCACTGTTGGAGTTTCGCCCGACGGCAATACAACCAAGTTCCGTGCTGGGTTCGTCAGCCATGCAAGCGGGCATGTATAACGGCGTGCAAACAACCGTCTCCGCTCCGACCTTGCAAACTGCGCTGCCGTTTACGGGGTTGTCTGGTGCGGACACGTTTTTTACCACTGGCAACGCCCCTGTGCCTGCTATTACGCTGCTTGCGCCGAATTCGACCGTCGCAACGCCGTTCGGGTTAATGCTCACCATTACCGGCACGAATTTGCGACCATTTGGGCTGCCATTGAACGGCACAACAACACTTCTGACCTTTAACGGGCAAAACGTTACGCCGTTTATCAGTTCACACAGCGCGACAACGATTGTTGTTACGCTGCCTCCGGGTGCTTTAGTGAACCCTGCAACTGTTCCCGTACAAGTGGCAACCATTGGCGGACCGTCGGCACCGTCGCCGTTTACCATCAGCCCTGTGGCAACCTACACCTACATTAGCGGTGATGCGGGCATTTCCGCGAATTGGAATTCCATGCCCGACGGCACAGGGTTGCCGGCTGCAAACTTTTTGCTCAACGGTGCAACGTTTGTCATGCCCGCAGGGACGACGGGGCTTGCCTCGCGGGGTTTTGAGTTGGGAACAAACGTCACCATGAACATCAACGGCAACCTTACGTTAAGCGACACTGTGGGCATCGTCAATAACGGCACTATCAATGTGGGAAGCGCAGGAACGCTGGAACTGAGAAGTTCGGCGGTGATAAGCGGACGTGGCATCATGTATGCTTCAACAACCTCAACATTGCAGTATAGCGGCACTACGCCCCGCACGACCTCGAACACGGAATTTCCAAGCCCAGCAAACTTTGCGGTTGTTGTTACCAATCGTGGCGGTGTGCTGCTCAATGAATCCAAAGCCCTGAATGGCTCACTCACCCTTGCAGCAGGCGGTTTCTTGAATTTGAACGGTCGAACACTGATAACAAATGCCCCGTTGTCAAACGGTGGGGGTGTGGTGAATGTTACGCCAAACAGCAATCTTATCACGAACGGCTCTGCGGTCTTGTCAAGCGGCACGCTCGCGCTTACAGGTGGTGCCATGACCCTCAACGGGCTTGTGGACTGGGGTGGGGTCAATGTGCTGGTGCAAAACAATTCCAGCATGAGCCTGAACAGCGTGGGAACAGCGAACCCGCCAACACTGGGGCTGTTTCGCAGCAATGTGCCGTTGTCATTTCGTGATTTGACGGTAAACAGAGCAAATCTCGTGCTGCCACTGCCGCAGCCAGCAAGTGTATCGGGCGTACTGACACTTGCACGGGGCATTGTAACGACAACCATGAGCAACACTTTAACCATCACCAACCCCGATTCGGCAGCAATTGTTGGGGCTTCACCGGTTTCGCACGTTCGTGGTGCGCTTCGCCGTGTGCTTGCTGACGGTCTATCAGGTGACGGCGGTGTGTACCATTTTCCCATAGCCAAAGACAGCGTGTTTATGCCTTTTGCACTTGTTGCGCCTGCTACGGCAACGGGTTCGCAGCCACTGGTGGACGTTGAACTCTTCACCCAAGATGCGGGTGGCAGAGTGGGCGACAGTTTAGTGGGCATGAGCACCACCGAGTACTGGCGGGCGCGAGTGGCATCTGGCGGTATTTCCAGCACACAAGTCCAACTGACACGGTTTGGTCTTACACCAAATTCGCGGGTGGGCGCAACAACGGGAACGCTCACAGGGCGATACAACAGCATTGGTGGTACGCTGAGTGGCTCAAACCTGACGAGCCGCCGTACAGCACTGCCCTCAAGCGGTGATGTGTTCTATCTGGTGGGAAGCATTGGCTTCCCGCCCATTATTTCCGCGTTTACGCCTGCTGCAAGTGGCTCTAATGCCACGGTTACGATAACAGGTGAGCATTTTGACGGCATCACGCAAGTATTGTTCGGCGGCACAGCGGCAGCAAGTTTTATGGTGCGCTCCACAACATCCATTGTGGCAACCGTAGGCGGCGGCTCGACGGGCGCGATTACGATACGTTCATTTGCTGGCTCAACCACCGCGTCAGGATTTACCTTCATCCCTCCGCCAATCGTTACATCGGTTTCGCCAACAACGGGAACAGTGGGTCAGGTGATAACCATTCGTGGCGAAGGCTTGGGCAATGCAAGTCGCGTCCTGTTCGGCACAACCAGTGTTGGTTTTACGGTCAATTCTACCACACAGATTACCGCAGTAGCAGTGCCGAACACTTCGGGATTTATTACCGTGCAAACACCGGGCGGCAGGTTTGTGGCTGCTACGAACTCGAATTTACGGTTTTATATGCCCATCGCACCCACGATTACCAATGTATCGCCTTTGCAAGCTGCGGCGGGAACGCGCGTAGTTGTGCGCGGGATGAACTTTGAATTTGTGCAGTCTGTGAGCATTGGCGGCGTTGCCCCAGCAGCATGGAGGGTGATTTCGCCAACAGAAATCGAGGTCATTGTTGGCAATAACACGCCAAACGGCACTGTGCGTGTGCAAACACTTGGCGGCAGCGTAACGAGTGTGCAAACGTTCACCTTTGCTGGAACACCTGCCATCACTGCACTGTCAGTTACTGAAGCAACGGTGGGCACCTCGGTTATCATCACTGGAGAGCAGTTCGTTGGTGTTGAGCGCGTGCTGTTTGGTTCAGTAACGGCGGCGGTGGTTACGGTAAGTTCGGCAACACAACTGATAGCCGTGATTCCTCCGAATGTTGCAGCCAATCAAGCAGTGAACGTAACGGTTATTACCGCAGGCGGCAGAGCCGTTTCAACCAACACCACCAACGGTACGGCAAGCGCGGGCAATCCCTCTCGCATTACGATTGTCGCACAGCCCGTCGTATCAGAATTCAGACCGCAGACGGCTTCTGTTGGTGGCACGGTGGTCATTCGCGGGGCAAATTTTGTGGGTGCCACACAAGTATTGTTCGGTGGTGTTCCCGCGCAGCGGTTTCAGGTGGATTCAGCAGGGCAAATTACGGCGGTGCTGAGCAGAAACGGCACAACGGGAACAATTACGGTGGTAAACGTCGCAGGCTCTGGAGAGTCGTCTGCAAAATTCCAATACTCGAACCCGCCGACCATAGACGATTTCACACCGCGTTCGGGTGGTGCAGGAACAGTGGTAACGATAACGGGTCAAAACCTTGACCGCGTGCGAACAGTGTTGTTCGGCACAGTTCCAGCACAGCAGTTTATGCTTTCGACAACAAACCAGATTTTTGCCACTGTTGCCGATGGTGCTTCGGGCGCAATCACGTTTGTATTTGCCGACGGGCGCATCAGTTCTGACAGCATCTTCACGTTTATCGGTCCGCCGCTCATTACTGATTTTTCGCCTCCGCAAGGTGGTGTTGGCGATTCAGTCGCCATTCGAGGGCAAAACTTCGTGAATGTGCGTGAAGTCAGCATTGGCGGCGCAAGAACGGCATTTCGCGTGGTCTCGCCAAGTGAGATTGTGATAGTGCTGGCAGCAAACCCAACAAGCGGCACCATCCGCGTTACCACGCCGTTTGGTACTGGTATCTCGGCGTTGTCATTTCGTGCGCTTACACCGTTTGAGCAGGATTCGCTGGCGTTGCTGGATTTGTATCGCTTGACAATGGGCAGTGCAGCAGTTTCTACCTCAGGTTCAGTAACAACAGGCACAGGCTGGATAGCGCGCGGTAACTGGGGCAGTGGCGTTTCGATTACCCAATGGCAGGGCGTTCGCGTTGTCGGCGGGCGCGTGGTATCATTGCAGTTACCGAACAACAATATCACTGGCTCCCTGGCTTCGTCATTTGGCGCACTCACGGCACTACAAGTGCTGGATTTGTCTGGCAATCGGTTGTCGGGCGCAATTCCGCCTACTCTGCGAGCGATGGTCAATCTGCAAGAATTGCGCTTGGGCGGCAATCGTCTGTCGGGGGCATTGTTAGAACTGACGGCGGGCATGAGGAATTTGCGCGTTCTGAGCGTGGAAAACAACAATTTCGTGGGGCGTATTCCCGAAGAGTTCTGCTTTTTGCAAAACCTCCGCGAAATCAACCTTGCCAATAACCGTTTTGTGGGCGAGATACCCTCGTGCGTCACTGCGCTCACCAATGCCGTGCTGATAGACCTGAGCCGTAATCTGTTTACGGGTCAGCTTCCCGCCGACATTGGGCGGTTGGCGAATCTGCAAGTGTTCAACGTGGCGCACAACGGTCTAACGGGCGGCATACCGCGTTCGCTTGGCGTAAACACGCTTGCCAACACCGTTGCTCAAAAACGCGACGTTCGCGCCGCTGCCGCTATGCAGCTTGTGGTCTTGGATGTAAGCAATAACCGTCTTTCTGGTGCTTTGCCTGCGGAACTGGCGAATATTTCGAGCCTTCGCACACTGCATCTGTCCAACAACGGCTTTACAGGCACTGTGCCGACAGAATGGAAAACCTTGCAACTGCTTGAACGGCTGGATGTAAGCGGTAATGCGCTTTCTGGTAGGTTGCCTACGGAACTTGGCGAACTGCAGAGCCTGACGGTGCTTGATGTGGGCGCGAACCGTTTTACAGGCACTGTGCCGCCATCGTTTGGCAATCTGGTCAATGTTACGACGCTGTCGCTCAGGGCAAATACGCTGCAAGACTCTCTTCCGTCTGCGTTGGGTCGGCTCAGAAACGTCCAAGTCTTACGGTTAGACAGCAATCGTTTCTCGGGAGCGTTGCCGAACACCTTCCGTGCCTTAGGCCAACTTAAAACGGTAGATTTGTCGAACAACCAACTGACATTTATTGGTGCGCTGCTTTCGCAAGATTCACTCAACGAACTGCACATAGCACGCAATCGCCTGACCTATGAGTCATTGGAGCCATATTTGCGAACGAATATTTTGACCTACGCTCCACAAGACAGTCTTGGCAGGCGCATAGACACGACACTGCTCGGCAACACTCTCGTACGCTTAGAAGCACGTGCAGGCGGCAGCCGTTTTAATCGGTATCAGTGGTTCCGCAACGGCGTAACAATGGGGCGCACGGCAACGGATTCGGCGTTGGTGTTTGAATCGTTTGCGCCCACCGATGCAGGCACGTACACGTGTCGCGTGTCGAATCAGTTGGTAGCAGACATGGATTTGCACACGCGCCCTGTTACGCTGCGCTACCAGGCACCACCGCCACCTGCACAAGGTCCGGACATTGTGTTTCCCCAAGTTGGTGCGGTCAATATCGCCCCGTTTCCCACACTCACGTGGACGGCAGTTGCTGGCGCGGCGTTGTATGAAGTGGAAATGTCGCTCATGCCCGATTTTGCCGTGCTGTTTACCACAGCTTCGGTGCGGATTCAGCGCGTGCGTATCGAGCCACTCCAACGCCAAACGCGCTATTACTGGCGCGTACGAGCAGTCAATGATGGCGGGCGCAGCCAGTGGTCGCGCACGGGCAGTTTTACAACGGTGGAACGTGCTGCCGAACTTGCGCTCAGTTCGGTGGACTTTGGCAAAGTAGCCGTCGGCGAGGTTGCCATACAATCGGCAGAAATTGCGAATTTAACAGCAACTCCCGTAACCATTACGCAAATGCGAACCATTAACGACACAGACCGGGAATTTAACGCGCCTCTGGCAGCCCGCACCATTACTGTACTGGCACGTCAAACACGTTCGGTGGAGTTAGAATTTATTCCGCGCAATGAGGGCAATAAACGTGCCGACGTAGAAGTACGTTACATTCCTGCAGGACAGGCACAGCCCTTGCTTTCTACCTTTGCCAATGCCGTGAGCGGTCGTGGTTCGGCTCTAAAAATTGTCGAAGCAAAGTTTGACACCGTACTGGTGGACAGACCAGCATTGGTAACTTCACTCATTCTGAACAAAGGCACTCGAAGTGCTCGAATACTCGAAGCGCGGGTGGTGTTCGGCAATGAACTCTTTACAACAGAAGCTGTCAATGCCGCCGAACGTTTTGTTGCACCCGGCGATACGACAACAATTTTAGTGCGTTGCGTGGCAACGGCTCCGGGGGCAATAGCAGGAACAATTCGCCTGATAACCGACATTGATACCGTAGAAGCCCCTATTAACGCTATTGCACGGGTGAAAGAGAACGACGATATTGTTGTGCGTCTGGGATTGAGAGCCGAACGCGACACAGTGGAGCCGGGCAACAAAGTGAATCTGCAACTCTATATTGCTTCCTCGACCGACCCTCTGAACGTGGTGTACAGAGCCATGCAGCCGTTTTTCAGGGGTTCGTTCCGTTTTGATAGAAACGTTCTGATGCTCACACCCGTTGAAAACGAAGCTATTGCTGTGCGAAACCGTGACAGTCGTGACCGTTTGCAACGGGCTATCATCCCGCCCACACGATGGACGGACGCACAAGATTCCGTGCTGGCAAGGTTTCCCTGCCTGGTTGTTAACGGCGACACGAACGTAACAGCGTTGCAGATTGAAGAAATAGATTGGGGTGGTCTCTGGGACCCGGCAATAGCAGCGCGGGGCTATTTGCGGAAAATCTTTTTTGACGGGTATGTTGGTGGGCAATTTGTCGCTGGCGTGTGTGCTGCCGATGGCTTGCGGCTGTTCACCAAGGCGGGTTCAAGTGCGCGGTTGTTGGCACGAAGCAGTCCCAATCCCACAAGCGACGAGCTCACCGTAGCGTACAGCACGAAAGAACACGGCAGCATCAGTCTTGCGCTCTTTGACCAGCTTGGAAGGCGCGTCCGCACTATCGTTCAAGGTGAAACCGTGCCGGGCGACTACACAGTAAAGGTAAACACGAGCAACCTTCCTGCGGGTGCATACACGTTGCTTTTGCAAACGCCAAGCGGATTGTATCAGGAGCGCGTTGTCATAGAGCGGTAGTGTGATGATAACACCGAGAGAATGACAAGCACCATAAGCAGATGGGAGTTGTACGTGAGCAGTGCAACTCCCATCGTTTTTCTCAAATGATTGTGGTAGCAGGCAACCGCAAGCAGTGAAGTGTTGTCAGATTCCCCGTACCGAACCACTTCCAGTGATGCGCTTGGAGACTTGCGGCGAGCCTTTGTAGCGTACTGAACCACTGCCAGCAATGTCGGCACGCAACGTTGTCTTCACAGCAAGCTCACAACTCCCCCGAACCACTAATATCTACGCTTGCTTGTTCGGCGGTAATACTGCGGGCATCCACAGAACCAGAACCGCTTATATCCACCTTGTGAGTACCCGCAGAGCCATTGCCCTCAAAGCGAATATTCCCCGAACCACTAATGCCGCTTTCGAGGCTTGCCATTTGTAATGCCGTTTTGACCACGATATTCCCCGAACCGCTCACATCTAACACCTTCACATCAGGCATCGTCACATATACCGTCAGGTGGAGATTGTTGTATGAACCTTTGTTCATGCCGATATGCAGCACCGAGTTTTTGACGACCGTTCTCACATCTTCCACCAGATTGTCATCCACCTCCACGACGACCTTGTATTCACGACCCTGCGAAACAATCACCGTACCGCTTCCGTTCAAATCCACGCCAGCAAATCCCCTCAATGACCGTTCGTTCGAGACAATGTTGCCCGAACCTGATTTGCTGCCCCAAAGCGACCATTGCGCTTGCATATTTGGCGAAAATGCCACGAATGCTGTCGCCATCATCAAACACATTATCCAGTTCATGCTGTCCTCCAGTGAACGCACGTTTCCAAAAAGTTCCCAAAAAACGGGTTGATTGTTGGCATATTGTGGTACTGATACGAAGCGGCAAAGGGAAAAGTTGCGTCGTTGCGTCGTTACGTTGCGTCGTTACGTCGCACAGGTTTTCACGTGTTGTTGCGTCCATGCCCTGCCTTTGTCATTTCTCCATCAATTCTTCGTTCTGGTCTTAGGAATTCTTCGTATTTTCGCGGCGCGATGCACACGTTTACACACACATTCAACCCTGTTTCTGCAACGGTTACGATTGGTTTGCACCATTTTCACTTTCACATACATTTTTTACATGAGGCATGAACACTCAGGATTGGCTCTCGGTAGCACGCATGGTGCTGATTTCGCGGCGCATAGACCTTATTGAAGAAACCGAATTAGCTCCCGAAGGCAAAGTTACGTATCAATTTTCCTCCAAAGGACACGAATTAGCGCAAATTCTCTTGGCTCATCACCTGTCGCATCCGCACGACGGCGCAACGGTGTATTATCGCTCGCGCCCGTTTGTGTTGGCTGCGGGTATGAGCATTGCTCAAGCGTTTGCAGGACCATTAGGGCGTGCCACAGGTCGCAGTGGCGGTCGGGATATTGGCGTAGTGCATCACCTTCCCAAAGCCGCTCACAACCGCACTTCTGTCACAGTGCTGCCCGCAAGCGGCGATGTGGGCGCACAGTTCACGCCTGCCGTAGGCTGGGCGCAAGCCGTGCAGTACCGTACTCAAGTGCTGAACGAAGCCGCTTGGGAAAACGCGCTTGGCGCGACGCTTGCTGGCGACGGTGCAGTGGCAGCAAACGGTTTTTGGTCGGCACTGACGATTGCCACCACGCAGCAACTGCCCATGCTGTTTTTGATAGAGGACAACGGCTACGGCATTTCTGTGCCATCGATTCTACAAACGCCGGGCGGCAATATTGCGGCAAATCTGCGATCTTTTGCTGGTCTCAAGGTCTTGGACGGCAGTGGCACCGAACCCGAAGAAACCGCAAAACTTGTTGCCCAAGCTGTTCAAACAGCACGCACTGGCAAACCTGTGCTGCTCAGACTTGCCGTGCCGCGACTCATGGGACACTCGGGCGCAGACAATCAAGCCTATAAATCAGCCGAACACATTGCGGAAGAACAACGCCGCGACCCTGTTGAGAGGCTCAAGGCTTTTTTGCTTAGAAAAAAAATCCTGACCAAAACCACGCTTGCCGAACTCGAAGCAAGCATTGAACGCGAGGTGCGCTCAGGGCTTGAGGAAGCCTTACACGCACCTGAACCCGCACCAGAAACCGCCACGAAGCACCTGTTTTTCGATGGCAAAATACAAACGGTAGGCGGCATGGCAGCAGAACGTGGTGCTGCGCTCAACGAGCTTCACACAGCCTCGAATGGCACTTCGGCAGACTCTTCACACCCGTCTCAGTCGCCAAGCAGCGAGCAGCGTGTGAATTTACTAGAAGCCGTCAAGCGCGTTCTGGACGAAGAACTGCACACAAACCCAAGATTGTTGGTCTTTGGCGAAGATGTTGGCATAAAAGGTGGTGTTCACGGTGCGACGGTGGACTTGCAGCGCAAATACGGCGTGAAACGAGTGTTCGACACATCGCTATCGGAAGAAGGCATCATTGGTCGGGCTGTGGGAATGGCACTTGCGGGACTTATGCCCGTGCCAGAAATTCAATTCCGCAAATATGCCGACCCCGCCACAGAGCAGTTGAACGACTGCGGAACCATGCGCTGGCGCACCAACGGCGACTTTGCTGCGCCGATGGTGGTGCGGATTCCTGTTGGCTACGGCAAACGCACGGGCGACCCTTGGCACAGCGTAAGCAACGAAGCGATTTTTGCCCATACACTCGGCTGGCGCATTGCGTTCCCTTCCAACGCCCGCGATGCTGCTGGATTGCTGCGAACCGCACTGCGCGGCAACGACCCGACCTTTTTTTTTGAGCATCGTGCGCTTTTGGACACACCAAAAGGACGTTCTGCCTATCCTGCACCCGACTTCACGCTGCCGTTCGGTAAAGCAGCTATCATGCAGTCCGCGACAGATACTCGCACAGCACAACTAACGGTGATTTCATGGGGCGAAATGGTGCATCGCGCCGTAGAAGCCGCACAAACACTTGGTGAACGTGCTGCGGCAGTGGAAATTCTTGACCTGAGAACGATTATTCCTTGGGATAAGGAAGCGGTGCTGGAATCTGTTCGGCGCACAGCACGGTGCTTAGTGCTGCACGAAGACACCTTCACCGCCGGCTTTGGCGGCGAAATCGCTGCCACGGTTGCGCAAGAATGTTTTCACTTTCTCGATGCACCTGTGGAGCGTTTGGCAACGCATGACGTTCCTATTCCCTACAATCCTATCCTTATGGATGCCGTTGTGCCTTCGGTGGCTCAGATTGCCAAGCGTATGGCGTATTTGCTGGCGTATTGAATACTGTGTTCGCGTAAGAATGTTCGTATCACCATGGCTTTCTTGAAAGAAAATATTGCCGAGCCGTTCTCGAAACACCACGAAGCAGAATACGATTCTCCGCTGCGCCGAACGCTGAAAAGGTTGCACAGCAGATTTCGCCGCTTGTTTCACGTTACGCACTCGATTGAGCAGTCCGAAGACGAGTTATATTTCGAGGTGCTCAAATCCGAGCGGCGGCGCATTGTTGCTATGCTGGTGTGTGCCTGTTTTTTGGCAGCGGTGATGCTGGTGGGCATTGTGCTGTTGCCGACCAAATACAGCCCTGTGCGCCGAGTGTTTGGCGATGCATTTCCAATTTATGAGCTGTTGGGCATTTGCTGCTTTTGGGGGCTGTATGAACTGTTGGTGTTCAAAAGTCTGAACAACGGCCTGCAACGCCACATCTTGCCGCCGGGCATTGTGCGCTACGGCAATGCTTTTTTTGAAACGTCCTTGCCCTCGGTTGTTATGGTGCTCCTTACGGTGAATCTTGGTGCGGTGATAGCACTGCACTCGCCCATGATAATGCTTTATGGAATATTCATCACTCTTACGACGCTGAGGCTGAATTTTATGCTGGGGTTATTCACGGGTTTGGTGGCTGGTGTGGAATATTTTGCGCTATGCGCATATTTTTTGCCACCTGTGCAGACGGTATCAAGCGAATGGCGTTTTTTTGCCGCATTGCAGCCTGCATTGTCCAAAGCTATGCTGCTTATCATCAGTGGTGCCATGGCAGGTTTTGTTGGGCGCGAACTCCGCATGCGCTTGCTTACCTCGCTTCAAGTGACACGGGAGAAGAATCGCGTCATAGGCATGTTTGGTCAATACGTTTCGCCTGCCGTTGTCCGACAATTGCTTGACCAGAAAAGCGTGCTTGACAGTGAAGTGCGCCACGTAACGATTATGTTTTTGGATATTCGCGACTTTACGGCATTTTCCGAAACTCACTCACCTACTGAAGTCGTGGATTATTTGAACACTCTGTTCGGCCACTTGATAACTATTGTCAACAAGCACGACGGTATTATCAACAAATTTCTTGGCGACGGCTTTATGGCGGTGTTCGGTGCTCCAATTTCCAACGGCAAAGACACGGTGAATGCTGTCAATGCCGCATTGGCAATGGCAACGATGGTTGATGAGTTAAACAGTTCAGCCACGATACCGCCCACACGCATCGGCATTGGTGTTCATACAGGTTTAGCCGTAACGGGTAGTGTTGGCTCGGAAGAACGCAAAGAATACACTATCATCGGCGACACAGTCAATCTCGCTTCGCGGGTCGAACAGTTGAACAAAGAGTTTTCCTCGACGATATTGGTTACTGCTGACGTTGCCGCGTTATTGGATGACACCTACACCAAGGAACCTCTGCCAGACTTGTTTGTCAAAGGACGTGCCGAAGCCGTTACACTTTACAAACTGCGGTAGCACAAAGTAGGGCATTCGCTTAAATAAATCCGCTTAATACACATGTTCACATGTATTCATGGAATGGACGATAGAGTTAGAAGACTACATTAGTGGCGTGCAGTGGTCGCCCGATGGCTCAAGGCTTGCCGCCTCGACAGTAACGGGCTTGATGGCAGTGTTTGATGCCACTACGGGCAGCGAGCACCAATACCTTCGCGCCCACGTACAGCCCATCACACGGCTCAAGTGGTCGCCACGCTTACGTAACAGCACAAGCGACGACAGCACACGCCTTGCAACGGCTTCGCACGACGGCACGGCGATTCTCTGGAATCCTGAATCGCCCCGCAGCGAAGGCGAAATCGTTGCCATACTGGACTGCGGCAAAAAACATCTCTGGGTAGAGCAGTGCGCATGGTCATTCGACGGCAATTTTTTGGCAACAGCAGCAGGAAAAATCGTGCGTGTGTGGACACGCGACGGCACACTTGTTCGGCACTATGAACACGCCAAACGTACCGTAACCGACCTGGCATGGCATCCTACGCTGCACGAGCTTGCGGTGGCTTCCTACGGCGGCGTAAGCCTCTACCGCATTGACGAGGAAACGCTGTACTGCCTGCTACCGATTCAAGCCTCTATCCTTGCGCTGGCTTGGTCGCCCGATGGCAGCGTGATTGCTGCGGGTTTGCAAGAAAACGCCGTACAGTTTTGGCGGCTGCCGTTCCACGACGGCGACGATGCTCCCTCAGCCATGCGTGGTTATCCGGAAAAAGTTCGCACACTCGCCTTTGACCGCACGGGAGCATATCTTGCCACGCCCTCCAGTCGCGGCGTGGCGGTGTGGGAGTTTTTACGAGGCGGACCCGAAGGCACAACCCCAGTCATCATCGAAGGACATCTTGCACGAGTTACTCAGGCGGCTTTTCAGCACAAAGGGCATTTGCTGGCTTCGGCTGATGAATCAGGATTGGTGCTCATAAGCCAGCCTTCAATCAATAACCAAACGCTCAAAGCCGAAACGTATCAGCATGAAGTCTCACAACTTGCTTGGTCGCCCGACGACCAACGCATAGCCATTGGCACCGAACGCGGCATCGTGGATGTGTGGAAAGTGTAAAAAGTGTAATTTCATCTGGCTTTCGCAAAATGGCATTTCTTGAACAAGGGAACATGTCTTTTTGCTCTACAAAACTTGGCACAACAAGGGTTTGCAACCCCTTGTTTCCCGGCACTGCGAAAGTCCTATTTCACTCCAAAGCGCATCATCAACAAAACTTACATTACATACCATCCAGTATGTTTTTCCACGCAAGCCTTTTGCTATGGCGATTCCAGCCACACCTACCGCTTTCCATAGCTACCCTGCTCGAAAAAATATCCGACCCACCGAACATTTTTCTTGCAAATGAACCAAATTTTATGAAAAATTGTTCATAATTGAGAGCGTCATGGTGCATCTTGAACAGTCAAATTTGACAGTTACAGATGATTTGTTCATGTACTATTCTGTGGAGAGTAATTATGAGAAGAGTATCCTCCTCTGTGGTATCGTTGTGCGTGTGGTTGGTTGTGGGTGGTATCTGCTGGGGTGTGCAGCCCATCTGGTCGCAAGAGCAACCACCGCAACTTCAGCAGCCTGCGTCGCTGGACGAGTTGTCGCTTGAAGATTTGTTGAACGTGGAAATCAACATTGCCTCGAACGTGATTTCCGACAAAGACAAACAGCCTGTTTCCATTACCACCATCACACGCCGCCAACTTGAGCTTTCGGGCGCACGGACACTGGGCGACGCGCTGATGATGTTTGTGCCCGGTTTTTTTGTGACCGACGACCAAGACGACGTTATCATGGCGTTTCGCGGTCTTGCGCCTGACAATAACTCGAAAGTCATGCTGCTTATCAATGGGCAGAACATGAATACCGAGTTTTTCTGGGGACCGCCGGCGGCAATTTTGGGTTCGTCGAATTTTGGCTACATTGAGCGCGTCGAGGTTATTCGCGGGCCGGGCTCGGTAACGTTGGGTCAGGGTGCGCTCTTGGGCGTAATTAACATCGTTACAAGCAAAGGCTCGGATTTGAAAGGTGATGCTGCGATTGGGCTGGAAGCCTCAGCCACAGCAGGTTTAGACGCACTCTGGATGGGTCAGCTTACTGGACGCGCCAAAGTGGGCGAAGCCAAAGCAGCATTTACGGTTTCGCGTGGCTCGTACAATGGTCAGCGATACCGTAACGAAGGCAATGCTCGTCGTCCCAATGAAGGCTTCGCAGGCGGCACACTCTACGACATGGGACACCGCCTTAAGCGCAACGACAACGTGTTCGTACAGGGCAACATCGAGTACAAAGGCTTGGAAATCAACGCCATGTACACTGACCACCAACAAGACCTCTACAATTTTTACCGTGACCGCGAGGTGTTTGGTCAAGCACTACCTCGGTGAACATTGCCTACAAATTTGACTTGAGCAAAGATGTGCATCTCAAAACGTCAGGCTCGTTTATTCAGGACGACATCCGCCTGAGTTCGCTGACGGGAACAACAATGGGCGGCACCCGCGAAGACCGCTACGGCGCAAGCGCAATACTGACGGTGGATAATCTCTGGAAAGGCAATAAACTTGCCGTTGGTGTGGAATATCGTCGCTTTGAAATGGGAAAAGAAAACCGTTTTGGAAACAACTTTATTGCCAATGTGATTGGCGCGTTTAACCCGGCAACGGCAAACCGCGATTTTACTATGGGCTATCGCAACGATATTCAGGTGTTTTCCGCGTTTGTTGAGGATTTTTATTCCGTAACTGACCAGTTGGACGTGTTTGCTGCGGCACGGTTTGACAGCCACACAGGTTGGGGGACGAACCTTTCGCCACGTGTTGGTGCGCTGTTTGCGGTGAACAAAGACATGCGCTTACGGGCAAGCTATCAGATGGGTTTTCGTGGTGGTGTGGGGTTGGTGTATAGCGGCGGCTACCGCAACGACGGCTATTTGAGCAGCCCGAATTTTAGCCGCATTGAGGAAGCGCGTATTCCGGGTGAGCGTAATCGCCCACAAGTGCGCCCTGAGATTATGAACAGCATTGAAGCGGCTCTCTCGTGGAATATTGTGCCGAATGTGAAGTTGGACGCGGTCGGCTTCTACAATTCCGTCAGCGGTATCTTGGATGTAGGTGTTATCTACCGCGACCGCGTAAACCCGATGAATCCTCAGCCCGGACAGTTTAACATGGTGCCAATCGGCACCGACGTACCGGGCGATTGGAACGGCTTTTGGTTTTTCAAAAACGCACTCGGAAGCCTGAATCAATGGGGCGCAGAGGCAACGTTGTCCTACACAAGCGATATGTGGAATGTGAGCTTGAGCCATGCGCTCGTGCAAGTTGCTTCGGTTACTGCTGAACAAGAAGCCGATGCCCGCAATGGCAACAGCATGTATCTGACCTTCGACAAAGCCGTAGGGCGTGTACGCCACAAAGTCTATCCCGAAAACGTGACGCGCTTGAATATTCTTGCTTCCCCGCTCAAAGAGTTGGATATTGCGCTCAATGGTGTGCTGTATTCCGACTGGCTTGCACCCGACGGCTCGGTGGGCAAAGGAGCGTTCTTGCTGAGTGGTGGCGTGAGCTACGATATTACGACGAATGTGGAAGTGTCGCTGAATATCACCAATGCGCTGAATCAAACACCGCTCTCGCCCATGAACGCCAATGCAAGCGGTCCGGGGTTGCAAGCCGGTGCGCCAACGATTGAAAACACCTCGCTTTGGGGCAGAGTGCGCGTTCGATTCTAAGCCAAACCTCCAAGATTCTTTGCTGATAGCACAAAAACACACAAACACACGAAGAGAATTGGTTTTCTGTTCGCAAAAATTTTTCTATGTTTGACACGCCGCTTCATTGCTCAGTGATTGAGCGTTGGGGCGGCGTGCTTATTGGTATAGTCGTTGATGCAATGATATTTTCAACACGATAAAGGCTCTTATGCAACCGATGTTTCGATGCAATGTTATTGCGTTAAGCCCCTCACCCGTCGCTACGCGAGACCTTCTCCCAAAGGGCGAGGGTGAACAACGGCTTTGTATCTTGCCCTTCTCCCGTTGGGAGAAGAGTTGGGATGAGGGGGAAACGCTTAACGTAATGACATTGATGTTTAGACGCTGTGTACGACATTGTGTACAACGCTGTGCACAGAGCGCAGTGCGTTTGTGTGGGTTGTTGGTAGCATCACTTCTCTTGACAGTGCTGTTCCTGCCAGTGCTGCGGGCGCAGAGTGCAGCCGGCGAGCAAGCTACGATTGAATCTCGGACAATTGTGGATATGCCAACGGCAGGCGTATTGCCCAAAGGTCGGTATGGCTTGGAGGTCTACGCTTTTGGCGAAAGCGGTGTGATGGTGGACTTCAGTATTGCTCCTCTGACGAACCTGAACGTGGGCTTGAGCTACTCTGGTGCGGGCCTGTTGGGCAACTCTGGTGTGGTGTTTCAAGGGCTGCCCGGCTTTCACGTGCGCTGGCGACCTTTGGACGAAACACGCACCATTCCAGCTGTGCTGGTTGGCTTGAACACGCAGGGGCGTGGTTTTCCGAACATCAATGGGCGGTTTCAAACGCACTCGCCGGGCGTGTTTGTGGCGGTGAGTAAAAATTTTGCCTTGTGGGGGAGCTTAGCACTGCACGGTGGCATCAATTACTCCTTCGAGCCTGCGCTGGCAGACCGCCGCTTGAATGCTTACATTGGGCTTGAAAAAACGCTTGGCAGCATTGTTTCGCTCACCGCAGAATACAACGCAGCATTTGATAATCCCTACACAATGCGCTATACGGGCTTTAATGGCGGGTTTGGTGGCTTGCTCAATTTTGGTGTGCGCGTGGCGACGGGAAAAGGATTCACGTTTGAACTGCAAGCCCGCGACGTATTGCAAAATTTACGCGGTTCAGCTACGTTGTACAGAACGCTCAGGATGGAATACATTGCAGCGTTTTAACGAGCATAATCGGGCATAATGCTCACGCGAACTACGCTCCATGAAGTCCCTGCAAGCCCTATTTCTCAAGGCTTGATTTTTCAAGGTTTGCAGAGAAAAACACAGGGCTTTTGCAACAATCAAAAAAACAAGGGGTTGCAACCCCTTGTTGTGTCAAGAGTCTTGCGTAGCGAAGGAGCATATTCCCTTACTTACTCAAGAAGTGCCATTTTGCGAAAGTCCTAAAACAATCCAACAATCTTATTCATGCAACTCGCTCGAAGTTTTGTAGCGGCGGGGTTTGCGCAAGAATTTACGGCTCATATAAGCATACACAGGCACCGAAAAAAACACCCAAAACAGCACAAATGAGGGTTCTGTCAGGTCTATTTGGATAGCTTTTCCAGTAAACATTTGCCAGAGCGCGAACATTATCAACATACCGCCAGCCAGCGACACAACGATAACCAAGAGTCTTTTGCCGATGTCCATAGCAACAAGGTCAATGAGGTAAACACTTTCGTATATTGCGGTTGTGCAGCGTGTGAGCGTGTGAGAATCTTGCGCTGCTATCACAAAAAAACGCGATTTTTCAATGTTGTGCAAATTTAAAACACCGACGCAGCCCGCTTGTCAAGCCCAAAAGCCTGACCGCAGGACTGCGAAGTGTGTGGTGAACGTCAATGCGTAAGTTATTGTGCTGCAAGTCTGCGCTTGGGTGCAAAAGGCTTCGGCACAACACCAAATGCCGCGAATGGACGCGAATGGATTAGCGTAACATTCTGCGGTTCAAGTACAAATAAATGGGTATGGCAACGATGATAAGCGGCAACAAGGTAATCAGTGCAAAACTGAGGGCAAAGACTTTGCCAATAATCCAAAATCCAATTTTGAGCGCGACATAGCCCAAAATCATAGCCACAGAAAATACAGCGATTTTTCTCAAAAGTTCCATGATGACTGCTCCGATAAAGGCTCTGAATACAACATATACGGTTGCAACGCACTGCAAAACTCGGCAGCGGCTGCGTTGTGCGAACATCGTTGCACGAACGCCATTGCGCTGAGATTTGCCTTTCGTACTAAGAACGAAGTTTGTACAACAAGGTTTCACTGTCAATGCCTTTTTCGCAAAAAAATGCTATCAACAACGTTCATTGTAAGGTGTGAACGTTCCTTCTCATGCTCCATATAATGCACCAACTATGATGCCACCAAGCACCAGAGCAGACGAACACGTCAAACACGTCGCTCAAGCAGAACAACCTGAGCAAGCAGAACATCTGCTTGTTCCCAACATTTCGCTTGCTGCAAAACTGCACCACCTGCCCAAGCAGGCAGGCGTGTATTTGCACAAAAACGAGGGCGGCACTATCATTTACGTCGGCAAAGCAAAAAACCTCCGTAATCGCGTCCGTTCCTACTTTCAGAACCGACCGATGGACGCAAAAACCAAAGCCTTAGTCCAAAAAATTGCCGATGTGGAGGTGATAGTAACGGATTCTGAAGTCGAGGCACTGATTTTGGAAAACACGCTTATCAAAAAACATCAGCCGCGCTACAATATTTTGCTCAAAGACGACAAATCGTATCCTTATATCCGTGTAACGAACGAGCCGTATCCGCGTATTCTTCCTACACGCAAAATCATCCGCGACGGCAGTAAGTATTTTGGTCCGTACACCGAATCCAAAGCCATGTATGCGCTGTTCGAGGCACTGCGTTCGATGTTTCCCATTCGTTCGTGTGCGCTGGATTTGACCGAAGAGTCTATCGGCAAGGGAAAATTCAAGGTGTGTTTGGATTATCACATCAAAAAGTGCGAAGGTCCTTGCGAAAACCACGTTTCCCGCGAGCATTACGCTGCCGTGATTCGCCAAGCTGTGCAGGTTTTGAAGGGCAAAACGCGCAGCGTCGAACGCGAGCTTCAACAAGCAATGGAACAGTGTGCAGAAGAATTACGCTTTGAAGCCGCCGCCGAGCTTCGCAACCGCTTGAATGCTCTAAAAGAGTATTCAGCACACCAAAAAGTGGTTAGCACAGAACCCATAGACCGCGACATCTTGGCAACAGCGCGGAGCGAGCGCGATGCGTGTTCGGTGATTTTTAAGGTGCGCGACGGCAAACTTATCGGCAGGCAGCACTTTTACATTGCCAATTCCGAAGGAAAGACCGATGCCGAACTTGTCGAGGCTACGTTTGAACGTTTTTACATCGAAAGCGACGATATTCCCGACGAGATTTTTTTGCCTCTGGAGTTAGAAAGCATCGAAACGCTCTGCCAATGGCTCAAAACCAAGCGTGGCAGCAGCGTTGAAATTTCTGTGCCACAGATAGGCGACAAACGCAAACTCGTCAATTTGGCAGCAGCGAACGCGGAGTTTTTGCTGAAAGAATTGGAACTCCAGCGTTTGAAGCAGCAAGAAGACAAGGCTTCGGTGTTGCCGCGTGCGGTGCTTGCCCTGCAGCGCGACTTGCGCTTGCCCAAGCCGCCACGACGCATAGAGTGTTTTGATAACTCCCATATTCAGGGCAGTGAGACCGTCTCTTCGATGGTGGTGTTCGTCGATGGCAAACCCAAAAAGTCAGAATATCGTACATACAAAATTAAGACCGTTAAAGGCATTGACGACTTCAAATCCATGCAGGAAGTCGTTGGCAGGCGGTACAGGCGAATGTTGGAGGAAGGCACCGAACGCCCAGATTTGATAATCATTGACGGTGGCAAAGGTCAGCTTTCGCACGCCGTGGAAGTGCTTCGGGAACTGGGTTTGCACGACAGCGCATCGGGAAAAGCTGCCGAACACGGTGCCATTCCCGTTATTGGCTTGGCAAAGCGGCTTGAAGAGGTGTTTTTTCCGCAGCAGTCGGACTCGCTCTTGCTCCCCAAAACGTCAAGCAGTTTAAAACTGATGCAGCACGTCCGCGACGAAGCACACCGCTTTGCTATTGAGTTTCACCGTTCGCTACGCGACAAACGCACGCTCCAAACCGCGCTGACGGAAATAGACGGCATTGGCGAGAAAACTGCTCAAAAACTGCTTATAGCCTTTGGTTCTGTTGCTGGTGTGCAGCAGGCTTCGGAAAAGGCTTTAGCGGACGTGGCAGGCGCAAAAATCGCACGAACGCTACGGCAATATTTTGATGCCACTGAACAAGCAGACGGTGAACGAACAAACGGCGAACGAACAAACGGTGAGCAAGAACGCACGGGCGGCAAGATTCATGGCACAGATGCCGTAGAAAAAGCCGATAAACCAGATGGCTGTGAAACTTCGTTATTGGATTGAAGCCACAAAATTCCGATTTTACGCGATGCAAAAATCACAGACGGGAAACCATAACGGGAAGCTGTTTTGTGATGAAGAGATTGGTGGATAATCGTTCCAACATCCATGAAACCACCTACAAGAGCGTGTTTAGTGTTTGGTGTATTGATGCTGAACAGCATGGCACTCGTTTTCATGCTGTTCAGCGCGAGCGCGGCTGCTCAGAATGCTCTTGGGGGAGCAACAACATTACCAAGAGCTTCGGTGGTGCGTCTGACCCCTGAGACGCACACGCTGCATCTTGGATTACTGGTGGAATATTACGAGGATGCCAGTGGTCAGCTTACGCTGGCAGATATGCTTTCTCCGAACGCTCCGCTTTTTAAGCCCTCCAAGCAAGAACAGCTCTCCTTTGGATTCTCCCGTTCGGCGTACTGGGTGCGTTTTTCCCTCCAAAACACTACGCCCACAGTGAATGACTGGCTGTTGGAAATTCCTTATCCGCCGCTTGATGTGGTGGAATATTCATGGTTTGATGGAACGCGCTGGCAAACGCGGCGATACGGTGATTTACAGCCGTTTGGCGAACGCGAGGTCTTTCACCGTCATATTGTCGTGCCACTGAATATGCCCGACAGCATTCCGCGCCAGTTTTTTCTGAGAATTCACACGCAAAGTTCTGTTCAGATACCGTTAATTGTTGGTCGCACCCACGCACTCTACCGAGAACATTTGATAGAAGAGATTGCTTACGGGTTGTTTTACGGTGGTTTGCTGGTGATGATTGTGTACAATCTGTTCGTCGTGTTGTCGCTGCGTTCCTCAACATATGTGTATTATGTGGTCTATATTGCCGCTGCCACGGTGTACTATCTTGCGTTAAACGGTCATGGCTATCAATATCTGTGGTCATGGTCGCCATGGTTTGCCAACATTGTGCATCCGCTTGCTATTGGTGCTGCCATGGCAGGTCTGGGGTTGTTTACGGTGTCATTTTTGGATGCCGAACGCTATGTGCCGCGTTTGGCTCTGCTGCTTAAAGTGTTAGTGGCTCTGGGGCTTGCTGTTGCGCTCGGTGGAGTCGTCATGCCGTACAGGGTGACGGTGGTGTTGGCTGCGCTAACAGCACTGGCGTTGGTGTGTACGGCTCTTGTCAGTGGAGTCAGAGCGTGGCGACGCGGTAATCGTGCTGCCCGATATTTTGTGGTGGCAGTCGCAGCATTTGTACTGGGCGCGGCAGCATTTTCCTTAAAGACGTTGGGCGTGTTGCCCGCCAATGTGCTGACGAACCGTGCAATGGAATTGGGGTCGCTCTTGGAAGTGGTGCTGTTGTCGTTCGCACTAACAGACCGCTACCGCACACTGCGTCTGGAAAAAGAAGCCGCGCAAGCAGAGAGTTTGCGCTTGCAAGCAGAAATTAACGAAACCTTAGAGCAAAAAGTGCAGGTGCGAACCCAAGAGTTGGAAGCAAGCACCCACGAAATTGTTCGCCAGATGGCAATTTTGGACGCGCAGGCAAACGAAATTGAGATAGCCAACACCGCACTGCAAGAGCGCAATATGGCGTTGGCAAGCCTGAACGAGGAAAAAAATCAATTGCTGGGCATTGTGGCGCACGACCTCAAAAATCCCCTCACCACGATTATTATGAATGCTTCGATGGTGCGCTCCTACAAAGACCGCATTTCCATGCAGCAGATGCAGCACTTAGCCGAACGTATTGAAGTAACTGCTGGGCGAATGCACGAAATTATCCTGAAATTGCTGGACGCACAGGCTATCGAAGAGGGTAAACTTGCCCTTCAGTGTGAGGACATTCTCGTAGAGCCTTTGTTGAAGGAATTGGCAGAAGAGTACAGCAAGCGTGCTGCCCAAAAAGATATACGCTTGCACGTTGTTTGCAGCGCACCAAACGCCACACTGTTCGCCGACAGGCATCGTTTAGTGGAAGTGTTGGAAAATCTTCTTTCCAACGCTATCAAGTTTTCGCCTTCGGGCAAACACGTTTGGCTGAAACTTGTGGATACCGATGCGCCGGGCAGTCCTCAGCACCCACCACCGCCACGAACAATGCTTGCTGTGCAAGACGAAGGACCGGGACTAAGCGATGAGGATAAACAACAGCTTTTTGGCAAATTTGCTCGGCTTTCAGCACAGCCCACTGCTGGAGAACACTCAACAGGTCTTGGGCTTTCGATTGTCAAAGCTATGGTCGAAGCTATGGATGGCAGCGTGTGGTGTGAAAGCACAGTGGGCAATGGCGCAACATTCTACGTTGCTTTGCCGCAGCAACGTTCTGCAATGACTAATTCAACGACTGACTCAACGCCGCCGTAAGGTGTTCGTCGAGCGAACCGATTTTTTGTAATATTTTGCGCGAAGAAGTATGCAATGGTTCTATGATTTGAGCATCAAAGCAAAGTTGCGAGTTGGATTTGGGGTGTTGCTTGCCTTGATGCTCCTGATTGGCTTTGCTGGGCATCGGGGCTTAAGCACTATTATTCCGAGTTTTGATTCGATGTACAAAGACCGTCTTGTTCCTGCAATACAAATGTATCGTATTCACAAGGATTTGAGCGAAATCCGCTCGCTAACGTTGGAGCATATTAGAGACTCCACGCAAAGCCAAGTGCAGCAGATAAGCGCGGAAATTACTGCGTTGAACGCCGATATAGACCAGCAAATACGCGATTATGCTGCCACGTATCTTGTGCCAGAAGAAGTAACTGCTCTGGCAGAATTGCGCCAAGCATTGGTGAGCTACCGTGCAGCACTTGAGCGCACCTTGCGGCTGAGTGCTGCTCAACAAACCCAAAAAGCAGAACATAGCTATCTTAACGAAGAATCACTCGCGCTGGAACGACTGCTCAAACCGATAAATGCTATCGTCGCTGTGCAAGACACGGTGGGCAAACAGTTGTACAAGGACTCTTTTGTTGCCGCCGAACGTTTTCGCAGAGTGCTCTACGGTGTGATTATTGGAGCAATGGCACTTGGCGTTGGGTTTGCATGGCTGATTTCATCGGCTTTGCGCCGCCCAATTCGTTCGCTGGAGCGGGCAGCACTCCAGATTGCCGAAGGAAAAACCGATGTCAGTGTCAAAGTACGGTCAAAGGACGAAGTGGGCAAATTATCGGAATCGTTCAACACCATGGCGGTCAAACTCCAGCGACTGCTCCACGAAGTGCGTGAGCAAAGCCTTCGTGCTGAGGAATCCGCACGGCAAGCCAACACGGCACGCCAAGAAGCGGTACGCCAGCAGGAATATTTGTCAGCAAAAGTTGATGAAATGCTTGCACAAATGGAGCGTTTTGCCGGCGGCGACTTGACTGTGGGGTTGCAGGTCGAGCAGCACGATTCCATTGGGAAACTCTACACAGGGTTTAACCAAACCGCAGAAACGATGCGGAATGTCGTGAGCAAGGTGATATCATCGGTGGACTCCACAGCCACTGCAACGACACAGATTTCTGCAAGTACCGAACAACTCGCTGCGGGTTTGCACGAACAATTTTCGCAAACGGCTCAAGTGGCTGCTGCGGTGGAGGAAATGACCCAAACCATCAGCGAAAACACGCGCCAAACCACGCTTGCTGCCAAAGAAGCCACTGATGCCAGTGACGACGCAAAGCGCGGCGGTGCGATTGTGCGAGAGACGATTGCGGGCATGAATACGATTGCCCGTGTGGTTACTGAATCTGCACAAACAGTGGAATCGTTGGGCAAATCCAGTGAGCAGATTGGCGCGATTATCCAGACTATCGAGGAAATTGCCGAGCAGACCAACTTGCTTGCGCTCAACGCCGCTATCGAAGCCGCCCGTGCAGGCGAACAAGGGCGCGGTTTTGCGGTGGTGGCTGACGAGGTGCGAAAACTTGCCGAACGCACCACCAATGCCACAAAGGAGATTAGCGCAACTATCCAAAAAATTCAGCATGAAACCCTCCACGCCGTTCAAGCCATGCACGCCGGAACGATTCAAGTGAATGAGGGCAAACACTACGCTGCCACTGCTGCTGAAGCGTTAGAGCGCATTATGGTGCACACAGAAAAAGTGTCGAACATTATTTCCCACCTTGCTGCCGCCAGCGAACAGCAAGCAGCAACAAGCACCGATATTGCTCGCAGTATGGAACAAATTAGCGGTATTGCCGAACAATCGTCAAATGCCATTGATGAGGTAGCACGCGCCGCGTTTAACGTGAACTTTTTGATGGCACAACTGCAAGCATTAGTCTCGCAGTTTCGAGTGGAATTGGACGGACATGCCAGTTTGCGGATTCCTGAACAGCAACAGCCAACATTGTCCTCGTATCAGCCAATGTGAAATGTGACCGACGATTCTGCGCTGTAAGCAGAACGAGGACTTTTACCAATTGCCGCACGCCTTGCACACGATATATGAATGACTATACCACCATATACAACGCCTCTGCACACGCCGTGCTGGAGCAACCTAATGCAGCACTGCTTGAGCCAGCATTTGACTCAGCACTTGAGCCAGCACCTGCGGCAGCACCGCCTGCTGCAGCAGAGCATCCTGAACTCACCCCAGAAGAAACTGCACGGATAGATGCGCTCAACGAACTGGCGTGGAGCACACGCAATGAAAGCCCTGCCGAGGCATTTGAACGCGCAGAAGAGGCATATCAACGCTCGCGGGAGATAGGCTATGCCAAAGGCGCGATTTACAGCGCAATTTCGCTGGGTATGAGGGCGAATTTTTATTCCGACGTGCAAGCAGGCTTGCGCTATGCCCACGAAGCACTGCACCTACTGGAACGCACGTTTGACAAACGCGCCGAAGGAAGAGTGTATTTTTTGCTGGGATTCTTGCAGTGGAATACTGGCAACTATGAAGAAGGGCTGAGTTATGCCCTCAAAGCCTTAGACGTAGCACGCTCAATGGGAGAACTCGAAGGTGAAGCGTGGTCGTTGTACGCGCTCGGAACATTCTACAACGATTTGCACGACTACAAGCAAGCCTTAGAGCATTACGAACAGGCTCTCAGCATCTCGCGGGAGCATCACTTCCCGTTTAATGAAGCCCGCACGCTCAACGGTATTGGCTCAGTGTGCCTGAGCCTTGGTCAGTATCAACGCGCGTTGGAATATCTGCTTCAAAGCCTGACCATGAACAAAAGTTTGAACAATCCTGCTTCGACCGCACGTTCGCTGGCGGACATCGGCAAAGCGTATCAGCATTTAGAGGATTTTGCCCGTGCAGAGGAATACTTCAATGCCGCGCTTTCCATTCGTGAGCGCGTCCAGCAAAAACAGGGTGTTGTCACGTCGTTACTGGATTTGGGAATGCTCTTTACTAAACAACGCCGTACCAACGAAGCGTTGTTTTACCTCAATCGTGCGCTTGCACTGTCGGAAGAAATTGCCTCGCGCCCGAAAACCTACCAAATTCATCTGGCAATGGCAGAATTGTACGAGCAAACGGGCAACACTGCCAAAGCACTCTGGCATTTTAAGGCGTACCATCGCATCAAAGAGCAGGTTACGGGCGATGAACAGAACGTCAAGTTTCGCAATCTGCGAGCAGTGATGCAAGCGGAAAAAGCCGCCCGCGAAGTCGAGCGTGCCGAACGTGAGGCAGAAATTTTTCGCCTCAAAAATGTCGAAATGGCGCGGGCAAACGTGAAACTTGCCGAAGCCTACCAACGTTTGGTAGAAACCGAACGCCGCAGCGAAGAACTGCTGCTGAATGTGCTGCCACCCACGATAGCCGAACGACTGAAAAAAGGTGCGGAAGTTATAGCCGAACATTTTTCCTCTGTAACGGTGATTTTTGCTGATATTGTGGGATTTACCCAATTTTCGGCACAAAATTCGGCAGAAGAAATTGTGCAGATGCTCAATTGGGTGTTTTCCATTTTTGACGAGCTCACCGAGCGGTTTGGTTTGGAAAAAATCAAGACTATTGGCGATGCGTACATGATAGCCAGTGGTATTCCCACCCCACGTGCTGACCACGCCGAAGCCGCCGCGGCGATGGCACTGGCAATGTTGGAAGAAATCCGCACGTTTTCGGCACAATCGGGTTTAACGCTGAATGTACGTATTGGTATGCACACTGGCTCAGTTGTTGCGGGTGTGATAGGCAAAAAGAAGTTTATTTACGACCTTTGGGGCGACACGGTCAACATTGCCAGCCGCATGGAATCACACGGTGAGCCGGGCAAAGTGCATTGCTCCGAAGCACTGTACGAGTGCCTCAAAGACCAATTTACTTTCGAGCCACGCGGTATGATTGACGTGAAAGGCAAGGGCGTGATGAACACGTACTTTTTGATAGCATGACACCTATCCTTCATTGGTGCAAGAGCCTTTGGGCTTTGTGTACAGTCGGGCTTGCAGCATGGACGCTGCTGGCAGAGGCTGCACTCGGTCTTTTCGCCCAAGCAGGTAAACACGGATTCCCTCAAAACGCTTCTGCAATCAAGCAAAGACACACTTGTCCAAAAAATTCACCCGCCTTTCTGCCAAGCCTACTGCTGGCGAACATTCAACAGGGCTGGGCTTTCGATTGTCAAAAAAATGGTGGAAGTTATGAAAGGACGTGTGTGGTGTGAAAGTGAGTATGGGCATGGCGCGACGTTTATTGTCGAACTGCCTGCACACGTGTAGTTTCTCTCAAGGCACATTATCCTATTATTCATGGACAGTTCTGTGGTGTATATCGCTGTTATTCTGGCTCTCGGCATGGTCGCTGTGGTGGTGGCGGTGTTCCTGTTCGTGGCAATCAAAGCACGCAAACAGGCTGTGATGCTTGCCGAACAGGCGCAAGAGCGTTTGGCTGCCCAGCAGACGATGTTCGCACAAGTTCAGCAATTAGGCAGTATTGGCTGCTTTGAAATTCCTCTTGGGACAACGTGGACAGGCTCAGAATCTATGATATGCACTGAACATCTGTTCAACCTCGTCGAGCGTGCTGCGCCTGCAACGCCAGAATTCCTTACCATCAAGGAGTTTATCGCGGTTCTTCATCCCGAGGACGCACCACGTGTCCTGAATGCTTTTCAACAAGGGTTTTTGGGCAACACGCCGTTTTTTGTGGACGTGCGTGCTCTGACGACCGACCACCGCATCAAATATCTTCGTATTGGTGGCACGGTAGAGCCTGTGGTGCATGGTCATCACGACGCTGAGCGCACGATTATCGGCTTTGTGCAAGATGTTACGGCTGCGACAATTCAGCACAACATTCTCAAATCCACGCGCACCCTGCTGCTTGGGCTGACGAACTCAGTCGGTGATGGCGTGATGACGTTCGTGTCGGTGCGCGATGCAGCCGGAGCAATTCACGATTTTCAATGTACGTTGGTGAATGCTGCTGCCGAACAGCTCTTGGGTCTTGAGAGCTCACACCTGATTGCCAGAATGATGCGCGACACACTGGCAGACACACCGCTTGTAGAGTTATTTACCAACTACGTTCGTGTGGTGGAAACAGGACTTGCCGAACGATTTGAGTACGAATGGCAGTATCGCCAGTTCTCCTATTGGCTGTATGTGGGCATTGTGAAACTTGGCGATGGCTTTGCCTTGACATTTTCAGACATCACCAGTCGAAAACATGCCGAACAAGAGTTGCGTCTTTCGGAAAGCAAATTGAAAGCACTGTTCAACAGTAGCCAAGAAGTGTACGTCTTGCTTGACCGCGAACACCGCATTACTGCCTACAACTCTGCCGCACTGGAAACTGCCTTCCGCCGTACAAACACGCTGCTGTACGTAGGACAGGACTTTCGTACCTACGTCAGCCCAGAACACTTCGAGTCCTATCTTGCTGTGGTTGAACAAGCATGGAATGGTCTTCCTGTGGAACGAGAACATGTAGAAATCGACAGCGCATCGGGAAAAAAATCATGGCTGTTGGTGCGCTATTTGCCAGTGTACAACGATGACGGAGACATCTTTGCCGTCTCGCTGGGCATAACGGATATTACCGCCCGCCGCAGTGCCGAACAGCAGCAGCATCTGTTACAGTCTGTGGTCGTCCAAACGCATGAAGGGGTCTTGATTACCGAAGCAGAGCCAATAGATGCTCCTCACGGACCGAAGATTATCTACGTCAATCGTGCGCTTGAAATAATGACGGGCTACCGTGCCGCAGAAATGATAGGGCAAACGCCAAGAATCTTACAAGGACCGAAAACCAACAAACATGAACTTCAGCGACTCAAGGAAGCCTTGCGCCGTTGGGAAGCCTGCACTGTCGAAGTGGTCAATTACCGCAAAGACGGCACGGAGTTTATCAACGAATTTACCGTTTCGCCTGTGGCAAATGATGCCGGGTCGTTTACTCACTGGATTGCTGTGCAGCGCGATGTAACCGAGCGTCGCCGCGCTGAAGAACAACTTCGGGCAAACGAGGCTATGCTGAAGCGTGTGCAGCGAATGGGCAAAATAGGAGCATTGGAGGCAAACTTAGAAACCGGCGAAGCCGCGTGGTCTGAGAATGTGTATGAATTGCTTGGACGTTCGCCAGAACTTGTGCCAAAGACGATTGCTGGGTTTGCGGCGTGTGTTCTTCCGAATGATTTGATGATGGTGCAACAAGCACTCTTGGCTGCTATGAAGGCACGCAAAGAGCATCAAATGGTGGAGTACCGCGTTGTGCTGCCCGATGGTTCACTGCGGTATGCCGTAACGGAGGTGCAAATTCTCTACAATCCTGAAACATGGCGTGCCGTGCGCTTGCAGGGGTTTATACAGGACATCACCGAACGCCGACAAGCCGAAGTACAGCGCAACAAAACCGAGCAACTGTACAAACAGTTGGTAGAAAGTTCGCCCGATGCTATTGCGGTGATAGACCTTGACGGCAGATTCGTGTCGGTCAATCAGCGTCAAGTAGAGTTGTTGGGCTGTGAGCACGACGGTGAACTGCTTGGCAGAAAGCAAGCAGAATTTATCGAGGAAGAACATCTGCCAGAATTTGCGCTGGATAATCCCTCGTTTGACGAGCGCAGCAAGACCAGTACAACGCGCTTGGAAGTGGTGTTCAGGCGAAACGATGGCTCGACGTTTATAGGTGAATCAAGCATTGTGCTGCTGGTTGATGCCAACAACAACCCCACAGGGACGCTGGTGATTTCCCGTGACATTACCGAACGCAAGCGGTTTGAGCAAGCGTTAAAAGAGGCAAAATCAGCCTCCGACGAGGCAAACCGCATGAAATCAGAGTTTGTGGCGACTATCAGCCATGAAATTCGTACGCCCATGAATGCTATCATTGGCTTTGCAGAACTGTTGAGCGAGCAGGTACAAGACTTTATGCTGGACAGCTATGTGCAAGGTATCAACTCTGCTGCGAACAATTTGCTCAACTTGATTAACGACGTGTTAGACCTCTCGAAACTTGAAGCGGGCAAAATGCGCGTGCAACACCAAGAACTGAGTCTCAACAACCTCCTTGTTGAGTTGCAGCAGATGTTCTTTGCAAAAATTCGAGAAAAAGGCCTGACATTCGTGATTGATACGAGCAATAATTTGGCTGAGGCAGTCATGCTGGATGAAATTCGCCTTCGTCAAGTCTTGGTCAACCTCATCAGCAATGCCATAAAATTTACGGACGAAGGAACAATTACCGTTCGCCTGAGCATGAAGGCAACCGACACACCGCAACGGGCACACCTTACCATAGACGTGATAGACACGGGAATTGGCATTGCTGAAGACCAGCAGGAGTTTATTTTTGAGCCATTCCACCAGCAGGAAGGTCAGGACACACGGCGGTATGGCGGCACAGGACTGGGTTTAAGCATTTGCAGACGGTTAATTGAGATTATGAACGGCAGTTTGACAGTCAAAAGCACTCTTGGTCAAGGTTCAACGTTTACGGTAGCGTTATGGGATGTTGAAGTAACCCGTTACGGCACAGACGACTTGCACCCGAACGCAGACTTGGTAACACCACAAAAGCCTCACACTGAAGACCACCATTTGGATATGATGGATAGCACACAGACAAGCCTTGCTGTACCGCCTGAAGTATCTGCGGCGTTGGAAACTGGTCAATGGTCAAGCCTGCATGTGCCAGCGGAACTTATCAGTATTCTTCAACAAGAGGTTCTTCCGCTCTGGCATCGTACAAATAGGCTCAGAAACAATCTGGACATTGAGTATTTTGCCGAAGCCGTGCTGAATCTTGGTAAAAAGTATGACGTGCTGCCATTAGACCACTACGGACAAGATTTATATTTCAAAACACTTGCGTTCAAGATTGCTGAGATGAATGCTGCGTTTGACCACTTTCCAGCATTAGTCGAGCAATTGGTTCAAGCTGACCGCGCTGCTAACCATGCTGCTGCTCAAGGCACAGCACACGAAGAATAATTCTGTCCACAGCCTTACAACGCTGTACTCTGTAAGTAAACTTACCAAGACCAGATGAAGCCAATCTGTGGTAGAGTATTTCACACCTTGCATGGAAATATCTTCACCAATGCCGAGAAAAACCGTATTTTGAACATGTGAAAGTTAGATTTTTTGGAGACATACATCGATGATGACGCAAAGCGCAGAACATAAACCAACGGTTTTGATAGTGGATGATACTGCCGCGAATATTGAAATGCTCGGAGCCATGCTGCGAGTAAAAAACATTCAGGTGCTTGCCACAATGAGTGGCGCACAAGCTCTGACCATAGCCGAGGCAAAAATGCCCGATGTAGTGCTGCTGGATATTCAGATGCCCGAAATGGACGGCTACCAAGTGTGCGAGGCAATGAAAAATAATCCTCTGACCAAGGATATTCCCATCATCTTTTTGACAGCAAAAAACGAGACCGCCGATATTGTCAAAGGTTTTGAGCTTGGGGCTGTGGATTACATCACCAAACCGTTTCGACCACAAGAACTTTTTGCACGGCTGAAAACCCACATCCAACTCAAACAATTGCAGTACCAGACACTGAGGCAAAACAAAGAGTTGCTGGAATTAAACAAGCAAAAAAATGAATTTTTGGGTGTGGCGGTGCATGACCTCAAAAACCCTTTGTCAGGCATTTCTGGATTGGCAGAGTTTTTGCGGAACACCGAAGGCTTAGACGCTGAAACTATCAATCAATGCTTAGACACGATTATCTCGCAATCAACACGGATGTTCGGCATCATTAAAAACTTACTGAACGTCAATGCCTTAGAGCGTGGTGAACTTCAACTTAATCTTTTGCCCATCAATGTTTCCGCAATGGTACAGTCTATTGTGGAGAGCTACAGCCTGAGAGCTGAGGGAAAAAACATTAAGATTCTTACGGACATCCAAGACAGCCACTTTGCGACAGCCGACGAAGTTGCAACAATCCAAGTGTTAGACAACATTATTTCCAATGCGCTTAAATTTTCGCCCGAAGGCAAAGACATTGTTATTACCATAGAACCAACACCAACGACGGTGCGGGTGTCCGTCAAAGACCAAGGACCGGGCTTGACCGAAGAGGACAAAGGAAAGTTGTTCCAATCATTTACCAAACTTTCTGCACAGCCCACCGCAGGCGAAAGTTCAACGGGCTTGGGATTGTCCATCGTCAAACGTTTGGTCGAAGAAATGCACGGCACGGTAACGTGTGAAAGCGAATTTGGCTCTGGTGCAACGTTTATTGTGGAATTGCCAAACGCATCAGCAGCGTAACATCGATTGGATAGGTATGCTGAACAAGAGTTGAATCAAGAACCAATAGCAACCATGATGGCAAAACTATGATGGTAAAGATGACAGTAAGGATGATAGCAAGCACGCTGGCAAGCATGATGGTGATAATGGCAAGCATGACGCTGAGCAGCGCACAAAGTTTTGCGCAGTCAGATTGCTGCTCGCAGCTGACGCGCATGACCGAAGCCGTGAATAAATCCACCAAAGAAATCGAAAGCCTTCGCAAAGATAATGACGCGCAGAGCCGCTCTGTACGCACCCTCAAAACCACCCTTGCACAGCGCGAGCAGTTTATTGATTCACTGACAACGGATTTGGCACAAAAAAAAGTGGAAGTTGCCTCGCTAACGAGTTCGCTTGCGGCACGTCGCACCGAGATTGTCCAACGGGACAGCGTGCTTACTGCTCGCAATGGGGAAATTACCGCACTTCGAGCTGACGGCGAAGCACTGCGCCAAGAACTACGCCACAAAACAGAGCAGTTGCGTTCAACGCAAAACGACCTCGACCTCAAAAAACAAGAACTGTCGAGCCGCGACCAAACTATCGCTACGCTGCGTGCCGAACTCGATGACCAGCGCAAAGCCCTCAAAGCCAGCAATGACCTTATCGTTACGCTTGGCAAAGACGCACTCATTACGCTCAAACAGCAAGTAGAAGACCTTAAGCGTCAGACCGAAGAGTTGCGCAAACAGCTTACTGAAGCCAAAACGACACAATCGGATAAATCGGAAAAATCTGATATGCGCGGCGGCACAGACCCGAAAAAGAAACAATAACTCATGCGAATTCAACGTTGGGAAACACTGAGCGCAGCACTTCGCAGAGCCACGCCTGCTTGGACAGAGAAAAGACTAAAGAGAGAAGAACATTCGAGGTTTTTTGCCTCGATTTGCTCTCTCCCGCTCTTCCTCTGTGTCTCTCTGCGTCCCTCTGCGCTTAACGTTGAATTGGTGAAATGAACTCTCCATTCTATTGAATCTCGGGTGACACTCATAACCGTTCATCCGAACAACAACGTATTTCGCTTCTAATGCCTATGGAACGACCGCAACCCTGTCATGCTTTGGTTGAAACCTGTGCGAAGCTGCTGTCGGCAGTGCTCATGGTACTTATAGTGCTTGTCGGCGGGTATCCTCTGGCAGCACAAGAAAATCTCGTTTCGCAAAATGCTGCCACTGCACTAACCAGCAAAAAAGCAGTGTTCGGCAAACGCGCTATGGTAGTGTCGGCACACCCTGAGGCTTCACGCATTGGCGCGGAGATTCTCAAGCGCGGCGGTAACGCGGTAGATGCAGCTGTGGCTGTGGAATTTGCTCTGGCGGTGTGTTACCCAGTGGCAGGCAACATTGCGGGCGGAGGATTTATGCTGCTCAGGCTTGCTAACGGCAAAACCGATGCTCTGGATTTCCGCGAGACTGCTCCCAAAGCCGCTTCGCTCAACATGTTTTTGGACAGCGCGGGCAATGTGCGCCCCAAGCTGAGTACACATGGTCATCAAGCCTCTGGTACGCCCGGTACGGTCGATGGCATGGTGCAGGCGCACAAAAAATATGGCTCGTTGCCATGGAGGACGTTGCTACAACCAGCCATAGACCTTGCCCGCAACGGTGTAGTGCTTACCGAACGCGAAGCACAAGGGCTAAACAACTCCGCTGCCGAGATTGCGCTCTACAATCCTAACAAAACCTACTTTCTCAAGCCCGAAGGCGCATGGAAAAAAGGCGATACGCTGTTTCAGCCCGAACTGGCACAGGCTCTGGAACGCATTCGTGATAACGGGCGCGACGGATTTTACAAAGGCAAAACCGCAGAACTGATAGTGGCAGAGATGCGCTCTGGCGGCGGCTTCATTACCCAAGAAGACCTTGATGCCTACCGCGCTGTATGGCGAACACCCATAGCAACACTCTACAAAACGTACAAAATTATCGGTATGCCGCCGCCTTCGAGTGGCGGAGTAGGCGTGTTGCAAATGATGGAAATGATAGAAGACCAACCCATCAAACAATGGGGACACAACAGCGAGCGAACAGCACATCTGATGATAGAAATTGAACGCCGATACTATGCCGAACGTGCTGAATATCTTGGCGACCCCGATTTTTACAACGTCCCTGTGCGGGGGCTGACCCATCCGCAATATGCCCGCTCAAGGCTTCAAACCTTCAATCCAGACAAAGCCACGCCCAGCACAGAACTCACGCACGGCGACCGCAAAACTGTTGAACAGTACGAACAGATGGAAACGACCCATTTTTCTATCGTTGACCCCAAAGGCAATGCCGTTGCCGTAACGACAACACTGAACGGCGGATTTGGGTCAAAAGTGGTGGTCAAAGGTGTTGGATGTTTTATGAACAACGAAATGGACGATTTTTCCGTCAAACCGGGCGTACCCAATATGTTCGGTGCTGTCGGCGGCGAAGCTAACGCTATCGCACCACGCAAACGTATGCTCAGTTCTATGACACCCACTATTGTTGAGCGTTTTGCCAAAGTACCCAAACGCCTTCAAGAACGCGGGAATCTCTTTTTGGTTGTGGGTTCGCCCGGAGGCACGACGATTATCACCTCAGTATTCCAAACGCTGCTCAACGTGCTGGAGCATGGCATGACGATGCAAGAAGCAGTGAACGCCAAACGCTTCCACCACCAGCATTTGCCAGATGTGGTGTTGGCTGAAGAAGGCGTGTTCACGCCCGAAGTTCGGCAAGCCTTAGAGCGCAAAGGTCATCTGTTCCGCGATATTCAAGCTATTGGCAAGGTAGATGCTGTGATGGTGTTGCCGAACAAGATGCTTGAAGGCGGTGCTGACCCTCGTGGCGATGATACAGCAGTTGGATACTAGAAACGCCGAAGTTCTCAGGTATGCGATGATGCGAAGCAGGTGCAGGGTTCGGTTCTGAAGAGTTACGCAGTACACGATTTTCGCTCAACATTACGACACACTATGACGTTTGCGTTGATTGGACTTGTAAGCCCTGTGCTTGCTGCGTTGGGCTATATCACGTGGGATGTGAAGCCTGAAATTGGCATACACATCGGACCGTTTAACCCACGATGGTATGGTATCTTGTTTGCATCGGGCTTTATCATTGGCTACCAGCTTATGTCGAAGATGATGCAGCGCGAACACCGCCCCGTAACCGATATGGAGCCGCTCACGTTCCATATGATTGTAGGGACGCTTGTGGGAATGCGGCTTGGACATTGTTTGTTCTACGACCCCGCGTATTATCTTGCTCGACCATTGGAAATTCTCAAAATCTGGGAAGGCGGCTATGCCAGTCATGGCGCGGTGATTGGGATTTCCGTTGCGCTGTGGCTGTATTCGCGGTCGCGCCCGCAACAGCCGTTTTTGTGGATTATTGACCGCATTGCCATCACCGTAGCACTGGCGGGATGTTTGATTCGCACAGGAAACTTTTTTAATCACGAAATGATTGGCAAACCCAGCGACATGCCGTGGGCGGTAGTGTTTACCATGAAAGACCTGATTCCGCGCCACCCAGCGCAGATGTACGAAGCCCTCTGCTATTTGGGCATCTTTTTCCTCATGCGCTGGCTCTACAATCGCTACAACGCCACACCGCCGTCGGGGCTGCTGTTGGGCGTGTTTTTTGTAACGGTGTTTGGTGCGCGGTTTATCATTGAATTTTTTAAGGAAAATCAAGTGCTGTTTGAGCAACTGCTGCCAATCAACATGGGGCAAATCCTCAGCGTTCCGCTTGTGCTGCTTGGCGTGGGCTTGATATGGCGGGCATTACGACAACAGAAGCATATCGAAGACTCAACTAACAACACTCCACACGCACAACCACATCATGCTGCTCCAAGCAAGGCAAAACAGGCGTTGCAGACTTCAACCCGCAAAAAAAAATAATCCATTTCTCACCTTGACCCCAACCAGTATGCATACCGACAACGGTCATCAGCACGACCACCACGACCACCTCAACGGCAATGGTGCTGCTGATGATGCAATAGGATTTCACTCGCAAGAATTTTCGCGGGTGATAGGCGATAAAACCGTGCTGCTCCGCTGCGATGTGCGGCTACAAATGCAGGTGGAATGGCTCTTTGACGCGCTGACGGAAATTCACAAGCATCAACCTCTCGAAGACGGCATGGCGGTCGAAGTAGGCTGGTCGGTGTTGGCGTTGCTGTGTCCTGACGAATTGCCCATTACTATGCTGATGGTCTGCGAGCCAGACTTTGACGATAATCCGTTTACAAACGTCATTGGCGATGTTACACGCACACTGCTGATTTTGGCTCAGCAAAACGACGTGATTGTCGCCACTAAAACCGAAGAAACCGCACACATTCCGCGTTTTGACGATACACTCGTGCTTCGCAAAGGCGTATTGGACGAAGACAGCGTGTATTTGGAACGCAGCGAACCCGAAGGCGATGAAGACTCAGGCTGGTACTTGGGATTAGTGAGCGAAATGGGCGCAGATCCTGAGCGTGAAGTGCCGTTGGACGACTACGAAGCTCTCTATGTCTATGAACTGCTTGGCACGCGCCCATCGCTTATGCAAGCATTGTGCTTGCCTGTGGGCTATACGGCAGTGTTTGCGGGCGATGAAATTGTGGAGGTGATAAACCCTGAAGGTGAACACGTCTGGGCAAACGAACAAGAAGAGTAAAAGAAGAGCAGAAGAAAAGCAGAAGAACAACGCAATACGCGACACATCACACGCCTTCCAAGCCAGACGGAATAACGCTTGGAAGGCGTTCAATATTATTATCTCTATCTGCTGGAAAAATCGTACATTTGCAGCTTACTCTGTAACCTTCTTTCAGCATACAGACGTGCGCTGACGAAGTGTACTCACGAAGATTGTACTCACAAAGCAAAGGATAACGCTCATGTGCGGAATTGTTGGTTATATTGGTACGAAAGACGCAGTAGCGGTCATTGTCAATGGATTAAAACGCCTTGAATATCGTGGTTATGACTCGGCGGGCGTGGCATTACTTTCTGCCAAGCACTTTCCTGCCAACACTGCTCCAACAAACGGTACAAATGGCAGTAGTTCGGTTGGCAATGTACCGTCTGGAACACCACCCGCAGCACCACTTGGAACTATGCCGCCGGCACGCGCAGCCGAACTCACGGTACTCAAACGCGCTGGCAAAGTTGCAGACTTAGAAAAACTTATTGCCGAACGCAAACCACAATCCACGCAAGGCATTGGTCACACGCGCTGGGCTACACACGGTGCGCCGAACGATGCCAACGCGCACCCACACACCGACGCAGACAACCACATCGCGCTTGTTCACAATGGCATTATCGAAAACTATGCAGCCATTAAGCAGCGTTTGCTGCGCCAAGGCTACACATTTCGTTCGGAAACCGATACGGAAGTGCTGACAGTCTTTATTCGAGCAATGTATGACCGTGTGGGTCGTTTGGAAGAAGCCGTGCGTTTAGCACTGTGCGAAGTGGAGGGAGCATTTGGAATTGCTGTGGTGTCCACGCTTGAGCCTGATGTGCTGATTGCCGCGCGGCGCGGTAGCCCCTTGTTGGTTGGCGTGGGCGATGGCGAGTATGTGATTGCGTCCGATGCCTCGGCGGTGATTCAGTACACACGCCAGGTGATGTATTTAGACGACGATGAAATGGCGATTTTGCGGCGCGACGGATACACGACCAAAACGATTCATAACGAAGCTACCGACCCAACAATCCAAGAAGTCCATTTCGACCTTGCGAGCATTGAAAAAGGCGGATTTGACCACTTTATGCTCAAAGAAATTTATGAACAGCCGAACACGTTCCGCGACTGCTTTCGCGGGCGTTTGCTGGCAAACGAAGGCAATGTGCGACTTGGCGGATTAAATCCTGTATTGGATAAACTCCGCCGTGCAAGACGCATCATCTTTACTGCCTGTGGAACGTCGTGGCATTCAGCACTGGTGGGCGAATACATCATTGAGCAATTGGCGGGTATTCCTGTGGAAGTGGAGTATGCCTCAGAATTTCGCTATCGTAATCCCGTTATCACGCCAGACGACGTGGTGGTGGCGATTTCGCAAAGCGGCGAAACAGCAGACACCTTAGCAGCTGTCCGCGAGGCAACGATGAAGGGCGCAACGGTGCTGGGGCTTGTCAACGTTGTGGGCAGTTCGATTGCACGCGAAACCGACGCGGGAATTTATTTGCACGCAGGACCAGAAATCGGTGTGGCTTCCACGAAAGCCTTTACTTCGCAGCTTGCAGCAATTATGCTGCTTGCTCTGCATTTGGGACGCACACGCAGATTATCGCAGCGCGATGCAATGGACATAGCACAAGCCTTAGAGCGCGTTCCAGAGCAAATTCAGTACATTCTTGACCACGCCGAGCACGTTCGCACCATTGCTCAGGAATACAAGGACGCGAAAAACTTTCTGTATCTTGGGCGTGGCTACAATTTCCCCGTTGCTCTGGAGGGCGCATTAAAACTCAAAGAGATTTCGTACATCCATGCCGAAGGCTATCCCGCAGCCGAAATGAAACACGGACCTATCGCGCTGATTGACGAAAATATGCCCGTTGTGGTCATTGCCACGCGAGATGAAATCTACGACAAAGTGTTGTCGAATATTCAAGAAGTTCGCGCTCGCAACGGGCGCGTAATTGCTATCGCCAACGAAGGCGACACCCGCATTGCCGAACACGCCGAACACGTGGTCTATATTCCCAACACCTTGCCCATGCTGACACCAGTGCTGTCGGTGATACCGCTGCAATTGCTGGCGTACTATGTGGCAGTGCTGCGTGGTTGTAACGTGGATATGCCCAGAAACCTTGCCAAAAGTGTAACGGTGGAGTAAAGAGAAGCCGCATGGGATTATCGTTTATACACCACCTTGCCGCCCGAAATCGTGTATAGCACCTTGACTGAGCGGAGTTGTTCGTTGGGAAGCGTCATAATATCGCCGTCCAGCACGACCATATCTGCCAATTTGCCCACCTCGAGCGTACCTTTGAAGTGGTCTTCATATCCTGCGTAGGCTGCATCATAGGTCATGCCGCGCAATGCTGCTTTGCGGCTGAGAGCCTGTTCTGCTTGAAATCCGTTCGGCGGCATATTGTTGGCATCTTGCCGTGAGACCGCCGCATGGAAGCCGTAGAGCGGGTTGATGTCTTCCACAGGAAAGTCGCTACCCAGTGGAAGAATACCGTTTTGCTCCAGCAAGTCGCGGAATATGTATGCGGTCTTGATGCGCTCCGAGCCAAGCCGCTCGCCTGCCCAACGCATATCGGAGGTGCAGTGCGTGGGCTGTACCGACGGCAGAATGGTAAAACGGCGAAACATTGCCACATCCTCTGGCGCGACAATCTGTGCGTGCTCTATACGCCAGCGTTTGTCCGTTGCCATATCCCTTCGCTGTTCGTTTGTTGGTGCATGTAGTTCGCCCAAATACTTGCCGTAGATGTTCAACACCAAGCGGTTTGCTGAGTCGCCAATACAGTGCGTGTTGATTTGAAATGATGTTCGGCTCACACGCTTGACAAGGCGTTCAAACGCTGCGGGGTCAATCGTCAAAAACCCCTGTGTTGTGGGCTTGTCGCTGTACGGGGCAAGCAAACACGCGCCCCGCGAGCCAAGCGCACCATCAGCCATCACTTTGAACGAACGAACGGTAAGGTATTCATTCTGAAACACACCCTGCCGCAGATACCGCTCTACGTGTTCTTCGGTTGGTGTGAGCATAGCGTACACACGAACGCGCAGCCGTTTGCTGGCGTAGAGCCGCTTATAGACTTCCACCAGTTCGTGCGGAACGCCTGCTTCAGCAACACTTGTCAGCCCAACAGCAAAACAGCGTTGTTCGGCTGCCAGTATTGCCTCTTCCATCTCGCGCAGCGTGAGCGGTGGAATCCTCATGGTTACTCGTTCCATGGCGTTGTCTAACAAAATGCCCGTGAGTTTTCCGTTCATGGTTTCAACCAAACCACCTTCAACGGCAGTGTTTTCGCTCACACGAGCCAAGGCTAAGGCTTTGGAGTTTGCCAGCAGTGCATGACCGTCCACACGGGTTAAACAGACAGGAATGTCGGGAAACAAGGAATCAAGCGGTTCTTTTGTGGGAAAAGTTTTGTCAGCCCAATCGTTTTGGTCCCAGCCACGCCCGACAATCCAGCGTTTCGTTGGGTATGCCTTGCGATACGCTTTGAGCCGCTCCAAAACTTCTTGGAATGAGCGCGTGCCTTTCAAATCTGCCTCTTGCAGGGTTTTTCCATAACCGAACAAATGAGCGTGTGCGTCATAGAATCCCGGGTACACCGATGCTCCGCGTGCATCCACCGTGTGTTTAGCACGAAACCGCGCTATAAGGTCGTTGGAAGCCCCCAAAGCAAGAATCTTCCCAGAACGCACAGCAACAGCTTCTACCACGCGAAACGCACTATCAGCCGTGTACACACGGGCGTTATACAATAGCAAGTCTGCTGCTACGCGCTGCTGCGTCGGTTGCGCTGCAAGAGGAACTGTGCGTTGTGTGTGGACGACGACCAGAGCCAGAAGACTCCAGAGTATCTGGCGCGATGCAGTGGTAAGAGCCATAATCATCAATGGAGCGGAAAAAGTGGTTGTTGAGAGCCATTTGTTGAGAGGCATTTGTTGAGAGCCGTGCCTACGCGCTGCAAGCATCTACAGATGTTCACCTACACACGTTCACCCGCCAAACGTCCCAGCGTTGCCAATGCTTGTTCTATCTGCGATGACCAGAGTGAACCACAGTTCAAGCGAATGTAGTGGTTGTATTGTTGTTGTTCGGAGAACATTCTGCCCGGAGCAATGCTGATATTTTCCTGCAAAGCGCGTTGGTGCAGGCGTACAGAGTCCACATGCTCGGGCAGTTCCACCCACAGCACGAAGCCCCCTTGCGGTCGGGTAACTTTAGTGCCTTCAGGGAAATATTCGGCAACGGCTTGCAACACGCGCTGCATCTGCGACGAAAATGCCTTTCGTAGCCCGCGCAGATGATGTTCATAGCCGCCATTTTGCAAAAACTTTGCCAAGACTAATTGCGGCAGCGTAGAGGTGGCAAGGCTGGTGGCAATTTTGTTGTGCAAGACGGCTTTATGATACCGTCCGGGCAGCATAAACCCCACGCGCAGCCCGGGCGAAATCGTTTTGGAGTACGACGCGCACAGCATTACCCATCCGTCGCGGTCGAAGGATTTCAAAGGCTTTGGGCGTTTGTCGCTAAAGCAAATATCGCCATAGATGTCGTCTTCAATAATCGGTATGGCGTATTTAGCAGCAAGCGCGGCGGCAGCGGATTTGTTGGTGTCGGGCATGCAACTGCCTGTGGGGTTGGAGAAGTTCGGCACCAATACACACGCTTTGATAAGCCGTTTGCACATGGCATCTTCCAAATGTTCTAAGGAAACGCCTGTGCGCGGGTCGGACGGGATTTCCAGAGCGTTCATGCCCAGACCCTCGATAATTCTTAGTACGCCAAAATAACAGGGTGATTCCACAGCAATCGTGTCGCCTTTGGTTGCCACAGCGCGTAGGCAGAGATTGATAGCTTCGGTTGTGCCGCAGCTAATAATCACATCTTCGGGTGAATACACGTTTGCTGCACCATTTTTTTGGGTAACGCTCCAGTCCATAGCGCGAAGCACGATTTGGCGGCGCAGTTCCATGTTTCCTACCGACGGCTCGTAGCGGCTAATGGTAGCAACTTCTGTGCGGGCAATAGAAGCAAACAGTTTTGCAATTTTGTTCAGCGGTAAGAGTTCAGGCGCAGGACACGCCCCGCCAAGCGGTGCGAAATCGGCATACTGAGCGGCGTTGATAACATCTTCAACCAGCGAAATCATGTTGGCTGGCGCAGTAGGAGCAAGCGAAAAACGGTGTATGGTGGGTTCGGGCGGCAGACTGCGCACTTGCTGCCGAACATAGTACCCTGATTGTGGTCGGGCATCTATCAAGCCCATGTCTTCGAGGTGCATATAGGCTTGCAGCACGGTGGAGATGCTCACGCCCTTTTGTTCGCTCATTTTGCGCACCGATGGCAGACGGTCGCCCGGCTGCAAGACGCGCTGTTGCACTTGTTCGCGGATTTCCAATGCAATGCGCTCATACAAATGTGTGTCTGGAAGTGAAAGCATGGATTGTAACAATGTCAATGCTGAAAAACAACTGAAAAACCAACGGCAGACCAATCACCACGACCTACAACCCGCATGACGCCAGAATTTCGCTTGCCGAAGCCGTCCAGACAAGCGGCGAAGCCATCACATAATCCAATACGCGCTCGAAATACTTGGTACGATGCGGCTGCCCAAGCATCCAAGGATGAACAGAAAGGGAGAGTATTCTTCCGCCCTGCGCTCCATTGTCCTTGAGGCTTTCTGCTACGAGGGCATCAAAACTGTCCATCACTTGTTCGGCGTAGGAGGCTTCGCTGTGCTGATTATTCATCAGAATAAACTGGTCTTCCAATTCATAGGAAAGCGGCATGGCAACAAGCGTGCCGTAAGCAGTATTGAAGGCATAGGGCATATCGTCATTCACCCAATCGCAGAAGTATCGAATCCCCCGTGCAGCCAGAAGGTCAGGTGTGTCGGCACTTTCACTACGAGCAGGGCTTAACCAACCCGTTACAGGCTGCTTGGTGATGCCGCGGAGCGTTGTAAGGGTTTTGTCGATGAGTTCTGCTTCATTGCTCATGCCGCCGTAGTGCAGCGTGTCCATATCCCAGCCGTGTGCAAGGATTTCTGCACCTGTGCCAGTAAGCACGTTCATCAAATATGGCACACGTTCTGCCAATGCAGCATTGACGGCGAAGGTTGCTGTGACGTTGTAGCGTTCTAATGCCTTCAGGATGCGGTATATTCCCACGCGATTACCGTAGTCCCGTAGCGTGTAGTGTCGTAAGTCAGGGTAAGGCATCGTCAGGCTGCCCGGAGCTTTGAAGGGTTTGCCTGTGGAGTTCAGGGGAAAATATTGCAGCGATACATTCACCCACAATGCAATACGCTTGCCGTGCGGAAACGCAACAGGTGGGCGTTTGGCGAGCATTGACCACGCGTAGCGGTTGTGGTCCATACCGTAGCGTCTGTGCGGGTAGCGTAGATGTTCAGCGTCTAATGCCATAGCGTCGCCTCTCTGGTAGTTCACAATTCACAAGGAGTTTTTTGCTTGAATGTCTGCCAGCGCGGACTGATAGTAATGCTCGAGGAAATATTCAGCGATTTCTCTGCCCGTTGTTACCCACACGTCGGCGTGCCCAGTGATGTACTCCAATGCTTCCTCGAATGCTTTGAGCCTGTGCGGAAAACTGACTTGGTAATTGTGCAATGGCACACACATAACCGTTCCCGATTCTGCGCCTTCAGCGTAGAGCCTGTCAAAATTGTCTTTTATCATCTGCCCGTAGTGGCGCGGTGTAACCTTATTGACCACATAGGCAATAGTATCGTTCATCTCCAGCGAATACGGGATGGAGACAAAGGGTTTGCCACTGCGAACGCGAAGAGGCGTGGGCTGGTCGTCGTGGAATAAATCGCACGTATAGATGCCGCCTGCCTCGGCGAACAAATCCAGCGTAAGTTCAGAATGAGACAATGCTGGGGCTAAGTACCCGGCACAACGCTGTCCGGTGTGTTTGAAGATCGTTTCGATGGAATCCTCTATCATGGCGCGTTCCTGCTCTTCGCTCATGCCGTAGGTGTAGCGCGTGTTGTAGATGCCATGACTAAAAAATTCCCAGTTGCGCTCTTTGCAGAGTTCAATAATTTCGGGATGGTGGTCGCAGAGTGCTGTGGAGAGCGAAATCGAGCCGCGCACGCCGTATTTATCCAACACCTCCATTAAGCGGACATGCCCCACCCGATTGCCGTAATCGCGGGTCGAATAGCCCAAGACCGCAGGATAGGGCTGTGCCCATGCCTTGCGGAAAGGGTTCTCTGGCGGGTTGAGTTCGTAAAACTCAATGTTCGGCGCAACCCAGAATGCTACTCGTGCGCCGTTTTTCCAGCGTATTGGTGGGCGATTCTGGTATGCCCAATAGTCGTAATATCCGGGGTCTGCTTTCATCGAAGTCCGTCAAGATAGGTGAATACTGCTGTTACAGGCACAACATCGGCGTATTTCAGTGCTAAATCGGTTAGGTTTGCAAAATGATAACTTTCGTGTTTGTCGGCAACACATTCTTCTGGAACAATTGTCCGGTAGCCACGCGAGAGGCTGTCCACGGCGGTAGCACGAATACATCCCGACGTGGAGCCGCCCGTGATAACAACCGTGTCCACTTTGTGCCAGACAAGCAGGCTTTGCAACGGCGTTTCAAAAAACGCTGAGGGCATCTTTTTGCAGTATATCACGTCGCGCTGACGGTCAATCTTCAAGCGGTCGTCAAACTCGGCACGCACAGAGTTGAATTTGATGTTTTGCAACGAATCGGGCGTATTGGTGCGCGTTCCCCACACACCAGCGTCTTCGCCTGACTCCATGTATGCCACATATGTCCACACAACAGGCAAACCTAAAGCACGGAATCGCTCTGCCAGTTCGTTGATGTAATGCAGTTGATTTGGGTCGGTTTCATATGCTGTTTTGAATTGCCGAACATCGGTGTAGGCTTTTTGCAGGTCAACGTTTATCAGTGCTGCCTTTTGCCCAAAGCCGAAACTGGCGCGGTTGGGATTATTTTTGACCTCGTAGTATATCTCACGAGCCGTTTTGTTGCTGAGTTCCATAGCGGTAAACAGAAGCGTGAATAATACAGCGTTGCAGAGCCTTGCTACCGCGACTGTTGGCAAGTCGTGAAGCAAGCTATCGGCATAACTTACGGAATTTTTGGCAATTGACGTACTACGAAGAACGCCCAAACCGACGGTCAAACTCTTCGAGGGGAAACTCGATAATAATGGGTCGCCCGTGTGGGCAAGCAAAGGGCATACTTGTAGCATAGAGGTCTTCAACAAGCTGACGCATTTCGGGCATGGTAAGCACGTCACCAGCGCGAATTGCCGAACGACAGCCGAACGAAGCCGCAAGGTTATCACGAGTGCTGGTGTGGCGGATATGCTGGTATTCGCGGTACTGCTCGAGAAGGTCTTTGAGCGTCTCTTTTTCGCGCCCGCTCCGCACATCGGCGGGAACTGCGTGGATTTCGAGTGTGAGCGCATTGGTAAATTTCACCTGAAAGCCCATAGCCATCAGTTCTTCTTCGACCTCTTTGACCAATGCTGCCTCGGACGGCGTAAGCTGTGTGATGACGGGGAACAAGAGTTCTTGAGCGTAGGCGAAACCTTCGTTCATCGCCTTGAGCGCACGTTCGTATAAAATCCGTTCGTGAGCGGCGTGTTGGTCAATAACCGCCAAACCCTTCGGCGTGGGCATGAGGATGTATTTTCTATGCAGTTGCCAATACAAGCGCATGGGAGCGGCGTTGTAGGGATTCTGAGACTCTTGGGCATCAACTTGAGTACCAACTTGAGCATCAGCGTTGAGGGCGTTTTGCTGGGTTTCGGCGGTGGGGTGTGTTTCAGCCGCTGGCTCAATGTGTTGTAAATGCAAGAACGGGGATGCGCGTTCCCCAAACAACGCTTCAAACCCTGCAAATTCTTGTTCTCTGAGCCGCCGTTCGTTGGCACGCTCATAGTGTGGCGGACGTTCAGTGTTTGTGGTGCTTGTTGCACGGGTATATGGGGTGGTGTTGCCAGATACATTTGGCATATCGGGGGACACACTGGGGGAAAGAATTTCGCCGGTTAGACGGTTAATGAGCAATGCTTCCTCAAAGCGTGGGGCAGTGTTGGAGGCGTTGGTCGTGTTCGGCTGCAAACGAAATGTTTCAAACGGCGCGTTTGCATCTGCCGCAGCAGGAAGCAGCGTGGCTTGTGGTGTCAGGTTGTTGCGGGCAAGTGTTTCCACTACCGCACGGCGCACCGCACTGTATATGGTGCGTTCGTCGTCGAATTTGACCTCGTGTTTTTGCGGATGAACATTGACATCCACGCGCTCCACATCCACCGTCAAAAACAGCAAAAACGGCGGATACGAGGCTTGGTCAATCAAATGCTCGTAGCCAGACATCACCGCATGGCTCAATTGGCGGCTGGAAATGGCGCGGCGGTTGAGGTATAAAAACTGTTCCGATTTGGATTTTTTTGCAAACGTCGGCTGCCCGATAAATCCCGAAATCTCGATAGTGCTGCCGTTGCGAACCTCTGTGCTATGAACAGGCAGGAGTGCATCGGCAAAGGGTTTGCCCAGCACCTCAGCCACACGGGTGCGAAGTTCGGCGGGCTGCAAATCATAGATAAGCGCGTCGTCGTCATACAGCACAAAACGGACGTGCGGATACCCCAAGGCGAATTTCGTCATGGTATCGGCAATGTGGCGAAATTCTGTCAGGTCGGAACGCAAAAACTTGCGCCGCGCAGGAACGTTGTAAAACACATTACGCACAAACACCTGCGTTCCCACGTCCATAGCGCATGGCTCAATGGTTGGTTCGCGGAGTGGCTCGGAAAGAAGTTTCCACCCAATATCATCATGTGGTCGGCGGGAGCGGATTTCCAGGTGGGCTACCGATGCAATCGAAGCCAGTGCCTCACCGCGAAAGCCCAACGTCATTATCCGCTCTAAATCTTCGGAGGTCTTGATTTTGCTTGTTGCGTGGCGTTTGATGGACAACAGCAAATCCTCGCGGCTCATGCCTTTGCCGTTGTCAATGATGTGAACAAGCTGTTTGCCCGCGCCCCGTACCACGACGGCAATAGTGGTAGCACCAGCATCGAGAGCATTTTCAACGACTTCCTTGACCAACGATTCAGGACGCTGCACGACTTCGCCTGCCGCAATTTGATTGGCTATATGGTCGGGCAAAATCCGTATTTCCGTGTCAGTGCGTTCCATAATGCCAAAAAACGGTGGCTGCGCCTGCGTCGCGTTGGACTTATTTGATTTTGGAAAGAATAATAGCTCTGTTTTTTGTTGTGGCAACAAGTTTGCCGTCGGGGCTAAATGCTGCCGGGCTGCCCGAACAGCTAATGCCTTCGGTGGACTGAAGCTTTTCCCCTGTGTCCACGTTCCACACCTTGACGGTTTTATCGGCACTGCCGCTCATCACATATTTCCCGTCGGGGCTAAAAAACACACTGGTTACGCTTTTATCATGCCCCCGCATAGAACGAAGAATTTTACCGTTTGCCACATCCCAAATTTTGACGGTTTTGTCGGCACCGCCGCTCACCAAGAGTTTGCCATCAGGGCTAAACGATACTGACTGCACCGCACCCAAATGACCGCGCAAAATGGTTTTGGTACCATCGCGTTCCATTATTCCCATTTCCATATCCTGCGGTGTGCGTTCAGCTATCGAGGTGCGTGTTCCGTCGGCTTGTTTGGATGTTTTGCGAGCACGCGATGACGATGCAGAGGACGACGCAGATGGCGATACGGACGACGACGCGGACGACGATGCAGAACTCGTTTCTGCACTTGTTGCCTCTGCTTGTTTGCGGGCAGCACTTGAAGCACGCGCAGCAAGCGCAGTTTCGCGGCGTTCGCGCATTCTCTCACGCTGCTGTTCGCGCTGCCGTTCGCGTTCTGCCGCACGGCGTTGTTCGCGTTGTTCGCGTTCTTCACGTTGTTGTTCACGTGCAGCGCGTGGTGAGGTACGTGCTGCTGGCGCAGTTGATGTTGCCGTTACGCGTGCCGATGGTGCGGCTTGTGGGGCTTGTTTAGCTTGTTCGCGTTGTTGAGAAACGTTGTTGGGTAATGGTGCTTTGGGTGATGCTGCCGATGGTGCTTGCTGCACAGACTGCTGCTGTTGTGTCTTTGGTGTTGATGGCTGTACTGATGGCTGTACCGACGGCTTGGCAGCAGTTTTTGGGTTCTCCTGAGCGATGTTGCTGCTTCCTTGTGGCTTTGCCTTAGCTGCTTCTTTAATGGCTGCCAAAGCGTCGGATTCTTTTGTACCAGAGGCAGATTTATTGCTTGCGCCGCCTTGACCCATAAGCACGGCAGGAAGTTTGCCTGTAGTGGTTGTGGGTGATGCGGGTGAAGCCGATGCAGAACCTTGTGCGCCTTGATTATCTGGGTTAGCGAGACTTTGCGAAGCAGCACCCTGCGAAGCAGCATCCTGTGAACCAACACCCTGTCCAGCATCCTGCGAACCAACACTCTGTTGGCTACTTCCTTGTCCAGTTTGTTTTGCTTGTTGTTCGGCTTTGGTGAGCGAATCCCAGAGTTTGGATCCTGGCTCGACTGTGTCGCGCCAGTCAGCGCGGACTTCAGGCAATTGGCGCACGGAATCGATAAATTTCAAGCGGCGTTCAATAGAATCGGCTGCGGATTCCGATGCAGTGCGTTCGGCAGATTGTTTGCCAAACCATGAAGGCATAGTCCTGTATGCCACGTAGAGAGCCGTTCCGCCAGCTAACAGCGCACCGATAATAATCCACCCGCCGCGCCGTTTTTTCTTCTCCTGTGGTTGCGCTGCTTGGTCTCGAGCCATAGCTGGCGGTGTCTGTGTAGATGCCGAGCGCATGGTAAATGCCAAGCCAGAGCCAGACGGCGCAGGAACTTGCTGACCCGAAGGTTGTGAACTTGATGCCAGAGTGTGTGGCTGTTGAGGATTTGCTGCTGGCGACGACGGTAGGGACTGCTGCACGCCGCCAAATTGTGCCGCAGCAGGAGAAGCACTGGAGGACGAAGAAGGAACAACGGGCTTTGGCAGTGGTGTGCTGCTGGCTGCTTCGCGTTCTTTGCGGGCATCTTCGCGCATTGCCTCTTCTTGGCGTGCCTTCAGGTCGCGCATACGTTGGTTAATCAGTGCTGCTGTTGCTACCGAGCCTGCCTGCGAACCCGCCGAAGGCGGCGCAGAGGGCGTGGAAAGCGTGGAAACGCGAATGGGCTGCGGTGGCATACCCACAAGTGTTTGTGGGCTTGGGGCTGACGTATCGGGTTGTGGGTACAAACCGTTCAGCGTTCGTGCCATGTCGCGTGCTGTGGGGCGTTCGCTGCGCTGTTTGGACAACGAACGGCGCACAAGTTCCGTCAGTGCTGAGGGCAGATTCTCAAAGATGGGTGGTTCTGGTAGTGTTTGATAAACGATGGCTTGGCGCAATTGCATATCCGTTTTCATCCCTTCAGCAAACGGAGCAGTGCCAGAGAGCAGGTGATACAGCATTGCACCGGCACTATACACGTCGGAGGCAGCCGTGGGTTCGGCGCCTTTGATAATTTCTGGGGCTGTGTAAGGGAGCGCACCTGAACGCGATGCTGCCTTGAGCAAGGCTGTCGAACCCAAACATTTCGCTATGCCAAACCCCTCTACCTTCACGCGATTGCCTTCACCCAGAAGAATATCATTCGGCTTCAAGCCGCCATGTTCCACGTTTTTGCTGCTTGCTTGGGCAACTGCACGCAGTGTTTGTGCTATCATCGGCACAGCAATCTCTGGCGAAAGAGCACGACCGCGTCCACCGAGCAACGAACTCAGGGGTTTGCCCGCAGCGTACTCCATCACCATAAATACATTGCCGTCTTTTTCCAGTATGTCCAGCAATTGTGCAATATGTTCGCCTTTTAAGCCACGGAGTGTGCGTGCGCTGTCCAGAAGCCGTGAGCGTGTGCGGGCATCACGGGTAAATTCCGTGTGCAGGGCTTTCATGGCAACAGTAGCGTTGGTTTCCGTATTGCGCCCACGATAGACTGTTCCCGTCGCTCCGTTGGCAATGCGACTAAGAATCTGGTATTGTTGTATCAAATCTGCCATAATGGTCGTTGTAAAGGGGATGAAATCATGCTACAAAAGTCATCATTGCTGAATGCTACGGTTTTTTGCTCTGCCTTCAACCTTTGACTGCTACTACGCGATTGGTAAGCACTCCAAGTCCCTCAATTTCACATTCTACGGTATCGCCGTCGTTGAGCCAACGCGGTGGGTCAAAGACCTTGCTGCCATTGAGTTCAAGCAAACACCCCGTTCCGCACGTGCCGCTCCCAATGACTTCACCCGGATAGAGCATTACACCGTAGCTTGCGCGTTCGATGATTTGGGCAAACGTCCAGCGCATATCACCTACGTTGCCACGGGACACTTCTTGACCGTTGATGCGTGCGGTCATGGTTAAGTCGTAGTGTGCGCCGTGCGGGGTGTCGCGGCGGTAGCTGGCAAGCTCATCCATCGTCACAAGGCACGGACCAAGCGACGTAGCGAAGTCTTTGCCCTTGGCAGGACCAAGATTCATCTGCATTTCCTGCATTTGCAATGCTCGTGCGCTCCAATCATTCATAACCATCATGCCGAAAATATGTTCATCGGCTTTGTGAGAGGGAATGTTTTTGCCTTCTTTGCCAAGAACAATAGCCACTTCCAACTCAAAATCTAATTGCTGTAAGTGCTGGTCTTGAACGTGTACATCGCCTTCGCCCGTGATAGCAAGGTGATTGGTGAAGTAAAAAATGGGAATTTCGTCGAACACGGGAATCATCTCCAACCCCCGATTGCGCCGTGCCGTTTCCACATGCTGCCGAAACGCATAGCCATCACGCACCGACACTGGGCGAGGCACAGGCGAAAGCAATGTAGCTTCGTAGGTGCTCACTATTGCTGGCGCATGGATGGGCGAATGGTGCGGAGCGTTGTACCATGCCAGCAGTTTGTGTGCTTCGTGAATGGCTTTGTCGCCGAGCCGCAAAAAATCCAGAATATTGTTCGGCATGGCCGGCAGAGCCGCGTGAATAGAATGTTTTGCGGCATCATAGCCCAGTTCTGCATCCAAGATTGTTTCTTGGCACGCGAATCCGAGCCGTTCTTTGCCTTTGTACGTGTATGTAACTAATCGCATGAGGAGTACGTTCAAAGAGTCATCCAAAGAGTAAATTGTCTTGCAATTGCCTTGCAACAGTGTTGCAAACAGGTTGTGCACTGTCGTCTGCTAACGCCGCATCAAAGATACACAAAAGCAAGCGAGTGTAAAAGAAAAGTTCTTTGGCAGATTGCAGCCAATCAGCAGTTCTCAAGAGAACAGCACTGGTCTGGCGTGTGTGTGGTGAAAAGAGAATCGGAGCTGTGCGCTTGCTCAGGAACGATGCAGCAACTGGTTGCGATGCACTACGGTGATTGTGCCGCGCGAGAGTTGAATCCACCCCTTGCGCTCAAATTCTTTAAGCGTTCGGCTTACTACTTCGCGTGCTGTACCAAGTTCAGCCGCAAGTTCTTCGTGGGTTTTGTGGATGAGCGCGGTGTGGCGGGTGAGCGAGTGCAATAAGTCTGCAAGGCGTTCATCCATGCGGCGAAACACGACTTCTTCGACCAAGAGCATCACATCGGAAAGCCGCAACGCAAACTGTGCGAAGACGTAATTGCGAGCCTCGTGGGAACGTTCGACAAGTTGTTGAAAATCTGCCATCGAAAGCGTTAGCAGCGTGGCATCTTCTTCCACTACTGCCGAAGCCTGATGAATAGGGTTCGACAAAGCGCATGACATGGACAAAATGCAACTTTCGCCTGCACCAAGCCGATAAAGCGTGATTTCGCGCCCTGTTTCGCTCAGTTTATAGACGCGCACCACCCCAGAGTCCACAAATCCAATTTTTCCACATCCCGTGCCTTCTGTAAACACTTCGCTGCCAGCACTGAGGCGTGCTGTATTCACAGGCACTGAGCGCAGAAACGGCAAATAGTCCAGCAGGTTGCTTATCGTGTTTCCGGTATTCGCATGGCGCGGAGGAGAGTTCATACTTGTCAAGCAGAAGTATCAAGCAGAATTGTCAAGCAAAAAAAGACGCAACAAACTCCTTGTTCAGGTATCTTCCGTTCTACCGCCACCTTAAGAACGACCTCAAGGATAACCCTCAGAATGCCCCTCAGGGTTTCCCTCAAGAATGACCTCAGGAGACAAGGCAAGGCAGCAGAACGGAGACGAGGTTTAAGGCAGTACGACAATGGTTATGCTTCTTCCACACGGGGTTTGCCAAACAATACTTCTTCGATGGCTTGGTTCAGGAGGTCTTTGGGCAGCGCACCAACTGCCATTTGCGGCTGCCCCTCTTTAGGCACAAGCAACAAACTTGGGATGCTGCGAATCCCAAAGACGGCTGCTAATTCTTGTTCGGCATCAGTATCAACTTTGTAAAAACGCGCTTTGCCAGCATACTGCTCCGATAATTCCTCAAACACAGGCGCAACTGCACGGCACGGACCGCACCATTCAGCCCAAAAATCAATAATGCACGGTAAGTCGCCGGTGAAACTCCATTCGGATTGTGTTTCGTAGTTGAACACTTTATCTTTGAAGGTTTGGGCTGTGAGTGCTTCGGTCATTGGATAAACCCTGATTACGTGTAAGAAACGGCAGGCATCACTGCTGCCAACAAATTATTGGGAAATATACAAAAAATAGACAAGGCATCGCACACATTTTGTCTGTACGATGCCTTGCAAACAGCCTTTTGACAGAGAATACTAGAGGATTACTGCTACATCATTGTTAGGTGGTCGCCTATTATGGCGCATGTTATGACACAAACGATGACCACGGCGTGCTACATTCTTGCTGTTTGTTGTATTCAATTTCGTAGCGCAACCCCATAGTCAGGCGTTGGCGGTCGCGTTGTTCGGACGACTCGTGTTCGCTCGTGGGCTTTGCGGGCTTTGACGTTTTTGACAACGAAGCAGAACGATTCAGGGTGGAACGCTGTTTGTTGGAGCTGGAGGATATGGATGGAGTTTTCATTGTGCATCCTTAAAAAAATGAAAGAAATGTTGGTTTTTCCCGAGTTTTTTCTTTGCGTTGTGAGAATAATCACAAAACACTCTATTTTCAGCGTTGTTTAACCTGAAACAAATGTAAGAAAAACTTTTCGAGAAGTCAATAGCAATCTTTTTAAGGAAAATCAGCAAAAACTTAATAAAATTTTGATTTCGCTGACAGCGAATAAAACTGTGCCGGACAAACAGTAGACAGTAAGGGTGTTCTGTGTTGTTCTGGGCAGTGTTTTCGGCAACGTTTTGAGCGGCGTTCTCAGCAATACTTGACGCAACAATACTCTGGAACTCAGCAGGATTCTGAGTACCCCAATGTTGAGATTCACCAGCCGAACCAATTCAACAGCACTGGTATCAGTACAGGCACAAGCAGAGCCGTCAGCAAGCCATTTAGCCCCATTGCCAGTGCTGCAAACGCCCCTTGTTCTTGGCTGAGTTCCAATGCCCGCGCCGTGCCGATGCCGTGCGCGGCAATGCCGAGAGCAAACCCGCACACACGCTGGTCGCTAATGCCCAAGACCACAAAAACACGCTGCCCAACCATTGCGCCAACCACGCCCGTGCAAATCACCACAGCAGCTGTGAGTGAGGGCAAACCATCTATGCGTTCGCTGATGCCCATAGCAATAGGCGTAGTAACGGATTTTGCTGCTACCGAACGCAATAGCACCTCGCTTCCGCCCAACCACCATGCCACACCAAGCGCAGTGACTATGCCCGTGCATGAACCCGCTATCAAGCCCACCACAAGCACACGGCGCAATGCCCGAACATGATGAAGTTGATGATACAGTGGCACTGCCAACGCAACCGTTGCCGTGCCAAGCAACAACTGAAGCACGTGGACAGATGTGGCATACTCTTGATAACGCACGCCGCTCGGCAGCAGAACGCACAGTACCAATACGACTGCGACTGCCACAGGATTTGCAAGCGGCGATTGCCGCAGGCGTTTGTACAACCACAACGCAGTCTGGTATGCAAGCAGCGTGACCAAAAGCCACAGTGTTGGTAATCCCTGCAAGTGCGTCCAGACAGACCACAGTTCGTTCATGCTTGGAGATTGGCGAGATTGTTTTGGTTAATGGAATACGAAGACCAAGTTCTACGGCATTCTACGCAGCTTCGGTAAAAAATTCTTGAGGAATACTGCCTTTGCCGACCACATCGACAAAAATACTCAGCAGCGAGGGCTGCATTTTTTCGACGTTGTGCAAGGTAGTGTGGGGAAGCAATTCGCCAAGAATATGATTGATAGCAGTGTTGGGAGCGTTCGGCGCAAGTCGGAATTCGGCGTAATGAGGAAACATCTCAACATCGGTAATCAAGGGTGAATTTTGCAGCACAGACGCTACGATTTGCGACCCGCCCTCGAACTCTATGCGCACGGTATTCGTCCCAAAACGGCTTTTTACGTCGTCCACACTGCCGCGCAGCACAGTTTTGCCTCTGTTGTAGAGCAAAATTTCGTCGCAGATTTTTTCGGCTGATTCCAATTGATGCGTACAAAAAATGATGGCTTTGCCAGCATCACGCAACGACAACACCACATCTTTGAATTTGAGCTGGTTCACGGGGTCTAAGCCGGAAAAGGGCTCGTCGAGAATCAACAAATCGGGATTGTGCAGCACCGCGGCAATAAATTGCACTTTTTGTTGGTTGCCTTTGGAGAGCTCTTCAATCTTTCTGCCCTCCATGCCCTGCAAATCAAAGCGTTCAAGCCATGCGGACATCTCTTGTTTTGCCAAGCGTTCGGGCAATTTTAATGCTGCAAAATAGTTCAGCGTGTTGCCAATAGTGCTTTTTTTGTACAAACCGCGCTCTTCGGGCAGATAACCGACGTGGCGTTTGGTGTGTTCACCCACAGGGTTGCCGTTGAATGTTATCGTGCCACTATCGGGTTTCAAGATGTTCAATATCATCCGAATGGTCGTGGTTTTGCCCGCGCCGTTCGGTCCTAAAATCCCTACAACCGTGCCGGGTTTGACCGAAAAAGAAACATCATCAACGGCTGTAATGCCGCCTTTGTACGTCTTGGAAATGTGTTCAACGTTGAGCATGGAATCTGTTCAATACAAGGTTAGTGTGCAGGATATTTGCGTGATATTGTCGTGATGTTGTGGCAAGTGCCGTGCGCCAAGCCTTGCGTGCCAAGTTGCCAAGTGGCAAAAAAACCCGAAAAGACAGAAGGCTGCAAGACAGCGTAGTCGTTGCAGCCTTGTGTGATGTCGCAAAGGTGGAGCGAGAGTCTTAGCGCATCTGGCGCAGCACAACTTCGGCAATCAACCCCAGCACAAATAATGCCCCAAAGCGGCGGTTGTGCCAAAATGCAATGGCAGAAAACCACAAAGGCCAGATACTGCTATCGAAATCCACAGGTTTATGGGCAGGTTTGGGCGCACGGTAAAACGACACCAAGCGCGGCATTGCCGTCAAAGCAAGCAGCACAACAAGCATTGCTGGCGTGAAAAATTGGATGGCAACCAAATACACCACTGCTGCATATTGCAACACTGTCATCGCTATCACCGCCGCACGGGCATTGCGGTCGCCAAGCAGCACGGGCATAGTAAAAATCTTTTTCTCCCGGTCGCTGTCCAACTTGTCAATGTGTTTGCCGAACAGCACCGTAGTCGGTCCCAATGCGTAGGGCAGTCCTGCGATAACGACGTTCCAGTTCCATTCGCCCGTAATAACGTAATATCCGCCTCCAATCATTAAAGGACCCCACACCAAGACCACCGTCAATTCCCCCAAACCGATGTATTTAAGCGGGTAGGTGTAGAACACAACAAACACGATGCCCGCAACGAACATTCCCCAGACAATTTCGCCGCGCAGCACTGCCAAATACGTGCCAATCGCCAGTGCAAGCAAAAACGTGGGCGCAGTGTACAGCAGTAATTGCCGAACACTCAGCAAACCGTGTTCAAGAGGTTGTGGTCCGTACTGAGCGCGAAAATAATTGCCCTTGTCCACACCACGCCAGTAGTCTATTAGGTCGTTGAGTAAATTGTTGGTTGCGTGAGCAAGCAACAAACCGCCTGTTACTAAGCCCCAAAGCATCCAGTCAAATTTGCCATCACGATACGCCAACAAGCCCGAAATTGCTGCCGACATAAACGTCATCAGCAGTACCGCCGAGCGCGTGGCAATTAGCCAGCGCGAGACCACATCCAACGTGTCCCATTCTTCTTTCCCAAGCCGGGGAATGCCCTTGAGTGCTTTTCCCCACATTGCAACGTTCATAATATGTTGTCCTTTCTTTTGCGTGATTGTGAGAATTTGGTGGTTCTTAAGCGCGAAAAATACGCACTTTGTAAGCATAAAACAACAGGGAAATACAAGGGGTTCCACGCTTCAAGACCATAACCACTCGATAACCATTTGATTACCACTCGGCTGCAAGCGAGAATCGAACAGCCCTTGACGGCATAGGAAAGTTTCGCATCACGGCGTAGCGTTCGTCCAAGCAGTTGTCGCACTGCAAGCGTGCTTTTAGTGTGGCTCGTGTTGCATTCTGCGGCGCATTCCAAAGAGTAGTCCAAAGAGCAGTCTTTGTCGAAACTTCGCAATACAAATTCACCACTGCAAACGGCGCAAGCACGGATTCAGGAGAGTTTGAGGGCAAACTGTACCGCAAGCCCGTGTACTGAAAACTTGAGCCAGTTTGCAGGTGCAGCGTATCAGCTGCTTGGCTGCCAAACGGCAACACAGCAGAGAACGTAACCATGCCCGTTGCAAGCACATTCGGCGTATAGACAAGCTGCCGTCCGCGGGTGAACGCATCGGGTGTGGCATCGGTGGCTTGTTGGAGCGTTGCCGTCCACTGCGTTGTGAGTGCATTCTGTGCATTATTTAGCAATGCCGCACGAATACTCGCTTCTGCGCCAAAAGTTTCTACCAGCCCGACGTTTTGTGCTGACCACGTAACGGGGCTTGTGGGAATGGCAACAATCTGATGTTCTGTTCGGTGAGCAAACGCATCGGCTTCCACGCTCACCGCTTCCGCAAGCGGTTTCCACGTTATTCCTGCATTGACGGCATTAGCGCGTTCGGGCTTGAGATTGGCATTGCCGAAGTTGAGGTAGTATAATTCGTTGAACGATGGCGGGCGGAAATTGTAACTCCACTGCAAGCGCAAACGCAGGCGTTCGTCGTCGCTCGGAAGCCATGCAAGCCCCACAAGCGGCGAAAGTACAGCTCCAGCATCCGAGAAATATTCTGCTCGCACGGCTGCTTGCGCTGCCGCGTTCTGTAAGACAGGAGATTCGGCAAATGGCTTCAACTCTGCGGTAGCGTTCAGAGCCAGATTCAGCCGCGAAACCGTGCTGCCCACATTCGGTTGCAACATCATGCCGCGCAGCAGCGAATAAACGGCTTCAGCAGCAACATCGTAGCGCAGAGCCTGCACCAGGTCGGTTGCAGAGCGAAGATGCGCCCTGAGCGTTACATCATCGGCGACAAACCGTTCGTCAATGCCATCGCTGCCGCGAAACCGTGCATCGGGGTCGCGGTAGCGCAGAACGTTGTTCCGCCACGAAGCCAGTATTTGCAAAGTGTTTTCGGCATTCAGCAATGCACGGCTCCACGACGAATGAACAAGCATGTCGCACTCGTTCAACCGCGCTAAACGCTGTTCCACACTGCCTTGCACAACGGCTCCGGGCGTGCCGCGCTCGGTTGTGCGGGCAAGTATCTGGGAATTGACCGACCAGCCGTCGAATGTTCCCCGCGCTTGCAGCCGAGCGTTCAGTGTGGTAAAATCACCGTTTTGTCGTTCCTGCACGACGTTTTGACCGAACTCATTAAACACAAACGGAAAATTTCCCCGTGCATACTGTGCTTCGCCGCTTGCCGAAAGCGTCCACTGCTCTGCAAATGGCAGAGAAGCGTGTGCTTGCACACCATACTCGCCAAACGAGGCAATTTCTGCTTTCGCTCCGAATGCTGATTGCTGCCGCCGTTTGGTGCGAATATTGACCACACCGCCCAGAGCCGATGCGCCATAGAGGGCAGCTGCGCCGCCGCGCAACACTTCCACGTCTTCCAGCACAGACACTGGCACAGTGCTGAAATCTACTTGACCATTTTGCGAGGAATTGAGCCGAACACCGTCTATCATCACCAGTGTTTGTGCGGCATTTGCGCCGCGCAGCGAAATGGTTTTTAAGCCGCCCAAGCCTCCGTAGTTCCGCATAAACACGCCCGGCACAAACGTCAGCGCATCCGACACTTGCCGCGCACCAAGCGTTTGCAGTAGATGAGCGTTCAGCACGGTTACAGGCGTAAAAGCGCGGGTAAGCGTGTCGGTAATGCGGCTTGCGACAACAGAAATTTCTTGAAAGCGTGTGGCAGAACGCGCAGCAGAGTCAGTGCCTGCGAAGCTATTGTTCTGAGCAGCAAGTACCGTCGCACACGCGGCAAGCCAAGCAAGAGCGCGTTTGGAAGCAAGGGCTTTGGCACAAAGTGATAGGAAGTTCATTGCTGCGTCAAAGCCTCAAAATCGCGCCAAAAATCGGGATAGGATTTGGCAACACAGGCAGGGTTTTCAATCTGAATGCCGCTCACACGCAAGCCCGCAAGTGCAAAACACATGGCAATGCGGTGGTCGTCGAACGTCTGGATATGTGCGCCGTGCAGCGCGGCAAGCCGTGGCTCGATAATAAGCGCGTCGCCGTCCATAAAGGCACAGCCGCCCATAGCTTCGATGTTGCTGATAATGGCGTGAATGCGGTCAGATTCTTTGTAGCGCAAGTGTGCAACGTTGAGCAGTCGGCTGCGGTCATTGGCAAACAGTGCAAGCACGGCGACTGTTGGCACAATATCGGGACAGGTGTTCATATCGCGGTTAATGGCGAAAATGGGTTGGTCGGGCTTGCGTTCAATGGTTACGCCACTGAGCGAAGGAGCATTGATAGCATGGGCATTGATGGCATTTTCAAACCATGTTACGGTCGCGCCACATTCGCGCACGATGTCCAACATGGCACTATCGCCCTGCAAAGAGCGTTGGGTAAGGTTTGGTATCGTAACGCTGCCACCTGCAATGACCGCTCCTGCAATCGGATATGAAGCTGCCGAATAATCACCTTCCACATCCCACACGCGCTGCTTGATGCGCTGCGAGCCAGCAATCACATAGCCTGCGGCGTTCTCATGTACGTCCACGCCCGCTTCGCGCAATTGGGCAATCGTCATGTCCGAGTACGATTTCGAGGCAATCTCGCCTTCGACGATAATCTCCGTTGAACCTTCCAGCATTGGCGCAGCAAGCAGCAGCGCAGATAAAAACTGCGAGGATTTCTCGGCGTTCACGCGCACACGTCCGCCGTGTGTCATGGGTTTAGTGATGGTCAAAGGCAGCAAGCCGTTTGTGTGCTGAATTTCGGCACCAAGCTCTCTGAGCGGTGTGAGCAGTTCTTGCATGGGACGTTCACGCATACGCGGTGAGCCGTCTATCTGCACGGCAAATGGCTGCAACGCGGCAACAGCACTGAGAAGCCGTGCGCTTGTGCCAGAATGATGAACATACACGCGAACGGGTTCTTCGGGTGTAGCCTGCACGGACAGCCGTTTGCCAGAAAAGATAATATCGTATCCGCCATCTGTGGTGTTGGTAGTGTGTGCTTCATAGCCCATCGTTTGTAGAGCGTTCAGTGTTATCTCCACATCATCGCTTTGGAGCGGGTTACGGACGATGCACTGTTCCCCAGAAGCCGAAGCCGCCAATGCCGCCAATATCAACGCACGATGCGAAAGGCTTTTGGAGGACGGCACTCGACACAAGCCTTGAAACCGTGCTGGCTGTGAAGCAAGGTGTATGGAGCGATAAGCCTGCATTGATGAATCCATTGATGAATTCTTTGCTGCTGTTATTACCATATTTATGCTATGCTACGATAGTATGAAAACGTGCCGTGTAGGGCGTAAAATAGCGAATATTCGTGCACTAATCAAGACGGTCTCATCAAGGCAGCCTTCGATGCGTTGATTGGGTTGGTTGCGCCTTCTTTGGGGCTTGTCTTCTGATTGGCAGCACACAACTGCGACGCAGGCAGTAATATACAGTAATGTGCAGCAATGTAAAGAATTTTTCACAGGATGACGACGCTTAGGCAACATTGAGATAATATTTGAATAGTAACTTGCCGAGCGCAATAACATCTGCAATCCACGTGAGATTCGGCACGTGCTTTTTTATTTACCAATATCTTGACAAAGAAAGAGGCTGCCATGAACAAGCATAACAATGTTCGTTTTCTAAGTTCTACGCTTTTCCCCATGCTGTGTTCAATGATACTTCAGGTGGGAACTATCTACGCTCAGTACAATCCATTTTCAATGATTGACAAGGGCGTTTCGCGTCCCTCGTTGGACAGGCGTTTAGCGGATAATGTGATGATGATTGCTTCCAAGCGACCATTTGAAGGCGAAGTTGCGCAGGTAGATTCTTCCCTCAAACCATTTTTTCACGGTGTTGCTTCGGGCGACCCGCTTGCTGACAGAGTGATTATCTGGACGCGAGTAACCCCAGAGCGCGACGGTGACGTGTTGGTGCGCTGGTCGGTGGCAACGGATACAACATTTCGCAATATCGTCCGTTCAGGTTCGTTTACGACAAACGCTAATCGTGATTACACCGTTAAAGTGGACGTAACGGGCTTGGAGGCGGACAAGACGTACTATTACGTTTTTAATGCTCTAAACACGAATTCGATTATTGGCAGAACAAAAACACTGCCGGCGGCATCAGCTACTGTCCAGCACGTGCGTTTAGCAGTGGTGTCGTGCAGTAGCTTTCCGCATGGTTTCTTTAACGCTTACGGGCGCATTGCCGACCGCAATGACTTGGACGCGGTGCTGCATTTGGGCGACTACATTTACGAATACAACAATACTGCCACTTCCTATGGCGGAGCTACGGGCTTACAGATTGGCAGAGTCAGCCAGCCTGCAAACGAAATTGTTACGCTTGCCGATTACCGCACGCGCTACAGCCAGTATCGCTTAGATGCAGACTTGCGGCGGCTTCACCAACAGCACCCGATGATTCACGTGTGGGATGACCATGAATCCGCAAATGACTCGTTTACTGACGGCGCAGAAAATCACCAGCCAGCCACTGAAGGGGCTTGGTCAGTCCGCAAAGCGGTCTCCAAAAGGGTTTGTTATGAATGGATTCCAACTCGTGAAACACCCGACACGAGCATTTACCGCCGATTCACGTTGGGTAATCTTGTGGATATTTTTATGCTCGACACCCGCTTAGAGGGTCGGGAAGCCCAAGTGCAAGGGGTGTTCCCGAATTCTCCGCAAGCCTCGAAAGATTCTATCAACAACCCCAATCGCACCCTGCTTGGCGCACGCCAGTTCCAATGGCTGACCAACGGCCTGCGTGAATCACGAGCGCAGTGGAAGGTGCTGGGCAATCAAGTGATGTTTGCACCTGTAACGATAGATTCTGTGAACTCTGCATTGATTCGCCAGTTCGCGCCCACGCTCGTGCCTGCTATCCCATTGTTATTACAAACACTCCAAGAAGCATTTTACGGCGATGTATGGACAAATTATCCTGCTGAACGGCAAAGAATTGTGGATGCTATCCGCACCAACAACATCCGCAATGTGGTGATTGCCACAGGAGATTTCCACACGACGTTTGCGTTTGACGCAACACTCAGCCAGCGCGACACCGCACGATACAACCCGCGTACTGGTCAAGGGTCTGTTGCCGTCGAGTTTATGTGTCCAAGCATTTCCGCCGCTAACTTCGACGAAAACTTTTTTCAGGGCGTGTACGGCTTGATCGCCCAACAACTTATCGGTATGGGCACACCCGCACGTGTTGCCGACTCATTAGCGCGTGTGCAAGCGGCGCAAGCCACACCGCTGTTAGTCAATGTTCTGGCACAATCGTTGGTGCAGCAAAACCGCCACATCAAAAATCTTGACCTTACTCGTCATGGGTACACGCTGTTAGACATTACCCCGCAACGCACACAAGGCGACTACTGGTTTGTGGACACAATCCTTACGCGCTCAGGTCGGGAAGTATTCGGCGGTGGCTTGGTGGCTGTGGACAATGTTTCTGCGCTTGCGCCCGTTACAACACCTGCACCTCGAAAAATGATACAAGCAGCACCTGCGCCCGCATTACCACCACGCGGACAAGTAGTGAGTGTGAAAACGCGGGAAACCGCACCAGAGCCGCAAGGCTGTACCGTCCTTGCTTGCTATCCTAATCCAGCTCAAGCAGTGAACTACCTGCATTATACAGTGGACAAGCCAACGCCTATTTCTGTGGTACTGACCGATGCTTTGGGTAAGCAGGTTGCGACTTTGATAGATAACCAAGTGCAATCAGGAACAATGACCATGCTCGTTGATGTAGCAGCACTCAATCTGCCTTCGGGTGTCTATCGCTATGTTATCCACAGTAATCATGGCACTACCACGCGGGCATTCAGCATTATTCGGTAAACAACGGCAGCGAACTTAGCGAAATAGCTGCGGTACTGACTTCGGTACACGCACCCGCAAAGGACGCCTGCAAAGCAGTACATCAGTGTAACCAAATAGCACAACGTCCTCAGCCCACTCGGCAGCCTCGTACATCTCTTGTACTGCCGCGTGGGCTGCGCGTTTGCACAGGCTTGGTAGGTCTCAGCCTTCGCGGAGTGCGTAAGAACTTTGTAGTATTTTTACAGTGTCGGAAAAAAATCTGGTGTATCTGTCGCGGCATTACTAAATTCCGTGTCAAACACTCCGACCTTTGATACCAACGATATGCAACGACAGACGCTCAACAAGCAAACATTGTTCAAACGCGACAACGTTCGTGATTGTCCACCGCCAAGAGCGTTGCTCCAAAGAAACATGTTCGAGGAGCGGCGGCTCTACATCACGCTTGGCGTGCTTCTTATGCTATGGGGTTTTGCGCTGGCTTCGGTGGAACGCCCAACGTTTGTGGATTACAGCGATGCGATTGGGTGCTTGTGTGTAGGCGCAATGATAACATGGAACGGCTTTCAGTCCTTGTTCAAGGAGCGTGCTGTGCCGTATAGTGCGTTTCGGCGCGGCTTACTGCTCATGCTGATTGCTGCCGTGTGTGGTTTTTTGGCACTGCGAATGGTGGGCTGAAGAATCTGGCTGAAACTTGCTCTCGGCAAGCCCAATGGTTATTCTGCCGTGATAGTAACGTTTGGCAGCATTTCGCGCAACGACCGCAGTTCCCGTTTATTTTTTGCCACAGGATTGCCTTCCAAAAAAATATCGCGCAGCATTTTGAGATGGAACATCGTCTCGGGGAGTTTAGCAATTGCGTTACGCGACAGATACCACGTTTCTAATCCCACTAAGTCTGCTACTTCACGCGGCAAGTCAGGAATGTTATTGCCCGCCAGTTGTAACAAGCGTAAATTCTTGAGTTTGCAGAGTTCTTTGGGAAAGGCTGTCAGTGCGTTACCAGACAGATTCAAGCGTTCCAGTTTTGTGAGTTCGCCTATGCTTTCGGGCAAGGTTTTGAGCCGATTGTATGCCACATTCAATTCCACTAATGCCTTCAAATTACCTATGCTTTGGGGTAACGTCTCCAACTTGTTCGGCGACAATTTAAGCGTTGTCAATGTTGGTATCTGACAAATTTCTGCTGGCAACTCGGTAATTTTGTTCGACGAAACATCTAAATGCACTAACTTTTTGAGCCAACCAAGTTCCTTTGGCAACGCTGTGAGCTTGTTACTTGCAAGCCGTAATTCCACAAGGTTTGTCATGCTGCCTATCAAAAATGGCAGCGCAGTCAGTTTGTTCGACGACACATTACACTCATAAACTTTTTTCAGCCGTCCAAGTTCTGGCGGCAGTGCTGTGAGTTTATTGTTGTTCACATCTATAATGTACAGGTTTTCGCATTTGCCAATGCTGGCTGGCAGCGTGGCGAGTTCATTGTGGGCAGCCGAAAGTTCTTTCAGATTCACTAAATTGCCCAATTCATCGGGCAGATGCGTTATGCGGTTGCGGGCAATGCGCAGCACTTGAAGGTTCTTGAGGTTGCACAGTTGCGAAGGCAAGCTGTCTAATGAATTGTAGGACACATCGAGCATTTGCAAGTTCAGCAAATCGCCCACTTCAGGCGGCAGTTCATACAGGTCGCTGGTGGAAAGGTCTAACTTATAGACCTTGTCGGTTTCCTTGAGTGCCTCGTAGATGTTTTTATAGGTGCGTTGTTTGGCAAGTGTTGCCGAATCCAGCAATCTCCCCTGAGCAAGCACCCTAAGCGGCTGCGTGCCAAGAGCAAGCCACAGTATGGCACTTAATGTTGTCAACGATAGCAAGTTCATAGCGCGTTTCGGAATCGTCGTGGTTGCTCTACGGTTTGTTGTCGGACTACGAAAATACGGGATTTTGACAGAAAAGAAACGAGGAAATTGTGCGCCCTCAATGGCGTGTGTGGGTCTTAAAAGTGGGGCTTAAAAAAAGCGTACAATGCTGGGATTCAAGCCCACATCGAACTGCTTGCGGAACGCGCCTTGTGGGCTGAAGACCTGAAGCACTCCTTCAACGGTAAAATTGCGTGCATTGCATACCCACAAGTTGCCCGTCAGAGCATCAACAGCCAACCCGTACCACATTGCGCGTTTGTCGGGGTTAGCAATAAACAAACGTGGCGTGGCGTTTGGCATCGTCAGTGGTATGAACCACACATCGTTGCTGGTTACGTTAGCACCGAACTGCACACCGCCTGCCAGAACGAATAACGAATCACCGCGAGCCGTCAATGCCAGTGAAGATGGGTTTCGCAGTTGCCAGCGTCGCAGTTCCTGAAGCGTTTCAGTGTCAAACTCCACAATACCACCCAGCGAATCCCTGAGCGATGGCAAGTGCTTGTAGGTAGCGTACAAGCGTCGCCCGTTAGGTGAAAGCGTCAGACCAATCACGTTCGGCATATTTTTGAGCGTTGTCGTTTCCCGCCGCGAGGAAAGCTCTATGACCGAAACTTCGCCTGCTTTAGGCTCTCGCGCACGAAAATCGCCGTAGCCAGAATTTGCTACAAACACAAAACGCTGTGTGGCAGCAATGCCTTCTGGCGCAGGACCGACGGCAATGAAGCGGCTTTGGCGCAACGTGCGTGGATGAAATTCCACAATCGCGTCATCGTTCAAGAGCGTCGCAAACGCTATGCTGTCGTTCACTATGGCTATCTTGCGTGGCTCTTGCCGCTGCCCCGAAAGCCGCAGCCGTCCAAGAGATTGAGCGGTGGAAAGGCGCAGAAGTTCAATGGTGCGCGAAGTCGAAACGGCAATGTAGAGCGTGTCGCCCAACACCGCCATATCATTGCCCGTGTCCCCCAAACGCAAGCCCGTGTTCACGCTCGCAAACACGTCGTTATGCACACTGTCGCTTGCACGGTCGTAGCGGGAAAGCGTGGAATTATCCTGCCGCCATAAGCCTTCGCACAAAATGTACGCGCCCGTTGTGCCAAAGGTCAATGCCGACGGCTTTGGCGTCGAGAATTCGGGCGAAGGCGGCGTTCGGCAACCTGTCAGTATAAGGAGGACACACAAGCCATGCAGACGAACGAACCTACCAAAGGAGAACGGGTATGGTGTGCCGTGTGGAGCGGGCTTGAGGATTGGTAGAGGTATCATAGCGGTTATCAAGCTGTATCGTGAGGAAATATGCGCCCCGCGGCAGGTGCGTTGTGGCATAGTACAGCATGGTGGCACTCTCGGCAGGTACGATATGCTCATCTATCACGGCTTTTCCTTCAAGTGTACAAAGCATGACACGGTGTGTGCGTGCCGGCAGTGTGAGAAGGAAATGGCTGTTTTCATACCGAACGGTTGGTAAAAGAGATGTGTTGGCAGTATGTTCTTGCGTGCGCGTATTTACGCTTGTTCTGGAGTTGAGGCGCACAAGGTGCAAGCCCACGACGGCATCAAGGTCAAATCCCGTTATCGTGGGGTCAAAGAACGGGTGTCGTGGGTTATTGAGTACGAACGCGGAAATATCGGTGATTTTGATAAACCGTACCGAATCCATTTGAATCGTCGCCAAATCGAACGCATCGCCGCCGCTTCGGGCAGGATTAAACGGGCTTTCATTGCCGCGTGTGGGCGTAATGCCGGCACAACCCCGCAGCGTGAGTGAATCAAATGGAAACTCCACAAAGCGCACTCCGTCGCGGCTGACGGCAACTTTGGCAGGTTCGGCAAATACCCGTCCGTCAAATCGCACAAAAGCATTTTCAAAGACCGTAAAATCCGCTCCCGCACGGTCGAGTAGCAGCGCGTTTTTGAAGCCCACAATGATTTCACCTCCCAGCCCCAACGAGCAAATCTCAGCAGGATTTGCTGACGGCACGTCTTCGCGGGCGTTGGTGTCGGGTAGCCCAAAAACATTGCGCGGAAAAAACGCGGGCGACTGACCAAAATTTTGTCCTGTGCCGGGACGAAAGGCTACAACAGTGTCAATTCCAGCACCAAACGTTGCAAGCGGTTGTGCTGACGTTGTAACCGCACAGAACACCGTTATCAGCACCAAAACTGTGGTCGCCGCCGTGCTAAGGCTGCTGCTGTACAAACGGGCGTGTTCAGCCTTCATATCCCGCAAACATTGAGCGCATATACAGTCGTTGTAATGTTCGGCAATGTATTTGCGTTCGTCTGCGTGGAGTTCCACCGTTAAGCACTCACACCGCGAGATAGAACCTGCGGCACAGAGAAATTCTGTGCCGCAGCGTTCGCAGTGCTTTTTGGTGTGGAGGCTGTGCGGCTCCGTCAGGTCGAGCGTTTCCATACTGTTTAGCGACGAACAGTGATTGGAAGTGCTTGTATGCCGCTTGCAGTGCGGACATGCACAAAATATTGCCCTGAAGCCAGATTTAACGCTGCCGCCGAGATACGTGCTTGCAGGGTGGAAGCGTCGGTTTGTGTGCTTGGTACTGTGGCAAGCTCTGTGCCGAGTGCATTGACGAGCTTAAGCGTTACACCGTTCGAGCCATTGGCACTGCTTGGCAGTGGCTCGTCAAACCGCAAGGTTATCTGTGTTTCATCGCTGGTGGGATTGGGGAATACGTTTACCGCTGCCTGTAGTACACGTGTGCCCAGTGAAACCCGCAGCAAATCAAACACTGCCACGCTTGTTGCACTGGTAAATGAGCCGCTTTGGAAGGCATTTGCCACAAACAGCCTATTGTTTGCCAGCGCAAGCCCTTCGGGTCGTCCTTGCGGCAGCAGCAAAGGCGTGATGGGCGTGCCAGTGCTTATACGAAAACGGCGAACGTCGTTGCTGAACGTGGTAACATACAGAATGTCGCTGTCGGCAACGGATTCGCGTGGTCCGTTAGAGCCGCTTGTACCCGTAGCAATCGTGCGAACAATTTGTTTGCTGTTCAGGTCAATGATATGCACTTGGTGCGAGCCGTTTGCCGTAACAAAAATCGAGTCGCCGCGCTGAAATAGGTGATTGCCAGTATCGCCCACATTCAGCGAAGTCATGCTCTGAACTTGCTGCGTAAGCGGGTTCAGTAGGAGAAGTTGTACTGTGGATGTTGGTCGCCCAAAATTGCCCTCGTTCAGCACTGCCACGCCCACCTCGCCGCGAGAACTCGTGTAAGCAATGGTTTGCTGCACGTTCACACCTGCCTGCGCGGTTAGTGCTGGCGCGTTCAAGAGCGTGTTGTATGCCAGAACGCTTCCCGGGTCGGTAAAATTCGGTCGGCGGCTCAAAATCAGTGTTTGCAAGAGCGGAACGTAGCTCACAGCTGAGGCCGAGAACGGCGCAACAGTATCGCGCAGCAGTTGCAAGGTCTGCATATTGTAGCTGGAAATACGTCCAGCACGGCTTACAAAGAGCGTCTGTGTTGTCGGGTCAATACCCACACGCTGTACGTTCACACTTTCCCATGCAAAACGCACCAATTGAAGGGGTTGCAGCGTGGCAAGGTCAAACACCGCCCATGCGGCGGCGGAATCGCCAGCGTCTTGCTGTCCGTTGAAATTTGCATCCACACGATTGCTCAGAACGTGCAGACGGTTGCCAAGCGGAATAATCGTTACCGGCTGGCGCGGTACAGTGAGCAGTTGCGAGGGCTGTTGCGGCAACGACTGTGCTTGAACATCCCTTATGCTCGTGCCACTGTGTGATACGAGTACAACGGCTATCCAAAATGCCAGAGCGAAAGTAAAGCGGTTCTTCATGGTTGATAGTGCTTAGATTGTTAAACAAGTGAACAAATGAAACTATGAGGTGTCGTTATGCATAATGGACGCCACGTTACACGTGCCGCGTTCGTTCGGCAGAGTGCAGCGAGTAGGTTATCTGAGCGTACTGGCGTACCTACTTATCTATTGACAAAGCGCACCGTGCTGCCAGCAGCATTGCAGCGTAGTGCGGAAATGCCGCCGTAGTCAATCGTCAAAGCAGGGGCTTTGTGCAGGGGCATCTCAAGCACAGAGGCAAGCAAAGCGCGAATCACCCCCGCGTGCGTAACAAGCACAAGGGTCGTGTTAGGTGGTGCGCTATGCATCAGGTCGTTAAAGGCTGCCACAACGCGACGGGCAAGGTCTTGGAAGGATTCACCACCGGGCGGCGCGGTGTGAACAAAATCGTTCATCCACGCCGTTACCTCGTCGGTGGGCAGTGTGTTCCAATCGCTGCCTTCCCATGCGCCAAAATTCATTTCTTGCAAGCGTGTATCAACGGTAAGTTTAGCCGAACAATGTCCAGCAACGTGCTGCCCAGCAACGCGCTCTGCAAGGCGTTTGCAGCGCATAAGCGGGCTGCTGACGATGCTGATTGCGCCATGCACGGTAAAGGGTTCGAGTTTGTTGAGAACCCGTTCTGCCTCGCGCTCAAACGAAGCAGCAAGCGGCACATCGGTTTGCCCATAGCACAGGCTTGATACGCCTGCGGGAAATTCTACTGCCGTGTGGCGGATTAACAAAAGTTCCATTGTGTAGCTCCTGTGATGCAAAGGTACAGTGTCACTTCGCTGACTTGTTGGGTTGCACCAAGGCAGTCGCCCGTGTAGCCGCCTATCCAGCGTGCGAAAAAGCGTCCGAGCCACCATTTCACTGCCATAAGCGGCAACAACAGCACAAGCCATTTCCACGCCCCAAATACCAGTAGTGGCGCAATGCCGCAAGAGCCTGCAAACACCATCCCGCCCTTGCTAATGCTGGTGGCAAGCGGTTTAGACTTACTGTCGCCCTCGCGCCGTGCGTACTCATGCGTTTGCAACAACGTAACCGCTACAAAGCGACTTGTGGTGTGTCCTGCAAGCACGACTGCGGCTAAAAACGCCCACGAACGGGCTTGCGTGGTGGCAAGCGTGGTCAGATGCTGCAAACACAGGAATTTTGTGGTCATCAGCAAACCCAAGCCCACTGCACCGAACGTTCCCAAGCGAGAATCTTGCATAATGTCGAGAATCTTCTCTTTTGTCCAGCCTCCGCCAAAACCATCGCACATGTCGGCAAAACCGTCTTCGTGAAACGCACCAGTGGCAAGCACCGTAGCAACCATAGAAAGCAGCACTGCAAGCGGCACAGGCAGCACCCACAAGGCTCCAAACAAGACCGCACAACCAATCGCGCCCACAATGCCGCCCACAAGTGGAAAATACTGCGAAGATTTGTTCAAATACTCCTCCGAGTGGTCAATCCACGACGGACACGGAATGCGCGTGAAAAACATCAACGCCGTCAAAAAAATGCGAATCTGTTGCATTGAGTGTTGGTTATTCGTGCAGGGCATTGCTCATTTTCATACTTCAAATTTCATACTTCATCTTTCTCTTCCGCCTTCTCTTCGACTTACGCCTGCCGTGTCAAATGTTGCCATGTCGTTCAGCATAGCAACGGCGGCTTGCAGAAGCGGCAATGCCAGCACCGCACCTGTGCCTTCGCCAAGCCGTAGGTGTAAATCCAGAAGCGGTGTTACGCCCAGATGCCTGAGCAAGAGTGTGTGAGCGGGTTCGGCGGACTGATGAGCAAAAACACAGTATTCCAAAGCGTTCGGCGCGAGTGCTGCCGCTACCAACACCGCCGTGCTGGCAATAAAGCCATCGACCAGCACGACCATGCCGAGTTCTGCTGCTTGCAGCACACCACCGCACATCATAGCAATTTCAAAACCGCCTACGGTTCGCAGCACATCGAGCGGTTCAGACACTGCTGCGTGGCGTTCGGCAACGCGCTGAAGAATCTGCCTTTTTCGCTCAAGCCCTGCATCGTCAAGTCCCGTCCCACGCCCAATGCAATCGTGCAGGGGAATTCCACACAAGCGGCTTGTTATCAGTGCGGCGGCTGAGGTGTTCCCAATGCCCATTTCCCCAAAAGCAATGACGTTGCAACCGTCGTCGGCAAGGTTACGGACGATGGTTGCGCCAGACTCTGCGGCTTTCAGGCACTCTTCAAAACTCATGGCGGCTTCATAGAGCATATTGCGTGTGCCGTGAGCAATCTTTGCGTGGAGCAAGTCGCCAAGTAGAGTTGCAGGCGCAGGAATATGCCCCTTCACACCAGCATCTACAATCAGGACGTTCATTCCCACCTGACGCGCAAATACGTTCACCGCGGCACCACCGCGCAGATAATTCAGCACCATTTGGGCGGTTACTTCTTGTGGATATGCACTTACGCCTTCATCGGCAAGACCATGGTCGGCTGCAATAACCACACAGTGCGGTTTGCAGAGCGTGGGCGTGAGCGTTTGCTGAATGCGCCCAATCATGAGCGCAAGTTCTTCCAAACGCCCAAGTGAACCAAGCGGTTTGGTTTTTGCGTCTAAGGCGGCTTGCAAACGAGCGTCTATGCGCTTGTCAGGCACAGCAATTGGAAAATGGAGCATGAGCACGTTGTTAAAACTGCGGTTAAAACTGTGGGGCGTTAGCGGGATGCAAAAGGAAGGACACAGGCAAGGCGTAGCGCACAGGCAGGCAAGGCTGCTGGCTGCAATGCACAAAGGGCATACAGAGCGCGGAGCGTTGGTACTGCGAACCCTCATCGCATCCGTTAGCGCGGATGTTGCTTGGGTTATGCAAAAGGGTTATTGCAGGCTTTTGCGTGGCTCACCAAGCAATGATGAGCATTGTAGGCAGGTCTTCCGACTTCGGAGTCTTGCGTTCTGTTCGCCTTCCCATCAAACACAATGACAGTGGCATGACGTGAACAGTTCGTCGTCCGTTACGGCGGCGCAACCGTGCAGGAATTTCACCTGCTTCCCTATTATCGCTACCACAGCGTGTGGCAGCGCACCTACAAGGCGGTACAAGATTACGAGAAATTTCCGATGTATGCAACAGAATTCTGCTCGTGGCTGCTGGTGGAGCGTTGGCAGACACTTTAGCCGATGAATTTAGCCGATGAGTTTAGCCAATGAATTTATTGCGCTCTTTTTTGAGTTCCTTAAGGACGTATTGAATGTACGTGTTCCACTTAAGACGCTCTGCAAGCGGCATGTAGCGTTCGCTGGTGTTATTGACGTAGAGAATGGGGTTGCGCTTGAGGTTAAATTCCAGACATCGGAAATTGTCCAAACGAGCAATTAAGCGAATAAGCAGGCAGTCTTCGGTGGAGCGTCGCAGCGTTTCGACATGCTCCATATCCACAACATCTGGTAGTTGTTTTTGGCGTTCAAGGTCTTTGGTCAGGGTTTGCACTAAAAAAGAAACGTGTGCGCCAAAATTGTATTCCAGTACCGTTGGTGTAACGGTTTTGGAATCCTCCAGTACGTCGTGCAAAAGCGCGGCACAAAGAATGTCCACATCGTAACAGTGGAGTTCATCAAGCAAAATTTTGCAAACTCGTGTGGAGTGGTAAAAGTACGGAGTGCCGTCGTTACGGCGTTGGGATTCGTGGACGCTTTCTGCTAATTCATATGCACTAATGACTTTGTTCAAGTCCATAGGGCTTGCATGTTCACGCAATCGCTCTTCTAATTCATGCTTGGAAAGATGTGTTTGGTTATACGGTTGCGGGTTTGGCGTGAGATTGAAGTATGGCTGTTCCATCTGGGTAATTCCTGAAAATATGTTCCGAAATCTCTTGCAAGCACAGCAACAAAGATACACCAAGCGAATGAGATGCACAACGATTTCCGCGTTTTTTCTGTCGTAGCACTGTGAGGTGTTTTCTGAGCGTTGCTCTGAGTATTGCTCCAAAAACGTTCACATTTGAACAGGCAAAAGCCCCTGCAAGAAGCATACTACTTTGCTTTGCAGAGGCTTGAGTGTACTTGGGGAGCGAGTATTTGTCGAAAGCCGTTGGTCTAAAAGCCGTCTTCGCCGCCAGACTGCTCTCGTTCTTCGTTTTTGCGACGCTGCGGGCGGCGTTGTTCCAAATCTCCGCCAAACCGCCACGATGCGCTCAAAAACGCAATGCGTGATTCCCGCTTACGAAGCAGTTCTTGAGCAAAGCCCAGACCTTCAGTTACAACATTGAACTGTCGGGTGTCTAACGCATCGCTCACGCGCAGCGAAACGCTGAGTTTATCGTCGAAGAAGTCTTTTTTTACTGCTACGTCCATGCCGTGAATAGGGCGAATAAAGCCTTGCACTAAACCCGACGGCACAAAGCCAAAATATGCCACTTGCAGGTCTATACCCTCCCACAGCCGCATAGTGCTGCTCACGCGGGCATTGCCGCCCCAGATACGGTTGGTCAAGCCCGCTTGCAAGTTGGTTGCGTCAATTTGATTGTACAGCACATTGACCGCACCCGTTACGCGCCACCATTTGAGCAGTTCAGCCTGCCCCACCAGTTCCAGACCAACAGCATCCATGCGGTTATAGTTGGCAAATGTGGTGCGCGTTACGCCGTCGGGCTGCACATCGCGGAAACGGGAAATTGCACCGTCGGTATGACGATAATACAGCGTGGCGTTCAACGATGATTTCTCGAAATATTTTAGCCACGACAGTTCATAGGAGTTGATAAATTCAGGCTGTACAAGCGGATTACCAACCTGCAAATTAAATGGGTCGGTGTATTGAGGAAACGGGTTGAGTTGTTCGGGCGACGGGCGATTGATGCGGCGGCTGTAGCCCGCACCAAGCTCGTGGTCGTCGGGCAATTTGTAGCGCAGCGCAGCAGAAGGAAAGAGGCTCAAATATTGTCCGGAAATTTGTTGGTTGGTGGTGCGCTGGTTTGCTACATAGTCAGTTTGTTCCAATCGCGCTCCAGCACTGTACGACAAGCCTTCTATCGCGCCTGAAACTGTGGCATAACCGCCATAGACCTGCTCGCTAAAGATAAGATGATTCGTCAAATTTACGTCGTTCTTGAACTCTGGCGGTGTTCCCGAAGCACTTTCCGATTGAAAATTGTTGTCTATCTGTCGCGTGGAAAATTTTATGCCCGTTTCCAATTTCATGCCGTTGGCAAACGGATGTTCATAGTCTGCTTGGGCGCGGAGAATACGAGTGTTGAGCGGGTTATTGACGATTTGATAGCTCAGTGGCTCACCGGTACTGAAGGTCTGCAAAGCATCCAAAGTATTCACGACGCTGCCTTGTGAATATCGCACGTCGGCGGTAAGCACTTGCTGAGGATTGACAAAATTCATGCGATAAAACACATTTGCTTCGCCATTGTAGCCGTTTTCGGTTGTACGATTGTCGCGGGTTTGTGTGCTTTGCATTTGGCGCTGTTCATTCAAAAAGGCGTAACTCAGAAAGCGTGTTTCGGGGTTCACGCGTGGTGCGTAGGTGCCAGAAATCGTGAGCGTGTTGAAGTCATCCAGACTGTAGTCCACACCCGCACGAATGCTATGAGTTTCACGCTTGGACTGCCCGTCGTTGCGCTGGTCAATAAAACTTGTGCGTGCCGAGAGCATATTTTTCAAATCGGAAGTGCCGAACGACCAAAACGTATTCGATTGGAAATTGTAATCCACAAAAATATTGGTTTTGTCCAAACGGACGTTCACGTTTGCTGCAGCCGTGTATTTGTCGCCTGTTCCAGCACTGAGAGTTACCGTGCCATTGTAGCCGGCTTGGATGTTTTTCTTGAGAATGATGTTGATGATGCCCGCCGCGCCGTCGGCATCGAACCGCGCTGAAGGATTGGTAATCACTTCTACGCGCTCGATGTTGTCGGCAGGAATTTGTGCAAGCGTCAGCGTCGAAGGGCGACCGTCAATGAGTATCGTTACATCGCTGCTGCCGCGCAGCGATACCGTTTGGTCTGCATCAACGGTAATCGAGGGAATGTTTTGCAGCACATCGGTTGCCAAGCCGCCTGTAACGGTTAAATCTGTGCTGACGTTGTAGATTTTGCGGTCAACGGCGTACTGAACGGCTTGCTTTTCGGCGGTAACTTCGACATCCTTGAACGCTGCCGCGTTTGGCTCTATGGTAATGCGCTCAAACGAGTGTTCGGGCGTTTTTGGCGTGATAAGCACGGAATCTATCGTTGTAGGAAGAAATCCAATAAACCGCACTCGCAAGCGGTATCTGCCCGGCGGTAGTTTATCAATCGTGAACAACCCTTGTTTGTTGGTAATGGCACCAGAGGTTGGCACAGTGTCGCGTCCGCGAAATGCGGCTACGGTCGCAAATTCAACAGGCTCGCTCGTGATTTTATTGAGGATTTTCCCAGTAATTTTGCCAATTTTGGGGAGTGCCTGTGGATTGCCTTGTCCTATGCCCGTTCCTTGCGCTGTTCCTTGCGCTTGAAGAACTGGATGTGAGAAAGAAGTGTATAAACAAATAAGTGTTGCAACACGTATTGTTGTATAACAGACGCGGCGGAAATACCGTAATACCTTGTTCATGAGTTGGATACGATGAAGTACAAACAATAATGACTGCAATGCTGTAAACGAATATGACGCAAAAAAGTTGCATTCTGGCAACACCTTGCCCGCATCATGCCGAATAATCGTACAGATTTTCACATTGCTGGCATGATTTTCCTTGTTATTGCGAATTATTTGCAGTAATTTTGTCCACCCAAAATTTATTGTAGCAACGTCTGTGAAAACACTTGCATTAGACTCGCTCTACAACACGCTCCGCAGCCGTGTTCCGCGCCTGACCAAAGGCAAAAAAGCAGTGGTTGATTGTCTGTATCGCTCCTCTGAGCCACTTGCTGCCTCAGAGATTCATGCGTGGATTCAGCGTTCAGATGTCGAGCTTGCTGCGGTGGATTTAGCAACGGTGTACAGAAATTTGGAGCAGTTGGAAAAAGTGGAGCTGCTGGTGAAAGTAGAATACTCCGCAAGCGGCTGGAAATACGCGCTGGCTCAGGCAAACCATACACACAGTATTGCCTGTGTGCAGTGCGGCAAGCACGTGGTGATGAATGAATGCTTGCTGGCAGACGTGGAGCGCATGATTGCTGAACGCACAGGTTTTGCCAATATTCATCACACTGTGAATTTTACAGGCTGTTGCCCTCAGTGCCAGCAGCGTTCGGCAGATGAGCTTAACACCATTGCGTAAAAGTGTACAAAACGCAGTACAAAACGCGGAAAACACCAAGCACGGCAAAACACATTGTGTAAAAAAACACATTGCCAAGAGGTTCGCGTGCCGCATAAGGGGCATAAGGGTATTGTTTATCGTTACAGGTATCGTTACAGGATATTATGGACAATCATCAAACGTTATCAGCTTCGTCAGTTCATACAACTGTGGTATCATCACCGATGAGCTCACAGTGGTCTTCATCCTTGA
>Ga0272446_1000239_pt1 | contig 87222 bp, 67 predicted proteins | sample YNPCB0061_FD_194587 | JGI IMG/M metagenome (GOLD analysis project Ga0272446, IMG submission 194587) | Hot spring microbial mat communities from Yellowstone National Park, WY, United States - YNP-CB-006-1 | ecosystem: Environmental > Aquatic > Thermal springs > Hot (42-90C) > Sediment | place...
AGCCATACGTCTTGGGTTGGTGGGCGGATGGGGCTTAAACGCTCACGTAGCACGATTTAATGCCTTACCAACGTTGGAAAAGCCGTTTGCACCCTTTGGCAACAGCCAAAGCACGGGCTGGATGGCTGCCGCAGAGGTTCAGTTTCCTTTGCAGACAGACCGAACGCTCAGGCTGGGGCTGCGTGCAGATGTGCAAACGCTGGGCGCAGAATTTTCTGCCGACGAGCGTATCGTGATTGCTGTACGCCCTGCGCTCGGGCAGCCGTTGGTGCCCCGTTTGGTGACTGTTCGGCACACAATCGCCACCGAGCCGCTACAACTCGCACTCACGCCGTTTGTGCAGTGGAACGTGTGGTCAAGGTTGTGGCTTGGTGGCGGTTTGCGCTTGGGGACGCTGGTGCGCTCGCCATTTGAACAACGTCAAACACTGATAGACGCGCCGCCCGGCGTGGTGTTTGCAGGAACGGATTCGCTTGGTCGCGCCGTGAGGATTGACGGCTCTGGCACAAGATTGCCAGAATCCACACCGCTTCAGATAGGTCTCATGGCAGCATTGCGCTACGAAATTCCGCTCGGCAGCCCGCAACAAGCCGCGCAAACTCCCTCCGCGTTCGGTCGCATGACGCTTACACCTGAACTGACGTTGCACTATGGTTTATCGAATATGGTACGCTTTGCGCGACCCGAAGACCGTTGGACAACGGTGAGTATTCGTGCCGGTGTGGCATTGGGGTTTACGGCTGCGGCATCACTTCTTGCTCCAACTGTTCCAACAACGCCTGAACACGATACCAGCAAGCATACCGCGCAAACCGCTTTAATCAACGATGCCCTACGAAACGATGTCCTGCAAGATTCAACGCGGGCTTCGCTGATTGTCAATAGCGTCAATAACAGTGCGCTGAGTTACATGGTTGCGCGGGCTATGCGTGCTGACACGCTGTACAGGCGCGACACCAGCGTTCAGATTGTTTCGTGGAATGCAGCAGCGGCAACCGTCCTGTTGGAGCGTTCGGAACGCAAAGACCTGATGGCGCGCAATGGCGTGGAGCGCGAGGTGCTTATCATCAACGAACGCTACCGCCGAGACGTTCCCAAGCCTCGTCCAGTCTTGGCAGCAGCGTTGCAAGTGCGCTTTGCCGATGCCGTACCTTCGGGTGTTGAGCGTGCTGAAAAACCCTTGCCTGAGGTGCTGCCAGACCGCACAGACAAAACCGTTGGCATTAGGGAAATGAGCCACGCTGCCAAACTTTCTCTGGAAACGGTTTTGTTGCGCCGCTACGAAGTCCTCACCGATACAGTATTATTCGACATTCGGGATACGCTCACCATTTTGCATCCACCAGTGATGCGCTTATATCCTCGTGTGGTAAGCGAACTTGGCATCAGTTCGGGTGAAGTAACGATAACACAGCAGTACACTGACCGCCGTGTCGAATGTATTGAACGCCGAACGCTCGCACGCTACTCGCTTGAACGCTTGCTTGCTGAACAGCGACCCACAGGCAGCTCAACCTCCTTGCACACGGTGGCTGAGTGGAACGAACGCAAAGGGTATCTGCCCGACCATTGGGTGATTGTCAAGGATTCATCGCCTGTGCAGCTTGTGTGTGCTGTTAATGCACGTGACCAAGGCGGTCAAACGGCTGCAGATTCGGTGATTGTGCATTTTGACAACGCCCTTACGCACACTTCTGCCAGCACTTCTCTGCCACTGACACCTGCGACAGACCGCGTGCTGCCTACTCGTTCGGTGCTTATTGCCACGCTTGCCCTCGCAATAAGCGACTCTGCACTCCAGCAACGCCTTGATATTCACAATGCTCAAGCACTGGAAGCCCTGCGAGCTGAGTGGGAAATTGCTAAGCGACATACTCAGAGCAATGCTCCACCAGTCTCAGGCAAAGCACGTTCAGGGGTTGCACGCTCTTTCGTAGAGCCGTCTTCACGTTTAGTCGTGCTTCTCCCGGTGCGTACTTCTGTTGAACACTCTGCTGTTCAACATGACGTTCGGCATTACGCTTGGCACGATATTCAGCATTATGCTCAGCACTATGTTCAGCGTATTTTGGCGTTGCTAAAGATTCCGCCTGAAGCTGTTACCTATGCACATTCCGCATCATCACAGGCTGCACCGCAAACACCGCCACAATCTGCTTCAAAACCTCCGCACGTGCTTGTCATGCCTGAACCCAGTGTGATGACTTATGCCACAAACGATACCTGTGGTGTTTCATCAACAACACAGGCAGCAGTGGCGGCAAAGGCAGAACCAACAACAGCGCAAGAAATTCCGAGCCTTCTAAGAATTATTCTTGAGCGGAAACTACCAAAACCGTAAATTTCCCATGAACAAGACACAAGAAAAGACGGAAAGACGTTCGTGGCTGTGCTTTCTGTTGCTGTCATGGTCAATGCTGTCATGGTCAATGCTGTCATGGCTAATTTGTGTGCAATTTGTGTGCAAACTGTATGCTCTCGCTGCTTATGGTACTATCGTTTTCTGGTTACGGAGTGTGGTTGTGCAGCCTGTGGGCTTTGACCATGCTTGTTGTGCAGCCTGTTGTATCTACCGCCCAAGCGCAGAGTAGTGCGGCAGCTGGGCGACTTGACATGCCTTCTGGTAAACCTTCTGACAAATACACCACGTTGAAGCAATCGCTGTTCGGAAAGCACCATGCCGAACAGAGAGTGGTTGAACAAGGACTTGCCGAACAATCTGCTTACCAATATTCTTCGCAGGCAACTCTGACGCAAGCAATCATCTATGCTGAACAAGCGCGACGATTAGCCCGTGAACAATCCCACAAACACGCCGACAGTGTGAAATATCTTTTGCTACAACTTCACGCAGTACTGGAGGCACTGAAGAAGCAAGAAATCGAAGCACAACGCCGCGCAAATGCCGCACAGTCGGAGCGCGAACGCCAGAGTGCCGAACAGCAACATTCCTACACAGCACGAATAGCCGCGCTGACAAAGGATAACGCTGTGCAGCAGACCATAACTGCTGCTGTGCTGAGTTCGCTGGTAGTCATGTCGGGGCTGGTGGTGTTTACGATGCTGCAATATCGCGCCAAACGAAGAGCCGCACTGGAAATTCGCCGCCAACAAGAACTTCTTGCGGCGCAAGCACAAGAACTGGAGATTGTTGGCACGCAACTTTCTCAACTCAACGACGAACTTCACGCCAAAAATGAAGAGCTTGCCAAACTCAACAGTGAAAAAAACGATATTGTGGAAATTGTTGCCCATGAGTTAAAGTCGCCCTTAGCAGGGATAAAAGGTCTGGCAAGAGTTCTGGAAGACCACGATGATATGCTCAGTGCCCAGCAGCGCAAAGCATATCTGAAAAACATCCTCGTCTCAAGCGAGCAGATGGTTGATTTAATCAACAACTTTTTGAATGTGAACGCTCTTGAGCAAGGCGCGTTTTTGTTTCATCCACAGTGTGTGGCAGTGGACGAAATGATGACGGCATTTGTTCAGCATTACGCCATGAAAGCCTCAGAAAAAGCCATTCGCATTGACTACGCCTGTGAGCGTGAAGGGTTGGTGCTGTTTGCTAACCGCAACGCAGTGCTGCAAGTGCTCAACAACCTGCTTTCTAATGCGCTCAAGTACTCGCCCTACGGCAGAACGGTGTATGTGCGTGTTTCCACCTCTGGGATGCTTATCATCAACAGCAGTGAGCATAAGGGGTTGGTAATGCTGGACACCCGAACATCAACGATTCGTATTGAAATTCGAGACGAAGGGCCGGGCATTTCTGCTGCCGAACAAGCAAAGTTGTTTCAAAAATTTGCGCGGCTCTCAGCACGTCCAACAGGTGGTGAATCCTCGACGGGGCTTGGGCTCTCGATTGTCAAGCGTTTGGTGGAAGCTATGAACGGTCAGGTGTGGTGCGAAAGCCAACTTGGTCACGGGGCAATGTTTATCGTGGAATTACCGTCGTTGCCGCTGCCAACATCGGTGGCGTTATCAACTGCTTCTCCGGCAACTGTTCCCTCAACACAGTAAATGTCTGCACCAACGACCAATCCAGAATTACAACCAACGACGCTGCCATGAAGCACTTTGGACAATTACTACGCTGGTTGAGCCTGCTGGGCAGATGGCAGATTGTGTGCCGCTTGGTGTTTGGCATGACGACGTGTACGGTCATAGTGATGGAAAGTATGAGCGTGTGGGCGCAGCCGCCGGTTGTGCCTGAGAATTTCTTCCTGACCTCGCAGTATCGGCTGAACTATCTGAACACGGAAAATGTCTTGCCAAACAACTCGGTGCTGGGGCTTGTACAAGACCTCAAGGGCTATATGTGGCTTGGCACATTTAACGGAATCATGCGCTTTGACGGCGTACAGGGAACAAACACGGTGGATTTGCAAGCACACGCACTGAATCAGCGCGGCGAGCGCGTGCGTGTCCCCATCAAAATCAAGCAGATGGCAACGATGCTTGCCGACAAACACGGCAACATTTGGATAAGTCTGCAAAGTCAAGGTTTGCTGCGTTACTACAAAGGAACATACACCTTGTTTGATGCAAACGCAGGGCTTACCGACGATGTAGGTTCTGCCATAGCGATAGACAGCAGTGGAGCAGTCTTGATTGGCACAGACAGAGGGGTGTTCCGTCTTGCTGACCCTACGGCTCCGATTCAGCCCACGAGTGTTCAGCCGCATAGTCGCGCTTCTGGCATAAACGCTTACGTTCAAGGCTTGTTGGTGGATGCTCAAGGAGGCTTGTGGGTGGCAACGGTGAAAGGGTTGTATTATTTTCCGCACAACGCCAATGCACCATCTGTTTTGACCACCAAGAACGGCTTGCCCGACAATAACGTGAAAGCCCTTCGACAAATCAATGGTGAAATTTGGGTTGGCACAAATGCTGGCATAGCACGCTTTGTGATAAACCAACGTCGCACTGGCAACGCCCCCGCAAGAAACGCCTCCGCAGGAAACGTCTCCGCAGAAAACGCTCCCGTAGAGATACTGCCTCGTCCGCTGCCGCCACAGGCACGCATATACAGTGCTGTCTGGTCATTTTTGGGCGAAGAGCATGGTTCTGTGTGGATAGGAACAAACGACGGTGTGTATGTATGGCACGAAGGACAAAAAACCCTGAGGCATATAGACAAGACCTCAGGCATGCCAGATAATTCTGTGCGTGAGATATTGCAAGACCGCGAAGGCAATATTTGGTGTGCCACATACTACGGCGGTGCGGTGCAGTTATGCAGGGGAAAATTTTCTATGCTCACGGCGCGGGAAGGTCTGGTGGGCGACATCGGCTATTGCGTGATTCAAGCCCGCGATAGCAGTATGTGGTTTGCTATGTACGGTGGTGTGCAACGCTTCAAAAACGGCACATTTACTACGTTTACCGAAGCTAACGGCTTGCGCTCGCCGATGGTGCGAAGTCTGTGTGAAACCAACGACGGTGCTATTTGGGTGGCAACGTATCGGGGATTGCACAAAATCGTGGGCAATCGTGTTGTGGCATATTATTCTCAGGCTGATGGGCTGCCCAGCGACCAAATTCGCGTTGTTCGTCAGACTCGTGATGGTGCGCTGTGGATAGGAACAACACAGGGGTTAGCGTGCTTTCAGCACGGTCGGTTTACTGTGTACACCAAAGACAGTGGGCTGTCGCACAGCAATATTATCTCGTTGTATGAAGACCGTGCTGGCAGGCTGTGGGTTGGTACAAACGCTGGAGGGGTCAATATTTTGGAACACGGACGGTGGTCGGTTATAAGCACCAATCATAGGCTGCTAAACACGGCGGTCTTTGCTATGTACGAAGACCGCGACGGCACAATTTGGGTGGCAGCAAACGGTGGCTTGAACCGCGTGCGACGCTCGCCAAAAGGCTGGCAGGTGCAAACGCTTGGTACGCAACAGGGACTGCCCGATGAAGATGTGTTCGATATCCGCGATGATGGCTTAGGGAATCTCTGGCTTCCATGCAATCAGGGCATTATTTGCCTTTCGCTTGCTGATGCCAATGCGTGTGCTGACGGCAAGATTGACCGCATACCGTATAGGCTCTATAACCGTGCCGACGGTTTAGCAACGAACAACCCCACTGTGCCCGGCACGTCGTGGAAGGCTGTTGACGGACGCTTGTGGTTTCCCTTGCTCAAGGGCTTTGCCGTACTCGACCCAAGCAATATTCAGAACAATGCTGTTATTCCCGACGTGCATATCGAGCAAGTAGTAACCGACACTCTGAAAACACTGCGTGAGGAGCAGAACAGCCAAGAACTCGCCAATCTTGTTGTAGAGCCGGGCACTACCAAAATCGAGCTTCATTACACTGCTACCAGTCTCACTGCGCCAGAAAACGTGCGCTTTCGCTTCAAACTTGACGGTGTAGATGCCGAATGGGTGAACGCTGGAACACGCCGTGTGGCGTATTACAACAACGTAGCCCCGGGAACATACACCTTCCGCGTGATAGCCTGCAACAACGACGGTATCTGGAACGAAACAGGCGCAACGCTTGTGCTGAAGCTCAAACCGTACTTCTATCAGACGTGGTGGTTTCGTGTGTTTATGGTTTTGGTAGCTGCTGCACTGCTTTGGGGAGTTTTTCGCCTGAGAACACTGCGCTTGCGGGCGCGGGCGCGGCAACTCCAACAAATGGTTCAAGAACGGACACAAGAGTTGGAACGCTCTAACAAAGAAATTCAGCGTCAGGTGGAATTGTTGGATAAACAAGCCCACGAAATTTCGGCTATCAATCTGCAACTGCACGAGCAGAATATGCGTCTGGAAGAAGCAAACCACGAACTTGCTTATGCTAACGAAGAAATCAGTCGCCAGCAAGAAATTTTGCAATCGCAAGCAGCCGATATTGAACTTGCCAACAGCGTCTTGCAAGAACGGAACGTATTGCTTGAGCAACTCAACCAAGAAAAAAACGAGTTCTTAGGCATTGCCGCCCACGACCTCAAAAATCCGCTTGCAGCTATCCAAATGACCGCCGCAATGGTGATGCGATATTTCGACAAAATGGACAAACAGCAGATTATAGAACGCATGGAGGCTATCACTACCTCCACGCAGCGTATGATGGCTATCATCACCAATTTGCTGGACATCAACGCGATTGAGTCGGGAAGCATGAGGCTTTCGGTCGGATGCGTAAACGTTGCAACGCTTGTCAGGCAGTGTGTTTATGAGTATGCTGAACGTGCACAAGCCAAATCTATCACGCTGCACAGCCTGATTGCCGACGAACGTATCGAAGGCTACGCTGACCCGAACGCCCTCATGGAAGTTTTAGATAACTTGATTTCCAACGCCATCAAATACTCTCCTGCTGGCAAAAACGTGTGGGTGAGTCTTGCCCGCATGCCCGACAAGCACAGTCTGCTGATTGCAGTTCAGGACGAAGGTCCTGGCATGACCGAAGACGACAAACGGCGATTGTTCGGCAAATTTGCCCGCCTGAGCGCACAGCCGACGGGTGGCGAAAGCTCAACAGGTCTGGGGCTTTCGATTGTCAAAAAAATGGTCGAGGCTATGCGGGGGCGGGTGTGGTGTGAAAGCACGCTGGGCGCGGGAGCAACATTCTTTGTGGAACTGCACACCGAGTGGCTTGAGGGTGAAGAACAGCAAACGCGCTGTTATTAGACTTCTTTTTTCAACAGTGCTTGTGGATAATGCCCTCGCCCGCTTTCCGCCTCGCTTCAAGCAACCTCTCCGAGTGGGAGAGGATGCCATCGTAACGATGGCAGGTGAGGGGTACTTCTGAAAAGAGGTCTATATTGAACGCACCATCGAACGCACCATCGAACGCACCATCGAACGCACCATCGAACAGCATCGGCACAACACGATTTTTCTGCTCGAAAAAAAATCCGTAGTTTTGAAGCAGCAAAAGCGCACAGACCTCACGATGATAAACCCGCTATGATGTTTTACGATTTCAAGTCCTGCACAACGCTATGAAGATGTTCCATCGAACGCGATGTATTCCAAGCCTTCTCTGGTTAGCACTTGCACTGACAGCACTGCCACTGCACACCATTCACGCCCAAGCCCAAAACAAACGTGTGGTGGACAGTCTGCGCTTGGCACTCCAAACGGCACAGGGCGTACAAAAAGTGCATATCTTGAATGATTTATGCTGGGAGTATCGTACGTCCGACCACGACAAAGCCATAGAATACGGCTTGCAGGCATTAGGGCTTGCTGAACAACTTGGCTACACCAACGGCATGGCGCGTTCGCTCAACGCTTTGGGGCTGGTGTACAGGCGGCGCGGGAATTATCCTCAAGCGTTGGAGTATCACTTGAAGTCGCTAAAAATCAGCGAAGAGATTCACGACACACTGCGCACTGGTGCTTCGCTGAACAACATCGGCTTGTTGTATTTGGGGCAGGGCAACTACACGTTGGCATTGGAATATTTCGAGCGGGAATTGAAGGTGTATGAATCTGCCAACGATAAAAGCGGCATTGGTGCTGCCATGCAAAATATTGGCATGGTGTATTCTCGGCAGGGAAAATATTCGTTAGCGTTGGAGTATTTGGTCAAATCGCTTGCTATTACCGAACAACTCAGCGATGAAGCGGGTGTGGCTGAATGTATGGTGGAAATTGCCACGCTCTATGCACGGCAAGGCAACCCACGACTTGCCATGCAGAATTTCCAAAAAGCACTTGCTATGAATGAGCGTATAGGCAACAAATCCGCCATAGCCCAGATTTTAAGCAATGTTGCAGCCATTCACTTGCAAGCCAATGATACCGACAAAGCCGAAGAATCCGCGCTGAAAGCTCTCAAACTTGCACGCGCCATTGGGGAAATTGAGTGGATGAAAGAGTCTGCCAGAACGCTTGCCGCCATCTATAAACTCCGCAATGACTACCCCAAAGCACTGGAATACCAGTTGCTCTTCACATCGCTGAAAGACTCAATTACTGGCGAAGAAAGCGTGCGAAAAATTGCCGATTTACAGGCAATGCTGGCTTCGGAAAAACGCCAAGCACAAATTGATTTGCTCACCAAGGAAAATCAACTGCAAATGCTGATTCGCAACGGTTTGGCGGTGGTTGTGGTGCTGTTTCTTGCGCTTGGCTATGTGCTTTTCCGCAGTTATCGCCAGCAGAAGCAGGCTAACACACGCCTGTCCGAGCAAAACGCCGAAATTTTGCGTCAGCAAGAACTATTGGAAGATCAGGCACGCGAAATTGAACTGACCAATACCAGTTTGCAGGCAGCAAATCTGGATTTGCAGCAGCAACAGCAGATGCTGGAAGAGCAAGCCGCAGAAATCCAGATGGTCAATAACGAACTGATGGAACTCAACGCGAATTTGGAGCATCAGCAAGCACTTTTGGAGAAACAGTCACGCGAGATTGAGCTGGCAAACATTGAACTGCAAGAACGCAATATGCAACTGCGGGAACTCAACGAGCAAAAGAACGAGTTTTTGGCGATTGCCGCCCACGACCTCAAAAATCCCCTTGTTTCGATTGTTATGCTTTCAAGTGCTATCAAACGCTACTTCGACAAAATGAGCAAACAGGACATTATCGAACATTCCACGAAAATCGAAAACACCGCCGGGCGGATGCGGCAGATTATCTTGAATTTGCTGGATTTGAACGCCATCGAATCGGGGAAATTTGATGTGGAAATGGAAGCCGTTGCTCCGGGCGAAGTTGCTGAAAAAGTGCTGAAAGACTGGGAAAGCCGCGCTCAGGAAAAAAGCATGACGCTGCATTTTGACAATCAAGCACCCGACCAAATCGTTCGCGCCGACCCCAATGTGCTGTATCAAGTGTTGGACAATATCGTCTCGAATGCTGTCAAATACTCGCCGCTTGGCAGTGTGGTGCGAACGCGCGTCAAACGCATTGTTCGCCAAGACGAACTTCGCACGACAGGTTCTCCGAACAAGTTGGCAAATCAGCCATCCGACCACACGCCTCATGCCTTTGTGCGTATTGAAATTCAAGACGAGGGTCCAGGACTGAGTGCTGACGACAAAGCAAAACTCTTTGGGAGATTTGTGCGCCTTTCGGCTCGCCCGACAGGTGGCGAACATTCGACAGGACTGGGCTTGAGCATTGTCAAAAAAATGGTAGAAACCATGAACGGTAGCGTCTGGTGCGAAAGTGAAGTTGGCAAAGGCGCAACGTTTATTGTGGAATTCCCTGTGCTGGAAGGATTGTAGCGTTGCCCAGCGTGTCTCAGGCAGCATCAGGGAACAAACGCCCTGTCGCTCTTATGGGGTGTTTGACTGAGGAAATTGTTACGTGAAGCATCAACATCATGGAATGTTTGTACGCACCCGAACTCAGCGCAACACAGCACAACATCGCGCTTTCGGGGGATGAATTTACACATTTGCGGGCATTGCGTTTGCGCGAAGGTTCAAGGGTTCTGCTTTCTAACGGTGTGGGCTTGAGTGCTGTTGCCGTTGTGCAAGCACTACACGCGAAGCACGCGATATTGCAGGTTACGGAAGCCTTTCCTGAACGCTCTGAGCAACCTGTTGTACTGCATTTGGCGTTGGGAATTTTGGACAATCGGGAGCGGTTGGAATTTGCCGTAGAAAAAGGCACAGAACTCGGCATGAACGATTTTACGCCACTGCTGACCACATACAGCCAGCGCGACCGCACGAACACTGAACGCTTGCAATCCAAAGCCCTTGCTGCGATGAAACAAAGCCAGCGCAGCCGCTTGCCGCGCATACACGCCCCGAAACCTCTTCAAACCTTGTTTGCAAGTTGCCAGCCCGAAACGGTGTTCATTCTTGCCGATGCTGAGGGCGCAGAGCCAGAGCCGTTTGTGAGTGCTTCCGTGTGCGTGTTGGTGGGCGCAGAAGGCGGATTTTCAGAAGAAGAACGTGCGCTCATAGCCGCCCAACAACCACTTCGCTGGCGGCTTGCTCCCACGCGGCTTCGTGCCGAAACCGCAGCAGTAGTAGCACTGGCAGTAGCAGGTGTGATGAACACGCAAGCATGAACCGAGAAGATGAAAGAAAGTGAGACAAGGACTGTGTTTGATAGGATGGTTCAGCAGAATGGTTGAATAGGAGGGATATGGGAAACGTTGTCTATGATGATTGCACAAGACTTTTCCAAAGCGTTGATAGCTCTTCGCTTTTTCTTCCCACAAGGAAATAGGTACTCATCTCGCCTTTGCCTTTAATAGAAATCACGCCGCGTTCTTCAAAGTGAAAATGCTCTTTCAGGCGTTGATACACAGTTTCGCTGCATTGCACTTTGCCCACTGCACCGTGAGATTCCATGCGGCTTGCCACGTTCACGGTGTCGCCCCACAGGTCGTAGGCAAACTTGCGTGTGCCTATTACGCCCGCTACGACTGCTCCGGAGTGCATTCCGACACGGACTTTGATGTCCACGCCAAGCGTTTGTGAAAGCAGATATACAGCTTCCACAATCTCCAGTGCCATGAGCGCGGCGTGTTCGGCATGAAGCGGGTTTGGGTTTGGCGCGCCGCTAACGAGCATATACGCATCGCCGATAGTTTTGATTTTTTCCACGCCATAAAACTGCGAAAATTCATCCAACAGCGAAAATACGCGGTTCAAAATGTCAATCAACTCCGACGGTGTGTACTGTGCTGCAAGCTCGGTAAAGCCCACGATGTCGGCAAACACGACTGTTACGTCGGAGTGGCTGTCGGCTATCATGGTTTCACCGCGCTTTAGGCGTTCAGCAATGGATGTCGGCAAGATATTCAGCAGCAGTTCCTCGTTTTTTTGCTGTTCGCGCTCCAGTTGGAGGTTTTGTTCTGCAATGCGCCTGTTAGAAGCCATAAGTTGTGCCAGCATTTGATTAAACGCCCTTGCCAGCGAGCGCACATCTTCGCCGCCGCTGCGTTCGTCGGCTCTGAGCGTGGTTTCGCCAGAGGCTATCTGCAAGGCAATCCCTCGCAACCGCTCCAACGGGCGCGTGATGCCAAAGGCAATAAGATAGGCAACGCCAATGCCACCAATCAGCGACAGCAGAGCCGTAAGACCGATTTTTCCGGCGATTTCTTTTTCCAGCAGATGAAGCTCTGCCGTCGAAAAGCCAGCAATCACGCGCCCTGCAATGGTGTAAGTGGCACGCTCGGCTCTCCACACGCCTGATTGGACAATCACCGAGTCATCAATAGACTGGCGGCGCGAGCGGCTCAGGGTTTGGATGCGTTGCATGGTCATGGGCAGCGAATCGGGATACTGAGCGATGACGGCATCGGCGGTGTCGGTAATGACAATAAAGTCTATCAACGGGTCTTGTTTGGCGCGGCGCAGAACGCCTTGAACGATGTCCAAGTTGTCGTTGGCAAAGCCGGCTTCAATGCTCAGGCGCATCATTTCGAGCGAAGCACTGGTGGCTTGCGTGAAACTTTTCACAAAAATACTGCGTTGTAAATCCGACACGTACAGGTAAAACGCTACTGCTGCCACGACGGTTGAAGCCGAGACTATGAGTGCAAGCTGAAGGCGAATATTGAGCGAAAAAAATCGTGAAAGCATAACGGTCATGTTCAGGCTGTATGTGTTTGCCTTCATTATGTCGTGGCGCGACGCATGAATGTTGCAAACACATTATCTCAGATTATCTCGCATAGGATGATGCAACGAGTGCACGAAGTGTGAATATTCTGGAAGCTCAAAGCAGTGAGCTTGCAAGCACCTTGCAGCACTATAGTCAGCAATCAGCAGGCACTCAAGCAAGTGCTGTGAAGAACAGGCAAAATACAAAATGTGTTGGTCGTGTGTAAAGAAAAACGCACAAGGCAGAGAAAGTGTTCGTCTGGTACCAGATGCAGTGGAAATAGAGTGCTATGTGGGCAAAGAGGAGAGACAGAAAACACGAGACAGCGAACAAGCACACAAGCGGTTTTTCCACGTTTTCATACGAGGATTTTTGCGTAATTTGCAGCCTAATGAAGCAGCAACATTCACACATTTTCACAAGCCAACACAACGCATCATGCAGGATTTTCGCATAGCACATCACACTCTTGGCACAAACCACAAACCCTTTGTCATTGCTGAAATGTCTGGCAATCATAACCAATCGCTGGAACGAGCGTTGGAGATTGTTGCGGCAGCCGCCAAAGCGGGTGCGCACGCGCTGAAAATTCAGACCTACACCGCCGATACAATGACGCTGGATGTGCAAGACGGTGATTTTTACATCAGCGACCCGAACAGTTTGTGGAAAGGCACATCGCTGCACAAGCTGTACCAACAAGCCTACACGCCGTGGGAGTGGCACAAGCCCATTTTTGACTACGCCCGTAGCTTGGGTTTGGTGCCGTTCAGTACGCCATTTGACGAGACGGCAATTGAATTGTTGGAATCGCTGGATGTGGCGTGCTACAAAATCGCCTCGTTCGAGAACGTCCATCTGCCGCTTATCCGCGCAGTGGCTGCCACTGGTAAACCGATGATTATTTCGACGGGCATGGCATCGCTTGCGGATATACATGAAGCCGTTGAAGCGGCACGTGGGGCTGGCTGCAAAGATTTGGTCTTGCTGAAATGCACAAGCACCTACCCCGCAACACCTGAAAACACGAACATTCTGACGATTCCACATCTGCGCGAAGCCTTTGGCTGCCACGTGGGACTTTCTGACCACACGATGGGCGTTGGAGTGGCGGTAGCCTCAGTGGCACTCGGCGCACGGGTAATAGAAAAACACTTCACACTGCGCCGTGCCGATGGCGGTGTGGATTCAGCATTTTCGATGGAACCGGAAGAAATGGCTGCGCTCGTGGTGGAATCCGAACGTGCATGGCAGGCATTGGGAAGCGTACGATACGGCGCAACTGAAGCTGAGAAACAATCACTGCAATTCCGCCGTTCGCTGTTTGTGGCGCAGGATATGAAAGCTGGCGAAGTTCTTACGCCGAACAATCTGCGTGTTGTGCGCCCCGGAAGTGGTTTGCCACCAAAGTTCTACGAAACCATGCTGGGCAAAACCGTCAAGCACGATGTCCAAAAAGGCACACCGCTAACATGGGAGGTCGTGGCTTGAGTGTGCAAAGACGGAATATACACGCGAGTAGTGCCACGGATTGGCGTTCTTTCCGCTTCATAGATGTATTTGCTGGGATTGGCGGTATGCGTCTTGCATTTGAGCGGGTTGGCGGCATCTGCGTGTTCTCATCAGAATGGGATGCTGCTGCCCAAAGGATGTATCGGGCAAATTTTGGCGAGCAGCCACACGGGGATATTACACAAATTCCGCCTGAAAGTATTCCAGACCATGAGGTGTTGCTGGCGGGATTCCCGTGCCAACCGTTTAGTATCTTGGGGGATAGAAAAGGGTTTGAGGACACACGAGGAACACTGTTTTTCGACCTTGAGCGCATCCTTAGCGCGAAGCAGCCAGAGGCATTATTGTTGGAAAACGTGAAAATGCTCAAAACTCACGACAACGGTCGAACGTACAAAGTGATTATTCAGCATTTGGAACAACTTGGTTATACGACATATACAGCAATTTTAAACGCGCTGGATTTTGGCTTACCACAAAAGCGAGAGCGAACGTTTATCGTAGGTTTTAAGCAATCCATCCATTTTGCATTTCCTCGCCCGTGTAACACTGCAATTTCACTCTTAGAGGTGCTTGAGCCTGAAGATGCTCTACCGCACTCGCTGTACGCCTCAGAGCAAATAATCCAAAGCCGCCGTGAAAAGGCAAAAATGGAGCCATTTTATCCCTCGATATGGCATGAAAATAAAGGTGGAAACATTTCTATCTTGCCGTATTCATGCGCTCTTCGAGCGCAGGCTTCATACAATTATTTGCTTGTTAATGGCGTTCGGCGGCTTTCGGGACGAGAGATGTTGCGTTTGCAGGGTTTTCCTGAGACGTTCAAAATCGTTGTGCCGTACAGTGAACTTCGTAAACAAGTTGGTAACAGTGTGGCTGTGCCTGTTGTACAAGCCATTGCTGAAGCCATGATAGACGCTCTGCAGCAAGCGCAAATAGTCAGCTCAGTCAAACAAGAAGAACTCTTTCCTTCGGAGGCTATATGAGTCAACGTTCCCCGACAATCAACGAAGCCAAAAGTGCTTTAGACACTGTCATTAAAAAAGCACGGATACACCTCTATAAACCTATTCACATTGCCGAGATACTGTATCGTGACAGAATGTTTGGCGATATAACGTTGAATGAACTCGACACGTACAGAACAGTATCGCGTAGATGGCGTGATGAAGTGTGTATTATGTTATTAGGTAGAACAAGTACGTCGTCAATGCGGTATCAAGATGACGTGTTTAATAATAATGCTATTCCGCCAAATATACTGGCGGCACTTGGGCAGGAAAATCGGCAATATGATGGTGTAGTGGAAGCCTATATCTACCACCGTTTGCTCCAACGTCACGAACAACTTGCCCATGCACTGCAATATTGTATTCAAAAGACACCAGAGCAGTTCTTTCTGCGAGATTTTTTAGCAATTTTTTGGCACGAGGCAGGATTGCGGCGAAGCATTGATAAGGTGTTTGAAGTGGTTGTCTACGCACTCTTTGTTGTCTTAGTTGAAGAACTGCAAGTAATAATTACGGTATCAATAGACCCGTCACAGCAACCTTTACTTCAAGAGTTTGAAGATTTTACGCAGGCTCTTCTCCGGTTAGACTCTTCAACATTAGTAGTGCAGCAATCTGCAAAGTTATTTGGTATGAAAAAGCTCTTCGCGGAAGATTTGCGGAAATATTAGCTGTTAAAATTTTATCTCTTTTACGTTCTGAAATCCAGCATGAGTTTCCTTCATCAGTGGGATTAATGGATTTTATGAGTTCACGGGGGTATTTGAAACACGGTCATCTCCAAACCAACACAATATGGGCATGACTATTCCACACCAAAAACTCGTGCTTGGCACGGTGCAACTTGGAATGCCCTATGGCATAAACAATACGCACGGTCAGCCTTCTAACGCTGACGCACTGGCGATTCTGCAGACAGCACACGCGGCGGGAATCCGCACGCTCGACACCGCCGATGCTTACGGCACGGCAACGGCAATCATCGGTGAATTTCATGCCACGTGCTCCGAGCCGTTTCGTATTATCACAAAATTTCATGCTGCTGACAACGTGGCACTTGCCGAGAAAGCCCGCGAGACCTGCTCATTGCTTCGTGTTCAGCGTTTGGCGTGCTATCAATACCACCGTTTCAGCGATATTCAGGCGTTTGCTGCCGTACAGGACGACCTCCAATGCCTCAAAGAGCAAGGTTTGGTGGAGCGTGTAGGTGCGTCGGTGTACACCAACGAAGAACTGCAAGCGGCGAGTGCTATGCCGTTTGTGGATGTCATTCAGTTGCCGTTTAACCTCTTGGACAACCACCGTCTGCGCGGAGAATTCATGCGCGAGGCGAAAGAACAAGGCAAAGAACTGCACGTGCGTTCGGTGTTTTTGCAGGGGCTGTTGTTTAAGCCGCTCTCGGAGATTCCCAAAGGCTTGCAGCCGCTTGTTCCAGCGTTGGAACGCTTGCATAGCATTGCAAAAGAGTATAATTTGGACATGGCTGCGCTTGCGCTCAACTATGTGCTGCATCACCCGCTCGTCGATGCCGTCTTGGTTGGTGTGGAGCGCGTGGAGCAGTTAGAACAACTGCTCAGTTCGGTGCTGCTGCCAAGCGACGCACTGTTTCTTACGTTGCACGATGCCACAACAGCCATTGAAGCAATAACGCTCACAGAACCGCACGTGCTGAAGTTGCTTAATCCTGTACATTGGCAACATCTCAAAGACTAAATCACAGACCTACAAAAGAAAAGCTATGGAAGAACTTCTGGAACTTCGCTCTGCCGTTGAAGCGGGTCGCACCCACGACGCGCTGCGCATCATTGGAGAAATGGAAGAAATGGCAAAAGAGGATAAAATCAATAAGATTGAATCGTACATCATGGTTTTGCTCTTGCACCTTATCAAACGCTACGCAGAGCAGCGTTCCACGCCTTCATGGAATCGTTCTATACGCAATGCGGTATTGGAGATTCGCAAAACCAATCGCCGTCGTAGTGCTGGTGGCGTGTACATGGGTGCAGATGCACTTGCTGATGCTCTCAACGAATATTTTCGCTATGCGTTGATTGATGCTGCCGACGAAGCGTTTGAAGGGCGGTATTCAGCACGAGAACTGCTTCAAAAAATAGATGCCGAACGTATTAAAGCCGAAGCCTTGGACTACATCTTGAACGGAATACCAGAAAGTGAGAATTGATGAGCTATGGAAGAACTTCTGGAACTTCGCTCCGCCGTTGAAGCGGGTCGGTACAACGACGCGCTGCTGATAATTCAAGAAATGGAAGATATAGTACGAGACGATAAAATCACCAAAATAGGCTCGTACATGGTCATTTTGCTCATCCACTTGATAAAGAGCCATGCTGAAGGTAGAATGACGCGCTCGTGGCGTAACTCTATTCTGAATGCACTCAGTAGCATTGAAAAGGCAAATAAACGCCGCTCGTCTGGCGGAACGTACATGACTGCATCTGAGCTTCAAGCAACGCTTGAAGAAAACTTTGCCGATGCCCTGCGGCGTGCTTCGGAGGAAGCCTTTGGCGGTGTGTACACGGCAAAACAGCTTGCAGAGCGTGTGCAGATTGCCGCTATCAAGGAGCAAGCAATGGACTACATCCTAAACGGAATGCCAGAAAGCGAGGATTGACCAGCTATGGAAGAACTTTTGGAACTTCGCTCTGCCGTTGAAGCGGGTCGCACCCACGACGCGCTGCGCATCATTGGAGAAATGGAAGAAATGGCCAAAGAAGACAAGCTCAACAAAATTCGCAGTTTTATTGCCGTGCTGTTGGAACACCTGATAAAACAGCACGCCGAGCAACGCAGTTCGCCCTCGTGGGAGCGTTCTATCCTGTATGCGTTGGATGGCATTAGTGACACAAACACGCGTCGCAGCGCAGGCGGGACGTACATGACGACTGACGAACTACGCAAAGCCATTGACGAAAAATTCCCTATCGCTCTGCGCTATGCGGCAAAAGAAGCCTTTGGCGGTGTGTACACGGCAAAACAGCTTGCAGAGCGTGTGCAGATTGCCGCTATCAAGGAGCAAGCAATGGACTACATCCTAAACGGAATGCCAGAAAGCGAGGATTGATGGGCTATGGAGGAACATTCTGCATATCCACATCGTGTGTTTGCTATTATTCAAGCCCGTATGAGTTCCACGCGCTTGCCGGGCAAAGTTTTGAAGCCGCTTGGCGCACGGACGGCATTGGGTCAAGTGGTTCACCAATTGTCTCACGCCAAGCGCATTAGCACAATCGCCATAGCAACAAGTGTGGATACCAGCGACGATGTTCTTGATACATGGGCGCATACCGAACGCATACCCTGTGTTCGCGGAAGTTTGAACGACGTGCTGGCACGGTATTATCATGCGGCATCTGTGCTTGGTGCTACACCGCACGATGCTATTGTGCGAATAACAGCGGATTGTCCTCTGATTGACCCTGCGGTAGTGGATAGCGTTATTGAGCGTTTTGTGCTGACCAATGCTGAGTATTGCTCCAACGTCAATCCGCCAACATTTCCCGATGGTTTGGATGTGGAGGTGTTCACGATGGCGGCATTGGAGCGAGCGTACAACGAGGCACAGTTGGCTGCCGAACGTGAGCACGTTACGCCCTACATGCGCAATCATCCTGAACTTTTTCGCGTGGCAAATCTGGAAAATCCTGTGCATTATGAGCATTTTCGGTGGACGCTCGACACCGAAGCCGACTACGAGTTTTTGTGCCGTGTGATGGAACTTCTTCAGCCCGTCATTCGTGCAAACGATGTCGTGTATTTGCACGATGTTGTGGCAGTGCTGGAGGCGCATCCAGACTTGCTCCACATCAACCACGCGCTCAAACGCAATCATGGCACGGCTGCCACAGCAACGCATAACCAATATCCATAACCACACATCAAGAAATCATGCAGCGTATCACAAATTTTGCTCAATCAAACGCCTATCGCGCCGTTATTCACGACCTTATTCCGGGCGGAGCGCACACGTACTCGCGCGGAGACGACCAATTTCCACTGCTTTCACCCGCCGCCATAGCGCATGGTAAAGGCGCATATGTTTGGGACATTGACGGTAACAAGTATCTGGATTGTCCAATGGGCTTAACGTCGGTGAGCCTTGGTCATGCCTACGAGCCTGTTCTGAAGAGGGTTCGAGAGGAATTGGAGCGTGGTGTGAATTTCCAACGCCCGTCCGTTATTGAACGGGAAATGGCGGAAGCCTTTCTCGCGCTTGTGCCGCAGCACGACATGATAAAATTTGCTAAAAACGGTTCTACCGTAACGACTGCCGCCGTAAAACTTGCGCGTGGTTTTACGGGGCGCAAACTGATTGCCTTTCCGGGCGACCATCCGTTTTATTCGTTCGACGATTGGTTTATTGGCTCAACGGCTTGTAATTTGGGCGTTCCCGAAGAAATTCAGGCGTTGTCCGTTACCTTCAAAGGCTGTGATATTCAGTCGTTGCGCGAACTGTTTGAACGCTATCCACAGCAGATTGCTGCGGTCATTACCGAAACCGAGCGCAGCCAATGCGGTGCTGGATGCGGCTGCACGACCAGCGTGGCAGACTTTTTGCACGAGGGCATTGAGCTGGCGCACAAGCACGGCGCATTGTTCATTGTGGACGAAATGATTACGGGCTTTAAGGCGCATTTTCCCGGTTCGCTGGTGAAATATGGCATTGAGCCAGACATGGCAACGTGGGGGAAGGCTGTTGCCAACGGGTTTTCATTTTGTGCTTTGACGGGCAAAAAAGAAGTTATGGAACTTGGCGGCATTCGTGCCAAAGGCAAAGAAAAACTGTTCCTCATTTCCAGCACACACGGCGGCGAAACGCATGCAATAGCAGCTGGCTTGGCAACGATTGAGGAATACAAAACCAAGCACGTGATAGCACACAACCACCGCATTGGCGAACTGTTTATCCAGAAGAATCGTGCTGTGATTGCCAAGCACGGCTTGGAAGCCTTTGTCCAAGTGTTGGGCGGCAACTGGATGCCGTATATGCTGTTCAAAAACAAGCAAGGAGAAATCTGCAACGGCATGAGAACGCTGGTGATGCAAGAAATGATTGCTCGTGGGGTGCTGTTTCAAAGTGCGCTTACGCCGTGTTTTAGCCACACCGAAGCCGATATGGAGGTTTTTGCGCAAGCATTAGACGAAACGCTTGTCGTCTATGCACAAGCTCTTGACGACGGCTACGAACAGCATTTGGTGGGCGAGGCAGCAAAACCTGTGTTCCGAAAATTGTTGTGATGTATGCCAACCAAACGAAGAGTAGTTTCGCAAAACCTTGGGTCAATGTTCTGCTCACGAATCTTTAACGCTACCTCACATCCCGCCCTTGTTGCAAGCGACAATGCGACAAAAGGCGGTTACAAAGTTTAGACGGCTGGATTCATCTGGCGCGGCGTGGTGGAGAGAGGTTTTTTTCACACCGCCTCCCGCTGCTTGTTCACCACGCCGTTAGTCGTACCGTTGCTCAAGCCGTTGCTCAAGCCGTTGCTCAAGCCGTTGCTTGTGCCATTACTTGTGCCGTTTGACCAAAGATTCAGTTTGTTTCGCCGCGCCGCCGCTATCGGGAGCAAGGTTTTGTTAGTATTCTTCCAATTCTTTCTCATATCCTTCAAACTCCATTTTGAATGCTTCGCGTTCTGAGCCAATATCTACGCCGTGCAGGTGCCCCAACATCCACCACAGTGCCGAAGCGAATAAACACCTCGAAAAACCGCTCAAAATCTCGTCCCCAATAAATCATCGCACACGCCATCGGTGCGCCTTTGCCTGAATCTACGCCATTTTCGAGGAAGCGCAAGCGTGTATCATAGAGAAAGCAGATTCCACGCGCTTTGGTGAACACATACTGTTTCCAATGGCTTGTATTGGCGGCAATCGGCACAAGTGCCGATACCTCTGAACCGTAGGCAGAATGGGTATGAGCGCACTTTGCAAGCCAATTTTTAATCGTCGTGCCGCGCTGTTTGTCAATGCCGTAGGGCGGATTTACGTAGATTTTCCGATAATTCCATTCTTCCTTCAAGCCGTCATGCTTGGGCAGCATAAACTCTGTATTTGCCCCAACGATAGAATACTGATTAGAACAGGGGTCAAGGTCAATCTCACCTTGAAAAACCTCGCGCACAGCCTTGACGTATTTGTGCGGCGTTCCCCAATGCTGGCTGCCAGTGTTAATGGTGCGTTCTGCACTCATGCCAACACCTCACAAAACAAGGTTTTATCGAATGGGCGGAATACCCAAATCTTTGCAGATTTTCTTTGCCAAGATGTCTTTGATTTCATTGTGGCGTGGAATCGTTGATGTTTTGGAGTTTTCGGGATTGTAATATACGGTAATATACGGTGTGCTTGCCGCCTTCCCGTAGAAAGAGGCAACCATGTGCTGCCAAATATCGTAGCACATCACCGCGCTTCATATAGCCACGTATAAATCTTCACGCACGGTTTCTGCGGAATGTTCACCTTGCTGTGCTAAAAAGCGATTACTTTCAATAATAAGTTGCACCGCCTCGCGTAAGCTCTCACGGGCTTCTTCGAGGGTTGCCTCTTGGACGTTTACGCCCGAAAGTTCTTCGACGTAGCCGATATACCAGTCATCGTGCCGTTCATAGACGGCGGTGAGGGTGGCGGTCATAAATATTCCTTTCTTTGAGTTCAATCTAAATTTTCATCAAAATAATCGTTATCCACGCGCTTGATAAGGTATGTTTGGGCAACAGATACGCCGAGATTATACTCAATCATCAGTTCGGCAAGCTGTTCGCCGTCAATCAAAACGACTTTTTGTTGCAGATTTGCCGCATATTCGCGCGCTTCTTTGGAAAAAGCGGATGTTGTGATAAACACGCCTTTTTGCGCCTTTTGCCCAGCCAACGCGCCCACGAATTTTTGTATATCTGGTCTGCCAACGTTATTGCCTTCTTTCCAGCGTTTTGCTTGCAGATAAATCATATCTAAACCGAGTTTATCCTCTTTAATAATGCCGTCAATACCCTCGTCGCCGCTGAGTCTTGTCATACTGCCCGCGTCAGGCAGCGCGCCGCCGTAGCCCATTGTTACGAGCAATTCGACGACAAGACGCTCAAAACGTGCGGGTGTAAGTTCCAAAACACGTTCTAATACTTCTTTGGAGAGTGTAGAACGCAATTCGGCAAAGGCTTTTTCCATCTGTTCCGTTGGAGTTTCGATAGCTGAGGCGATTGATTCAGAAGTATCACGTTTCTCTATCTCGCCCCTATTTGAACGAACTTCAAAAGCTACAAATTCGGGAAATTGACGCAGAAATTTATTGTTGATGTTCTCTGGTTTGCGGGCGAGAATCTCTTTGCCACGCTCTGTCAATGCGAACTCGCCACGCCGCACTTGTTCGATGAGCAATGCTTTGACCAAATACGTTTTTGCCCAACTGACACGATTGACAAAAATTGGCTGTTTGCGGCTTGGGAGTAAGGCTTCTCGTTCTTGCTCTGTTAGTTGAAATTGTATTGCTAATTCTTCGTGAAGAGAACGAAACTTGCGCTCTTTTCCATCGGCAAATAATTGCAGCAGCGGCAACATCAATGTTTGATAGTCTGGTATGCCAGCCATCACACCGCCTCCATCTGCCTGTTCACCACGCCGTTAGTCGTACCGTTGCTCAAGCCGTTGCTTGTTCCATTACTTGCGCCGTTTGACCAAAGATTCAATTTATTCTTCCGCGCCGCCGCTATCGGGAGCAAGGTTTTATCGGACTGCCGCGAAGCGTAGTCCGCACGAATTTTTTCGTATTCAGCTCGTATGTCGGCAGTGAATTTATCTCTGATTTCAGGATTGATAAGGCTTCCAGCGACGGGTACGGCACGGCTTGCGTCCAGAACGTGAACGACCGTTCCCGCGTAATGTTGTGCAATTTTCACCGCCGTATGCGTGCGCGATGTGGTTGCCCCGCCGATAAGAAGCGGCTGTGTCATGCCGCGACGCTGCATCTCTTTGGCAACGTGAACCATCTCGTCCAAACTCGGCGTTATCAAGCCCGAAAGCCCGATAATATCAACGTTTTCTTTTACCGCCGTGTCTAAAATTTTATCCGCCGGAACCATCACGCCCAAATCAATCACCTCATAGTTGTTGCAGCCAAGCACCACGCCCACGATGTTTTTGCCGATGTCGTGCACGTCGCCTTTGACCGTTGCCATGAGGATTTTGCCGTTTGTTTGTTGCGTGTTGCCGCTTTTGAGCTTTTCTTCTTCCATAAACGGCATAAGGTAGGCAACGGCTTTTTTCATCACGCGAGCGGACTTGACCACTTGCGGCAAAAACATTTTGCCCTCGCCAAACAGGTCGCCTACAACGTTCATGCCGTCCATGAGCGGTCCTTCGATGACTTCAAGCGGCTTGGCATACTGCTGACGCGCTTCTTCGGTGTCCTCGTCAATAAACTCCGCAATACCCTTCACAAGCGCGTGTTTAAGCCGCCCTGCGACGGGTGCACTGCGCCATGCGGCATCTTCTTTTTCCACTGCCTTGCCGCCGCCTTTGGCTTTGAGCTTTTCGGCATATTCTACAAGCCGCTCTGTTGCATTGTCGCGGCGGTTTAAAAGAACGTCTTCGACGAGTTCCAGAAGGTCTTTGGGAATTTCGTCGTACACGTCTATTTGTCCTGCGTTCACGATACCCATGTCCATTCCCGCTTTGATAGCGTGATAGAGAAACGCCGTGTGCATTGCTCTGCGCACGGGTTCGTTCCCGCGAAACGAAAACGAAATGTTCGACACGCCGCCAGAAACTTTTGCGTGTGGAAGATGCTGCTTAATCCAGTGTGTAGCACGGATGAAATCCACGGCGTAGTTATTGTGCTCTTCAATGCCTGTTGCAACGGTCAAAATATTCGGGTCAAAAATGATGTCTTCCGGCGGAAATCCCACTTCTTGTGTCAAGATGCGGTACGCACGTTCGCAAATTTCTATACGTCTTTCAAATGTATCCGCCTGACCTTTTTCATCGAATGCCATGACAATCGTTGCCGCACCGTATTGCATGATTTTTCGGGCATACTCCTTAAATTTCTCCTCGCCTTCTTTAAGCGAAATCGAATTGACGATGCTTTTGCCTTGCACACATTTCAAGCCCGCTTCAATCACGCTCCACTTTGAGGAATCAATCATAATCGGCACTTTGGCGATATCCGGCTCGGCAGCGATGAGATTGAGGAATTTTACCATGACGGCTTCGGAATCCAACAAGCCTTCGTCCATGTTAATATCAATCACCTGTGCGCCGTTTTCGACTTGTTGTTTCGCCACTTCGAGGGCTTTGTCGTAATTCTCTTCTTTGATAAGTTTGGCAAACACCGCCGAACCCGTAACATTGGTGCGCTCGCCGACATTGACGAAGTTTGTTTGGGCGTTTATCTCGAAGGGCTCAAGCCCTGAAAGGCGCATCAGTGCTGGGCGCACGGACGGCTTGCGCGGCGGCAAGGTTTTTACTGCTTCGGCAATAGCGCGAATATGGTCAGGCGTTGTCCCGCAGCAACCGCCCAAAATGTTCACAAACCCTGATTCGGCAAAATCTTTCGCAAACGCGCCCATGCGCTCTGGTGTTTCATCGTAGCCGCCCATGGCGTTCGGCAAACCAGCATTGGAATACGAACTGACAAAAACGGTCGCCACACGACTCATTTCCTCGATGTAGGGGCGCATAAGATCGGGACCGAGCGCGCAGTTTAATCCCACCGAGAGCAGATTTGGTGCATGACGCACAGAATTCCAAAAGGCTTCGGTTGTTTGCCCCGAAAGGGTGCGCCCGCTTAAATCGGTGATTGTACCGGAAATCATAACGGGAAGGTGCTTTTCTTCTGCTCGAATGTACTCCGCAATCGCGTAAATCGCGGCTTTGCAGTTGAGCGTGTCAAAAACAGTTTCTACCAACAGGACATCTACGCCGCCATCGACAAGACCTCGTATCTGCTCGCTGTAGGCTGTTACGACTTCGTCCCACGTCGTGGCGCGGTATCCCGGGTCGTTCACATCGGGCGAGAGCGAGAGCGTTTTGCTTAGTGGTCCGATTGCGCCAGCCACAAAGCGGGGTTTTGCGGGATTCTTGGCAGTGTATTCTTCAGCAGCTTCTTTTGCCAGACGCGCTGCCGCTACGTTCAACTCGTAGGCAAGATGCTGGGTTTGATAATCTTCTTGCGACAGCGTAGTAGCATTGAACGTATTTGTTTCGATAATATCCGCGCCCGCTTCGAGATATTGTCGGTGAATCTCCTTGATAATCTGCGGCTGTGTCAGCACAAGGAGGTCGTTATTGCCCTTGAGGTCGTGCTTGTGGTCTTTGAAGCGTTCGCCGCGATAATCGGCTTCTTCAAGTTGATAGCGTTGAATCATTGTCCCCATGGCACCGTCGAGAATCAATATGCGTTCGCGGAGCAAGGATTGAAGCGGGTGGTGGGCGATGTTATGAGTGAGTGTGGTCATGGTAAAATGCTGATAATGAAGCAGTTACTGTGTGAATTTGTTTTTAGAGGTAATGCCCTCTACACCGTACAACGACTATCTCTGTGTCGGTAGTGCGATAAATTAGACTTCTTTCAGAAGTGCCCTCACCCCGTCCCTCTCCCAGTGGGAGAGGGTGCTTGAAGCGATGCGGCAAGCGGGTGAGGGTATTGTCAACACGTACTTTTGAAAGAAGTCTATTAAACGATGCTCGTCATTGATGCGACGCGACCAATAGCCTTGCCAATCTCCTTTGAGCGGTTCCGGCTTGCCAAGCCCCGTAAAAGGAGAACGAGCAGCATCGTCAAGCAAATCTAAAATTTTCAGATGCAGTTTCTTATCGATTCCCGCCCAAAGGCGTAACTCCTTGAAAGCGTCAGCGTGAAATGCTATGTTCGGCACGATACGCCTCCCATTCGTCGTGAGAGAAGCGAACGATATTTCTGTTTGCTTCTACATCGCTTTTTCTTTGTTGCATTTCCAAAAGTTCTTGTGGTTGTTGCGCAGAAGATAGATGCTTTGCTACAAGAAAATCCACAAAATCATCAACCTCCTGCACGAGGTTTGGCGGGAGCTGAGCGATTTTTTCGGTGAGTGTGGTCATGGTGGTATTTCCTGATATGTATCTTGAATTTTCGTCATGGTGTTAGTCCTCGTTTTCTTCGTCTACGTGTTGTGCATAATCTTCAAGAATAAGCGAATCGCCCAGTATTTCTTTGATTTGCTCAAGGATTAGGGCTGCTCGGTCATGGAGAAATTGCTCAAAGTTTTCGTGCTTAAACTTCTCTGCAAAATCTTCTTTTTCAATGGAGTAAGGGATAAAACAGTCTCGCAAACGCTTGCTTGCTTCACGTTGCGTACCGTCCTTAAGGACTTGTTGTCGTAGTTCGGCAAAATACTCTTCGGGCTGACGATTACTAAGACTTCGATTGGTCTTACTGGAAATAAGCAGTTTGTTAGCAATGGAGTCTAATCGTGATTGAGAGAGTCTTGAATTTTTCAGCGATACCGGAAAGATATGATGGTCTTCGACGACAGCATTTTCAAGACTGTTACCCGTCCATATATCTTCTTTCACACTCATGCGCATCACGCATTGAATGGCTTTATACAGGCTATCTTGAGGCTTTTTCAAATCAATTAACTTTTCAGTGGTAAGAATAATCCGCTCAAACACCAATGGTTGGTTACTTTCAGCATATGCAACAAGGCTCTGAAAATCTTGACCAATAGCATAGTTCGTAGTCGCGCCGACAGTTGAACGCATGATTTTGCTGAAATACCAACGTTTTAGCACAGCGTTAAAGTTAGTAAGAGGTTTTGCCCAAAACTCTGCACACACAATTCTAAACGCCGCAATAGACACCAAAACTCCTTGATTCGTCAGCGTCTTTGGCGTTGCGCCATTGTTTTTTGCCCATTGATAGCTTTCAGCCAATTGTTTTGCAGCTTCATTCCAGTTTTGTTGCAAAAACTCGGCATTAAGATTTAGCAGTTCACTACGCTTTGCCTCGGGAAATTTTCCATTCTGTTTTGCATTCCACAGAGCGAGTATCTGCAAAACACGCTCACCATCAACATCAAATTCACTCAAAACAGGATATTGCTCCTTTGAAGCATTCCAAAATCTCTTCAAATTTACTTTCGTAAAGAACTTTGCTACCGCCAAATCAAAGACCGTAAGCCGCGTACCGGTGGAGTTAATTGTCTCAAAAACCCGACAAATAGCTTCGAGTTTAGCATCTCTATCCAAAACTACAATAGGCACACTATAGTTGCGAATAGTCTCAAAAACTTCTTTGATTCTTGCAGCCGCTTTACGTGCAGCAGTACGGTCTGGGAAAGTAAAATCTGGAGAATCTTCAAAATACTCGCTTACGTACACATCTGTTTTACCAGCACATCTGTTTTACCAGGATCAAGAGCAACATCAGTACGAAGCAATCTGCCATTCCCCTTTCTCTCCGGATCATCTTTACCGCGCTTCCTTACGACAATCCAATTCTTATCTTGCTCATCACTATCAAATTCATCGTACATCAGTTTCAAATCGAAATAGTAGTTTTTCTTTGGATGACCATTCAAAAAAACACGAGCAATAGAGGTCAGTCGCTGTTGTCCATCCAAAACATATTGTGTTCCAATTCTATCTTCTCGCTCTTCTACACTCTCTTGCTCATTGTCTTCTTCAAACTCAATAGTAGCAGTAATAGTGCGTGATTGCAAGTTAATATCAGCACTTTTGGTCATTGTCAGCAAGGAGCCAAGAGGGTAGTTCCGTGCAATGGAATCAATAAGAAGTTTTACTTGACCTTCATTCCAGATAAAGTCGCGCTGAAACTGAGGAATCACATAGAGGTTCAGGCGTATTTGCTTTAGCAAATCAGTAATTGTGTAGGGAGTTGTACGCATAAACAACCGTTGTTGATTGTGGGTGTGAGAATTATCAAATCATTGTTTGTTGAAACTACTCTGCGCAGCAGTGTTGCGTGGTTCTCCAGTTTCAGAAACCACGAGCCGTCGCCCTTGTTTTTTCGTGGCAGTGGGTCGCAACCATTGTGCAGACGGCGTTACTTGCGCCGTAGTGCTTGCACGATATCCTTACCCAGACTGTCGGTAGCGGCGGCGAGCGCAAGGCTCAGTGCGGGCGGGATGCTGGCTGCGCTGTCGCTCGAACGCGCAACGCTTTGGGAGTACGTTTTTTGAAACAGTATCGTTTGCGCGGAGCTGGTGTCCGTAATTCGCCGAACAGCCACGTGCATTGTCAGCACCGCGCCATTTGCGCCGGCGGCATTTTTGCCTGCATATTCCACGATTCTGCCTTCAAGCTCTACCGTCGGTATCACGCCACTGGTTTCGGCAAAGACACCGCCAGAGAAAAGCTCGCTTGCTTGCAGACGGTTGATGACGAATGCTGTTACCAACTCTCGTGGTTCGCTTATCCAACGGTGGTACTGGTAGCGTTGAATTTCTGCCGATGGCGTAAACGCCAGTATGTGGTCAGTATCGAATTCGCTGTCTATGGAAAACCCCTTTACAAACACTATCTCTGGCAAACGCTGTTCTGGTGATAGGAGAAGTTGTGCGGGTGGGGCAAGCCGATAATCAAGCCGATAATACGACGTTTTCGGATATTCCGATTGCAACTTGACTAACGACGAGCACGCGCTAACGACCGACGCGCCAAGCGTTACCCAAAAAAAGACCTTCAGCCCTGACGCTCCAAGGCTTGCAAGAGGGGTGATATTATTGCCCAATGTCCAGAATTCCTTCATTCAATATCGTTGCGTTGTTGTACAAGTTGCCCAGTATCCGCGCCGTGCCGTCACGTCTAATATTCAGCGTTGCTGCATCATTGACCAAAAAATCACGCCGAACAAGGATGGTCGATTCAACACTTTTTGTACCCTGCCGCCGTGCTGACAGAAAGCCGTAGCCGCTTTGGTCGGGCGCAGCATCTACGAGTTGATTCTGACCCACGAACTCGACCAGAGTACCAACGTCAATGCGGTACGATTCGTAATTTCTGAGTGCGCCGCGCGTGGGGTCAGCAAAACTGTTCGCACCACCAATTCTCAGCACTGCCGTTGTAGAAAGGCTAAATCGTGCTGTTGGCACAGCTGGAGCAAGCGTGAAGCCGATTGCGCTAAAACTGCCCATGTCTAAAATTCCCGCGTTGATTGCCAAGTCGCCCCGCACGACCACGTTTTGTGTGGCTCGCAGCACAGGCTCAGTTTCTGGCGTTTGCCACGCACGCTGCAAATTTACACTTGATGGCTTTGTAATCCAAAGAGAACGCACCATCGCGGGCAAACCATTGCCAAATACCTGTGGAAGCGTGCCAGTGTACTCATACCGTCCATCGGTAGAAAATGCGCGGGTTTGGGTGGTGCGAATTGCTCCCGTCTGGCTTGGAAGTGCCGCAATTCCTTGTGGTGAGCCAATCCGCAGCGTTGAAAGCCCGCCCATTGCAAAGTGATTGCCGCTCAGCGTTGCTGTGGTCTGAATGTCTAATGTTCCCGTAACGCTGCCACCAATCGACGTGTAGCCCAGCACCACGCCGCTCACCGTGACGGATTCCGTGAGCGTTACCACGTGATTGCCCATGCCACTCGCGCCGCCGCCAATAATAACGGAATCTTGCGGCTTCAGAGGCACAAGGTTAATCGGTCTGCCCGTGTGCGAATTCACCGCCCAAATGGAAGAATCCCTCCAGTCGCCACTTTGACGACTGTAAAAAATGCGCGGCGCAGTTTCGACGAGCGTCCAATCACCATCAAGCTGGTCAGACGTAAGCCCCGTTACTAATGCCGTTCCGGGCAAGAGATTGGGCGGTGTTCCGGGCATCATTGGTGGCACTGTTCCCGTGAGCGTTGCATTCTCAAAGCGTTGCCACGTGCCGCCCGACGTGGTTTCGTTGGGACGATAGCGTCCAAGCCGCAAAAACACTGCTGCTCCAGAAGCATCGTCAGGATAGGCAAAGAGCCAATCGCCCTGCACAGCAAGGGGAATCATGGAAGACTGCACCTGCCACACACGGCGTAAATACGAATCCCACGAGGCTTGCAATTGGGCGTGTCCGCCCACCAGTACCGCGTTGCCGCCTGCAGCCACGCGCACAGCAAGCTGACCCGTTGCCGAGCCATTGGTAGTGCTGTATGTGGCGAAAGCAGGCGTTTCTTGGGGACTTATGGGACTGCCGAGTGAACCCAGAGGAAACTGGTACGACCCTGCGCCGCCAAGCGTTCGCACGAGTCTGCCCGACAATCGTGAGGTGCGTACATAGCGCGTTGCTCCGCCGTCTATCACTGCTGCGGGCGTGCTGTTGAGTACGGTCATGTCCACGCCCACGCCCAGCGCAAGAATTTGCGGCGACGGATTGCCGCCTTCCTGTAAATCCAGCACCCCAGCAATGCTCACCGCACGATTCACTTCCACGATGCCCACGCTGGCGTTCGAGGGCGCATTGCTGCGGTTCATCCAGAGGTTGTGAAAGCGTATCGTGCCAGAGCCAGCAACGGTCTGCACGCCTGTGTTATCACCATTGAATACGACGGTAGAGCTTGCTGCGGGCGCACTGCCCCACGTTACGCTCGCGTCGAACAATCCGTTGCTGAGAAGGTTTCCCGCTATGCGCAGCGTTTGGGTAGCAGAAAAAGGACTAAGCCGTGCTGACGGGCTGCCAACAGTAATAGTGTGAAAAACGGCGTTCGGCGGCACATCGTAATCAAACACTTCGCCCGCCAGCGAAGAGCCATCACTAAAGGCAATGGTGCCACCACTGGTATTCACTTGGGCTGCGGTCAGATTCAAATCGGCAGGACGCGAGGCACTGTTGTTGTTGTTGCGAATAAGCAGCGTTCCGCCCGTCATGGTAAACGACGAACCACTTGTGGGCATATCAAACGTACCCCGCGAGGCTGAAGAATGTCCAATATTGCCCACAATCAGCGTTCCGCCCAACTGTGTGTAAATAAGGTTACTGCTTGCCGACGCACCGCGTGCTAAGCGACCCGCGACCGTAACTGTACCGTTTTCCAGCGTAAAGCGACCCATATCAGCACCAGAATACAGCAGACTATTGCCTGTATTCTCGCCAATATTTACTGCCCCAGAAGTATTGACCAGGAGTCTTCCGCCTGTGATAGTGAGCGAAGTGCGAAACGTTGCGCTGGCAGAACCCACGATTTCCATTGCGCCCGTTACTTCAATTGTTTGATTGCGCGGCAGGGTAACACCATCATCTATGGTGAGCGTCCCAGCTGTTTGCCGCCACGTGCCGCCGCTTGGAACGCCTGTGGCGCGGAAATCAATCGCTTCAAGTGCCGGACCTTCGCCGACAGCACTCACACCAAGACTGAGCGATACTTCCAACACGTTTCCCACGCTCATTTTGTCCATTTCCACGCGAAACAAGCGTGTCGTACCGCTACCAGAGACCGTTTGACGTTGCGCCGAGCTAAACACTGTTTTGACCGTTCGCGCGTTGCTGTTGGGATTGGGACGAAATATCCACGAGCCATTATTGACCACATTGCCGCGCAGCACCAACACATTGTCAATATTACCGCCCACAGCCTGCACGGTGAAGCTACCTGCGCCAGCGATGGTGAGTGTGCTGACGATGGTGAGTGTGCGCGGTACGGCGTTGTCATACTGCACCGTGCCTTGCTGAATGGTGAGCGAACGGATGGTAGTGCTGACATTGAGCGTAATGGTGTGGTTATTGCCGACAATGACCACGTCGTCCACGCCAGGAAGCGAAACCGCCGCCGCACCTGTGTGCGAGACGATTGACCACGTGGTAAGCGAGTTCCACGCACCTGTTTGACGACTGTAGTACGTAGTTTGAGCCGAAAGGTCGTGTGCGTGTGCCATGAGTGCCAGCAGGCAGCAAAGCCAGAGCAGCAGATTTTGTACACTTGTACGAATGCGGACGCAGTGCATGGAGGTATAGCAAATGCTCTTGTACATGTATGCGGGGGGATTATTTCGAGATTTTCTTCGAGGCTTCTTTCAAACACGTTGCTTGGTCATGAATGACAACATGACTGACAATAAGACGTTGCGGGATTTGTGAAGTCTTGCACGTTCGTACCTCTGGCGATTTCTGCAAGCGAAATGCTCTAAGCGAATTGCTGACCAATAAGGTGAGGATATTTTTGGCTGATTTGCTCCAGCAGTTCGGGGTCTATGATGGCGTTGTCCAGCGACAGCACTTCCTCGAACTGCTCAACGGTAAGATTTCGTGCGCCTGTGAGGATAGCACTGCTGAGATTTGATACGCTCAGTATTGCACCTTGAAAATCAGCTTTCGTGAAGTTCACACCGCAGAGATTCGAGTTAGAAAAGTTGGCATTCACAAGATGCGCACCTGTTAAGTTAGCGTTCGACAGGTCAGCAGAGATGATTTCGGCATTTTCCAATACAGCCTCGGTCAGGTCGGCATCACCCAGATTTGCCTCTTCGAGTGTTGCACCTGTGAGATTTGCACCGTCGAGAATCGCGCCCATCAGGTTTGTGCGGGATAAATTTGCGCCTGTTAAATTTGCTCCTGACAGCACACTAATCGAGAATACCGCTTCGGAGCAATTAACACTCTCCAAATTCGCGTGTGCTAAGTCCGCGCCCTCCAAATTGGCTTTGTTCAGTTGTGCCTCCCACATATTGGCGTGCTGAAGCCGCGCTCCGGACAAATTTGCTTCGGCAAGACTCGCACCCATTAAATTGGCGTTGGTTAAATTTGCTGTGATAAGCGTGGCATGATGAAAATTGCCGCCTTGCAGTTTCGCATCGGCAAGATTGATTTCAAACAAATTTGCGCCTGCCAAATTGACCTCGTGCAAACTCGCTTGTGCCAGATGGCACGAACGCAAGTCCAACTCGTGCAGCCCGCGCCTGTTCAGGCGTTTGATGTTGCCGATAATGCGCTGCTTTGCTTCAATAGTGTCCAAACGGCGAAAGTCATCAATTTCTTCAATGTATTTTTGCGTTTCCAAGCGTTTTTCGCCCATTTTGTTGAGCCAGAGCATCAAAATACCCAAAATCAAAATGTCGAAAATCATGCCGTGCATCTCGCTTATCAGGTTAATCTGAAAGTTGCGGTCGCCATACACATCCAGCCCCAACGACACCGACACCACAAGCACGGTAATCACCGCCAGCACCGATGCAGCCGTGGATATAGGATTGGTCAACATTCTGTGAAACCATCCCAAAAGTGCGGTTTGATAATGCAGAATCGCATCGAGGAGTTGCTGTCGCACTTGTCTCATACAGTTCTCGTGGAATTGTTGCCTTCTCTGGATTTTATAGTTTGTCTGCCGCTAAAGGTCATAGCTAAGGTTAATAGTTGAACTGTGCCACCACCATAGTAACCTTCATGGCAAGTACGCGAAAAGTGCCAGAAAATACGCCAAACAAGCGAAGAACGCAACATTTTTTTGGTATAAACTCTGGTAATCTTCTGGCAATTCTGAGAGTTGTTGCAATAATTCTCTATTGCTTTTCGTGTATCGTAGTACAAAGAAAAACTCAAGAAAAACTCTTGCTTTTCAGTTCAGAGACAAACCCTTGTGTTTGACTAACGTTTTCCAACGCTATGTGGTATATCTATGTGGTACATCGTCATTGCCTGCACGGCACTCATAGTTCATCTGTCCTCGTGTTCGGCGCGTGAAGCCGAACGCCACAATTCATCAATTCAGACACAATCTTCATTTCACACAATCACTATGAATGTTTCCGAACAAGCCACCAAGCCTAACGACGGAGCAGGCAATGACGCTCCCGACAACGCTCTTCACAACGCTTCTGCTGCATTAGACACCGCAACCTTTGGCGCAGGCTGCTTTTGGTGCGTTGAAGCCGTATTTCAGCGTCTGGAAGGCGTGGAAAAAGTTGTTTCGGGCTATACAGGTGGTAACAATCCTAATCCCACGTATAAACAAGTTTGTACGGGCGAAACGGGTCATGCCGAGGTGTGTCAAATCACGTATAACCCGAAAAAAATATCCTTTGCAGAACTGTTGGAGGTCTTCTGGCAAACTCACGACCCAACCACACTCAATCGTCAAGGCAATGATGTGGGAACACAATATCGTTCGGCGATTTTTTATCATAATGAAGAACAACGGCGTTTAGCAGAAGAGTACAAGAAAAAACTCAACGCAGCAGCCATTTTTCCGAATCCTATCGTAACGGAAATCAGCCCGCTCAAGGTGTTTTACAAGGCAGAAGATTATCACCAAAATTACTACAACGAAAACGGTTCGCAGCCTTACTGCGCCTATGTTGTACGCCCGAAAGTGGAAAAATTTGAAAAAGTGTTCAAGAATAAAGTCAAAAAGTAAGTCCGCCACACGGTGCGCAACACCAACCACGCAATACCAGCCACAGTGCCAACACAGCCAGCATTTCTCGAACTTCGCAGTGTGACAAAACACTACACTGAAGGAACGGGCGCGTCTCGCCTGCGGCGTACTATTTTGCATCAGGCGCAACTCTCGGTAGCTCAGGGGGAAATCGTGGTTGTGCTGGGGCGCAGTGGTTCGGGCAAATCTACGTTGCTGAACTTGCTTAGTGGCATTGACTTGCCAGATGCGGGCGACATCGTCGTCAACGGCAACCACATTAACCGACTTTCCGAGCATGAGCGCACATTGTTTCGCCGCAAGTCTATTGGTTTTGTGTTTCAGTTTTTTAACCTGCTGCCCACGCTCACCGTGGAAGAGAATATTCTTTTGCCGCTTGAACTGAACGGTCGCACCGACCGCGAAGCCCAGCAGTACGCTCTTGGACTGCTGGACAGCGTTGGTCTTGCAGACCGAGCAAAAGCATTTCCCGATAAACTTTCTGGTGGCGAACAGCAGCGTGTAGCAATTGTTCGGGCTTTAGTTCACCAGCCAATGCTTGTGCTTGCTGATGAACCCACAGGGAACTTAGACCTTGAAACGGGTGTGCAAGTGATGGAACTGTTGGATAACCTTGTTCGGCAACAAGGCAAAACTATGCTTATGGCAACACACAGTCCTGATGTCATTGGTCTTGCAGACCGTGTTCTGAGGGTACAAGACGGGCTTATTATGGAAATAGCAGCGGGTCAAGTATCGAGGTAGCACCACAGCCCACACACAACAAAAAAATTCCCTCCCGGAAGAACTTTTTGCTTGCAACGTGCAAATTTTCTCGTAACTTGCGGTATCTGATTTGTTTACGGCATATACATTTCAGGCGGCAGCGTTTGCGTATAGTTGATTGTTGGTGAGTGCTGCGAGTTTTTTTGATAATGCCGTTGTTAGGGTTTTTTTGTATGAATATCTATGTAGGAAACTTGCCGTACACGACGAATGCGGACAGTCTGAAAACCTTGTTTGAAGGTTACGGTCAAGTGGACAACAGTTCCATCATCTCCGATAAATTCACGGGTCAGTCTCGTGGCTTCGGATTTGTGGAAATGAGCAACGATGCGGAAGCAAGAGCTGCCATCGAAGCGTTGAATGGATTCCAATATATGGGTCGTGCGCTTGTAGCGAATGAAGCTCGTCCTCGTGAGGAGCGTCCCCGCCGTGAGCGTCGTGATGGTGGCAGTGGTGGTTTCCGCCGTAATGGTGGCGACAGACGCGAACGCTTCTAATGACGGAAGCGTGATGGTGGTTGGTTTGGCGGCTCACCGCAAGTTCAGGTATCTGATATTCATCTGACACTGTGACGATTTCGGTGCTACCCATTTCAACAACGAAAAAACACTCGGCGCGTGAATACTCCTTAACCAAGTATTCACGCGCTTTGCGTTGAATGAACGGGAAAGCAGACAAAAAAATATTGACACCGTATTGTTCAAAAAATAAAAAAGGCTTGCAAAGAACACCCTAAAAAGCTATATTTGTGGCTCTTCAATGCTCATTAAAACCATAGAGGTCAGGTAGCTCAGTTGGTAGAGCAGAGGACTGAAAATCCTCGTGTCGGGGGTTCAATTCCCTCCCTGACCACTCAAAAGCTAATATCAGGGCAAACTTGAGTTCGTCTCTGCACAGAATTGAAACGCAACTTGAGCGGTTTTTCGGCTAACACCGCCCGCTCATCTCAAAAAGCCCTTTGAACGCATCTTCTTACCAGTGCTGCTGCCAGTAGATTTTTTCTACTGGCATTTTTGTATTTGTACGTGACACTCTATGACACACAAGATGATACACAGGATAACACACAAGAACAAGAATACGACCAATCTGACTACACAACCACGATGCGCATAGCCGAACATATCGTTGAGCAGATTTTGCGCCAAACTGACATCGTGGAAGTTGTGGGCGAGGTAGTTGCACTCCGTAAGCGGGGCAGCAATTATCTGGGCTTGTGCCCGTTTCACAACGAAAAAACACCATCGTTTAATGTGCTGCCCGAACGCGGCATTTTCAAATGTTTTGGTTGTGGCAAAGGCGGCAATGCAGCGATTTTTTTGCGGGATTACCACAAAATGAGCTATCCCGACGCGCTGCGTGAACTTGCCAAGCGCGCCCATATTGTGCTGCCAGAAGCCGACAATGCCGATAATATCCCACAGATGAACCGCTATGAAGCGGCATTTGATGCACTGCGGCGGGCGGGCAATTTTTATTATCGGCAACTGTTTTCCCCCTCAGGAACATACGCACTGGCGTATTTGCGCGGGCGTGGCTTCAGCGATACGACTATCAAAACCTTTGGCTTGGGTTTTTCGCCAGAAAGTTTTTCCGCAACAGGCGCGGAGTTAAAGTCTCAAGGCATTAGCGAAGAGGCATTGCTGGATGCGGGGTTGAGCGTCAAGAACGAGGAAAAAGGGACGGTGTATGACCGTTTTCGTGGACGGCTCATGTTCCCGATTCAAAACTCCACAGGGCGCGTGATTGGCTTTGGTGCGCGGCGCATGAGCGATGCCGACACTACATCGGCAAAATACATCAATTCGCCGCAGTCGCTGGTGTATGATAAAAGCACTGTGTTGTACGGCATATTTCAGGCAAAAGATGCTCTGCGACGGCGCGGTTTTGCGGTGCTGGTCGAGGGCTATGCGGATGCGCTCAGTGTGTATCAGGCAGGCGTGCATAACGTCGTTGCTTCAAGCGGCACGGCATTGACCCGCGAACAACTGAAACTGTTGGGAACATACTGCAAACGCCTCAAAATCGTCTATGATGCCGATGCAGCAGGCATCAATGCTGCGCTCAGAGGCTTAGACTTAGCAATCGAAGAAGGGTTCGACGTAGAAATTGTTCGGCTGCCACAGGGCGACGACCCCGACAGCCTTATCCAGCGCAACGGCACAGAGGCTTTTGAGCGGTGTTTGGAGCAAGCCTTGTCGTTGGTACATTTTAAGTACGATGTCTTTCGCGCTCAAGGGCTTATGGACACACCAAGCGGTCAGGCAGAAGCCGTGCGCGGCATTGTAGAGACGATTGCCAAAGTGCCAGACACGCTCAAACGCGATTTTATGCTGCGTGATGTGGCAACACGCTTTGGCTTGCCCGAACAAGAACTCTACCGTGAATTGGGTGTATGGCTCAGAAAACAGCAATTGCAGCGCATCCAAGAAGTCGAAAGGTCAGAGCGAAAAGAACGAAGAGAAACACGAGATTCCCAGACAGCCGCACCCAACGTGCCGCCACGTGAAACCGACAAGAGGCGTTCTGGTGAGGCCAACGCACCGACGATAACGCCTGAGCAAGTGTTCAGTAATCATCAGCAGCGCAGCGTTGAAAAACCTTCGCTGTACGGCGATTTGCTGCCCGAAGAGCGAGAACTGCTCCGCGTGGCACTGGTGCAGGCTGGTGCAGTAGGCTTCATGCGCGAACGCTTGCATTTGAGCGAGGAAACCTTTGTCAGCGATACGGGAAAACGCCTATTTGCCATGATAACCGAAGCCGCCAAGAAACACCGCGAGCCGTTTCGCGGGCTGCTACAACACGAGGAACTCTCCGAACAAGATTCCAACTTGCTGTCTGCGCTTGCTGTGCGCGAAGAAACGCCAAGCCAGCGCTGGAGAGACTTTCACGTGGAACTGAGCGAAGATGCTCTGCGAAGCGTACAAGACAGCGCAAAACAACTGCTGGCAACGCTCTACAAACGCGAGTTGGACGCATTACACAATCGGCTGCGCGACCTCAATAACGCCGACGATGAACTTGAGTTGCTCAAAGCCATCAAAGAACGCGACGAACAGTTGCGTGCTTTGCACAACGACGCAACGTTGAGTTTTAATCGGATTGGCTAATCAGGTGGCTCGCAACACTCGTGTCGCCACTCTTTTCCTTAGTTTCGCAACGTTTCGCAATCTTGATGTTTACACTCCTTGCTACCGATGCACACTCCAAAGCCCGTGCTGGCATTGTTCACACCGACCACGGCGACATTGAAACACCAATCTTTATGCCCGTTGGCACACAAGGCACGGTCAAGGCACTGGAGCAGCGTGAGTTAGTCGAGTTAGGCGCACAGATTATTTTGGGCAATACCTATCATTTGTACTTGCGTCCGGGCGAAGAAGTCTTGTCGCATCTGGGCGGGCTGCACAGGTTTATGAGTTGGCAGCGACCGATTTTGACCGATAGCGGTGGCTTCCAAGTATTTTCGCTGAAAGAACTGACCAAACTGAGTGAGGAAGGCGCACTGTTTGCCTCGCACATAGACGGCTCGCGGCATTTGTTTACGCCCGAGCGTGTGGTCGAAATTCAACGCTGCATCGGCTCGGATGTGATAATGCAACTTGACGAATGTACGCCGTATCCCGCCACGCACGAGTACGCACAATCTTCGATGGAGCGTTCTTTGCGCTGGGCAGTGCGTTGCAAGACGGCTTGGCAAACCTTTGACGCTCTGAGTCCTTACGGTCATAGACAATTCTTATTTGGCATTGGGCAGGGCAGTGTGTTTCACGACCTTCGCCGTGCTTCGCTGGAGGCGTTGGTAGCACTGGATTTGCCCGGATATGCCATTGGCGGCTTGGCAGTGGGCGAACACGCAGAGGTGATGTACGACATGGTTGATATATCAACAGATATGCTTCCAAGCCAGAAACCGCGCTATTTGATGGGCGTGGGAACGCCAGAAAATATCTTGGAGTGCATCGAACGTGGCGTGGACATGTTCGATTGCGTGATGCCCACGCGCAATGCCCGCAATGCCACACTGTTCACCACACGCGGGAAAATCAATCTGCGAAACGCACAATTTAAGTTCGCCGATAAGCCAATAGACGAGCATATTCCAAGCTATGCAAGCCAGAATTTTTCGCTGGCGTATTTGCGTCATCTGTTTAACGTCGAAGAAATTTTGGCGTTACAACTCGCCACTCAACACAATATCGCGTTTTACCTGTGGTTGGTCAAAACTGCCCGTCAGCACATCCTTGCAGGCGATTTTGTGGCATGGAAACGTGATGTGTTGGTAGCATTTCGACAACGATAATTCGACAGCGTAATTCGACAACGATAATGGATAACGCACAACACTGTTGTCAGACACATTATCACTCCATGACACTCGTCTTATCACTTTGTAACAAGTGCCTCGTAAAAACGTCTCAAAACGTAACAATGTCCTAATGATTCTATGGCAGGTCTTGAGACAAAAACTTGACATAAGATAAGCACTATCAAACGATTGTGGAAAACTTGCTGTCCTAACGTGTTGTCTTGAATAGAGCGTCAATGCTTGCCCGCAAGCCAGATAAACGCTTAAAAACGGTCTCATCGGTGTTGCAGTCTTATGTCAAGCGTTACGCCAAAAAACCAGTGTGCGTACAACTGGCACGGTTCTTGACGGATTTCTTCCTGACAGATTTCTTGCCATAACGTGGTAATTCAAGAAGAGCTTGCAGAGAGAAGTTCTGCATTGTATCTTCAGTGTATGAATGTTGTGAAAAATTGCTGTGGAAAATCTCCATTGTTCCCTGAGCAGACACGCCGAGAGCAAACGTGTTGGTAGTTATATGACCGATTGTTATGTGGAACTCCATTTGAAAATCTGTGGTAGCATGAACATACGTATTGCATACAATGTATATCGTTCTCGTATTCTCGCGCTACAAGCATACAAAGCGTTATGGGATTTGTGTGTCTTGGCTGTGCTGCTGCTTGTATTTGCCGTGCAAATGCCAGCACAGGCTCAAATTGCCACGACAACAGGACCTGAGCAGGACTGTGCGGGCGCATTGCCGCTTGCCGATACGGCATTCATACAGCCGAACGTTTATCGGGGCGTTGGGCGTGTGAACGAAGCAGGCTCATCCTGCTTGGGCATGGAGCGCAATTCCGTCTGGTACAAACTCACCGTCCGCGCAAACGGGCGTTTGGGCTTTGTGATTGAGCCGAACAATCCTCAGGACGACTTTGATTGGGCAGTGTACCGCATGCCAAGCAATGCTTCGTGTGCTGATATTGCTTCTGGCGCAGTGATGGCAGTAAGTTGTAACTTTTCCAGCACACCGGGCAGAACAGGCGCAACTGGAGGCTCGAATGAAACCCGCCAAGAAAGCGCGGGAACGCCGTTCAACGCCACTATCCCTGTGAATGTTGGAGAGGTATATTACGTGCTTGTTACCAACTTTAACGCTACCAGTGGCTATCGCCTAAGTTTTACGCCCTCTTCGCCCGGTGTTGTCCCGCCAGCAGCAACCACTCCATCAAGTGCTGGCACGCGCTTGCGGCAGCCTCGGCTTGCAGCCGTTACGTTCGACAGCAGCGCGTGTTCGCTGACCAGTCTCAATGCCGTGTTTTCGGAGTACGTTCGCTGTTCAAGCGTTCGGGCAGGGAATCTTGTGGTTATAGGGCAGGACGGCGTATTTCCCGTGCTGGATGTCGCCTCGCAGCGTTGTGGTCGCTCGCCAAATAACTATGACACAGCATATACGCTGCTTTTGGCGCAACCGATTATTAGCTCTGGCACGTACATGCTTACCGTTGTCGGCGGAGTTTCAACGTTAGATAATGTAACCGTTACGGGTTCAACGACGTTTACGCTTTCGTTGCAAAACATTCGTCCGCGTGTTTCGGGTTCGACGGTCTTGTGTTCGGGCGGTGCTGTTACGCTGGATGCAGAAAATGGCTTCACAACGTATCAGTGGTCAACCACAACGGCAAATGTTACCAGAGAGACAATCCTCAGCACGAACCGTCGGCTGATAGCCACTCGTGCCGGGACGTACTATCTGACGGTCAGCGATAAAGACGGCTGCTACGGCTCGACTTCCGTAACCGTTACGCTTCGTACCGATGCCCTTACGCCAGAACTGTGGGGCGCGCGGTATTTTTGTGAAGGCGGCAGAGCGCGGATTGGCATTATCAACGCCGAACTCTACACCTTCATTCGTTGGTCGAACGGCGACACAACAGCCTCCACAACATTCAACCAGTCGGGTCAGCACAGCGTTAGCGTCATTGACGCGGGGGGATGCTCAGGAACGGCGCAGTTTACCATCGAACGCGGCAATAACATTCCTACAACTATCAATGGCACACCGCAGTTTTGCGAAGGCGGTTCGACAACGTTGAGCGTTGAACCGTTTTTGGAGCGGTATCAGTGGTTGTTGAACAACCAGCCCATTAGCGGCGCAACGTCGCACCAACTCACTGTTAGCCAGCCCGGAGCATACAAGGTGCAACTGAGCAACAACGGCTGTATGGCAGAATCGGGAACGCTCATGGTTCGTGCAGTTCCGCTGCCGCCCCGTCCGGTGATTGTGCAAATGGGCAATATCTTGAGCGCACCCCCAGCAGAAAGCTACCAATGGTTCGCTCAAATCCTCACAGATTCAAGCACGATGAACACGGCACTGCCAAACGCTACACGGCGTGAATTTATTCCACCAACAAGCGGGGCTTATTTTGTCATTGTCCGCGACCAAAACCGTTGCGAAGCGGCAAGCGATGTGGTTAATTTCCAACGTGCCGAAGGGCAAGCCACGCTCCAAGCACCCGTTCTAACAGGCGAACAAGGGCGCACCGTCGAGATTCCTATTATGCTCAGAAACGCTCACAATCTTGCTGCAACGGGTGTAACAGGCTTTGAAGTTGTGCTGCGCTTTAGCGGGCAAATTTTGGTGCCAGATGATGTAACGCTGCGCGATTCTGTTGTGGGCGGCGAACGTTTTATTCGGTTGCGCTTGCCCGCACAGCCTCAAAGCCCACAGATGCAAAACACCACGCCGCACAACGATGCCGTGCTGGGCAGATTCACTTTTCGTGTGCTGGTGGGAAGCACGAGTTCGACGGTGCTTGCGCTACAAGACGCTGTGGCACTGCCTTTGGGAATTGGCGTGAACGTTACGACAGCAAACGGAAGTTTTGGGCTGACGGGGCGGATAATTTTGTCAACAAGTGGCACGGTTGTTGTGGCGGCTAATCCTAACCCCGCAAGTGCCTTTACCGAAATCAGCTACGCCATTCCTGAAGACGACACGGTAACGGTGATACTGGCTGACATGAATGGCAACGTTCTGAAAACAGTGATAGACGGGGTGATGCAATCCGCCGGACGGCACAGCGTTCCCGTTGCGATAAGTGATATGCACTCTGGAGCGTATATTGTGATTGTCCGTACATCAAAGGAAACAGCCACAGCGCGGCTTACCGTTGTACGATAGCCATGAAACCCTTACATCGTCGAGTCCTGATGCCAGCAGCTCGAAGCCAATACGAGAGCCTTGGCGCAACACTCCATATTCTTCACCGTACAGGTTATCAGGTCAGCATCTGCTTGCAAGTCGCTTCACAGGCTGCACGGAGGCTGACCTTCGGCTTTTTGTGCTGCCTACTGTTCAGTGCTGTGGTAGGTCAATTTTTCGTGCAGAACAGTGCTGCTCAGGATGTGCAGCGTTTTGGTGTGTTCGGCAACTATACGTGGAATCAGCACGTGGCGAACTTTAGCGTTGTACCGGGCGACAATATTTTGGCGGGCAAGGATTCGTCGTTGCCTGCGTTTCGTGGCGGCACGGGGCAAGGCTGGACGTTGGGCGTGGTGTACGAATTTCCGGTCGAAGAACGCCTGCGCCTTATGCTGCGCGGTGTGTACAGCCAGCACGACGGCTCGCTTTCGCGGCTTACGCCTTACGTGTTTTCAGGCAGAAGTGGTCAGGTGATTTCGGGGGAGTTAGAAACGGCTGTTGCGGCGCGATTTCGTTCGGTGTCCATCGAGCCGCTTATTGTCTGGCAGCCCAGTCGTCGAGTGCCGTTTAGTCTGCTTGTGGGCGGGCGCGTGGGCTATATGACCGAAAGCCTTTTCGACCAAAACGAACGTCCGATTGAAGTAACGGGAACGGTGATTATTCGTGATGGACTGGCACTGTTTCAAAATGCGCCTATCACTAACCCCCAAACTCTGCAAGCCGCAGTAGTGGTGGGCATGAGCTATGAAATTCCGTTCTTATTGTCAAGCAGTGTGTTCAACAACGCCCAAAGCGCGCTCATTCTTGCGCCAGAGGTGCTGGCAAGCTATGGACTAACGGGGTTTTCCAGTGATGTTTCGTGGCTTGCACACTCGCTGCGTGCGGGGCTTGCGGTGAAATATGTGCCGTCGGTGCCGTCGAACCTAACTATTGCCTCGTCATTTCGCACCGCCCCTACGGATGCTTTGAGTGCTGACATCTCCGCCATTGGCTTAAGTGCTGAGGGAAAAGAGTTACCGCTTATCAAACTCACCGTCGAGGAATTTCGCTCCCAACGTGCTTACGCGCTTTTGCCCTACGTCTTTTTTGATGCAGCATCAGCCGTCTTACCAGAACGCTATGCACGGCTTTACGACACGGAAACAAAGCAGTTTGCCGAACAGTCGCTTGGTGGGCGCGAGGCGTTGGAAGTGTATTACCACCTGCTGAATATTGTTGGGCGGCGCATGACAGACAATCCTGCTTCCACGCTCAAAATTACGGGCTGCGTGGGCGAATCACCCGCGAACAAAAGCGGTGAAGGCACAGACGCAACGCTTGCCAAACGCCGTGCAGAAAGCGTTGCAAACTACCTGCGCGACATCTGGGGCATTGCTTCCGAACGCCTGCTCGTGCAAGCACGCGGACTGCCACAGAAGCCCTCTGCCTCGAAAGATGCGGCGGCGAACATAGAGGAAAATCGCCGTGTGGAACTTGCTTCAGATGATGCAGCACTCCTTAAGCCTGTTGTGCTGCAAGACACCGTGCGCGAAGTTACGCCGCCTGTGGTGCGCTTTCGCGTGAGTGCCGAAGCAAAAGCGGGCGTTGCGAAGTGGAATATCAAGATTTCGCAGGGAAAAACGCTCGTTAAACAGTATCTTGGCACGGGTGAGCCCGACGAATTTTATCTGTGGAATCTGCTTGCTGACCGCTCTCTGCCTCGTGCCGAAGGAGTAATGAAATTTGGACTGGAAGTAACCGACACCCAAGAAAACGCCGCCGAAGCTCTCGGTTCAATTCCTGTGGAGCAACTCACACTTGTCAAGAAAGCCAGTAAAGATAAACGCATAGACCTTGCACGCCTGCTGTGCCTTGACCCCGAACGTACCGACCTGCTGCCCGAACAAACACGAATGTTAGACGAACTGGTGCGCCCATTGGTCAAGCGTGAATCCGATGTGCTTATCACTGGCTACACCGATGCCACAGGCGACGTAAAATCCAGTCAAAAACTTGCCGAAGCCCGCAGCCAAGCCACATACAAGCATCTTGTCTCTGGGGCAGGCTTGCCAACAGTATTCGTCAAATCGCGTGCAGCACAGATGAAATCTTCGCCGTTTCCCAACGATGTGCCCGAAGGTCGCTTCTACAACCGCTCCGTAGAAATCCGCGTGGAAACGCCCTTGCAGTAGCTCACCCGCGCTAACTTTTGACCAGTAATCCGTTGGATGTCCACCAAGCCAGTAACGGTGCGACAAGCAGGGCAAACATTACAAACATTATTTTCTCCGCTGCTCTAACTGCAATTTTTTTGTCAGCGTTTTGTCGCCGCGTTGCACAACAATATTCATTGTTTGCCCTACAACACCGTCATTGATAATGGTCAGCACGTCGTTTTCTCGACGAATTTTTTGTCCATCCACCTCCAACACAATATCGCCGGGTTCAAAACCTGCACGCTCCGCTGCCGAACCGTAGGCAATTTCGCTAATAACGACACCCTGCACTTTTTTCAAGTCAAGATATTTCGCAATGCGTTCATCTACCTGCTGCACACGCAACCCCACATTAAAATTACGGTTAATGCTGCCGTCGCGCCGCAACAGTTCCATAATTTTCCGCACACGATTAGCAGGAATCGCAAAACCAATGCCAATACTTCCAGCACCTGAGCCACTTTGAGCCGTAGAGTAAATAATCGTGTTCATGCCCAACACCTCGCCGAGCGAGTTAACAAGCGGTCCGCCAGAGTTACCTGAGCTAATAGCCGCATCGGTTTGAATCATGCTCCTGTACACACGCCCCTCTTGTACCATGTTGACACCAGAGTTGCTCACCACACCGACGGTAATAGTGGGTTTAGCGTTCACATCAAACAACCCAAACGGATTGCCAAAGGCTATCACCCATTCGCCAATGATAAGTTCATCGGAGTTGGCAAGGCGCACAAATGGAAATTTTACGCCTTTCGCACTTTCGTCATCAATTTTCAAGAGCGCAATATCACTTGTGCGGTCTGTGCCAACCAATGTAGCTTTGTACTGTTCGCCATTGGTAAGCGTAATGACGATTTTCGAGGCGTGTCCAGCCACGTGGTCATTGGTCAGAACGTAGCCGTCTTCGGAAATAATGAATCCCGACCCCAAGCCTGCTACTTCTTGCCGATAGGTTTGTGGTTGCGAACGCTGTCGAAAATATTGCCCAAAAAACGGGTCGTTAAAGAAATCTGCAAAAGGGTCGCGCACTTGATATTCACGCACTTCCACAACGTTGATACCTACAATAGCGGGGCTGCACTTGCTCACGGCTTGCGTGATGGCATTGCGGCGCGAGTTGGCAATGTCTTGCTGGGCTTGAGCCAAGACTGAGGCATCACCTGACCCGCGTTGGTCAAAATTGCTCGGTGTTGCTGATGGTGTATTGGCAGAGTGTGTGTTCTCAGCACTTTTCTCAGGAGTTTCGACATTCAGCAGCGCAGCCAGTCGTGAGCGCAGCGCAGGCGAATACGAAGCATATACCGACACGCCAGCAAAGACGGTCAGCAGCACAATAGCCATGCCTTTTGATTTTATCATACCTTCTCAAACGATACGTTGGTAATGTTGTGTGGATAAAAAATGCTGATTTCTGTGGTATAGCCCTATATCAAGCCCTTCACATATTCCTTCGGTACTGACCGCCCACTTGGTACAACGCTGCTGACATTTGCCCCAAACTACACACTTTTGCGGCTCCCATCAGCGCATCAAATATGTTGCCGTTTTGGATAGCGGTGTGCTGGAGTTGCTTGAGTGCCGCTTGGGCGCGTTCGGCATTGATGTTCTGAAATGCCTTGCAGGCAGCAATTTGGAACTCTTTTTCGTTATTGGTGGAACGAATAACCTCTTTGGGCTGCACATATGCGGGCTTATCTTTGGGCAAGAACGTGTTCACGCCGATAATAGGCAGTTCGCCTGTGTGTTTGAGCGTTTCGTAGTGCATGGATTCTTCCTGAATTTTGTTGCGCTGATACATCGTTTCCATTGCTCCAAGTACACCACCACGGTCGGCTATACGGCGGAATTCTGTCATCACGGCTTCTTCTACCAAGTCCGTCAATTCTTCGATGATGAACGAACCTTGAAGCGGATTTTCGTTTTTCGCCAAACCTAACTCGCGGTTGATAATAAGCTGAATCGCCACCGCACGGCGCACGGATTCTTCCGTCGGCGTGGTGATGGCTTCGTCGTAGGCGTTAGTGTGCAGCGAATTGCAATTGTCATAAATGGCGTAAAGAGCCTGCAGCGTGGTGCGGATGTCATTGAAATCAATCTCCTGTGCATGAAGGCTGCGTCCTGAGGTTTGAATGTGGTACTTGAGCATTTGCGAACGCTCGTTTGCGCCGTATTTGTACTTCATTGCTTTTGCCCAAATCCGCCGTGCCACGCGCCCAATCACAGCATATTCAGGGTCAATGCCGTTGGAAAAGAAAAATGAGAGATTCGGCGCGAAATCGTCAATGTTCATGCCGCGCGAAAGATAATACTCCACGAAGGTAAAGCCATTGGCAAGCGTGAAGGCAAGCTGGGATATGGGATTTGCGCCCGCTTCGGCGATGTGGTAGCCCGAAATGGACACCGAATAAAAATTCCGCACCGCATGGTCAATAAAATACTGCTGAATGTCGCCCATCATGCGCAGCGCGAACTCCGTCGAAAAAATGCAGGTGTTCTGCGCTTGGTCTTCCTTCAAAATATCCGCCTGTACCGTGCCGCGCACTTGCCTGAGCGTTTCTGCCTTAATTTGTTCATACACTTCTTTGGGCAACACCTCATCACCCGTTATGCCAAGCAGCATCAAACCCAAACCATCACTCGTTTCCGGCAATTCCCCGTTGTAGCAGGGGGGCCTTTGTTTTGCGTATTTTGCAGCGATTTTCGCTTGAACCTCACTTTCCAAGCCGTTTTCACGGATATATTTCTCGCATTGCTGGTCAATGGCCGCGTTCATAAAAAACGCCAGAATCATAGGCGCAGGACCGTTAATCGTCATGGAAACGCTTGTGCTGGGCTTGCAGAGGTTAAAGCCTGAATAGAGTTTTTTTGCATCGTCCAGTGTGGCAACAGACACACCCGAATTGCCAATTTTGCCGTAAATGTCAGGGCGGTGGGCGGGGTCTTCGCCGTAGAGTGTTACGCTGTCAAACGCTGTGCTGAGGCGGGCTGCGGGCATTCCTGCCGAAAGGTAGTGAAATCGTTTGTTCGTGCGTTCTGGACTGCCTTCGCCGGCAAACATTCGCGTTGGGTCTTCGCCCTGTCGCTTAAACGGGTAGATGCCTGCGGTGTAGGGAAATTCGCCGGGGAAATTCTCTTTCATGCTCCATGCCACAATATCCCCCCAATCGTTGTACTTTGGCACAGCAATTTTGGGAATCTGTTGGTGCGACAGCGATTCTGTGAAATTGCTCACGCGAATTTCCTTGCCGCGCACGGTGTAGCTAAACTCTGCATTGCGGTAATTGCGCTTTTTGTCTTCCCACGTGTCCAAGATAGTGCGGGTTTCGTGGTGAAGCTGCGAAGCCACCTGCTCTGCAACGCGCTCCAATTCTTGCACCGCCGTAAACACGTTGGCATCGTGTGTGCCGTTGGCATGACCGTTCGAGTGGCGTGCGGTAGGCTTTGCCGCTTTGGACTTTGTCGTTGATTTGGAAACGGCAGTTTTACTGGGCTTTGGCGTTGTGGACATGGTGGATTGTGTTGATTTCTAGTTGTGAGTTGCTGATGCGTTGTGAGTTCGTGTCTTGTTCGGGTTGATTTGGAGCGTTCATGGATGCGTTGGTAGAGTTAAAACATTGTGTACACGTCTGCAAAGCTGACCGTTGCTTGGACGGAGCGCAGTTCGACCGTAGCGTTCTGCACTTCCATGACTTCCCATTTGCCCGAACTCGGATTACGCCGAAAATGTTCGACGTGTGGGCGGTCTTGGGCAAAAAACGCAAGTTCTTCCAGCGAGGCAAGGCTGCGATAATATTCAAATTTATCGGTCAAGTCGTAGCCTGCGGTGCTGGGCGACAATACTTCAATAATGAGTGTGGGATTCGTGAGTTGAAATCCATGAAGTTGCTCAAATATTGCGTTGCCGCATACGACACTAATATCAGGATACAGCACCCGTTTATAGAGAGGAATAGCTACCTTGAGATTGCTCGAATACACTGTACAATGCTTTTGCACTTGGCGGACTAATGTTGCAATTAACAATGCAATCAAGGCTTCATGAAGTGGCGATGCTCCGGGCATTTTGATAATATCTCCGTTGTGAAACTCGTGCTTGTCCTGTTGTTGCTGCTCAAATGCCAGATATTCTTCCATGCTCGAGCCAGAAGCCACCACGCAGGGTTTGTAGAAGTCGTCGTCATAGACCTCGAATTCGATAGGCACAGAAACTGCTCGTGTTGATGCCATACAAAAGCCGCTGAATATGTGGTGTTAAAAAGTTGAACGTCCTAAGTCTTGTTGAATCACTTCTTCGTATTTGCCATTGTTCCAGTCGTAGTACAGGCGATATTTTCTACTCCGCGTCGTTCCCGCGCCGGCATCTACATCACCTTTGCGCATTTCAGTTTTGATAATCACCAGCGAGTATAATTCTTTGTTCCACGTCCAGCGTGTGGAAATGGATGCGGTGTCGGTAATCTGAATTTCAAACGAGCCGTCGGGGCGCGGAGATTCGCCCGTTTTCATTGCCGTGCAGTATTCAAACAGTGGCTCTAATGCTTGTTTTGCAGATTGTTTCGTGTGTTTCGCACGGGCAATATCCTCGTGTACACGGTACAGGTACAGCATCCGCACAGCTTCGGCGTGTGGTGGCGGCAAGGCACTAACGACTTCAAACGAAAGCGCGTATTCACCACTGCGGGTGATTTGGTACAGATGAGCAGAAGGATTTTCTAAGGAAAAATCTTCATACTCAGGCTCTACCGTCGTATATCCCAACACGAATTTTGCCGACGTTGTGTCGTGAAACAAAAAGACATCTATCCGCTTTTGTGTGTTGGAAGCATCTGCACGCCCACCAGAAGGCAAACGCTGCGAAACTGCCAGCGCAACGTAAAGTGTTGAAGCATTCGAGCTATGCAGTGGGACAATCTGTACGTCGCTTATTACCAGTGTGTCGCGTTCGTCCAAGCGCATTTGTGTGGCATACAGTGAGCGAATCAGTTCCTCCATGCTCATTGAACCCACTATGCGCTCAGGAAACTGCCGCGAAAGGCGGAGAATGAGCGTGGATTCATTGACTACGACACGCTTATTGAGTGCTGGCACTGAAGCCGATGATGCTTCCGCGCTGATTGTGGCTGTGCTTGTTGTAGTCGAGTCCTGACCGTTCGACTGCTGCTTCCATCTGCACGACGAAAGCATACCTGAAAACATAGCTGTGAGAACAACAAGAAGCAAGCCTGAATATGCCTTTGCTGCTCTGCACGAAGCGTAGAGCAAGAGCTTTGTCCAAAACGTTGTCCAATGTACTGGGCGCAGCCACTGGCGGCAGAGCGACTGGGATACATGGAATCGTTGATGATATTGCGCATAATAGCTCATGGTAACAACCTCTCTTCCAGCAAAATGTGGTGCCGCGCCGGCTAAACGACGGGGTTTCAACCAGACAATTTACGCATTTTGCCGCGAAATATCCATCGAAAATTACCCACAGTTTATCTCGGGTGCAGATGAAGGTCAGCCGAGAATCACAGCCGCTCCCATAGCTCTCTGAGTGCTGCCAAATCCACCGCATCACCCGTAAAAAGCCGCATTTGGTGAGCTGCTTGGCGCAAAAACATCTCCTCGCCTGCAATCGTTCTGTGCCCACATTCTTCGGCGCGTTGCAGCAGCCGTGTGCGGCGCGGATTATACACCACATCCATCACCACGAGGTTGTTCATCCCAACAAGTAGTGCTTCTGCGCCTTCGACGATTTCATCGGTGTTTGGGAACATTCCTACCGATGTGGTCTGGACAATACCTGAAAAGCCCTGTTGTATCAACGCTGCTGCGTTGTTGGGCGTAACGAATCGTGTGCCATACCGTTCGGCAAGCATCGCACCGCGTTCGGCATTGCGTCCGACCACCGTAACATGCTGCAAGCCGCACAAATGCAAAGCTGTGAGCGCACTTTGCGTGGTTGCACCAGTGCCAAACACCACCACGCCGTGCGCCCAGTGCTCGCGCTGCGGCGCAAAACAGTCCACCAATGCCAGAACGTCCGTATTGTAGCCGTGCCAAACGCCAGAGGTGCTTTTGACCGCTGTGTTGCACACGCCAGACAGCCGTGCTTCTTCCGACAATATGCCCTCGCGCTCCAAAAGACCGTAAATGCGCTCTTTGTGCGGAATCGTTATGCTGAAACCGCTCAATATCTTGTTCCACAACCGCCAGAACCGTTCGGCATCAGGTGTGGGGAAATGGATGTATAGTCGTCGCACGGGATGATAGCTCGGCGAGGCGTGTTCGGCTTCCAACCGTGAATACATCAAGTTGTGTAGCACCTTGCCTTTGCTGTGTTTCGTTGGAAAACCCAGTAAGCCGTATAACCGTGGCGGCGCGTTCGAACGTAACGCTTCTGAATGCAACGCTTCGCCATGCGCCAAGCGGTACAAGTGCCGCGCTTCGTGGAGAGTAATTTGACCCGAAGCCGTGCCACTGTTTGCGTCTAAGGCTGTATATGTCCATGCGTTCGGCGGAATGTACGGTATAGTGCTTGACACAATACCAGCCTGCACAGTGTCCGCGTTTGGGAGGGCGCGGCTGTCCAGCGCAACGCCACCGATAATCCTTGAGACCTCACCTGCTTCGCCCATAGCGTGGATAATTAGGGTTTTACCGTGTTCGCTGGCAAAAGCACGCGCCCACGCTGCGGTAAGTGCGGCGTGAACATCGTTAGCAGTAAAAATCAGTTTGTGAACAACATTCACGCCCTGTGGCTCGCTCTGAAACATTGCCCGCAAGAGTGTTTTCAAGCCCGATAGGGGCAATCCGCCTTCGTCATGCTCGCCCTCAGGCTCAAAACGATGATGGGACAGCACGAGCATCGTGGAGGCGTTCCACCGCAGCAACGGCTCTATGCCTTGCCATGCGGCGTATTCAACGTCTATGGCAAACACGCCTGCGTCTATTGCTGCTTGGTAGAGCGCGGCGCGTTGCTGCTCAGAACTGTGAAAATATCCACCTTCAGTAGCAATGCGGTAGGTAACAAGCACCTGTGGAAACGTTCGGCACACACGCTGCCAATCAAGGTTTTGTGCTTCATGCAGCGCAAGTGCGTCTAAACGCAATTCAACAATATATGGTTCGGCACAACGTTCTAACGTAGGTTCAACATTGGGTTCGTAGCTCATGGGTTCACAACCAAGTTCGCGTTTGCACCGCTCAAGCAGCAGAAACAGTTCTTCGTGGCTTGTTGGCAGAATGGAAACACAGAGTTTGTGCGGCGTGTGTGTGTTCATAGTGCTGAATTGATACGAGGATGTTGGCAAGAGAACTTTTCCGTAGCATCGGCAGAGTTGTTTGACACAAATGCCCATTGCATCACAAAGCTACGAAAAAAACGATGACCGAACGTTGAAGTTTTCGTGAAACAAGGCATCATGGCTGCGAGCGGTGAGAAGATTTTTTCTCAGCTCATTGCATTAATTTTGAACCAAGAACGCAAAAATTCTTGTAGATTCGTAAATCTCGCGGTCTATACACTCTACGCATAGGGAAATACTTCATTTAACCACAAGAGCAAGGTATGATGTCGCAACAAGTTCGCACACGCCAAATTGTGCTTATGGTCTTTTGGACATTGATTTTTGCAGGTTTAGGAATAGTGTTTTCCACCATTGCCCTGCTCTATGTTGGTGCGCTGCCATCAAGCCTTTTGGGTAGCAACGACGAGTTCAGCACGGGGGCAAACGTCGCTTACGCGCTCATTTCGCTCAAAACGTCGCAGACACTGTGGATTATCGTGGGTATAAGTTTGACGATTGGCATTGTGGGAACGCTTACCCAAGTGCTTCCGGGCACGGATGCAGAAAGCCTGCAGAAGTATGTTACGCCGCCACCAGCATTTGCTATTGAAGGAGAACCGTATTATTGTCTGAACTGCGGCACACTTGTCGAAGACGAATTTTGTGGGCATTGTGGTCAGCAAAAATACCGCCACGATGTCACACTCCGCGAATTTACCTCCCACACGTTACCAGAAATCATCAACATTGATTTGAAGTTTTTTCGTACGGTGTGGCAACTTATCACCAAGCCCGGTTTTTTAACGCTTGAATATCTCTATTTTCGCCGTGTACCGCACTCGCCGCCTACGCAGTTGTATGCTGTTGTTGCCACAGTCTTTTTCTTTATTAGCACGAATTTGGAGTTTAATATCGAAGCTCTTGTCAATCAAATTCCCTACTTTTCCGCAAAGGTTGCCGCCGCGGCTAAAGAAGAAAACGTCCCTACAAAGGTTATTTTTGAACGTTTAGGCGATACACTCGAAACCTACATCCCCTTCTATACGCTTATCATGGTTGTTGCATTCGCAGGCGTACTGCGGTTATTGTATCCTTCGTGGAAATACGTCAAACATTTGATTTTATCGCTACACTTTGTGGCGGCGTTTTTGATATTGTGGTTGATACTGATTGTGTTCTCGTTGGCGTTTCCTGTGTTGCAGAAAATAGATTTCATCGTTTTAGTGCCGTCGCTGTGGTATCTCGCGCAAGCCTTGCGGGTAGTGCAAGTGGGTAGTCCCGTTTGGAAAATTGCCGTGGCAGGGGTAGTGTTTGTGTTGCTGTTTTTTATCTATTCTGGCATCAGTTCGGTTATTGGTGTTATGCTGCTGTAAGGCTTTTGCCCAAACTGCTTCGTACACCACCCCTGCTGAATCGTTCAAGTTTTTCTAAGGATTTTTTCTGAGGATTATTGCTCTATGGACAAAAAGCAACGCCTTTTGATATTCGCCCTGCTCCTTGCTTTGGGCATAGCGGGCATTGCAGCTATCGCGCTCTGGCGTGTACAAGCAGACCAAACCAGACGTTTGGATACGATGTACAAAGAGATTTCGTCGTTTAATGCTCAAAAAGACAGCCTCACGCGCAATCTTGCCGAAGCCACGAACGTTATCAGTGATGTGTATGCTCAAGTGTCGATGATTTCTGGCGAGGTAGCCGTGAGCAACACGCTCGAAAAAATTGATAACCGCGACTACAAAGTGCAGATTGCCTCGAAACTGCAGCGCATTAGTGCCATGGTCGATGGCTATAAGGCGCAGATGCAAAACGCCGAGCAACAAATTGCGTTTTTGAAGCAGCAAAATGCTGCTATGGCTGGACAAATGAAAGTCTTAGAAGAAACTGTCGCACGGCTGAAGGACATTACGCTAAAACAACAAATGCGTATCGAAGAACTTATCAAAGAACTGGAACTTACCAGAGAAGAACGCGAAAAGTACAAACAACAAGCCATACAAACTGCTCGTGCGCTATTTGAGACACAAGAACGCCTGAACACAGGATTTTACATCGCTGGCACAGTGGAAGAACTGAAGTCCAAAGGCATTATTGAAAAACGTGGTAGTGTGCTGTTTTTGGGTGGTGCGTGGCAGCCCGTGAGCAACTTGGCTGATTCGGCGCATCTAACCGAACAGTTCAAGAAAATTAATGTCGAGCGTGCTGGCTCTATTCCTATACCTTTTTCCTCGTATAAATTTCTCTCGCCGCATAATGAACGCTTGGCTAAAGTTGTTGTTGGTGAAAAGGGTGTCTCGCCTTTTGCGTTAAAAATTAGTAACCCTCAGAAATTTTGGGGTCAATCCAAATATCTGATTATCGCTGAATGGTAAAAACGGCAGGTTGTTGTCCGTAGAAGAGATTCGTCAAGCGAAGTCGCCGAAGTTGTACAAAAACTGGCGTAGTTTTGGCTGAATTTCGGTTCAATTTGATGCCGAACAGCTATAAACGCGATGAGTGCAGGAATTTTTTTGTTTTTGGCGGTCCCGAGAGGACTCGAACCTCCGACACCAAGTTTAGGAAACTTGTGTTCTATCCAACTGAACTACGGAACCAAAACAATGCTTAGTGAATGGTCTCGGTACCATTCAGAAATATACGTTGATTGGCTGCGTCAAACTTGTCCGTATTGAACAGCAACGAACCAATAGTAAACTTGACTGTTTTCATATCTACTGGCTGCAAGCCCGTCATCAAACATCGCTCGATGACTGTTTCCACCTGCTGATGATTCAATACGCCCAGCTGCTGCATTTGTAGGAGATAGCCATAGACCTGCGGAGAAATGTAGAGTTGCTCAAAATCATGCAGCAACCGAAAGGAACTCTTGCTGGCTGTTACCGAGGGTTCAAGGTGGTCGGCAACGGTGCTTTTGTCTGCCAGCCAGCCAAACGCGGCAGAAATTTCCGTGTCGGTGTAGCCCTGGTTGCTCAGGTCTTCAAACGTTGTTGCACTGATAGCTTGGTTGGTTTTCAATTCTGCCATCAAATACACAATAATCTCCACAATTTTTTCGTGCATGATTGTTGAAGAAAAATGCTTCAAACAGTACATCATTACAATTCTACCTTAGATTGTCATGTATCGGTCTTCCAGTGCTTTCATCGTTGCGCGTTGTTCGTCGGTAGCGTCGTCGTAGCCTACCAAATGCAGCGTTCCGTGTGCGACTAACCGTGTGAGTTCATTGGTAAGTGAAACACCATATACTTGTGCCTGTTGCGCTGCCGTGTCAATGCTGATGTAGATTTCACCATCTATTTCGTCGTTTGTCTCAGCCAGCGAAAATGTTATCACATCGGTCGGGTAATCATGCTGCAAAAATTCACGATTCAAATTATGAATTTTTTCGTCATTGACAAGAACAATACTTACCACCGCTTGTATTTCTGGTGCTTCGCCACGCAGTACATGTTCCACAACACGACGCATCTTCGACACTGGCACACGACTGCGTGCGCTATCGTTGTACACAGTGATAGACATTCCTTCCATGCGTCGCTTTTTTTATCGTGGTGGTCTTAGTGTTGTTCCAACTTTTGCGAATGCTGCTCAGGCACTGACGATTGCTGCAAGGCGTTCACCACAGGGCGAAGCCTGCCCACAATTTCCACACCAACTAATTTCCACCGCTGGATGCCCACCGTTGGATGTCGTTTTCGGAACAATGAGCGGTCTTTATGCGGAGAATCCCTGTAGAGTGCTTGAGAAATTGCCAACGGCTCACATATCCTCCAATGGTAAAATCGCTTCCGTTACGGATAACTGCATTGCCGACATAAGCAGGCGAGGGTCAAGTTGGGCAAAATTCGCCGACAGATTTTCGCGGTGAACATCCACGAACATCGAGCACGTACACTGCTTGCCAACCACCATACCTGAAATGCGGTGTTCGCCAGCACTCACAAAAATAATTTCATCTGGTTCAAAGACCATAAAACCTGCGCAATCATGGAGTTCAAAGTATCCATGTTGCGTTTGCGCCACCACCAGCGTTCCCACCACATCGCCGCCCAACTGCACATTGTTTGCGAGTGTGAGGGCAAGCGATTGACGAGTTTGAGGGTTGGTCAGGTTGAATACATATTCATTATCGCCCGACTGCGGCTTCGTGTCAAGCATTTCAGCGATGCGCTGAATGTCTTCTGGTGAAAAGAAAAACGTCATATCGTTCATCGTTCATCAAGTATCAAGAAATTTGCGTAATTTATCGTCCTTTTGACGTAAACGTTGGCAAAACGTTGCGCTACTCCGTCAAGCCACATACAGTGGTGGTCGCAGATGATACATGCTCTTCGCCTCGATGATTATCGCATTATCAATGATTAGAGGCTCTAACATACAACACGCAACGTATTTCGCAAAATACCATTTTTTCATCAGTATTTTTTTCAATTCTTGCAATGACTATCACTATTACCCTCCCCGACGGCTCACAACGCGAGTATCCGCAAGGCACAACAGGCTTGCAGATTGCAGAATCTATTTCACAAGGGCTTGCCCGCAATGCTGTGGGGATTTTCCTCGACAACGAACCCAAAGACCTCTCCACGCCTATCACCACAGATGCAACCGCACGTATTGTTACCTTCGACCACGACGAAGGTAAAGCTATTTTCTGGCACTCCACCGCGCACCTTATGGCGGAGGCACTCGAAGCACTCTATCCAGGCGTGAAATTCGGCATCGGTCCGGCAATTGAGCAAGGATTTTACTATGATGTGGATTTGCCAAACGGCATCAAACTTTCATCAGAGGATTTGCCCAAAATCGAAGCAAAAATGGCAGAACTCGTCAAGCGTGACGTGCCGTTTCAGCGTGTGGAAATCTCGTGGGACGACGCGGTGAAGTATTTCCAAGAAAAAGGCGACGAATACAAATTGGAACTGTTGGAAGGCTTCAAAGGTCAGGACATTACGCTCTACAAACAAGGCGAATTCACGGATTTGTGCCGTGGCACGCACGTCCCTTCGACGGGTTTTTTGAAGTTTCCGAAACTGCTTTCGGTGGCAGGTGCGTACTGGCGCGGCGACTCGAATCGTCAGGTTTTAACACGCATCTACGGCATTGCCTTTCCGAAAAAGCAGATGCTCGAAGATTTTATCAAACTCCGCGAAGAAGCAGAAAAACGCGACCATCGCAAATTGGGTAAAGAATTAGAGTTGTTTATGATTACGCCAACTATTGGCGGTGGTCTTCCTGTCTGGCTGCCAAACGGCACGCTTGTACGCCGCACATTAGAGGCATTTTTGCGGGACGAACAGATGAAGCGCGGGTATCAGGAGGTGATTACGCCGCATATCGGCAACTTGAATTTGTATAAAACATCGGGACATTACCCGTATTACGCCGATTCGCAGTTTCCGCCGATTAAATTCACTGACGAAACTGGACGCGAAGAGGAGTATTTGCTGAAGCCTATGAACTGCCCGCATCATCATCAAGTCTATGCTTCCAAACCGCGCTCTTACCGCGATTTGCCCGTGCGTTTGGCGGAATTTGGGACGGTGTATCGTTACGAGCAATCGGGCGAATTGAACGGACTTTCCCGCGTGCGCGGCTTCACGCAAGACGATGCGCACATTTACTGCACCGAAGACCAACTCAAGGACGAAATCAAAAACACGATTGAGCTTACGCAGCACGTGTTCAAAACCTTCGGCATGGACGTAACGACGCGCCTTTCCTTCCGCGACGACAACGCCGATAAATACGGCGGCGACATTGCGCTGTGGGAACGCGCCCAGCGCGAAATCAAGGAAGTTGCCGACGAAATGCAGCTTGAATACTTCATCGGCGAAGGCGAAGCGGCGTTTTACGGTCCAAAAATTGATTTTATCGTGCGCGACGCTATCGGGCGCAAGTGGCAGCTTGGCACGGTGCAGGTGGACTACGTCATGCCGGAGCGCTTCCAACTTGAATACACGGGCGCGGACAACGCCAAACACCGTCCGGTGATTATCCACCGTGCGCCTTTTGGCTCAATGGAGCGGTTTTTGAGCATTTTGATTGAGCATTACGCGGGAAATTTTCCGTTCTGGCTTGCGCCCGTGCAAGTGTCCGTGCTGCCGATTACCGATGCGCAACTGTCCTACGCGCAGGAACTGACGGCACGTCTGGACAAACTCGGCTACCGCGTGAAATTGGACGACCGCGCCGAAAAGGTCAATCGTAAAATCGCTGAATCCGAACAGAAAAAAGTGCCGTTTGCGCTGGTTATCGGCAAAAAAGAAGCCGAAGACGGCACGGTTTCCGTGCGAGAGCATGGCGTTGGCGACAAAGGCGCGATGAGTTTTGATGCGGTGTTGGAGGTATTTGCGGGGTTGAGAAAGGTGTAAAATATGCCGCAAAAATCCGTGAATTGAAGGCATTGCTACAGAAGCATGGTTTTGTCGAGCGTTCAGGAAAGGGAAGCCATTCCGTGTGGCGACACCCGATGCAGAGCGGCATCACCGTTGTTCTTTCAGGCAAGGACGGCAGTGATGCCAAGCCTTACCAAGAAAAAGAAGTTTTTTCTGCAATTGCTAAACTTGGAGGAAAGTAACTATGGTTTCGTACCATTTTTCTATGATTATTCAGTGGTCTGAAGAAGATAGTGTGTTCGTTGTAACGCTTCCCGAATTTGACCACTGCAAAACACATGGAAGTACATACGAGGAAGCCGTGAAAAATGCGGAAGAAGTGCTTAAATTGCTCGTGGAGACGTATGCAACTGAAGGCAAAGAACTTCCGTCACCACAGTATGCTTTTGTGTAGCTTGGTATATCGTTAAAATTTACTTCAAAAAAATAATCTATGAACGGCATATCCTATCTCGTAAACGAACAAGGCGAACGCACGGCGGTCGTTATTGACCTTGCACTGCATGGCGAACTTTGGGAAGATTTTTACGATATTCTCACGGCAGAAGCGGGTAAAAATGAGCCTTTAGAGTCATTGCAGGATGTCTTTCAGTCATTGCAAAGCATAAGAATAATTTGAATGGAGCAGAGTAAATCCCCCAAGAACCGCACCATTACGCTCACGAGCGAAGAACGCGAACATTTTCGTACTTCGCTACAAACGCTCGTGCAAGGAACGAATGTTGATACAGTCCTGAACAACATCTACCGCCAAGACTGCCAAACCGCGCTCCCGTACTTGCCTTCCGCCTTCGTGGATGTGCTTGTTCTCGACCCGCCCTATAATCTCACCAAATCCTTTAACGGCACAACCTTCCGCGCAAGGAATGATGGAGACTACACAGCATGGATGGAATCGTGGTTTGCGCCAATGATGCGCCTTCTGAAGCCAACGGCAAGCGTCTATATTTGCGGCGACTGGAAATCGTCGGCGAGTATTGTCGCGGTCGCGGAAAAGTATCTGCACATTCAGAACCGCATCACGTGGGAACGCGAGAAAGGGCGAGGCGCGAAGGCAAATTGGAAAAACTGTTCGGAAGATATTTGGTTTTGCACCGTAAGCGATGAATACACATTCAACGCAGACGCTGTGCGCCTTAGAAGGCGCGTCATTGCGCCGTACCGCGAGAACGGTGCGCCAAAAGATTGGCGGCAAACGGGCGACGGCAATTTCCGCGATACCGCGCCGTCAAATCTTTGGACGGACATTAGCGTTCCTTTTTGGTCAATGCCCGAAAACACCGACCACCCGACGCAAAAACCGGAGAAGTTACTTGCAAAGCTCATTCTGGCAAGTTCTCATGCGGGCGATGTGGTTTTTGACCCATTTGTCGGCTCAGGCACGACGGCGGTTGTCGCCAAGAAACTGGGGCGGCGATTTGTGGCGATTGAGCAAGAGGAAGAGTATTGTTTGTGGGCGTTGAAACGCCTTGCACAGGCAGAACACGACACAACCATTCAAGGCTATAACGACGGGATTTTTTGGGAGCGAAATTCGCTTGCGGCACAGCCAAAACAGCACAAAGACTGATGGCGTGGAGCCTCGCAGCACCTTTACGCTGTCGCTACTGCATTGACGCTGTAATGCAGCAGAGGACAGTGTTGATGCGTTCTCAAGCGGACACCTTGAGCAAGACTCGTCCCAACAAGGCTTGGCACGGCTTTTGGTGCTTGGAGAACCCAATCATTGTGCTTCAACAAGGGAGAACATACAACGTTATGGCGGCAGTATCTATTCACATTCGGGGCATCGTGCAGGGCGTGGGGTTTCGTCCGTTTGTGTATCGTTTGGCAGTTGAACGCGGTGTGTATGGGTGGGTGAAAAACACCGCCAAAGGCGTAGAAATTCACGCTGAAGCGGACGTTGCTGAGCTGGGGGCGTTTGTTAAACAACTTGCCGCTCAAGCACCCGATGCCGCTATGATTGCACATACCCAAGTAGATGCCGCCGTCGAACACGGCTACGAACAATTTGCTATCATTGCCAGCAGCCACGACACTGCCAAGGAAGCAGGCATTTCGCCTGATTTAGCTGTGTGTAAGGACTGTGTTCACGAAGTGCTTGACCCTGCCAACCCGCGTTATGGCTATCCGTATATTTCTTGTACCCACTGCGGTCCGCGCTATTCCATCGTGCTGGCACTTCCCTATGACCGTCCAGCAACGACCATGAAGCAATGGGAACTTTGCCTACATTGCGCTCAAGAATACCACGACCCCATCAACCGACGGTTTCATGCACAGCCAGTTGCGTGTGTGGGCTGTGGACCGGAATACGTCTTGCTTCAGAAAACCAGCGAAAAGCATAGGGATGCCTCAACACGCAACGGCTCATATCGCCAGATAAGCCGCAGTGCAGAGGCATTGCGCCAAACAGCAGAACTGCTTTCGGGCGGTGCTATCGTGGGCATCAAGGGCATTGGCGGCTATCATTTAGCATGTGATGCCAGCAATCAGGAGGCTCTGAGAGCATTGCGTGAACGGAAATTCCGCAAAGAGAAACCCTTTGCCGTCATGGTAGAATCACTCGCAGAGGCATCGCGGTACGCTCATATCTCCGACGACGAAGCCGCGCTGCTTACTTCGTCAGCCAGACCTATCGTGCTGTTGCAACCAAAAACAACGCCAAACGGTACATCTGCATTGCCTTTTGACTTGCTCGCACCCGACAGCACAACGCTCGGTGTGATGCTCGCCTACACACCGCTTCACATCTTGCTTTTCAAAGAATTGCAACGGCTTCAAGCATCAACGGTACTGGTCATGACCAGTGCCAACAGGTCATCCGAGCCTATTGCTTACCGCGATGATGAAGCAATGGAGCGGCTTCAGGGCATAGCCGACGCGCTTTTGGTGGGCGAACGCCCGATTGCGCGGCGTGTGGAGGATTCTGTCGTGCGCTTATTGCCAACCGAGACATGCTCTGCAACCGTCATGATTCGGCGTTCCCGCGGCTACGCGCCTTCGGCTGTCGCGCATTTGCCCGAACGCTCAGACGGCGCAGCCATTCTTGCGTTGGGCGCAGACCTCAAAAATTCCTTGACAATGGTGGTGGATTCTCAAGCCTTTGTGAGCCAGTACATTGGCGATTTGGAACAAGCCGATGCCGTGCAAGCCTTTTACGAAACGATGAACGATTTTTTGAACTTGTATGGCTTGTGCACCGACGACATGGTCATCGTTCACGACGCGCATCCGGGCTACGTTTCCACGCGCATAGCTCAAGAACTTCCCTGCAAAACTCGCTACGCTGTGCAGCACCACAAAGCGCATATTGCTTCTGTGCTTGCCGAACATCTTGACGATGCTCCTGCTGTTGATTCCATGCGCGTTGTGGGTGTGGCATTTGATGGTACGGGCTGGGGCGATGACGGCACGATATGGGGCGGCGAAGTGTTTGTGGGCAGCGCGGCAGAAGGATTCGAGCGTGTTGGCGGGTTTGCTCCTGTGCGCTTGGCAGGGGGCGATGCGGCTGCAAAACATCCTGTGCAAGCCGCCGCAGGCTTTTTGGAGCATCTGAACGAACGAGATGATATGAGTGCCGAACCGTTCTGCTTTCCTGCGGTGTACGCTGCTGCCCAAAAGCTGCTTGCAAGCAACGTTTGTGTGATGCAAAGTTCGTCTGCTGGGCGGTTGTTCGATGCTGTGGCGGCACTCTTGGGCTTTACGCGCCCCGTTACGTTTGAAGGACAAGCCGCAATGTGGCTTGAACACCAAGCACAACAATATCAGCGTCAGCAAGTGCAGCGCACTCATGTTGGGCAAACGCTTGCATACACGCTTCCCTTGCTGGATGGGCGTTGGGACGCTGTGCAGTTGGTAGAACAGATTGTTCACGATGTGCGCTCAGGGCGCGACCGCTCAGAAATTGCCTACATGTTTCACAAGACGCTTGCTCAGGCAATCGTCGAGTTATCAACAAGTGTGGCTCGTGCGGAGCATTTGGAAACGGTAGTGTTGTCGGGTGGCGTGTTTCAAAATATGCTGTTGCTCACCGAGACTCTTGAGTGTTTTCGCCGCCAATCACCGCACCTGCGTTGCCTTATGAACAGCCGCGTTCCCGCAAATGACGGTGGCATCAGCCTTGGGCAAGCATTACTGGCAAGCGTTGCCTGAATCTGCGCGGTTGGGTGCGGTTGAGCGCGGTTGAGCGCGGTTTTGTACCACACATTTCCATATCCTGTTCATGTCATGATTCGAGGATTGACGATTCTATGTGCCTATCAAGTTCTTGGCGAACTCCTGACTGTGATGCTGCATTTACCTGTGCCAGGTGCGGTAGTGGGCATGGCATTACTGCTTGTAACGCTTGTTGCCGTGCGTTCAGAACCTGAAAAGGGGGCAGTCAATGCTGCTGTGTTCGATGACCTTCAAAAGGCTTCACAAGGTCTGCTCAAGCATCTTTCGCTGCTTTTTATCCCTGCGGGTGTCGGGCTTGTCACTTACGCCGACATTCTGCAACGTGAGCTGTGGGCGGTCTTGGGCGTTATTGTGTTCAGTACACTGCTTACGCTTGCTTGTACGGCATTGGTGATGAAGATGATGCTGAAACGATAACGACTTGCCATGCCATAAAGCGTAGAACTGTTGCGGTGAACAGGGGTTGCAACCCCTTGTTGTGTCAAGTCTTGTATAGCAAAAGAGCGTACTCCTCTGTTGAAAAAATGCCGTTTTGCGAAAGTCCCATCCAGTCATTGCTATTGGATGTTATTGAAGCCATTGATAGCCCAGATACGTCCTGATGCCTATCATGTACTGCCGCCACGTGTTATCGGTGGTGATGCCCGTAGTGGGTATGAGTCCAAAAAGTTCAATGCCATACTCCAAACCAAATCGCACACCGCCAAACGTTCCAATACGAGGAATGTTAGCACCCACACTGCCTGCAAAGCCAATTGCTACGTCCACCATTGGTCTCAGAGGCACAATGCCCGAAAAGGGTTGGTTATCTACCACTCTGAGTGTGTCGCGCCCGTTTTGGTAGCGCACCTGCTCTTTGGCGTTGGCAATGTGCATAAATTGCGTCAAACGGCTCGACAGCACGTAATCCACCGAGCCGCCCACGTGCAGGTAATAATAGCTGGCAATGGCAGCCTCGTCCGCAGGTTGAAAAAACGCACCATACACGGGAATCGTCAAACCCGCCGAGCCTTGCAGGAGTTGTTCCCACAACGAAATCACGCTCACCTCGTACAGTCCCTGACGCTGGCTTGGCGTTTCGGCTGTGGGCGGAGCTAAAAAGTGTGCGTCGCTGCGCGAAAACAGCAGTGGTGCATTGGTGTTGTACGCCATGCCAAAGCGCAGAATAGCAGGGACAGGAAGGTTGAGCGTGCCGCGAATGCCAAAGACAATATCGTATTCGGAAACGCTTGGATAGTCCGCCTCGTAATCGCTATCGCGGTCGCCGCGTCTGCCTTCACGCACAATCCAACGATGACGCTGTTCGTCGAATGGGTGTTGTGGCGAAAACGCATTGCGCGTGCGAACTGTTCCCGCAGGTCGAGCCTGCCGCGCGTCTTGAATCATCCAGCATCCGCCACTGCTCCAACCGAACGAAAACGCTGGAAAGGGCGTTGGAAACCAACCGTGCGAATAGTAGCGAATCACTTCATCTGCGCTTATGTCCAACTGGCTTGGGTCAAGGTTCGCCAAGCTGTCTAAGCTGATGTTCTCCGGAAGTTGCTTTGTTGGCTGTTGAGAAGATGGTTTCGAGGGTTGCGGTGCTGGCTGTGGCACACCGGGAATTTGCCCCATAAGTGCTGTGTTGAACGTGTTGAACATAGCCAACATCACAAAGGTCAATGCAAGCAAGCTCTCAAGACATCTGCAACTGACAAAACAACGGTGAAACGGAGTATTCATACAAGTTGCCTCAACAACATATCGTGAGTTCAAAGTGTGAGTTCAAGGAGTGTGAAGGTTAGTCGCTGATAACAAACGGTTGGACAGCCTCGCCAGTGTTCGTGATAAGCCGTGCCCAATGAAGCCCGGGCGAAAATTCACCCACCAATGGCGCAAAACGAACGCTCCGCACACCGAGCGGTTGTGCGCCTTGCCAAAGACGTTTGAGCTCTCTGCCCGTTACGTCGTACAGCACAATCGTTACGTCCGACGGTCGGTCTATCTGATAGACCCACGTCAGTTCTTGTCCGCGTGCAATTGGATTGGGTGTGCTGGGCGACAGTCGGGCAAATCGGACGAAAAATCGTGGCTGAGTGCGACTTGCGCCAAAGGGCTGATTGATGATGATGCCTTCTGTGCTGGCAATAGGCACACCGTTTGCCCGAAGATTCACCAAGCGTACCACACAGATAGAATCCGAAGCCGCCAGAGCTTCACCGCGAATGAGCAGCACGGTGTCTCGGCTGGAAGCGAGTGTTTGCAAAGGCTGCAGCACACACGAAAAGGCAAACATCGAGTCGTTTTGGCGTTGGAGCAATGCCTGCGAAAGCGCGATACCGTCTGGTGCGTCCAAGCGTTCAGGGTAAAATACCGTCGGATTGCTTAGCAGCATTGTTCCCGTGAGCGTAATGCGCTCACGAAGCGGCTGTGCTGAACGCAGTGCGAGCGTAAGTGTGTCGGCAGTGTTGCCACGTGCGGTGTCCATGCGCAGCGGCTGCAAACCTTGCGGAATCTGCGCTCGCAGGCTAACCGAAACACTCGCCAGCAGCCAGACAGCAACCACCAACAAGCCAGTCATGAAAGCCCAAGAACGACTCTTCATTGCACACCTCCGGTGATGACGAACTCCGTTCGGCGATTGCGTTGGCGGTTTTCATCGGAATCGTTTGGCACGAGCGGTTTGGATTTGCCAAACCCCTTTGTGGTCAAGCGTTTGCGGGCAATGCCGAGTGCGACTAATTCTTGAGCCACAGCATCAGCGCGTTCTTCCGACAAGCGTTGATTTAGTTCGTCCGAGCCTCGGTCGTCGGTATGCCCGCGAATTTCAATGGTAATGTTCGGCTGACTTTGCAGCGAACGCGCTAAATCCCGCAATTGTGGCAACGATGAACGGCTCACGACGGCTTTGCCTGATTCAAATTCAATATTGACGAACTTCACCGCTCCCACAGTATCGGCTATCGAAACGACAGAGCGGTCGTAGCTGCCTTCGGCACTAAGCCGCACACCAGCAAATTCTGGTATTTTTGCTGTTATCCGTGCCGTGTGAACGGCAGCGATGTGGGGCGGTTTGTAGGTGATGCGGTAATAGGTTTTGAGGCTGCGGTAAATGTCGGCGAACACAAAAGGAAACTCTTTCGTGGAATATATCCTGTACAGCTGCCCGCCTGAATACGAGGCGATATTGTGCATTGGCGTTTCGTCGGTGATTCCGTAGGCAACAGTGTGGATGCGCACACCGTTGGCGCGAGCCGCTCTGTACACCTCTTGAATACGGGCTTTGGAACTGTTGTCGTCGCCGTCGCTGAACAAAATCACTGTTTTTTTGCAGGTTTTGGGGGCTTTCATCACCTCACGAATGCCCGCCAATGCGCCATCGTACAACGCCGTTCCGCCTGTATAGCCCTCAAGCCCATCAATCTGAAACATGTTTTTGTACTCTGCGCTGTCGCCCGTAAGCGGCACTTCGACCTTGATGTCTCTGGTGAACTTGATGACTGCCACACGGTCTTCGGGACGCACGAAATTCATGGTGCGGCGAATGGCTTCCTGCAAACGCCGTGCGCGGGCATCGCCCATCGAGGGCGAATGGTCAAGCACAAAGGCAATAGCGTGTGGTTCTTTCAAACTGCCAGAGACTTCTTGCACACGGAACTGTTGTATCGGCACAGGTGTTTGCAATATCGAATCTACCAACACGCGCCAATATCGCCGAAAAGCGTTCACGGGTGTTTCGGGCGCAAGCCCAGAAATAAAGCGTCCGGCACTGTCTTGAACGACAACCTGCAATTCGATTTCTTCGGGATACCGGCTGTCGTCTATGCCGCGCAGTGTCATAGAAATAAGCGGGTTTTCCATACCAAGTGCCTTGCGGTCGCGCTCCAATGCTATCCGCTCGGCTTCGCGCTCGGCACGGCGGCTGCGGCGACGCGACGAAGCAGAAGCATCAGAGGACGAACCAGCCGAACCGCCTGACAATCCGTCGTCTTGTGGCGTAGCTCCTGTGGAGCGTTGCGATTGTGTCGTTTGTGTCGTTTCTGAGCCAGCACGTATTTGAGGAGGCGGACTGTTCGGTGGTACATCTGGCAACGTTGCACCCGCGCTACTGACACTCTCCACACCTTGTTGCAAGCCCGCAAGTGGTGATTGCTTGAAGGCTTCTTCCAATCGGGCTTGTTCGGCGCAGTCTTCGTCGTCCATAACCACGCCGTTAGAATCCACAACATCCCGCGAAATTCGAGCAAGCGTCGCATTGGAGGAGTTTTTGAACGCACGAGCGTAGTCGTTTATTGCCACAGATGAGGTCATGTATTTGGGTTTGTGATGCTGCGGCGGGCGCATTTTTTCTACCATCTCCTCGATGTGATGCGGGCAGCCATGCAGTGCCAATGCCGCAGTAATCCAGAATATCAAGCGCAGCTGGTATGTGATGCGGAATAATCGTTGCCAGAAGAAATATCCCGATTGTCGCATGGCAGTAAAGGTATTTGAAGCCTGAAAACTCTGTTCAAGGTGCATTGATGTGCATTGATTTTGCTCTGAATGGTGTAACGTTTATGTGCAATCGTGGTTTTTTTACGTTATGCAGCACACAAAGTTGCAGCATCCACACGCCGCACACCAGATTCCAAGAGCGCACTCGCACAAGCGTTCAAGGTTGAACCTGTGGTGAATACGTCATCGACAAGCAAAACGTGTGCGGGGCAGCGAACAGAAGAACGAACAGAAGAACGCGCAGAAGATGGTACAGCAGCAAAGGCGTTTTGCACATTTGTTCGGCGTTCACTGGCACTCAGCAGCGTTTGCGACACGGTGTAGTGTGTTCGGCGCAGATACGTTTCGTACACGGGAATTGACAGCACACTGCTTACGCCCAGAGCAAGCATAGATGATTGATTGTAGCCGCGCTCACGCTCACGCGCTCTGTGGAGCGGTACAGGCACGATGGCATCATACTGCACCATGCCAAGTGCGTGAAGCAATATGCCAAGTTCCTGACCACATTCTCTGGCAAAGGACGGGCTGCTGTAATATTTCATAGCATACACCATAGACTGAGGGTTTGCTGTGAGCGTTGTGCCAGTGCTGGCATCGTAGATAGGCTGCTGCTGCACACTGTATCGTGCGACAATCTTGGTCAAAGCAATAGCATCTGGGGGAAAGCCTGTTACAAGCCTATTGAGAAGTTCTTCGGGTGGTGGTGCTGGAGCAAAGGCATCGCTACACTGCTGGCATATACGGGAGAATTGATAGGACACAGGAGTATGGGTATTCAACGCTCTGCCACAACTTCCACAGTGCAAAGGCGCGAGCATAGCCCACAACGGTTCGGCGACAAACCGTCGTAGTGCCTGAAAGATTCGAGAATACTGCTGCGTGAGCATTGTCCATGAAGAATAGTGCGTGAGTGAAATGCCAGCCCACAATCAGCCCACAAAGCGTGTGGGGCAAAAACCTGCAATAGAGGCGCAATTCAAACGTGTGTTGTTCAGGGCAGATATGCCTTCCTGATACCACGACGAACGTTTTTGAGCGAAATTTCCTGAGAAATTACGTTTGCCTTCTGTGCCGAGAAACGATAGATTTGTTCGATTGTTATTGACCATACTTTCATATCCTCTTCATATCCTCAGCTATGGACATTACCCCGTCTTTACCGATAACGACACTGTCCGCATACCGTTATATCAAGCGTGTGGCGTTGGTTTGTTTGCTCCTTGTGGGTCTGGATGCCGTTGAAGCACTGGCGCAGCAACGCCCAAGCCAGCGTAGCTCGCGTGGTCGAGAGTTTCGCTTGGCATTTCTGCCAAATATTCATGAAAGCGACGGCGAGCGTTCAGTTCCCAATAACGACTCGGTGTTTATTTTTATCACGTCCGATGTGCCTACGGGCGGCGTGATTAGGTATCGTAACCGTGCTGGTGAACTGCGGACGCAAAATTTTCAGATTGCAAATCCTGCACAAATTTTCACTTTTGGCTTGCCATTTGAAGGCATTGAATTGGACGGTTTTAACCGCAATGGTCAGGTCAATCGCTTTGCTCAGGGCGAGCGCGTAGGCACACAAACGTTTCATATCACGGCAACAAGTGATGTAACGGTCTATGGCTTGAATCAGGGCTATCTGACCAGCGATGCGTTTCTGGCACTACCGGTGAATGCTTTGGGGCGCGAATATCGCATCATGGCATACAGCAGCGACGGTCAAGGCGTGGCGTTTCGTCCCACAGAGCCAGCCTCCAGCACCCCTTCGCAGTTTGCGGTGATTGCCACAGAAGACAACACGACCGTACGCATTCGCCCCTCTGCTCCAACATTTGTGAGCCGAACAACGAACGAACAGCGGGTAACGCTGAATGCAGGCGAGGTCTATTTGGTGCAAGCCGATGTGCGTGTGCAAGACGGTCAAGCAGACCTGACAGGTTCTCATGTGATTGCAGACAAACCCGTAGCCGTTTTCGGTAGTCATCAACGCGCTCTGTTGCCCATACAGTTTCGTGGAGGCGGCTCAAACCAATTAGCCACACGCGACCACCTTGTCGAACAGTTGCCGGGCATTGAAACATGGGGGCGCGAAGCCGCACTTACGCCCTACGCCCGCCCGTCGGGTAATGAATCGGCGGTAGGAACAGACCTGTTTCGCGTGTTGGCAGCGTTTGACGGTACGCGAGTGTCCATCAACGGTGAACTTGTGCGGACGCTCAACGCGGGCGAATTCTATGAAGGACAACTGACCGCTGCGGGCTACGTGACGGCAAGCAACCAAATTCTGGTGGCACAATATAAAAAAACCTCCAGTTCTGGGACAAACCGCTTCAATGGAGACCCGTTTATGATGATTATTCCCACACGCGAGCAGTACGACACAGCGTATCGGTTTATCAACGTTGTGGCACGCGATAGGGGTTTACCAGCAGCAACAGGCTCGCAGGTGTTTCAAGAACATTATGTAACGGTCGTTGTGCCAACAAACGGCGCAAGCGGCATTCGTATTGATAATCAACTTGTTCCAGCTTCGGCGTTCCAGCGAGTGCCGAACTCCGACCTTTCGTTTGCTAACATTCGTCTGAGCGAAGGTGTCCACACCGCTCGTGGCGACTCCGCGTTTGCGATTTACGTCTATGGTTATGGGTTTTTGAATTCTTATGGCTACATTGGCGGCGGTCAATTGCGGGTGCTATCACCCGACCGTGAGCCGCCCGTTATTGCAGGCCGCGACACGTGTTTTGGTTTTCGTGGAACGGTGTATGACACTGTGCTGACGGATTCGCGGATTCGTTTGGTGAACTTTGAACAAACCACACTGGCAAACGTGACCGCCACACGCCAAGATTTTACGCCCTTTGCCGATTCTGTACAGTTTCAGTTGCGTTTGACCAATCCCCTGCAAGACGGCAGCATTACTGTTGTAGCGCAGGATTCCATTGGTTTCGTGAGCCGCCGAACTATTCGCTTGTTTGGTTTGACGGTGGGTGCAGTTGGGCAGGGGGTATCGCCACAACCGCTTGAGCGTTCAGTAACAGTAAACACAGGGCGCAGTAGGACGTTCCCCGTGGTGATAACCAACTACGGTTCCACAACGCAATCGGTAAGCCTTGCCTTAGACCATCAATGCCAAGACATTATTCGCACGAGCCTTGAGTTTGGTGAGTTGGGAAGCGGCGACGGAGCGACACTGCGTGTGCTGCCGCCGCAAACCAGCACAACGGTTAATGTGCGTGTGGATGCCCTCCAAGACGGTCAATGCACGATGCGCCTGAGTCTCCAGACTTCGTGCGGCGTGCGTCAGCTTGTGCACTTTACGCTCCGCATAGGGCAGGACAACGCACCGCCCAGCATAACAAGCCAACGCAACGACTGTGAACGCACGGTACTGCTCACGGTGCAAGACAGCGAGCCGTTTCCAGCGGGTTTAGCCTCTGTTGAGGTTGAAGCAAATTCCCTCGTCAATTGTACGGTGAACATTGAGCCGCTTCGTGTTTCTTCCGTAGCCACATCCAGCGCAGGCTACACGCCATTTTCGCGGGTAACGGTTTCGGTTGCAAATCCACGATTGGATGCGCTCTACAGTCTGCGTGTGCGGGATTCTGCCGGCAATGAACGGCTGATTCGAGACACCATTCAAGGGTTCACACTACGGCTTCAACCCGAAGGGACACGCATTGACACCGTTGGGCGGTTTGGTAATCACCTGATAACCTCGTTTATTTGTCGGACATTTAGCTATCGTAACGTTGGCTTGCTGCCATTTTTCATACCGTTGTGGTCGCCACAGGGCAATGAGTATTTTTCGCTGCCCGCTTCGCAGTTTCCTGCCGTGATAGCACCCGGTGAAACCCGTGCCTTCACTATATGCTTTGCACCGCTTCAAGCCCGCGAATACCGTGACACGCTACGCATAGAACGCTTTTGCGTTGAGGATACATTTGTGCTAACAGGAACGGGGCTACCACTGGTGCGAACCGATAACACGCGCTGCAACGTGGAAGTGGTTCTTACAACAAGCTCCGCACCGCTGAAGTACTTCATGCAGCAAAACTTCCCTAATCCTGCTTCAACGCTGACTTCGGTGCTCTTTGGATTTCAAGAACCCGTTTATGCCACGCTCACACTCTACAACGCCTTAGGTGCAAAAGTGGTTACGTTGGCAGAGTCCGCCTTTAGTGCTGGCGAATTTATGATGCAGATAGATGTCTCAAGGTTAGAACGCGGCGTGTATTTTTACGAGCTTCGTGCTACGAGTGCAACAGAAAGTGGCAAGGTCTATCGTTCAGTCAAGCCGTTGCTTGTTGTGGAGTAAGCGCGAAGCCGTGCTTCATGAAAACCCATACTTCATAAAAATCGCACTAACGGTTCAGGTCTTGTCAAAAGTTACTTGTACCCTGCAACATTTCTCTGTGGAAAAGCGAATATTTTCCTCTGTGATGTTTTCTGCGATAATTTTTTCTTGCTTTTTACGTATAGCTGTGCTAAATTTGCAGTCTGCTTTTCAACTAAAGCAGACTGCTTGCATAAGCAAATTGTGCACTCTCATTTTGTAAAACGCTATGCCAAATCACGTTTCATCGGAAAAACGAGTTCGTCAAGACAAAAAACGCCGTGCTTACAATCGCTACTATCGAGTAATGGCAAAGCGTGCCATCAAGGATGTAGTAGAATCCACAACGTTCGCTGACGCGGAAGCAAAATTTCGTAGAGCATCCCAAATTCTTGACCGCATCGCCGACCGTGGTCTGGTTCACAAGAACTATGCTGCCAATCACAAGGCGAAACTTGCCCATTTCATCAACAAATTAAAAGCAAAAGCTGCATAGAGCAAAAGACCCGCACAATGTTCAGCACCCGTAGCTCAATTGGATAGAGCATCTGACTACGGATCAGAAGGTTTGGAGTTCGAATCTCTACGGGTGCGCTCAAAAAAAAGCCCGCTACGCAAGTCGTAGCGGGCTTTTTTGCTCTATTACTCGTGGCTTTCGTGCAAAACATCTGCATCCTACAGTTCTTCACGGAGTAAGTATTGCTCGGTACCGCGCAGCGAGTTTTTGACAATGAGTTCGCCAAGCAGTCCCATAGAAATCAGTTGTACACCAACGATAATCAACAATACACCAACCAAGACGAGCGGACGGTTAGACAAATACGTAAGACCCAAAAACCACTCTATCGTCAATGTCAGTTCAATAGCAAAGCCTGCCAGCACAAGTACTGTTCCGACAGTGCCGAACAGGTGGAGTGGGCGTTTGACGTATTTGGTGGTGAACAGCACCGTAAGCAAATCCAAAAAACCCGTCACGAAGCGTTTTGCGCCAAATTTGGACACGCCAAATTTGCGCGGGTGGTGCTGCACAGCAAGTTCAGTGACACGAAAACCTTCCCAATGCGCCAGTGCGGGGATGTAACGGTGCATATCGCCATAAATGGTCAGTGCTTTCACCACATCGCTGCGATACGCCTTCAATCCACAATTGAAATCATGGAGTCTGATACCGCTTGTACGCGAAACAACAGCATTAAAGAGTTTTGAGGGTATAGTTTTGTGCCAAGGGTCGTAACGTTTTTTCTTCCAGCCGCTTACTAAGTCGTAGCCCTCATGGAGCTTTGCTACAAGTGCAGGCAGTTCGTTGGGGTCGTCTTGCAAATCGGCATCCATCGTTATCACTACCTCACCGTTGGCACGCGAAAATCCCACAGCAAGCGCGGCGGACTTGCCGTAGTTGCGCCGAAAACGCAGAGCTTTGAACCGTGGGTTACGTTGGTGGATGGTGGTTAAGATGCGAAACGAGTTGTCGGTCGAGCCGTCATCAATAAACAGCACTTCGTAGGCATGGGGAGCCATGAAGGAAAGCACTTCTTCAAGGCGCGCGCTAAGTTCTTGTAGGGATTCTTCTTCGTTCAAGAGTGGAATAATGACGGAAATTGTACAAGCACGTTCTTGATTTGTACGTTGGGCGGCGATGATTTCTGGCATGAAGTCGAAGCAGTTAAGTCATTACGAATGCAATTGCCTTGCGTGTACAAAAGCCACAAACTTAGGGTGTTTTCGGTTGAAATCCAAGAGTTAAGGCGCAAGTACAGCGAAAAACTTTGAAAACGCGAAAAAAATGCGTATATTTGTGGTTTGTGAAATCACGTGCTTTCTCATATAACCTTGAGGTTCTATCGCATATGGCAGTACAAACTCGCAAACGCCGCACACGCAAAGCAAAATATATCGTTTTGCATTCGCCATTCCTGATGAAGGAAACAAAGCACGAACTCATCGGCGACCCGATAGTTCACGCTGGAGTGCGACAGCAGTGGGCGCGTTGCACCCGCACACATCATTCGCAGTTGGTGAATTTGGACGAGATAGAAGCAAAAGAAAGTCAGGTGGAAGAGGAAGTGGCGTTTTCCAAAGAAAGTGCACTGCCCTATGACCCGCGCCGCGAGTATAACATTGGCGACGTTATCTTTCACAATGTTTGGAACGCACTCGGACGTGTATCACGCAAAGAAATTACCAGCAACGGAAGCCACGCAATCGTGGTAATGTTCGAGGATAAACGCGAAAAACGCTTAATCGAAAAATTAGCAAATTAACAACCTATAACTTAACAATCATCTTTTTGAGGTACTATCCGTGATTGGCGTAAATATCCAAAACAACGAGTCCATTGATAAAGCCTTGCGTCGTTTCAAGAAAAAGTATGAGCGCAGTGGTGTGCTAAAAGAATTCAAAAAGCGGGCGTTTTTTACTAAACCTTCCATACAGCGTCGCCTTGCGCGGATGAAATCTGAACGCCGCCAGCAACGCGCAACTGCAGAACAAGAGTAATCTCATTCTGTGTTCCCGATTCGCGCAGAGTTGAGCGTTGAGCACGCTCAACCACAAACAATTGTCATACCACCAGTCAAAAGTATCGTAGCGGTGGCCGCCCGACAAGTGGTAGTCACCGCTCCGCGTCTTTATGTGTTTGCGCAGCTTCTTGTCAACTCTCGCTGACGTTATGCTGACAGTTCTTCAACGCCATTGGCAGAATGCTTGCAGAGACCTTCGTTCTGCTTGCCACACCCAGCACTGTTTCCTGTTATCGTTGCTTTCCGTTGTGGTTTTCCACAGTGCGATTCTCCAGACTACACCGCTCGTTTTCGCGCAATCCTCACCGCCTTCGCAAACGCTCTCACAGCAATCATCACAACAACCGTCATCACCGTTTCTGCCGCTTGTGTGGCAGGACGCTAATGGTGCTTTGAGTGGTGCGGTCAATGCCCTTATTGCCGACGGTGCGAGATTGTACGCTGGCTCTGGCAATGGCATTGCTGTTTCTGTCAATGGCGGCGACACGTGGCAGCCAGCGAATACTGGTCTTGGCAACCGCTATATTACCGCGCTTGCGGCTCACCATACTACACAAGCAACCGTGCTGTATGCAGGTACGTCGGGCGTGGGCTCTATGAACCCCGACCGCACAGAAATTATGAGCGGTGTCGCGGTGTCGCACGATAGCGGCAAAACATGGTCAATGATGGGCAATCTTCGCCGTGACGTACTTGCTATTCTACCGCGTCCCGAAGGCGTGTACGCAGGAACATGGGGCGGTGGCGTGCAATTTTCTGCCGATAACGGTATAACATGGGTTGCACGAAATGAAGGGTTTGTCCTTGCTGATACTTTGCAAATCAACGAGTATCCCATTGTGCGGAGCTTTGCTGTGCTGGGTCGGTGGCTGTATGTAGGACTTGGACAAGGTGTGTTCCGTTCGTCGGACAGTGGTAAAACATGGCGCAAAACACCCATCAATAATGTTCGTGTCTCTGTAGTGCTTTCCTTTGGCAATCGCTTATATGCTGCAACGCAGCGTGGAGTCTATTGTTCAGAAGATTCAGGCGCAACTTGGCAAGAGCGTAATCAAGGTTTGACGATGGCGTATCTGAACGGCGATGTGAATAGCGGTTGGGTCTATGGGCTGACAGTGTTCTCTCATGGTCAAGATACCAGTATCCTTGTTGCCATACCGAACGGTTTGTATCGCTCGCGCAATCACGGCATTACGTGGGAGCAAGTGAGTAGAGCGTTTCATGGGCGGTCATATTTTGCGCGATTTTGTTTGTGGGGCGGCACTTCAAGCATATTCCTTAGTGCGGACGAGGGATTAGTGCGTTCAAACGACACGGGCAAAACGTGGCAGATACTTGAAACTGGCTTAAACACTGGAATTCGCGCGTTAGTGGCAAAACATCGCGTCATAAGTGTTGGTACAAATCGCGGCGTGTATCATTCCACCGATGCAGGCAAGAACTGGTTTTCAAACAATGAGGGACTGCAAGACCTTGCCGTATCGGCATTAGCAATAACCGAGCCAGTGCGTGCAGGTCATCCTGTATCTCATGCTTTGCCAGACTCCGTGCAGTCCGCTGCGTCGTTTCCACAAGCACTGCTTTTGGCAGGAACAAATACCGGCAAACTCTGGTGGCGCACAGCACCAACGCCAACAACGACCGCGAACGCCGTAGAATCCGCAGAATCGGTAGAATCACGATGGCGTGCAGTAGAGAGCTTTCCAGCAGCAAGTCCTATTCGTGCTATCGCATGTCGTGATTCGCTCTGGTTTGTAGGAACAGCAGCGGGTGTATGGCGTTCTACCAACGCTGGGCAGACGTGGTTGCCTGTTACCCAAGCAACGCTCTCAAAAGCGGTTGTCAATACCATTGTCGCCGACACTGCACAGCCCGCAACATGGTTTGTCGGTACTTCCGAGGGGTTGTATCGTTCCACTGATGACGGGCGAACGTGGATGCTTGCACAATTACCACGCAGCGTTCATATGATTCTTCGGCAAACCCTTGCCACTGGCAGCTTGCTCATAGCAGCAAGTAATGATGGTCTATGGCATTCGACAACCAATGGTTTGACGTGGATGCTACTGCAAGCAACGGCTGGCATGAAGGTGTTGGCACTTGGCGCAATGGACACGACCCTGTTTGCAAGCACAGAGCAAGGTCTGTGGCGTTTTGAGGGTAATGCCAGTGCAGCAAATAACGGCAAACAATGGTCAGCCTTCATCACAGGTTTGCCGGAAAAAACGGTTGTGGATGTTCTTACAAGCGATGACGATGGCGTGCTGATTGCCGGCACGCTCACTAACGGCGTATTTCGCCTCAGACCAAATGGCGTGGTTGATGGTGTAAGCATTGCATTGGACACGACGTTTCGACCGCACACGCGCATTCTGTACAGTCGTTATCAATCGCCATTGCTTGTGCAGCCGAACGATTCTGCTTCGATAGACCTTGTGCGCTTTGTTGTGCGTCCGAGCAATGCCGCCGCTGTAATGAAGAGTCTCACCTTGCGTTTGGATACGCCGCGCTTGCTCAGATGCGTGGCGTTGGTTGCAGATGGAAACCTGCTGGCAGTACGCCCCGTGCGCCCCGAAGACTCTCTGCTCACGTTTAGCGGATTGCAGTGGGTGATACAGCCCACTGACAGTACAGTAACACACGGCATGACCTTGACAGTGCGAGCCAGTTTTGCTGCTCCTGTGGCAGACAATGCACGCATAGCATGTAGCTTGGCTTGGGTGGGATTGGATGCACGCGGAGCATTGTTTCCGCCGGAAGGGATGAATACGGCATCATATCTGGCGCAGCACCCGCTTGCCAGTTCGAGACGTGGCGACGATAATCGGCTTGTTGTTCAAGCTGACCGTTTGGGATTCTCGCAAGTCTCGGCATTGGCGTACACACAGTACAATTTTTCCGCCGTTGTACAAGCTGAAGATGCTCTTGGCAGCCGTGATGAGGATGTGAGCGGCATAGCAGTAACGCTTACGCCGTTACCTTCGTCTGGCGTTGTCCAACGCCATACACTCACGGCGGCATCGGGCTTGACAAAAGTTTTGGAGCGTGGTTTCACAATGTGGGACGACCTTCGTTACGGAGAACAAGACGAGTTGAGGCTTGTGGCGCAATCATCACATTTGCGTTCTGGCATCAGTCCGCGCATTGCCGTTGTGGGAACAAGCGCAAAACCAAGTGCGGGCGCGGGCGCAGCCTTGCATGGGCAAACTTCTGCCACGACCAGCGTGCATGAAGCCACAGAAATTTTTGCCGAACAAGAGCCTACACTGCACGTCTATCCGCATCCCGTGCGTCATGAAGCCTCCATTGCGTACTCTATCGCTTCTGCTACTCCCGCGTTCGTGCAACTGCACCTTATGACTATGCTTGGTGCGTCGGTCGTAACGCTCGTTGAAGAATACAAATCAAGCGGTATGCATATTGCTGCCTTCCCTCAATTTCTCCCTGCTGGCGTGTATGTGTGCGTGCTGCGTGTGAGCGGTGGTTCTGGTATCCGTATTGTCAAGCGTTTGGTCTCGGTCATGCACTGAATGTGGTACTGAATGAATGTAGTCGAGTGCATCTCCTCTGGCAAAAGCCCATCTTTGCTAAAGTCTTTGCTAAAGTCGGTTGTTGGCGTAGTTTTCTAGATAAATTGGCATACCACGCGATGTTTAAAGTGTGCCACGATGTGGAAAGAAATTCTACACAAAAACTCCGCAAATTTTTGTATGTTGTGTGCAGATGCACCTTGCAAAAAAAGCTCCAGCCAAGCCACTGTTGAGTTACCGTCCAGCGTACAATGGTGTCATTAAGGGTGTCATTAAGGGTGTCATTAAGCCCAAAGGAGCGCAAGGTGAGCGCAGCAGCATTTTCAAAGCCGTTATGACGTTAAGTCAGATAAGTAAGCCGATAGAGCAGTATATTGAACCGTTCGAGGACGTTTTGCGCGAGCAAATGAAGTCCAACGTGCTGCTTTTAGATACCGTTGTGCGGTACATCGTCAGGCAGCGTAGCAAGCGTGTTCGCCCTATGCTGGTTCTGCTGGCTGCGGCAGCAAGCGGCGAGGTTTCGCGGCGTTCGTACATTGGTGCAAGTATGGTGGAAATTCTCCATACGGCTTCATTAGTGCATGACGACGTGGTGGACGAAGCCACAGAACGGCGCGGTATGGCTTCTGTAAATGCCATCTGGAAAAATAAAATCTCCGTGCTGGTAGGTGATTATTTGCTCTCGCGCGGGCTGCTCATAGCTGTCAATAACGAAGAATTCGATTTTTTACGCATTACGAGCAATTCGGTCAAACGCATGAGCGAAGGCGAATTGCTACAAATCCAGAAATCGCGGCAGTTGGACATTGACGAGGCAACGTATTTTCGGATCATTGGCGACAAAACCGCCTCGTTGATTTCGAGTTGCTGCGAGATTGGTGCGACCAGCGCATCTAATAATCCTGAACATCGGGCAGCACTTAGAGAGTATGGCGAGATTGTGGGGTGCGCGTTTCAAATCCGTGACGATATTTTTGATTACACCGCGCAAAGCACATTTATCGGCAAGCCTGTGGGCAACGACCTCAAAGAAAAAAAACTGACCTTGCCATTGATTTATGCTTTTTCACAAGCACCAAAAAAAGAAAGTAAAGAGATTCTCAAACGCATAAAAGGAGATGCAAAAAAAAACGATATTCGAGAAATTGTCCAGTTTGTGCAAAGCTACGGTGGTATTGAGTACGCCGAACGCAAAGCACAAGACTTAATTACTCAAGCCAAAGCCGCGCTGCGAGTGCTTGAAGACTCTCCGGCAAAAACATCCCTCCTGAATTTCGCCGATTTTTCGCTTCAACGCTCTGCATAGGTTTTTTGCAACACGTGGTTTTAACGCAGGCACAGAACGTTTCGTGCCAACCATGTAGATAGAACAGTACACCCTCCAACGTCAATTTTGCAGCATAAAGATGGACGTTTCAGTAACATTCGCGCTTGAAGCGCAACAACACCTTGAGCGAGGTGATGCAGCCATGGCTGCAGCTTTGTGCCAACAAGGCATTGCGCTCTATCCACAATACGCAACAGCATACTTGATACTTGCCCGTGCGCTCTTGGCGCAAGGCGAGTACGCCGCTGCCGACCGAGCAATTCAGGAAGGTATGCAATCTGTTCCGCGCCTTCGCACAATGAGCCAAGGGTTTGGTGGCAGGAGAGCTGCAACCAAACCGGCAAAGGCAAAATCCCCCAGCATCGCGCCACCGTTGGAAATTCCAAACACTGTTTCAGCAGAGTTGAGTGCTGCTGCCGAAGCCGCACTCTCGTTTTCTGAACACTCTGTAGTACTAACAGAACAGCCACGTGGAGTACCAGACGGAGCAACGCCATTGGAGCGGCACGTAGCAGAGGTCTATGCTCAGGCTGAATATCCGCAGGGGTCTCAACAAGAGCACTCTCAGCCAGAGAACCCTTCTCAGTCGGTCGTAACAGCCGTCAAGCCCTCGGCTGCTGCATTTGCTGCTCCACAAATGAACGCTCCACAACGCACACCGCTGCCAGCCGAGCAAGAACGACCGCTCCGCGAGCCGGCAGCAACAAGCAGCAAGAGTGTGTTTATCGGAACAATGTCTGAAGACACGGAAAAGACCTTGGGCGGATATTTGCGCTTGATTTCACGAGTGCATACCGAAACTGAACCACAGTCGTCGTTGCGAAGCAATAACATTCGCTTGATTCCGGGTTTAGAATTTACCTCGTTGCGTGTGGAAGCAGGAGGTAATCGGGCATATCAGCGCACAAGTCAGATATTGCCAGACTTTCCCGACGCGCCTGACGGTGGCTTTTCGCTGTTTGTTCAAGACTTCGACAGAACAACAACCTCAGAAGTCTCTCAGTCACCTTTTGTTACACGAACCGTTACGCCAATCGGACAGGTGGTGCCAGCAGAGGACGTTTCTGCTGAGGAAAGTCTGGTAGCAAGCGGATTGGACGACGATGAAATTACTGTGGAATTAGATGACCTTGCACGACGATTAGCAACGGTGCAAATGCCCTCAATACAAGAGCTTATGCAGCGTCATGGCGGCAATTTGGATGACCAACCAGATTTGACAGCCCCTGCAAACCAAGATATTCCTCATCTGTCCCCAGCTCTTGCCAGCGAGACGATGGCGGCAATTTTTGAGGAACAGGGAGCGTACATGGAAGCTCTACGGGCATATCAAGCACTACGAGAAGCCGCTCAAACATCTGAAAAGCGTGAGTATTTTGAACGGAAAATTGCCGATGTCCAACACAAGCTATGAAAGCGTAGCATACGTGTATCAGGTGCTTTTGTTGTTACTGGCACTTTTGCGTTGCTGTTTCCTTGCACTATGAGAACGGGGTACTTATCGTCAAAGACAAGATTGCGGGCTGTTGAAGAGCATTTTAGCGTGCGAGTGCTTCTTGAATTTTCTCACGACGCTCAGAAATCACTCGACCGATTTCTTTGACTAACGTGGCTTCTTTTTCTATCAGACGGTTGACCATTTCACGGTCTAAGAGCACTGCGTTCATGTCATTCAATGCCACAACGCTGTACGGGCTTGGACGACCTGAAAACAGCGAGGATTCGCCAAAAAACTCTCCGTACTTGAGTGCGAATACCCTGCGCTGTCCGCCACTGCTGTCATTCACCACAGCCTTTGCATCGCCTTGTACTATCACAAAGAGTGCATTGACCATTTCACCCTCTTGAATAACATATTCGCCTGAACCGTATTCATAGATTTCTGCGCCTTTGGCAACATATTCCAGCACTTCGCTCCCCATCTTAAACAGCAGCGGCACAGTGGCAAGCTCTTCGCGCTGCTGCACGAGCAGTTGTTGGAACACCCGTTCTTCGGTCGTTTGGTAAATGCGCCGTGTGGGCAGTTCGCAGCGTAAATTGTAGCGTTTAGCCACGTACCACAGCCGTGTTAAAAACTGGTCGCGGGCTTCTAAAGGAGAATGACGCTGTGCTGTCCAAAAGCGAACGGAATAGCGGATATTGATGTCGGTATGCTCTACGGTTCGCACAAGCGGTGCCGGGCTGTTTTCTATACCCGGCGTGTTGAGCAGCGTCGTCATCAGCACACGCTTCACCGTATTGGGTGGATGCTGTCGGGAAAAATCTACTAGGACTTCCGAGTGTTCGCTGCCTGTAAGTTTCGTCAGATTCACGACGGTACGCTTTGCCACATCAGCTTGTGGCAAAATTGCCAGCGAGCGGTCTGGGCGGCGCAGCACAACGGAGTTCCATGTAATTTCCCGTACTTCTCCTTCCATGTCACCGATAGCTACTTTATCGCCCACAACAAATGGTCGCCGAATGAGTGTTAAAAATCCTGAAACAACACTGCCGAGCGTGTCTTGCAGCGCAAAGCCAATGATAATTGTTCCCACGCCCAGCGTTGTAATCACCCCGCCCAAATCCACATTCCACACAAACGCCAGCACAATGCCCGTACCAAGCACAATAAGCACAAAGCGCAAAAAATCCATCAACACTTTTGCAGGGCGTTCGCTTTCAGTTTTGCCAGTAAACAGGAACGCATTGACCAACAAGAGTGCTATGTTAATAACGCTTACCCAGCAGAGCGTTTGCACGACTTTGAACAATGTATTGTCCCGAGGAATAAGAAACACCTTCTCCAAGAGCAGCCATAAAACGACAAGCGGCACGGTGGAGTTCGTGGCAATGCGGATAAGTTGAACGGCAGTATCGTTGCGAAGGCGTTGCCGAACTTCTGTGAGTATCACAATCAGCAGTGGAAAGGTTACGCTGAGTACAACGACCCAAAAAAATAAATCTGTTACCATCTCTTCCCTCAGATAATACTCTGGGTTCAACGACTGTTTCATTTGGTGTTCCTCGTTATACTGCGTGAATGTACCTTGTGTCTTCTGTGATGCCAAACATTAGTGTCAGACAGAATATCTTGTCTGCTCTGTTGAACGAAGCAAGAGAGTTGCAAATGCTGTTCCAAATTGTTTGACCGAAGTATCCCCCCGATACTCCTTATTGTGTTGTGTATGACTACTCTCGCTGCATGAGACTGTTCGAATACGACCAGCGTGATTACGAATGTGATTACGAAAGTTTATTGATGCTCGAAAGCTCCCATGTTTGCACAGAAAGTCGTCCCGCATAGTTCAGCACCGGACCGATTTGGAATTCGTACAATCCTTGTGTGAGGTCATAGACTGACTGCGATACCATCAGCGCACCATAATGATTTTGAGCGGTGGATTCACACAGCATTTTAGCGACCATCACTGTTTCGCCAATCACATCAAAGTTGAGTTTGCGCCGACCGACCAAATAGGTGGTAACAGGACCGGAATGAATTCCTGCACTCAAATCCAGCATAACATTCCGCTCTGCGCCCACACGTAACACGATATTGCGAACTTCATTCGCAAATTCCACGGCATGAATAGCATGGTCAATTTGGGGAGTGAACAAGCCAGCAGCAGCAATATATGAATCACCAATGGTTTTAATTTTTTCAATCCCGTGTTTTGCTGCTGTTTCGTCAAATGCTACCAACAAATCGTTAAAAATTTCTACCGCTTTGGCATCACCCAGATTGTGCATGAGTTTAGTAAAGCCAATCAGGTCAGTAACAATAACGCTTACGCCAGAGGCTGTCTCGATAAAATGCCGCTCGTTGTTCTCTAACCGCCGCGCCACAGGGTCGGGAAAAACACCAAACAGCAGGCGTTCGTAATCTTTGCTTTTCATTTCAATAAGTTCGCGTTCGCTCCGCAGGCTTTGCACCATTGTTTCAAAGGCTGTCGAAAGCTGCTCGAATTCGTCGCCCGTGCGAACGCGCTGCAACCCGTCAATTTTGCCTTCGCTAATGGCTTGCGCGTTGAACGTCAGTGCTGCAATCGGCTTCGTGAGTGTGTTAGCGATGAACAGCGCAATGATTGTGGCAACCACGATGCTCACGACCGTCCAAATCAGCAATGACCGCTCGTACTCGTACACCGGCTCAAAGGCTTCTGACACGTCCATTTCCGACAGCAAGACCCACTGCAAGTCTGGTATTTGCAAGGGCGCGTACGAACTCAGCACGTCCACACCCCGATAATCTTTAATCATTTGTGTTGAAGACCTTCCCGCTTGTGCCTCAATCACTGCTGAGGTGCGAACTTCTTGAAGCAAAATGGCGGTGTTGAGTTGTTGAATTTTGTCAATAACATTCAGCGGAATATTGGTTTGCCTGAGCGCAGCAATGTAGCTTTTGGGGTCTTCAAGCAAAAAACGCGATTGGGAGCGCATCAGATAATCCGAACCCACCAAGTAGGTTTCGCCGCTTGCTCCCAAGCCGTCGCCTTTCCAGTCTTTGTTGCTGGTAGTAATGCGTGTGATTTCATCCACAGAAAGTTGAAATGCCAACACACCAATAAGTCTGCCTTGGTCAAAAATTGGCGCACCTATGAATGCCGCTGGTGCGCCATATGAAGGCTCGTAAGGCAAAAAATCCACAATCTTGACATACCCACGTTCTTTGGAATGCACAACGTCCTCGAAGAGTTTTGCCAAACTGCTGCCACTGTTGGGTCCGCGACGCAAATTCGTGGTAAAATCTGTTTCTTTGAACACCGTATAGACAATTTCCGACGTTTCCGCATCTATCAAGAACATGTCGTAGTAATTGAATTTTTCGACGAATTCCCGAAACATGGGATGAAATTTCTTGTGCAGTGCGGAGTACCGCGAGCTGTCGGGAGCAGCCTCCAAAAGCAATTTTTGTCCAACAGGGTGAGGATTTTGAGCAATGTAATGGTACTGCAAATACTGCGCGGCTGGGGTTGCTGGTAGAAACGCATCTATCACAAAATTGTTCTTTTGCTTGTCGGAACTGCCTTGACCGCTAATGTGAGGCAAAAAGTTGTTGATGTAGTGCTGTTGTATTTTGACTGTGGCTTCGGTAGAAAGTTTGGCACTGTCGAGCGACTGAAAAGCGTCTCGGAAATCGTGCATGGCTTCAATGAAGGCGCGGTCTTGACTCAGAACAGAGACTTGTTTGCGGATGTTCTCAAAATAAAACCTGATGTAGTTGAGTTTGGTGTTACGGTTTGTCGTGAGCTTGGAAAACAGCCGTTTGGTGATGGTTTGTTTGAATTCCCAATAGGAACGCACCCCAAAGGTGAGCATGGACGCTGTACAGAGGATAATCAGCACGAGCATCAGTTTTGACTTAATCGTTAGCCTTGCTCTGTCGGAGGATGGCGATTGAGATAAGACAGCAAATGGATTGTGAAGGGTCATGGCATTGCTCCTTAACACGATGACAATAGTTTTAGCGTTCTTGCAAAAGAAGGTACAAAAAAGAAAAATCATTTTGCAAATGCTTTACGCAAGAATTCACGCAAAAACTTGCGCTTCATCTGAACAGCCTTCTGTGCTGGTATTGTTATTGTAGCTTTAGCCATGAGTCGAACAAAAACAGATGCAGATTCGGCGTTTTTTCCGTAAATTTGCCGCTCGCCTCTAAGCCCTACAAGGCTCACAATCTGCTCTTGATTGGGGCAGTAGTGATTAACGCATACTTACAATCCCTATGCACGTTACAACAACGCCAAAAACATCGCGCACTCCCGCTCCCAAAGGCGGGGGGGCAACTTCAGTCGTTTCAACAGTGTCCGTCATCACGCTTGGATGCAGCAAAAATACTACCGATTCCGAAATACTGATGGGCATGATAGAAGCGCATGGGATGAATCTTACCGATGCCCGCAGTGCCGATGCCGTCATTATCAATACCTGCGGCTTTATTGACCGCGCAAAAGAAGAAAGTATTCAAACAATTTTTTCGGCAATACAGCAAAAGCAAGAACTTGCCGCCGAAGGCAAACACCAACGCTTAATCGTGGCGGGCTGTCTGTCCGAACGCTATGGCGACGACCTCCGCAACGAGATGCCCGAAGTGGATGACTTCTTTGGTGAATCGGATTTTGAGAATGTTGTCAAATCACTTACGCCGAACTTCAAGTACAATCTGCTTGGTGAACTCTCACAGATGCGGCATCTGACAACGCCGCCGCACTTTGCGTACCTGAAAATTTCTGAAGGCTGCGACAACCCATGCTCGTTTTGCGCCATTCCGCTTATGCGCGGTAAACATCGGTCGCGTACACCAGAAAGCATCATCGAAGAAGCCACGTTTTTGGTTCGCAAGGGCGTGAAGGAAATCATATTGATTGCCCAAGATTTGACCAACTACGGTTATGACCTTGTGGGCAAACGCTCGCTGGCGGATTTGCTCAAACGCCTCAGTGATGTGGACGGCTTGCAGTGGATTCGCCTGATGTACGCTTTCCCGTCAAAATTTCCCCACGATATTTTGCCAGTGATAGCCGAACGCTCGAACATCTGCAAATACCTTGATATGCCGCTTCAGCACGCCTCGACGAACGTGTTGAAGTCCATGCGCCGCGGTATCACGCGCAACACCACCGAGCGGCTGCTGGACACAATTCGCTCTAGCGTACCCAATATTGCATTGCGCACAACCTTTATCGTGGGCTATCCCAGCGAAACGCCGTCGGATTTTGAGGAACTTGCTGATTTTGTGGCAACACAGCGATTTGACCGCATGGGCGTGTTTGAGTATTCCCAAGAAGACGACACCTATTCCTACATTTTGGGCGACCCCATTGCCGCCGAAGTCAAGCAGGAGCGTTCACGCCAACTGATGTACATCCAACGCGGCATTTCGTTGGAAAACAACGAACGCAAGGTCGGCACTCGCATCCGCGTTCTTATAGACCAAGCCTACACCACTGAAGATGGCTCGGTAGAATATCAAGGACGCTCTGAAGCCGACGCGCCCGAAGTTGATAACGAAGTGTTCGTTACCTCCGAACTTCCGCTCAACACGGGCGATATTGTGCTGGCTGAAATTCACGATGCCGCCGAGTATGATATCTTTGGTGAAGTCATCGCAGTCCTTTGACACCTTGACGCCACGACGCAAGCACGTGATTCGAGTCTGAAAAGCCGTGTTGCTGAAAGCAGCGTCGCTGAAAATTTCTGGTTATACTCCACGTTCCTTTGCGAAAGCCCGCATACTGAACCCGCACATTGAAAGCATGAGACAACAGAGCATAGCACAAGAACCGCAATCAGCATACCGCCGATTTGCCTTGCTGGTGGAATACGACGGCACAGATTATGCGGGCTGGCAGTGGCAGCCCAGCGGTGTGTCGGTGCAGCAACGGTTGGAAGAGGCTGTGTCCGCAATTACTGGTGTGCCGTGTACGGTTGTGGGTTCGGGGCGCACCGATGCTGGTGTGCATGGTTTTGGGCAAGTAGCGCACGTGGACGTTCCTGCTTCATGCCGTATTCCTGTGGACAAGGCTACACGAGCCTTCAACGCTGGTCTGCCCCCAGATATTCGGATTCGTGCGGTTCGCCATGTACCAAATCATTTCCACGCCAGATTTGACGCTGTCCGCAGGGAGTACCGCTACCGCATTGCTCTCGAACATTCGGTGTTTTGCCATCGGTACATGTGGCAGCCGAACATCAACTCCGCAACGTTCAACGCCGCACAATTGCAAGCCTGCGCGGACATCTTCTTGGGCGAACACGATTTTACCACATTTTCCAAACGTAATACCGATACCGAACGCTACGTGTGCCGTGTGGAGCGTGCTGTGTGGAGCAGTTCTCGTGATGAAACCGCTCTACCAACCCATGCGCTTTTGTACGAGTTTAGCATTGCCGCCGACCGCTATGTATATGGCATGGTACGCTCGCTGGTGGGAACAATGGTGGATGTGGCTCTGGGGAAACGCAGTCTCGACGACGTAGGAGACGCCTTGCGTTCGTGCGACCGCTCGCGCAACAGTATGCTTGCTCCTGCTTGTGGATTGACACTCTGGCGCGTGGACTATCCTGAGCCACTGTTTGAACCACTGTCCGACAAAGATTTGTCCTTATCTGTGCTGTCATCGTGGTAGCGTGAGGAGATAGCGATGAGACAGCAGACTTCTTTCAAAAGTACGTATTGACAACGCCCTCAACCGCTTTCCGCTTCGCTCAAAGCACCCTCTCCCAAAGCTATCCATTACCCATAAGTCCAAAAGCTAGTAATGGTGGTCTTTACGAGGGAGAAAAGTGGCGTTGAGCGATGCTCCAAGTACGAACAATATCGGTCAAACGGCTCCATCCTC